>JAEEGK010006944.1_pt1 | contig 27096 bp, 22 predicted proteins | sample 8958771 | NCBI WGS metagenome assembly JAEEGK01 (sample SAMN16246547, study PRJNA631951) | gut metagenome | biome: gut microbiome; feature: rumen; material: SC-attached | host: Bos | place: Iran: Karaj | collected 2018-10 | reverse complement strand
CCCCAAACTCGGTTATGGGAAGGGTCGCCGCGATGTTCCTTCTTATCGTTGGAGTTGCGATATTCGGTATTTTATCTGGTAAATTCGCGTCATTCCTGTTGGACAGACAGCAAAAAAAAGGCAGGGGTCTTATTATCATGGGAAAAATGAAAAATCACTTTATAATTTGCGGTTGGAAACCTGGATTTGAGAAGATTCTTGAAGGTATTTTGTTCGCCAACCCGGAAATCCCTGCGGAGCGGATAGTTATCGTCAACAATGCGGACAGGACGGAGATAGAGACTGTCCTTGCGAACGATAAATTCAAGGGCGTAAACTTTTTGTACGGCGATTTTACGGACGAAGAGATTTTGATGAAGGCGCAGATTAAAAATGCCGAGCGAGTCCTTATCCTTGCGGACAGCTCCAAGCAGTATTCGACGCTCGAAACTGATTCCCGGACTGTTCTTGGCGTTATAACGATTAAGAACTTGAGCCCGAAGGTTTACTGTGTCGCGGAGATTATCGACTCAAAGTTCGAGAAGCATCTTTCGCTTGCCCGGTGTGACGAGATTATCCTGACTTCTGATTATGAGCAGAACCTTCTTGTGCAGGCATCGAGCGGTAAGGGTATGAGCCATATTTTGCGCGAGCTTGTTTCTGAAGAGGATTCGTCTGTTATCGTGCTGCAGGATATTCCGCTCGAGTTTGTTGGAAAAGAGTACGGAGTGTATAAGAGCAGCCTTAAGACGCGCGATATTTTGATTGGCGTTTTGGAAAATACAGGAAACTTTTATGTGCGCAGGAATGAGGCGCTTGCCGAGGCGCAGAAAAATCCTGATGTTGAGAAGATTGTTTCGAACTTGAAGAAGGTAAAGACTCTTAAAAGCAATATTCCGGTGTTCAACCCGACTGATGATTATATTGTTCCAGAAAGCTCGAAGGCGATTTTTATTCGTGCCGAGGGTCGCAATACCCCGCCCCTCGCTTGAAGTTGCACTGCGAATAGGGCGAAATAAAGGGTATGCGACCAGAGTGCAATACTTTTTGAGAACAACGACCCCGATGCTTGCGTCGGGGATCGTTGATCCGTGCGAAAACGGATGAGCCGGCGTGAGTAGTGGCGCGGTAATATGGAGAAAACGAGATGGAATACAAACAGGAACTGATTGAGAAACTAGCGAAATTGGAGATATTTTCTGATTTGGATATAAACAGCGCAGAACATGTGCGGCTTTTGAAGCGCGTCTGCGAAATACTTACGCCTACGCCATTCAATACTGGTGATGTTATCATAAAAGAGGGCGATATTGGAAACTCGCTTTACATCTTGTATGAGGGAACGGTTCAGGTTCGCCGGATGACACCGAACAACGAGCAGTTTGCGGTTGCGAACCTTACGGCGGAGCAGAACGTCTTTTTTGGGGAAGTTGCGCTTGTTGATAAGGATACGCGGTCGGCATCTGTTTATGCCATAACGAAATGTAATACGCTTAAGCTTGACGGCGACAGGTTCAAGACTTTGTGTGATGAGGAGCCTGTTCTGGGCTACAACGTAATGTACCGCATTTCACGGCGTATCGCGTCGGCATTGCGGCGTTCGAACAAAGACTTGATGGTGTTGTACGAAGCGCTGATCGACGAAGTGCACGGCGAGTAAGTTTTCAGATTGTCCGTCGTTTCTCTATTTTCTCTAATAACTCTGGAATCTCGTAAATTGTCTTGATGCACGCGAATGCGTTCGGGTCTGATTTATCCCAGCCGTCCAGTGTTTTTCCGTTCTGCGCAGTGTTGGTTGCGTTCATGCCGCCTGCTACGCCCGCACCCGCGCCATTAGCTGCCGCATCTGCATCTGGCCCGCAGACGAGCACGGACTTGCCGCCTATCGCTGTGTAGCCCTTCGTGTATTTCGCATGGTCGTCAAAGAAAAGCGTGTCCTCAAGCGTGTGTCCGCCCCATGTAACCGCGTTCATGTACGCCGATTCGTGCGGTTTTCCAGAAAGATTGTTCGTCTCAATATCGTGAATAGACTCAAATAAGTCGTTTATATCAAAAAACTCCAAAACGGTATCGGCATGAACGCGTGGTGCATTTGTTAGAACCGTGAGTGGCAGCCCCAGCGACATCAAAAAGGGGCGGAGATTTTTATCCGGTGTAAGCTCGCTCGCCTCTGACTTTGGATGAACGAAATTGAAATATTCCTGTACATCAGTTAGTCCGTGCTCTGTACGAAGCCATTCGAGCGTCGTTCCATACTGAGGCATCCTTTCTTTTCTAAGCGCGGCTGCTTTATCGATGGGCAGATTCAAAAATTTCGCAACAAATTCCATCATCCGCCGAGAAATGCCAGCGTCTATCGCGGAAGTGCAGGGGTAAAGCGTATTGTCCAAATCGAAAAGAAGATGTCGTATTTCCATGCGGACAGTATAGCGTATTTAATGCATAAAAAGCCATACTTGCGTTATCCACTAAAGTTTGTAAAAAAAGGGTATTCCCCAAAAATTACAAATACGGTAAATTATTATCGAAATGCAGACGACGGCATTATACGGATGTTTCATCCGCGTCGTCAGGAGGTTATTAATGTCAAATAAAAAGTACCTGCTTATTTCAGCAGTCTTTTTACTGATTTCTGCGGTTGCAATAGTTATCTCTTGCAATGGTTCTAAAAAACCTGCTCTTAATGATGGTGAGTGGGCTGGTAAGGCAGAGGGAAGAAACGGCCCTATTGAACTCGTGCTTTCTGTAAAAGATGGAAAAATTTCAGGAGCGCGTGTTGTTTCTGAAAGCGAGACAGATTTCGCAAAACCAGCGGAAGAGGATATTATCGCTCAGGCTGTTAAGAAAAACAGTGTTGATGGGCTTGATACAGTTTCTGGTGCTACAATCACTTCAAAGGCTATGATTGCTGCTCTTGCTGATGCTGTTCTTAAGGCTTCTGGCAAGGCGGACGATGCGGGTTCTGCAAAAAAAGTAGAGGATGCATCTTGTGATATAGCTGTTATTGGTGCTGGTGGTGCAGGACTTTCTGCTGCGACGGAAGCTGCTGGCAAAGGTGCCAAGGTAATTGTTCTTGAGAAGATGGGTATTGCCGGTGGTAACACAAACTCTGCGACAGGTGGTCTTAACGCTTCTGAGACATCTGTACAGAAAGCTCTTGGCATAGAAGATTCCAACGAGCAGTATTATCAGGATACGATGAAGGGTGGTTACAACCTGAATGATCCTGACCTTGTTCGCAACATGGTTGAAAAATCAGCAGAGACAGTTGACTGGCTTATCTCTCTTGGTGCAGACCTTAGCGATGTAGGTAAGATGGCTGGTTCAACAAATAAGAGAACTCACCGTCCTCAGGGTGGTGCTGCAATTGGTGTTCACCTTGTTCCTGTTCTTCAGACAGCTGCAGAGAAAGCCGGTGCTGAGATTCGCTTTAATTCAAAGGTAACAGATGTTGCCCGCGATGGTTCAGATTTCGCAGTTTCTGTTTCTACAGCTGACGGAGATTACACAGTACACGCAAAAGCTGTAATTATTGCAACTGGTGGATTCGGAGCTAACTCTGATATGGTCGTTAAGTACAAGCCTGATCTTGTTGGATTTGGCACGACAAATCATAAGGGTGCAACTGGTGATGCTTTCGCTTGGGTAGAGAAGTTCAATGCTGCCCTCGTTCAGATGGACCAGATTCAGACACATCCTACAGTTGTTCCAAGCAACGGTGTTATGATTACAGAGGCTGTCCGTGGAAACGGTGCTATCATGGTTAACCGCGAGGGAAAACGTTTCAACAACGAGATGGCTACACGTGACGTAATGTCTGCGGCAATCCTTAACCAGACAGGAAAAACTTCTTACCTGCTTTTTGACCAGGGCGTTCGTGACTCTCTTAAGGCTATCGAAGGCTATGCAAGCCAGGGACTTCTTACACAGGCAGACACTCTCGCAGGTCTTGCTGAGAAACTTGGAATGCCAGCCGCAAATCTTGAGGCAACTGTTGCTTCTTACAACAAAATTCAGGCTTCTGGAAACGATACAGAGTTCGGTCGTGCAGCAAGCGATATGCCTCGTGCCATAGCTACAGCTCCTTATTATGCAATTGAAGTTGGTCCTGCTATCCACCACACAATGGGTGGTATAAAGATCAACACAAACGCAGAGATTTTGGATACTTCTGACAAAGTTGTTCCAGGTCTTTACGCAGCTGGTGAGGTTACAGGTGGTGTTCACGGTGGTAACCGCCTTGGTGGTAACGCAGTTGCTGATATTACGATTTACGGAAAAATCGCGGCTGATTCAGCCCTTGAATACATAAAGGGCCGTTAATCAGCTTCGAAATTTAAGAAAATCGATTTCCTGCAAAAACGGTTGCTTTCGCCGGATTTTGCCCCGGAAAACGGCTTCCGCGCTTCGCTTGTGCAGATGTTTTCCGTTTCAAAACTCCGGCTACGCAACCGTTTTGTACAATTTGAGTGTCACTGTCAAAAATCAGTTTTCATCTCCCATTACTTGTCTATGCATTCAAATCTTATTATTATATATGCATGAAAGATCCTAGAATAGATAAACTGGCATATAATCTTGTCAATTATTCAATCAAAGTACAGAAGGGCGAGAAAGTCCTTATCCAAAGCAACAATATAGAGCCCGCTCTTATTAACGCGATTATTCGTGAAGTGTATAAGGTCGGCGCGTATCCGTTCGTGTCTATGCGCGATAAAACAATTGAGCGCGAGCTTCTTATGGGAACATCCGAGGAGCAGATGCGTATCCGTGCTGAAATCGAGATGGAAGAGATGAAGCGCATGGACTGCTATATCGGCTTTACGTCGCTCCGCAATCTGAGCGCGCTCAGCGATGTTCCGCAGGAAAAGATGGAGATTTACAAGCGTCTTTGTGTCTTGCCTGTGCAGATGAAGCAGCGTCTTAATTATACGCGGTGGGTGGTTTTACGCTATCCGACAGCGGCATACGCACAGCTTTCTGACATGAGCGAAGAGGCTTTTGAGGATTTCTATTTTGACGTATGCAACCTTGATTATTCAAAGATGAGCCGTGCGATGGACCCGCTCAAAGCCCTTATGGAAAAAACTGATAAGGTACGCATCGTTGCGCCGGGAACAGACCTTTCTTTCAGTATAAAAGGACTTCCTGCAATAAAATGCGACGGTCACATGAATATCCCGGACGGCGAGGTTTATACGGCTCCTGTGCGCGATTCAGTAAACGGCATTATTACATATAACACTCCGAGCCTTGAGGACGGATATGTCTTTGAGAATATCAGTTTTGAGTTCAAGAACGGAAAGATTATTAAGGCAACGGCTAACGATACGGAGCGCGTGAACAAGGTGCTCGATGCGGACGAAGGCGCGCGATATGTTGGTGAGTTTGCAATTGGTGTGAACCCGTTCATCTTGGAGCCGATGAAAGAGACTCTTTTCGATGAGAAGATTGCTGGCTCAATCCACTTTACGCCGGGCAATTCGTATGACGACTGCGACAACGGCAATAAATCATCGCTCCACTGGGACCTTGTTCTTATCCAGCGTCCTGAGTACGGTGGCGGTGAGATTTGGTTCGATGATGTCCTTATAAGAAAAGACGGACGTTTTGTGCTTCCTGAGCTTGACTGCCTGAATCCGGAAAACCTTAAGTGATAAAGAATAATGAAGCATAAGTCGATTTTACTCGCGAACGATACTGATATTAAGGCTCTTGCTTACTCTGTGCGTGATTTTTTCCTTGACCGCGGATATTCTGTTGAAATCAGTTATGACGGCGGCAGAAAAACTGTTGTCGACGCGTCGCGTAAGAAAAGACGGCTTCATTCTGTTCTTTTTTCGCGAAAGGGCGGGGCTGTCGAAGTCGTAAGCCACACATACTACGTTATAAACAACATGCTGATTTTTGGTTCGCTCACGGTGATTCAGGCTTGTATCGGCAGGATGATTGGCGGCATGATCGGCGCGGATTCGCTTTGCTACGCTATAGGGCTGCTTCTCGGCATAACAGAGACACTTTTCTGGTTCGTGCCGGGAATGCGCGAGAACCGAACGCTTCAGGGACTTATTCGCACCGAGAGCGCGGAAAGTACTGGCGCTAAATGTCAGAAAATCAGCGACGCGCGGTTTGCTGCCGGAGGCAGAAGTTGACGATATTTTCGTGGGAAGACATAACATCCGGAAGATTTGCGGAAAAACTGCGCGAAAACGGTTTTTCCTGCTCTGCCATAGCAACAGGTGGTTTTGACGGGCTTCACAGAGGACACCGCGCCATAATTGAAAGCGTTGTCGCTTTTAGAAACGCTCATCCTGGAACCGCCGCCGGAGCCGTTACATTCCGCCATCCCCCAAAAGCGTCTTTGGGCGCTCCATCGTATTCCGGTGATCTTTCGACAGTCAGGCTTAAAATAGACACATTCGCAGAATGGGGTCTTGATTTTGCGGTGGTAATTGACTTTTCCGACGATTTTAGTAAAATAAAGGGAAAGGATTTTCTTTCAATACTGAAAGATTCATGTTCTATGCAGTTTGCGGCGGCGGGATCAGATTTCCGCTGCGGGTATAAGTTGGACACCGGCGTCGCCGAAATGGCCGCTTATGCTGCGCAGAATGGCTTTGCGTTCGTTGTAGTGGACGATGTTCTTTTTGAGGGCGGACGCATTAGCTCCAGTGCAATCAGAAAGTGTGTTTTTGACGGTTCTGTAGATGAAGCCTCAAGGCTTCTTGGACATCCGTACACAGTTGATTGCAAGGACGCAATTTTACAAGCCAGAAACGCTGAGTCCGGTTCTCTGCTTATTGCACGCGGCAGTTTGACGCAGGTTCTTCCTGCAGAAGGCAAATATTCTGTTTTTGCCCAGGCTGCCGACTCAGAGCGCTTTGAAAGTGTTCTGTTTGCGGAGTCACAATTCCTTCGCCTGGATATTCCGCCTGAACATAAGATTTCTGTTTTGGATAGAATCGATTTTAAACAGAAAATATGAACATGCTATGCGTGTTCACAAGGAGCATATAATGGCACTTACAAAAGAAAAGACAGCCTCTGTAGTTGCACAGTTCGGTGCAAATGAGAAAGACACAGGAAACACAAAGGTTCAGATTGCCCTTCTTACAGAGCGCATCAAGCAGCTTACAGAGCACTGCAAGACATTCCCGAAGGATGCACATGCAAAACGCAGTCTCAACATTCTTGTTGGACAGCGCAGAAACCTTCTGAAATATCTTCAGAACAACAGCCTTGAGGTTTACCGCTCACTTATCAAAGAGCTGGGACTTCGCAAGTAAGTTTCTTTTCTTCAGAAGTTACATGCCGTTCGCGTTGCGGTACGGTGTGTAACTTTTTTAGTTTCTACTGCATTGTCAGATGGACAGAATTTACTGGAAGAAACCAGATTTTGTGCCGGGGTTGCGGCGGATTTGTTTTATGCGTCGCCCTTTCGGTTCTTTTCTTGCAGCGAATTCTGTCGCGATGCAGTAAGTACTCTAGCTTCCGCTTTAGGCGGATCCCTTATAGGGAAAGGATTTTCTAATGGTACAGAGAGTTACCTACAAAATCGGTGATCAGGAGCTTATCCTTGAAACCGGTCGCCTCGCGAAACAGGCAAATGGTGCTGTATACGCACAGTTCGGTGGTTCCGCCGTTATCGCTACAGCTTGTGCATCTGGAACTGCTCAGGAAGGACTCGACTTCGTTCCTGTAACAGTAGACTACAACGAAAAATATTATGCTGCCGGAAAGATTCCTGGTGGTTTCATCAAAAGGGAAGGTCGCCCGAAGGACAAGGAAATCCTCGTTTCCCGCCTTATCGACCGCCCTATGCGCCCACTTTTCGAAGTTGCTTTTGGTCGCGAGATTCAGATTGTTCCAACATGTATTTCATCTGACCAGGTTAACCCACCGGATATCCTTGCTGTAATCGCTTCTTCTGCAGCTGTCACAATTTCAGATATCCCGTTCAACGGCCCAATCGCTGCAGTTCGCGTCGGCTATGTAGACGGCGAGTATGTTCTTAACCCAACATACGAGCAGATTGAGAAAGGCGACCTTGAAATCGTTGTTGCCGGTACAAAAGACGGCTTCACAATGGTTGAGGGTGGTGCGAACGAAGTTTCTGAGGACCTTATGCTTGGCGCTCTCGCTAAAGCTGAAGAGTTCATCCGCGAGATGTGTATCCTTCAGGAGAAACTTCGCGAGCTTGCTGGAAAAGAAAAGCTTCCGCTTGCTCCTCTTAACGTTGAGCTTCAGAACAAGGAAGAAATCGAGAAAGAGGCTATGCCGCTTCTTCAGGTTGCCTGCTATGAGAAATCAAAGTTTGGCCGCCACGATGCTATTGCAAAAGTTCAGAAAGATATCGCTGAAAAATACAAGGAGCAGCTTGAGGATCCTATTCAGCAGAAGCTTTTCAACGCTCTGTTCGATGACCTTCAGTACAAGATTCTCCGCACAGGTATTCTTGAGCGCGGTCAGCGTGTTGACGGACGTGGCCTTGAGGACATCCGCCCGATCACATGCGAGATAAACGTTCTTCCACGTCCACATGGATCAGCTATCTTCACACGCGGTGAGACACAGTCACTCGCTGTTGCTACTCTTGGAACAGCCCTTGATGAGCAGGTTTATGACGATATCGATGGAGATCGCCGCGAGCACTTCATCCTTCACTACAACTTCCCGCCATACTCAGTTGGTGAGGTTGGTCGTCTTGGAACAGGCCGCCGCGAAATCGGTCACGGAAACCTTGCTCGCCGCTCATTGGAGCCAATGGTTCCATCACGCGAGGAGTTCCCATACACAATCCGCGTAGTTTCAGAAATCATGGAGTCAAACGGCTCTTCTTCAATGGCTTCTGTTTGCGGTGGTACACTTTGTATGCTCGCTGCCGGCGTTCCTATGAAGAAGCCTGTTGCTGGTATTGCAATGGGTCTTATCACAGAGGGCGACCACTACGAGAAATACGCTATCCTTTCTGATATCCTTGGAGAGGAAGACCACCTTGGTGATATGGACTTCAAAGTCGCTGGTACAGAAGATGGTATCACTGGTTTCCAGATGGATATCAAGATTGCCGGCGTTACAACAGAGATTATGCAGAAAGCTCTTGCTCAGGCAAAGCGCGGACGCATGCACATCCTTGGCATCATGAAGCAGACAATAGCTAAGCCAGCTGAGAAAATCAGCGAGTACGCACCAAAGATTGAGACAATGAAGATTGCCATCGACAAGATTGGCGCTCTCATTGGACCTGGCGGAAAGACTGTAAAAGCTATCTCAGCTCAGTTCGGCGTTACAATCAATACAGAGGATGACGGTACTGTTACTATCTACGGAAAGAACAGCAAGGCAACTGACGGTGCAAAAGCTGCCGTTAAGGGAATTGTTGAGGATCCAGAAGTAGGAACAATCTACAACGGTACTGTAAAGCGCATCATGGAGTTCGGAGCTTTCGTAGAGATTCTCCCAGGAAAAGAAGGACTTTGCCATATCTCCAAATTCTCCAGAAAGAAGATTGCTTCAGTAAACGATGTTGTTAAAGAAGGACAGCAGATTCCTGTTAAACTTATCGAAATTGATAAGATGGGACGCCTTAACCTTTCATACATCGATGCTATCGAGGCTCAGGCAAAATAATTGTCAGTAAGTGTAAGCGAGCTGTCAAATAATATAGTTCTCATAGCGGAACCGATTGCAACAGTGAAAACCGTTGCAATCGGTTTTTGGTTTTCAGCTGGCTCTCGTTATGAAAAGCCGGATGAACGCGGCATTGCGCATTTTACGGAGCACATAATCTTTAAAGGAACAAAAAACCGCTCCGCATACGATATAGCGTGCGCGTTCGACCGCATCGGCGGAAACCTCAACGCATTCACCGAGCGCGAACAAATCTGCCTTCAGTGCGTCGTTCCCTGCAATTACGCTGAATATGCGCTTTCAATACTTTGCGACATGACCGAAAACGCTCTTATAAACGAGAGCGATGTTGACAGGGAACGGCTCGTCATTGAGAACGAGATAGCTTCTTCTCAGGACGACCCGGAGGAAGCCGCCATGGATGCGGTCATGGAAGCAGTGTGGCCTGACAACTCGATTTCTTGGAATATTTGCGGAACGGTTGATTCCGTGCGCAAAATCGACGCGATTCGCCTTCGTTCCTGGTACAAAAAGTTTATTTCCGGTGGCGAGCTTGCTGTTTGCATTGCAGGAAACTTCGATGCTCAGAGCGTCAGAAATGTTTTGGAGCAATGCTCTGCAAAGCGCAAGAACACGCAGAGCGGTTTTTCCGATGAAAATAGAACTGCGGCTTTTGGCCCGCTCCCTGTATGGAAACCCGGCTTTCACTATGTGAACGCGGAATTCCAGCAGGAGCAGGTAATGGTTCTTTTCCCTTTCCGCAGCATACCCGACGAGGACTCGTATTATTCATGGGCGGTGCTCAACGCGCTCACTGGCGATACGATGAGTTCCAGGCTTTTTCAGAACTTGCGGGAAAGCAAAGGGTATTGTTATAATGTATACAGCTTCTTTTCTGTCTGCACGGACTGTGGATTTTGGTGTGCGTACGCTTCTGTTCCGAAAAGCAAGGCAGCGTCCGCATGCAAGGAGATAAGCCGTGAGATTCGGCGCATCGTGGAGAAAGGCGTTTCTGATGACGAAATAGAAGCCGCGCGCGAACATCTTTGCGGCGAGGAGATAATTCTTTCCGAGGACATAGAAAACCGCATGAAACGGCTTTTCCGCAATTTTTCGTATGGTTTCGCGCAGAATGACTGGGAAAAGACGGTGGAGCGGCTTAGAAGCGTCGACAAAGATGCTTTGCGCCGGGCCGTAAGCTCGCTTTTTGACGGAAGCAGAGCCGCGTTCGTGATTTACGGACCGAAGCTCACGGTAAAACAGCGTGAAAATCTTGAAAGGGCAGGGGAAATATGGAAAAAGTAACGATAAAATGTGTCGCGCAAGAAGGTGCCGCGCTTCCTGAATATCAGACAAAGGACAGCGCCGGAGCCGATATCCGTGCTTTCCTTTCTGAGCCCGTCGTTATTCCAGCAGGCGGCAGGAGCCTTATTCCTACTGGACTTTCTTTTGAAATTCCGTCCGGTTACGAGGTTCAGGTAAGGCCGCGCTCCGGACTTGCTATTAAAAACGGAATAACTTGCCTTAACGCGCCCGGCACAATAGATGCTGACTACAGGGGCGAGGTGAAAGTAATTCTTTACAACGCAGGCAGCGAGCCTTTTACAGTGAATAACGGCGACAGAATAGCGCAGATTGTAGTCGCTCCGGTGACTATTGGTGCTTTTGTGCCGGTAAGCGCCCTTTCTGAAACGGAGCGCGGCTCCGGAGGCTTCGGCTCTACAGGAAAGTAACACTTATGCGCCAAGAGTTCCAAAATACGGGTTATGACAGGAATATGAAAAACGCAGGCTCCGGCTCAACCATAAAGAACCGCCTTCGTTCACGCATAAAATCGCACGTAATAACCCGCTATATCGTAAAAGAACTTCTTCTTTACTTTTTTATAGCGTTCCTCTTTTTCTTTTTTGTTTTTTTCGTTAACCAGATTCTTCTTATGGCGGAGGAATTGCTGAAAAAGCGCGTTCAGCTGATGGACGTAATCCGCCTTGTCTCATATTCTTTGCCGTTCGTTGTGGCGCAGTCCGCTCCGTTCGCAACGCTTGTCGGCTTTTTAATGTGCCTTGGAAGACTCATGTCAGATAACGAAATCATGGTTTTCCGCGCTGTCGGTTGGAATTACAGCATAATAATCCGTCCGGCAATAATTCTTGGCATATTTATTTCGATTGTTTCATTTTTCGTAAATGACTATCTGCTGCCGTTGGGAACGGTGTCATACAACAGGCTTTATCAGCAGATACTTTTCTCTGACCCATCGATCGAGCTGGAATCTAACTCAATAAAAAGATCGAACAACTCGATTCTTGTAATTGGCGACGTGGACGGACTAAATGTCTCGGATTTGCTTCTTTTTGACAGCGACGGAAATGGCACTCAGCGCATAATCGTCTCTGGCAGGACTTATGTCGTAGAGCCTTCTGATCCGGCTGTGTTTATGGAGCTTGAGATGGAATCCGCGACGGCTGTTTTCATCGATACGAAAAACAGGACAAACGTCGATTGTCTTTCATCGTCAAACTCAATGATGAATATCTTCGCATCCGGGCTTTTTACGTACACAAGCTCCGGTAATCCGCGAGAGCTCACGTTTATCGACCTAAAACACCGCATGGACGAGATGCGGAAGAATTCAAACATCAGCGATTATGAGATGAACGTGTGGGAGCTTGAGTACAACAAGAAATTCGCGCTTCCTTTCGGCTCAATTTTCTTCGCATTTTTGGCGATTCCGCTCGCAATCGTTTTCGGCAAGAAAAACGGACAGACTATCGGTCTTATAATCGGTGTTCTTATTTGCGTCATGTATTGGGCGATGCAGATTGTCGGACAGACGCTTGGGCTTAGAAATGGATTCAGCGGATTTTGGGCAATCTGGATTCCGAATATCGTAATCGGGCTTGTTGGTTTTATTTTCTATTTCAGGATATTACGGCGATGACACTTCTAAAATATCTTTTCAAGAAATTTATTCCGGCTTTTCTCGTTTCTATGCTCTTTTTCTCGATTGTCCTGTGTCTTGTCGATCTTTTTATGCATCTTTGGGAATACATCCAGAATTCCGTTACGTTCGCGAGTTTAATGAAGCTTATGCTTCTTTATGTCCCGAAAACGCTGTGGTATGCGGCTCCGCTTTCAATGCTGTTCGCCGTTGCGTTCACGCTTAGTATGATGTACGCGAACAACGAGCTTACCGTCATTTTCTCGTCGGGAGTGTCGCTTTTCAAATTCACGCTTCCACTTCTAATTCTTTCGCTTCTTTTAAGCGTCGGGTTCTTTTTTTTCGAGGATTATGTCGTTGTACCGTACTATAAGCAGAAGGTTGATTTTCAGAACGAGCTTCTGCATGTAACTGAGTCAAAGGATAACAACAACGTCGTCATAATTTCGGATGCGGGGCTAACTGTCTACAAGGCGGATTATTACGATGATATGAATCAGCGGCTTTACGGTCTTGTCGTTGTCAGCAGAAACGAGGATATGTCGCTGAATCGCATTGTGTACGGATCTTCTGCCGTGTGGAGCGAGGAACTTGGATATTGGAGAATATCGGACGGAGTTGTGTATCGGTATAAAGACAAGAACATGACCGTCGAGAAGGATATTACTTCTGGTGTTCTGATGACGCTCCATGAACCGCCGGAGACTTTCAGAAACTTCACGATTAACGTTGAAGAAGTAAATACAAAGGATGCGCTCGCGTATATCGATACTTTGAAAAGGGTAGGGCTTCCGTATGGCGAGCCTCTTTCCGTTTACTACAAGAAATTTGCGTTCCCGTCTGTTATTTTCCTTGTAGTTTTTCTTTCTATCGGGCTTACAGGACGCTCCAAAAAGAACGTTCTTCTTGCAAGCCTTATTTTGTGCGTCAGCGCGGCGGTTCTGTTCTATGTTACGCAGATGGTTACGATGTGGATGGCAAAGTTCGAGTATCTTTCGCCGCTTATCGGGGCGTGGGGACCGGTTTTCCTTTTCTTGGGGATAAGTATCGCGCTTTTCAGAACATCACGCACGTAACCCGAAGTGTGAAATACTGTTTTTTTATGTATAAGGAAATCAAATGAAAGAGATTTTTACTGTTCATCATAATGATGCTTGTTGCGCAGCCCGCACGGGCGTTCTCGAGTTGCCTCATGGAACCGTGCAGACTCCTGTTTTTATGCCTGTAGGTACGAACGCTACAGTAAAGGCGATGACAAAAGATTCTTTGGAAGAAATCGGATTTGAGATAATCCTTGCGAATACGTACCACCTTTATTTAAGGCCGGGACCGGAGCTTATGCAGAAAGCGGGCGGACTTCACGGTTTTTCTGGCTGGAAGCGTAATTTCCTCACGGATTCAGGCGGATTTCAGGTTTTCTCGCTTTCGCAGCTTAGAAAAATAACAGAGGAAGGCGTTAAATTCCAAAGTCATATTGATGGTTCGCGCCATCTTTTTACGCCAGAATCAGTTGTTGATACGCAGGTTATGTTCAACAGCGACATCCAGATGCAGCTCGATGTATGCACAGGTTTTGGAACTGAGTACAAAAAGGCTGTACAAGCGCTTGATATAACGTCAAAGTGGGCGTTGCGCGCGAAAGCTGAGTGGCTTAAAAAGCGCGATGAAGGCTACAAGGGTATGCTTTTCCCGATTGTGCAGGGAAACTTTTATAAGGATTTGCGCCAGAAAAGCGCGGAATTCGTAGCTTCATTGGATACGCCTGGTATCGCTATCGGCGGGCTTTCGGTCGGCGAGGATTTTGATACGTACTGCGAGTTTCTTGAGTATACAGCTCCGCTTCTGCCGAAGAACAAGCCGCTTTATGTTATGGGAATCGGAACGCCGGACTTTATCCTTGAGTCGGTATATGCCGGTATCGATATGTTCGACTGCGTTTTGCCGACGCGAAATGCCCGGAACGGCTCGTATTTCACGCATGACGGTCCTCTTTCCATAAAGAAAGAATGCTACAAAGAAGATTTCTCGCCTATCGACAGCGAGTGCGACTGTAAGGTGTGCCGCGAATATTCTCGCGCGTATCTCCGCCACCTTTACAAGAACGACGAGATTCTTAGCTCAATGCTCGCATCTTACCATAATCTCTATTTTCTCAATTCTCTGGTGAAGGATATTAGAAAAGCGATAAACGAAGACAGATTCGTCGAGTTCAAGAATTCCTTCATGAAGCGTTATAAAGGTGGCACAAACTAAGGGCTTACGTATTATAAGTCTGTAGGGAAAAATGGTGCAAAGGAACGGAGCGTGGGTACAAAAACACTCTGTTTGTGGTCGCCGCGATAGCGGCATTCTAATAGTTCCCATACCACAAACAGCGTGTAGCGCGATATCGCGCAGTTTTGTCGCCCCGCTACGTGACAGGATGCCATTTTCAATGAAATTATTTTAATGCTAGAGACCTGGCTTTAGACTCGCCAAAAAAGTGGCGAAAATTAAAGATGTAAGCGCGTTTTTCGGAGGTGATTGTATGGTCAAATCTCATTTTAATATGATTTCTAAAATATTTTCCAAGATTCTTTTTTTATTGTTTGTTTTAATGAGCTTGTCGATTCTCCCGCTCTATGCTGCCGAGGAAGAAGACGAAGAATCAGAGTACCAGAAACGCCTTGATATCCTTGAATATGGCTTGGAATCCGAGATAAGCGACCTTATAACGACACTTCAAAAGGAAAAGGATGATTCGCTTTCCGGCGAGCTTACAAAGATTTTCTACAAAACAAAGAACGTCACAATCCGCGAGAAGATTCTTACGTTCTTCACGATGATGAAGAACGACGCTCTAAAAGATTACGCCATCGATATAATAGCGGACCCATATGATCTTAAGGTTTCTACGGCTGTCCTCGTAATAAAATACGCAGCCGCCTGCGGTTTTACCGAAACTGCCGCCGACATGGCTGTTCTTTTGGAAAACGAGAATGAAGATTATTACGACGCTTGTCTTGGCGCAATAGGCGACGTTGGCGGTGCAGACGAGGCTGTTTTCCTTGCGGGGTTGCTCGATAAAGACTTACCGCTTGGCAGGCGGCAGACACTGATGAAGTCGCTCGGAAAAATAAAGGCTGTTGAGACGTGGGACAAGCTTGTTGAGATAGCCGAGAACGAGGACGAGAACGAGTACGTGCGCATGTATGCTGCCGAGGCTTTGGGCGCAATGGAAGTCGAGGATTCTGTACCAGTTCTTGTCGGACTTTTTGAAAGCAATAACTCGAACCTTAGAACTTATGTGATGAAAGGTCTTTCGTATTTCCCCGGGAACGAGGAAGCCGAGGCAGTTATTCTGGAAGGTTTCCGCGATAATTACGTGAAGGTCCGGCTGGAGGCTGCCGCCTTTGCCGAGGCGAACAAGTTCGCGAAAGCCATGCCGAATCTGCTTTACAGAGCAAAAAACGACGCTGAAACCTCAGTTGTGTATGCGTGCTATCAGGCGATTGGAGCTATTTGCACCGAGGAAGGCATGGCTTTCCTTGTGTCGGTTGTGCAGAACGAAAAGAAAAACGACACAACTCGTGCAAAGGCGGCAGTCGTAATCCTGAACACAGACGATGAAAAATCTATTCAGGCTGTTCTTGAAGTAACGGAAAAGACACTTGAGGACACAAAGAAAACTGCGCTGCGCTATGCTATCGGTAAGGAAATCGCGCTCCATGAAAATCCGCTTTTCGAGGATATTTGCGGCAAGTTCCTTGCGAACAAAGACGCGTCAACGAACGGAATTGGCATGGATATGTGGGCGAAAAACCGCTACGAGTCGCTCAGACCTGTTATGGAAACATTCGCCGAGAACAAGAATAACGCGCTTAAGAAAAAAGCAGCTTTCGTGCTGGAGCAAGCCGACAAAGAATTGCAAGAATGATTCGGGAATGGTGTAGCTTGGCTAGGGCGTAGCCCAACCGTGCCGGAAAAAGATAAGGGTGTGGGAGAAGAAAAAACCTCGCTTCGGAAGTAGGGGTTTTGTCTTCTCCCACTTCGTTTATTTCGCTATATTGATAGCCTTAACCTCGTAAGATCTCTTTATATCATTAATCTCGAAGTCAAGCTTGTCGCCAGCCTTGCTGTTGAGCAGTGCGTTTCCAAGCGGTGACATGTAAGAAATAATGTTGTTGTCCGGATCTGACTCCCAAGGACCAAGGATTGTGTATTCCTCTGTCTTGTTGTCGATGAGGTTGAGCATCGTAACTGTTGTTCCGAAAGAAACCCTTGCAGTCGTAACTGTGGTTGGGTCGAAAATCTGAGCCCTTCCAATTTCGTCTGTAAGGCGGGCAGCTGTAACGTTGAGCTGATGCTGCTTTTCCTTTGCTGCCTTGTACTCTGCGTTCTCACGAAGGTCACCAAGTGCAAGAGCGTCTCCAATTTCCTTGGAGTTCTGAGGAATCTCGACCTTAAGGATATTGTCAAGCTGCGCTTTTTTGATGTCGTACATCTTTGACGTAACGATAAGACCTTTCGGTGTAACAACCTTTTCTTCTGTTCCGTGGAACTTGAAATCCGGGTATTTCTCAAGGATTCCGTTACGCATTGTAACAGTAATCGTTGGGTCAAGGTCGTGGATATCGTCAACGAGCGTATAAAGCTTCGTGATTGTGTCCTTGTCGTGCTCAAGGATGTAGTTGAGCAGCGTCTTGTCTTTGAACAGCAGAATCTGAATCTGGCGGATAATCTTGCGGTTCTCCGTTGTGTCGCAGTGGTTAGCGATTTCGCGGTATGCAATATCCATAATATGGATAAGGACGATCATCTGCTTCTCGAATGAGATTCCTGTTTCCTTGAACCAGTCTTCCTCGCGGCATTCCTTGAAGAAGTAAACGGCTGCTTCGCGGTAGTCGCGGTATTTCTCGAATGCGTTTGCAGCGAGCTTCTTTACTTTGTCTACGTTGCCGGAAGCAATGAGTGTTGTGAGCATATCCTGCTGAAGAACTGTCGGGAAAAGCTGGATGTAGATGTCCGGCCATTCAGGGAGCATCTTGATGCAAGAAAGGAAATCCTTGCGGAGTGATGTGTTCTTTGTGTCCTTAAGTGAAAGGTACATCTCGCTAGGTTCTTCGATTTTTGCATACATCTGCGCGAAGATATTGAGGTCGATTCCAGGGTTAAGGTGCGGATACTGCTGCACGATGCGGCGGACGACGAGATATGACGCGAGTGTCTGCTCTGTGACGTTCGTTGTTGATTTGAGAAGGTTCGTGAAATAAGCGAACATATCTGCGAACAAGTCGGATTCTGTGTCCATCTCTGCGAACTTCATAAGGATGTCGATTTTGGAGAAGAAGTTCTTCTGAGCCTTGAACTCGTTGGAAAGCTTCTCTTCCTGTGAGATAGCGCGGTCGCGGACTGTGTACATAGAAATGTCGTCCGGTGATACGCCGAAAGATGAGTCGCTTTCAAGAATTTTTCTTGCGGATGTGCTCCATCCTGTCCATTCTGACGGTGAAAGGATAGAAGGAACAAGCTCTGCCTTGATGCGTTTGAAGTCGCAGCTGTTGTCGAAGCTCTTGATAATAAGCTTAAGGGTGTTGAGCTTGTCATCTTTAACCATTTTGACAAGTTCGTCCTTGTTCTTAGTTGCTTTGAGAACCCAGATATGGTCTTTTGCGAGCGGCTGGAGCGCGCTTACCGCCATTTTAAGGCTCATGTCGTGAACGCCGTTCTTCTTTCCGAAGTTGATTGTGATTTTCTCGCCCTCAACCTTGCGGATAACACCAACGCCCCATGAGCGGTGGAATACGAAGTTCTTGGCATCGAACGCGATGTGCTTCTCGAAATCTGCGATAGCCTCGAAAACGTTGCGCCATCCCTGTGTAAGGTTAGAAACTTTGATGTAATCCTCAAGCTGGCTGTGGCCTGCGTATTTTCCGCGGAAACAGTCTGTAATCTCTTTGCGTGCCCATGAGTCTTTCTCGTCGATGCTCAGGATAAGCTTGAGAATGTCGATTGCTGTGTCCCACTTCTTGTTGTCTTTGTAGTAGTTGTAAAGCTCCTGCATCATTGCTGAGCTTTTCTCGTCGCTTATGTTCTTTGCGATTTTGCGCTGAACCATGTAGAAATAGTCGATTTCCTCAGGAACGAGAGAGACGAGCTTTGACCACATCTCTTTTACCTGGTTGACTGAGCGCTTGTTGACGTAGCGTGTAAGAGCCTTCTTGTAGTAATCAACGGCATCTTCCATGTTGCCTTCGCCCTCGGCTTTCTCGGCGAGTGTCTTGGCAATGTCAGCCTCTTCGTAGTCGAGTCTTACGATTGTCTCGTAAATTTCCCAGACTTTCTCGTTGCCTTCTTCTCTATAGCATTCTGCCAGTGTGTGAAGCGCGAACTTATTGCTCTCGTCCTCGGCGAGTATGCTTTCGCAGAGATATGTGACGATGTTCATCTTCTTATTGTCTATGAAGATATTTACCAGCGTCACGAGCGGAGAGTTGTCGAGCGTTCTCTTCTTAAGACCGAGCATACCGGAAAGATAAAGTCCGATAATGCTGTTTTTTGTGTGTGACAGGTGCTCGTCGCAAATTGCTTTGACATCGTCAATGCAATTCTGTTTCTGCGCTTCAGTTACGATACCTGCAAGTTCGATAAAATGGTTTTTTGAATAGTTGCTTATTGCTGCACGGGTCCACTTTTCCTCGTTCAGCATATCCTGAACCGATTTTACCAATTCTTCAGACATAAGAATTACTCCTAATTTCTCTGGATTCTTGTGATATTCCTATACCATGTATTTTTCGTGTACGGAAGGATCCAGTAATTTGATTTTCAATAAAATCTCGTTGATACGCATTCTGTCATCATTTGTATTGATGTAATAATCAACGAGCCAGAAATAATGGTTGATAAGACGGGGAATAAGCAGAGAAGGCTCACAACCCGCTTCCTTCAGTTCGTTTTCAAGCGCGAAAACGTTTTGCTTGAGCTTGCAAGCTTCTAGAACCCTCAGCTCCCTTTTTATGTTGAAAACTCCATAAAGCACGCCGTATACAGGTACCCATTCTTTAAGCACGTTTCCTGAATATCCGGCTGCTTCCACTTGGGTTATAAGCTGTGTCACAAGCTCAGACTCAAGAAAGGAGATATCCACATCTTGTGCGTTAATAAAGAATGCTTCCCTGAACAGCAGCTTTGCAATTTTTTCCTCTCCGCAAAGCGCATAACAGTCAGCCATTTCTGCTATGATTGAAGCCGACTGCGGTGTGCGCGAGTTGGCGTCATTTAGAAATTTAAGCGCTGTGTCATAGTCGCCGAGCTTTTTGTGGCAAAGCCCGGTTTTTCTAAGAATCTCAGCGTACTGAACGGAATCAGGGTCGTTCTGTTTTGAACGCATGTCGTTCTGTACACTGTTGTAACCATCCAGCGCAAGGTTAAAAATGCCGCATTTCACGGCGTAAAGACTTTGTTCGCAACCCGTTCCTATGAAACTGGAAAACACCTTCCACTGCTCAACGAGCGTTTCACTCCTGTCGAACGGAGATAACGTCATGATGTTCTCAAGCCGTTCAACCCAGTAGTTCACGCACCGCAGCGTGTAGATGATATCGCTGTTCTCAAGGTCGCCGGAAAGAGTTTCCTCAAGCTTCTGCTTGGCGGAGCGCATGTCTCCTTTTTTAAGTAACTCCCTTGCTTGAAGTAATCCGGAATCAGATTGCGTATTCATAGCGTATACTCTTATTATTGCAGATTTGAGGTTTTTAGTCAATAAAATTTCAAAAAATTGCTGAAAAGGGGGAAGCGTTTATATTATATTTTAATATATTGTGTCAAGTGCTGTTTGGTGCGTTTTTTAAAGATTTTTTGCTTTTTTGCGAAATTTTCAAATAAAACGTTAACATTGTCGATGTTTTTCGTCAAGAAATTTTGGAAAATCTTCAGTAAAGAAAAAATCTCTGGACACAAAGAACTGCCTTTGCTACTATTATAGATATGAAAAGACCGATGCTCGCACCATCCCTGCTTTCATCAGATTTTTCTGAGCTTGGCGCGGCTGTTGCCGAAATTGAGGGACGTGGTGGAAAATTAATACATATAGATGTAATGGATGGAAGTTTTGTGCCGAATATAACAATAGGGCAACCTGTCGTTAGATCTCTCCGGCGTCATTCCAAGCTGCCGTTCGACGTGCATCTTATGGTCATGCATCCGGAGACTCAGATTGATTCTTTTATACAGGCCGGTGCCGACATACTGACGTTTCATTATGAGGCGTGCGTTCACCATTGCAGGATTGTGCAGCAGATTCATGATGCGGGTAAAAAAGCCGGAATCAGTATTGTTCCGTCTACTCCTGTATCAGCCATAAAAGAGCTTCTTCCTGTTGTGGATGTCGTGCTGGTTATGACAGTGAATCCTGGGTTCGGGGGACAGGTGCTTATTCCCGAATGCCTGAAGAAAGTTAAAGAGCTGGATGAAATCAGGAAAAGAGAAGGGTACAACTTCCTTATTTCTGTGGATGGCGGGATAAACGAACATACTGCTTCCGATGCGGTGGCGGCAGGTTCGGATATTCTTGTTTCCGGCAGTGCGTTCTTCTCCGGCAAGTTGGATGGGGAATCTCTGGAAAGAATCTGAGAGGAATTTATGAAGAATAAGTCATTTGTTGCTGTCGTGCTGCTTGTTTTGTTAATCTTGCCGCCGCTGAGCGTAAGTGCTGCCACTGGCGCGGATAACAATCTCCTTGTGCAGGGCCTGGAGGCGTACCGGCAGGAGGATTGGTCCACGGCACTCTTCTTTTTGAGGAAAGCTTCGACCCTTCCTGAGAACCTGAATGCCGAGACTTGGTATGTCCTTATCATGTCAGAGATTTTCGCCGGTGACTATGAGTCCGTTGAGACAGACGGCGCGTATTTCATCAAGACGTTCCCGAACAGCTCCTATATGGCTAATGTAGAGTATCAAATGGCGCGAGCCTGGTTCAACACTGGTGAGTACCAGAAAGCAATAGATTCTTTCGGCGCGTTCTGCGCAAAATATTCAAATAATTCACTTTTGCCGTCCGCTCTTTTCTGGATGGCGGAGTCACTTTACCAGACATTCAACTTTGAGCAGGCTTCCGCGATATTTGAGCGGATTGTCACTGACTTCCCGAATTCACCGAAAGTTGTTGAGGCAGCTTTCCGCCTTGATTTGTTGAGCCAGCGCGAGCGCGAGGAAAAACTTCTGTATCTGCTTCGCGTCACCGGCGAGGAATATCTTGCCGCAAAAGAAGAGTATGAGAAACTTATAAAGCAGTACCAGTCAGAAGAGGCTGTGACGCTCCGCCGCAAGATACGCGACCTTAGCAACCGTGTTGAGGAGCTGGAAACGCAGCTTGGCGATGAGCAGAAAAAGAATACGCAGCTTTCGGCGCGTATTATCGATATGACGAACCAGTATGAGCAGCTTCAGATTGTAGCGGCGGAGTCGGCAAGAGCCGCCCAGCAGTCGGCACTTGAGGCAGAGCAGGCACAGGCGCAGGTTCAGGCAGCAAATGCGGCCACAGCTCAGGCTAATGCTCAGGCTGCTGCGGCAAACGCACAGGCAGCAGCTGCAAATGCCGCCGCCGACGCAGCTATAAAAGCCGCAGAAACACGTCCGTACGTAATTTACCAGAACTTACCTCAGCCGGAGCCCGCTCAGCAGACACAGACGCAGGCGCAACAGCCTGCACAGCAACCTGAAGCACAGACAACCCCTGCTGTAACAGAGCCAGTCGTTCAGGAACCTGCGCCGCAGACACAGCAGCCGCAAACGGAGCCTGTGGTTCAGCAGCCGCCTGTTGTAGAGCCTGCTCCTTCTTCGTCCGTCGCCACGCCGGAAACGGATGAAGAGCTTAAGAAACTTAAAGAAAAAGCACAGAGGCTTCAGGATCTGCTGAATGCCCGCAATAACGGAAAATGAGAGAGGTGCTGAATATGAGAAAAACTTGGTATAAAAGAATAATAATGCTGCTCGTTATAGCCGCTATGATCGGCGTGGCGACGGCAGAAACTATAATAATCGAAAAAGAACCGATAAGACTCGCCATCTATGATTACTCAGGCGGCATGAGCCTTTATCACAAGAGCTCCGAGAACGACGACTATGTTCCGCTTTTCTCAACGGCGAACGAAGCGTATGCTTCTGGTTTTTATCTGAAATACGGCAAAATATCAAGAAAGCTTACAAGGAGCGCCGGTATCTCTGTAGCCGTTGCGGAAACAAGCAATGGTGCTGAGATCACTTATACAATAAATAATACAGCCACGGTAATCGTTAAATATACGATACTCGCCGCCGTTGACAAGCGTGTTGCCGACTGCGTTCGCGTTGACGTATCCGTGGAGAACTTGGACAAGCTTTCAGATACGTTCGCTGTAAAAGCCGTGTTTGACACGATGCTCGGCGAGTTCGGCAACAAGCATTTCGTAACAGCCAACGAGGCTACCATAAACACGGAGCATATGTTCCAGACTATGGTAGATGCAAAGTGGATCCGCTCGACTGATGGTGTGGAATCGATTCAGTTCCTTCTGAATGGCGGTGATGTTTCGACCCCTCAGTATGTCGCGCTCGCAAATCGCGACCTTTTGCTGTCTTCTGACTGGGTTCCTGTTGTAACTGACGGAAGATATTTTGACTCTATCAGGATAGCAGGCAACTCTGCGCTCGGTATCTACTGGCGTGATGTTCAGCTTAAATCCCATGCTAAGAGTAATTTCACTTTCTATATAACGGTCGCGACAGGCTCGCTTAATCCACCTGACGTAAAAACCGTTTGTGGAAACCTTTCTGATGAGATTGCATCTCTTAATGTCTATACTGAGCCGGTCTATGTCGATTCTCACGGAACGACGTTCACTGTAGGCGAGCTTTCTGAAGAGCAGCTTGATCCTTCTTACATCGAAGAGCTTTTTAACCGCATTCAGGAGCTTGAAAACAGCGAGGGAAGCACGACTTATTACGACGAGATACAAAAACTGAACGGCGAGCTTGACGCAATTCTTATGAAATTGGGAGAAGCTGGTAACTGATGGCTCGCAAATCTCCTCTGCAACTGGCGCATAAATATCTTAGCGCGGGAAAATATCCTAAGGTAATTTCTCTTTTGGAACCTCTTGTTCTGGAATACAAAGAATCTTTCGATTTTTTTTTCGTGCTGGGAACTGCGTGCCTTTATGTAGAGGATATTGGCGGCGCTGAAGCATATTATAAATCTGCTAGAAGAATACGGAGCGAAAATCCTGATATCCTAAAAGCGCAGGGTGTTTTGAATCTGCGTCTTGGAAACGTCACAAGGGCTTTGGAACTTTATCTTCATGTCCTTGATTTGATACCCGGTGATTCTGTTGCGACGGAAGCTTTGGAATTCATACGCCGCAATTCTGATCCGGAGAAAATGGAAGACAAGATTCGTAGCGGTGCGGTAAGAAAGTTTTACCCAAAGCGCGGGCTTCATCCTGCCGTAGTTCCGTCTTGTATCGTTGCGGTTGCTTTATGTGCTCTTGGCGTATTTTTCGCGATGAATTACAAAACAATTCTCGGGCTTAACGGAGCCAGGGCTGATTTATCGTATCTTGAACTGACCAACGAAGATATGTCGCGACTCGTCAAGCCAGATTTAAGCACTGGCGAGTATAGGTATATCCTTACAAAAGATGAAGTTGTGAAAAGTTATGATGACGCTAAAAGATTTTTCCAGCTGTATCGAGACAATGAGGCGCGTAAATGCATAAACAAGCTTCTGCTTTCTAACGCAGAAGAGGGTGTAAAGCAGCATGCAAAAGAATTGGAGACGTTCCTGACAGAGCCAAAGATGGACAACGTGGCTGACAATTATCCTGTAAAGCAGGTTATGGAAGATATTTACCTCTACCAGAATTGTTGGGTCGCGTGGTCGGGCCGTGTTTCCAATGTTGAGGAAGATGAGAAATTCTACAAGTGCGCGTTCCTTGTCGGCTACGAAAACCTTGACCGAATCGATGAAAATGTTACGCTCGTGTTCGAGCAGCCTGTAAATATAAACCCCGAAAAACCTCTTAAAGTTCTTGCAAGGCTTACTGTTATGGATGACAAGCTCGTTTTGCGCGGCAAGGCGATTTATCAGCCGGTCACCGGTTCTGGACTGTAAGCTGAGTTTAGTGACGACAAGCCTCTTGTATCTGTGTTGACAGCATCAAAATCATCTTGTACACTGTAAATCTGTGTAGTAAATACCATAAAAAAAGCATCGTTTTTTTTGAGAATTCATCCCGAAAAGAGAAAAAAAAGAAGCGGCGCTGCCTAATAATATTGTGGGAGGAAAAAAGAGGTGGCAAAAGTGACTAACGAACTTGAAGAACAGGCGGAGATGTCTGAGAAACTTAAGGCTCTTGAAGCTGCACGGCTTCAGATTGAGAAAGATTTCGGCAAAGGCTCCATAATGAAGCTTGGAACGCATGCAGATGCGACAGGCATGGAAGTTATTCCGTCCGGTTCAATTCTTTTGGACGAGGCTCTCGGCATCGGAGGTTATCCGAAAGGCAGAATCATCGAGGTTTATGGCCCTGAATCGTCAGGAAAAACGACGCTCGCCCTTCACGCAATCGCGGAATCTCAGAAACAGGGCGGAATTGCGGCTTTTATCGATGCTGAGCACGCTCTTGACCCGGTTTATGCAAAGAATCTTGGCGTTAACATAGATGAGTTGTGGGTTTCTCAGCCGGATACAGGTGAGCAGGCTCTTGCGATTGCCGAGAACCTTGTGCGCTCCGGTGCGGTTGACATTATTGTCGTTGACTCTGTTGCGGCTCTTACTCCACAGGCAGAAATCGAAGGCGACATGGGTGACTCCCACATGGGCTTGCAGGCTCGCCTTATGAGCCAGGCATTGCGCAAACTCACCGCAATTATCGGCAAATCAAAGTGTCTGCTTGTTTTCATCAACCAGATTCGTATGAAAATCGGCGTTATGTTCGGAAATCCGGAGACAACGACAGGTGGTAACGCTCTTAAGTTCTATTCTTCTGTGCGCATGGAAGTCCGCCGCATCGAATCCATTGACGCGAAAGGCGGCGAAGATGCAGTTGGTAACCGCGTGCGCGTAAAAATCGTTAAGAACAAGGTTGCTCCGCCTTTCCGCAAGGTCGAGCTTGATATAATGTTTGGCAAGGGTATTTCTGCTGTTGCGAGTTTGCTCGATGCGGCTGTAAAACACGGCTTTATCGACAAACGCGGCGCGTGGTTCACTGCTGGTGAGGACAAGATTGGGCAGGGACGCGAGAACGCCATCGCATTCTTGGAGCAGAATAAAGAATATACGGCGGAGCTTGAGAGAAAGCTTCGCGAAAAGATGTTCCCTGGTCAGGTTACTAAAGAAGCTGACGACAAGGACAAAAAAGGTGCGAAAAAAGCAGTGGCTGAAAAGGCTGCTGGCGGAGCCGGAGCAGGTTCTGGGGCTGCTGGTGGTGCACGCGCCGGTGCTACAAGTGCCGCAAAACCGGAGGAAGGACTTTTCTAGGAATGAATGCCGTTGTTCTTGGCATGGGCTCGAACCGACAGTTAGAAAGCGAGTGCGGCGTTTTGCCGCCCGCCGAAATACTGAAAGCTGCCTGCGAAAAGCTTGATAAGCTTTTGAAACAGGCAGTTTTTTCGTCTGTATATATAACGCGCCCAATGTATGTCGAAAATCAGTGCGACTTTTACAACATGGTCGTCGGCGGGCTTTGGAACGGCACCGCACGGGAGCTTCTTTCCGCTACTCAGGCTATTGAGGCGGAATTTGGACGTGACCGCAGCCGTGAAATACGGAACGGTCCGCGCTCTCTCGACATAGACATAGAGCTTTTCGGCAACGGCACAATCGACGAGCCAGACCTTATCGTCCCGCATCCTCGCCTTATGGAACGTTCGTTTGTTCTTGTTCCCTTACTGGAGATTCTTGAAAAATCTGCCGATAAGACAGAAAGAGATAGAGACGCTTTTTTTGCTGCTGCGGATACTTTTATCACGGATGCGGCAGCTTTAAGAAAAGCGCAGGAAAGTCTTCCTGATCAGGGGGTAAGGTATTATGGCAGAATCTATGGTGAAAACAGATGAGACAGGCAGCAGAAAGTTCCGGCTTGGTGAGTTCGAGGGTCCTCTTGATCTTCTTTTGTTCCTGATTAAAAAAAATGAAATAAACATTTACGATATTCCGATTGCTGAAGTCACTGAGCAGTTTTTGGAATATCTTGATTACGCTGTCACTACAGATTTGGACAGCCTTACTGAGTTCTACTCGATGGCGGCTGACCTTCTTTACATTAAGTCAAGGATGCTTCTTCCGGTCGAAACTGTCTTCGATGATGAAGAATTGGAAGATCCTCGGCAGGAGCTTGTTGACAAACTCATCGAATATCAGAAATATAAGAAGCTCTCGGTTCTTATGGAAGAGCGCGAGGATGACAACGAATGGTCGGTCGAGCGGAAGAAGATACAGCGCGTCCTGCCTTTTGAGGAAGAGGAGCTTTGGGAGCAGGTCGATACTTGGAGCCTTATGAAAACGTTCTCCAAGCTTATCTCGGCTT
>JAEEGK010006943.1_pt1 | contig 27101 bp, 20 predicted proteins | sample 8958771 | NCBI WGS metagenome assembly JAEEGK01 (sample SAMN16246547, study PRJNA631951) | gut metagenome | biome: gut microbiome; feature: rumen; material: SC-attached | host: Bos | place: Iran: Karaj | collected 2018-10 | reverse complement strand
ATGACCGCGATTCCTAAGAGAGCCAGTATCCAGTTCTTCTGGAACATGGCAGCCAGTGCGAAGACCAGGGTAATGGTATTAGATAATATGCTTTTAAAGGTATTGGTTATGACGGATTCAACTCCGCTTATGTCCGATGTCATCCTGGTGATGATATCACCCTGGTTGTTTGAAGTGAAGAAGCGCTGGGACATTTTTTGCAAATGTCTGAACATCTGGTTCCTCATGTCAAAGGTAATGTGCTGGGCGATCCAGGTATTTATATAGCTCTCGAGCACGCCGATCAGGTTCGCTCCGAGATTGGTCAGCAAAAGCGCGACGATGTAAATGATAAGGAGCTTCAGATCGCGCCCGATCAGGCCTTCGTCGATGATCTTACCGGTCAGGATCGCAGGCATCAGGTTCAGTATCGAAGACAGCGCGATCGCGAGCAGCACGAGCGTCAGCTGCTTCCAATAAGGCGCAAGATATGAAAATACTCTTTTGAGCAGGTCCTTCGTGACTTTGGGCGCTGCGGCCTTCTCTTCTTCGGTTGCGAAGCCCCTCATGATGGGACCTCCCATTCTTCCTCCGGGCGGCATAAAATGACCCTCCTTCGTTTGATCACTGTATACTATGATTTTATCCGAAAGAGGGTCAAAGTAACAATTATTTTTTTATAAAAATGCGATCATCCGATAACTTCTGGTGCATTGCCGTCCGCAGTTGTCATTTCCTGCATCTGCGCGGCGGTCTGAGGCTCTTCCTCAACGATCGGGAACCGGAGGATCGCCTTGAACAGATCGCCGTCGGTCTCGATGCGGAGCCAGCCTTTCTGCAGCTGCGCAAGGCTCTTCGCGATCGATAGTCCGAGTCCGTTGCCCTCGGTATTGCGCGAAGAATCGCCGCGCACAAAGCGCTCCATCAGCTCTTCCTCGGAAATGTCGAGGATCTCCTTAGAGGTATTCTTAAACAGGAACTGCGCCATATTGCGGTCGCGTTCGAGCGTCAGATAAACGCGCGTGCCGGGTACCGAATACTTGCAGATATTGTTCATCAGATTGTCGAATACACGCCACATATGGCGGCCGTCGGCCATGATCCTTAAGTTCTCCTCGGGTTGCTTGACCACAAGAGTCAAGTTCGCTTCCGCGAGCTTGTCATCGTATTCGCCCGAAGCCTGCGTCAGGAATACGCCTGCGTCACAGGGAGCCAGATGCACTTCGAGGTTGCCGGTTGCGGCTTTCGAAGCCTCCACGAGATTCTCGATCAGGCGCTTGAGCTTTTCCGACTGGCGCGTCAGTACCTCGCAGTACTCCGCGTGTTTTTCGTTGTTGCACTCTTCTTTCGCGATCAGTCCCGCGTAATTGATGATCGAAGTGAGCGGGGTTTTGATATCATGCGAAACATTCGTAATGAGCTCGGTCTTCATCCTCTCGCTCTTTGTGCGCTGCTCGACCGCTATGCTCATGCCCTTTGCTATGGTGTTCAGGTATTCGCCTGTCCTGCGCTGCTCCGCGACCATACCCGAAGTATCTACCTGGTATTCGAGATTGCCTCTCGAGATCGCCTCGGCGCCGCGTTCGAGCGCCTTGTTCTTTGCCGCATGGAAAACTGCCAGTCCGATCAGCACCAGAGTCTTTAGGAACAGGAATAATATCGCTATATCGTCGTCGTGGTAGACCATCGCCATGAGTCCGAAGTTGACAAAGCAGTCGGCAGCTATCAGTACAAGCCATCTCCAAGCGGCGGGCATGCCCTTGATCACCTTCCATATCCATCTGAGGACGATCACTATAAATGACTTTCTGATAATGCTGTGTTCCTTAAGGCGCGTCGCAAAGCTCATGCAGTAGCCCATAAAGAGCGCGATCATCGCAGGCAGCAGGATAATGACCAGCACCGTTTCTTCGACACCGTTCCAGAACCATGCGTCCCCCATCATACAATAGAACAGGACTATCAAAAACATCCCGACGCTCATTATGTCAAACGGCATGCCGCCGAGCAGACCGTGATGGATCTTCTCGTCCTCCGGACGCTTTCCGGATACGCACATCAGCATGATAAAAGCAACGAGTGCCAGCAGACCCATGAATATGCCTATACCGTAGATGGCGTATCTGAGTCTGAAGCCGAGCCCGACGATCTTGTTCGTGAACATATATCTGTCGGTTTTCGGGAATCCTTTAAGGAAATTCACATTGATCGTCTGCTCCACTACCGTTTCGTCGGGCAGATCGCTGTAATAGATCGAATAGATCCTGAATGTATTGTCACCCGTGATCATCGAAGGGCTCCAGATCGGATGATCGGCATTCGACGCATTCCTGAGCTCGACCGTGTAAGTAAAGCTCCGGTCTTCAAGTTCCCCCGAAGGAAGAGTCTTTGCGATCGTATTGCCCTCCGCGTCGCGGACCTCCAGGACCAGATTGCCTTCGGGCTTATAGAGTCTTACTCCGTTCTCTTCCTCGTAGCGGCCGTAATTGTACATATCCAGCCAGTCATTGACCACATCGTACATTACCCTGTCGCTGAACTGCGCGGCCTCGCTCGTCTCATAGAATCCGTACTCCCAGAACAGTGCCGCGCCTATGATGCATCCCAACAATACGCATACGGATAACAGACTGGTAACGAAGAGAATGATCTTCCCTGCTGTCGTCCTGAAAAAGTGTTTCATTTTATCCTCCTGTTTTTACTTCTGCATGCAGTAGCCCTGTCCGAACACCACCTTGATGTATCTGGGCTCGGCGGGATTGATCTCTATTTTTTCCCTCAGATGGCGGATGTGCACAGCCACGGTGTTCTCATTGCCCAGCGGCTGCTCCTTCCATACCAGTGAGTAAATATCTCTCGGAGAAAACACTCTGCCCGGCTCCGACATGAACAGCTTCAGGATGTCGTATTCCTTGGGTGTCAGGCTTATCTCACTGCCGTCCACGCTGACGCTTTTTGCCCTGTCGTCGAGCTCTATGCCGCCGATCGTGAGCACGTCGGCATCGTTTGCCTTCTTGCCCGCGCCGAGGAACAGATAGCGCCTCAGCTGTGAACGCACCCTGGCGCTGACCTCCATCGGATTAAAGGGCTTGGTGATATAATCGTCCGCTCCCACAGTCAGACCGAGTATAATATCACTGTCCTCACTCTTGGCAGTCAGCAGTATGATCGGGATATTGGTGGTCTCGCGTATCAGCGACATCGCCTTTATTCCGTCCATCCCCGGCATCATGATATCCATGAGTACAATGTCGATATGTTCCCTCGCCACGATATCCACCGCTTCTTTGCCGTCATACGCCTCAAAAAAGCGGTACTCCGGGTCCGCCAGATACAGTTTCAGTGCGTTGACGATATCCTTATCATCATCGCAGAGCAGAATGTTGTGCATGCTTCATCCCCCGATATATAAAAAATGATTGTTACTTTATGCCGATCAGCATTACATATTCAGTTTAGCACTTTGTTGCTTAAGAAAAAAGTATGCGGCCGCTTAAGAATTGCTTAAGAGCCGCATACTTTTTGTTTAATTCCGGAATTTATTTATTGTCATGCCAGTATTCGGTGTCCGCCGTGGGCCAGTATTCCTCATTGCGGTCCGGATAGGTATCGCTGTAGTTCTCCATTCTCTCGAACATCCTGATATAAGCCTCCGCGGAGCTGAACAGCGCATCGGTATTGATGATGCCTTCGGTTTTCGCGAGACGTTCGATCATGTCGGGAATGAGTCCGTAATGAGCCACTCCGTCGTTATTGATATCGAAAGTCCTGTTGCCGGTGGTCTGCCTGTCGATCTTTACGGAAGCCACGCCGGGCGCGTAAAGTCCGGGATAGAGCCCGTCAAAGCTATCATAATCAACTTCATCAAATACGCCCTCGCAGTTGTCAAAGTAAGGCAGGAAGCACGCTCCGTTGACATCCGTTCCGAAAGGAATGCCGAGGATCAGATCGTCACCGGCATCACCGTTCTGGTTGTACCAGGTCGTCGGTACTCCGTAAGGATTGCCGTCGTTATAAGCCTGATAACCGCGGTCTGCGAAATCGGGATATCCGACCGTCGCCGTACCCTGATCGCTGAGCGCGATCATATACTGCAGGTAGTCCGCCGCGCACTGCTGATGCTTTTCCATCGTCTCCCAGAGCATCGGGGAAATGATACCGCCCAGCTGCATGATCTTGATCATTCTCGGGATATCCATCTGCTCCCAGCATCTGTCGGGATCCTGCTCGAACAGGTCGAGAAGTCTCGTATGCGAAGCGATGATGCCCGGGTATTTTTCTTCCCAAAGTATGTCGAGCACCGCATTCAGGGCCTTGTCCGACATATGATCGACTTCTATAACGTATTTCTTGTCGATGAGCTTGCGGATCAGCCATTCGCCGGTCTTTGTAAGACCGATCGAATTCTGGTGCCCAGCGAGCGAAGCGTCAAGTTCCGCCTTCGGCTGCTTATAGAAAACTCTAGGATTCTTCGCTTCCTCGGGCTGATAGAAATCGCCCCTGTTAAGATAATTCATGATGCTGAATATCTCGCCTTTGTAGAGCTGGCATCCGGCGAATCCGTTATTGAGCGCGTGCGTCGGGAATACGCTCCTGATGCCGAGATCGTAGAACTCATCGATCTGCGCTTCGATCGCCGCGAGCTTTGAATTCATCTCGCTCTCCGATATCTGTCCGGCCTCATACAGACCGATATAGTCTTTATCGCAGTCAAATACGGTGTCCATCTCGAGAGAAAGGAATACCGCCATCTTGCCCTCGCTGATCACCTGACGTGCCTGAGCTCCCGATGTAACGATCCTGAACCAGCCTTCGCCGGGGCCGCCGCACTGCGCGTCGATGTATGCCTGCATCCGCTTGATATCCGCGATCTGTTCCCTTGCGATCTTCATGTCATTAAGTTCCGCGTTCGCGTAAGGCGGAAGCGCGTTTGTGATCGCGCCGAGAGTACCGTTGTTGACGCACTGCTGCACGAGCAGGCGCTGTCCCGAAAGATACGCACGCTCCAGCCACTTGTAGTAGGTCTGGATATGATTGTCCGAATGGGCATCGGGCCAATACGTAAAGTCGGGATAACCGCTCGTATTATGCGACTCACACCCGTCCACGATCTTGCCCCACAGATCGAAGCATCCGTTGATCCCGTGAGTTCCGGTGCAGGCCTTCAACGCGTCGCGTATGCCGAGCGGACTGTAGCTGCTGCCGGCGAAAACAACCTTACCCGAACCGAGATTGTGGTTCAGATGCACATGGGTATCCGCGTATCCGATTATGGGTTCTCCGACAGCGGGCGCCGACATAACACCGGCCGTCCCCAAGTCGTTGCCCATGGAATCCTTAAATGAAATGCATACGTCCGCTTCGGGGAACGGATTGTTTCCTTCTGCCGCCTCGAAAATGAACAGGCAGCTCGAATCCCAGTCGTTCTTCCATTTCAGCGAAGTTCCCGAAATGCAGACATATTTCTTTTTGACAAGATTATAGAAACTGAATGTTCCCCCGTCATGCGCATCGATCCGCCATTTGATATTGTCGCCCAGACCGTCTGTACGCACGATCGCGTTAAACGCGTTCACCGTAAGATATTTGCTGTCGCTGTCATAAAGAATGTAAACGCCCAGATCCGCCGGCTTAAAGTAAAATACCATTGCCCTGTCGGCCGTCGCTGCCTGCGCCTCATAGCCTGCCCTGTTCCCGAGCAGGTATTTGCCGTTCTTTACCGCTTTGACCCTGTAATAACCGTTTGCCAGCCCGTAGACCGCGCTGTCCGCCGAATACGAGCCTGCCGCGCTGCTTTCGCGAACACCCGCAGCCCCAAATGCGAGCGCCAGACAAAGCACCAACGAAATAACCCTCAATACAGATCTTCTCATGCCGCCTCCGTTCTGTGCCTGAGCACAAATGATATAGTAACGCCCAAAATACCTCCTGATACCTCCTGATATGATTATCATCTTTGGGCGTCCGACAATATATCAAATTTCTTGCTTTTATATCAAATTCGTCGGATAATAATAGCGGAAGGAGCATACTATGAACAAACCGAGAAAATATCATTTTTCAGCCCTCCCGGCTCGTGAGAACAGCGAAAAGACCTTATACGAAGAACGCGAATACGGCATGACGCACCTGCCTTTTGAGGTTGAGCTGCGCCTCTGCGGCGCGATCAGGCGCGGTGACCGCGAAGAGATGAAAAAGATAGCCGACGCCACACTGTCCCAGACCATTTCGGCCGGTCGGCTCTCCGACAACGAGCTGCTCCAGACCAAATACTGGTGTGTGACCGTCATCGCCACATCCATTCATTACGCGATACTCGGCGGTCTGGACGAAACCGACGCATACAACCTCAGCGATTCATATATCCGCGACATCGACACGCTCAAAGAACCCGATGCATGTATCGACTATCTGCGCGCAAAGGCCTTCGAACTGGTCGATGCCGTCAATTCCGCCAAAAACAGGCTCTCGGTCTCTCCTGCCGTCAGACAGGCCCTGCACTATGTCCACGTGCACCTGCATGAGCGGATAACCATCAAAAAACTCGCATCCGCTGCCGGTCTTTCGAGAGATTATTTCTGCGAGCTGTTTCTTAAAGAAACCGGCCTCACCCCTCACGGCTATGTCACCAAAGAAAAGCTTAAGGAAGCCGAAAAACTGCTCTCAGAAGGTCTCTGTGCCCGCGAGGTCGCATATATCCTGTCTTACTCAAGCCAGTCGCATTTCACCGAAGTATTCAAAAAACACTACGGCGTCACCCCGACAAAATACCGTCAGGAACAGACCTGACCATCTTTCGGAAATCTGACGAATTCACCGATAAAAACGTTTTCTACTTGTATGTCAAACGGATCCGACTGTATAATGATGTCCTGACAAAAAACGTTTCAATGAGAGGACAATGTATGAAAAACAGATTATTGGTCCTGCTGTGCACCGGTGCGATGCTCGCGGGACTGCTGGGCGGCTGCGCGAAAAAAGCGGATCTGCCGGCTGACGTGCCCGCGGGTACCGAAAGCAATGCGCAGACAGATGCCGTCCCTACGGACGAGCCCGAACCGACTCCGACCAAAAGCGCTTTCCGCGTCGGCGGTCAGGTACCGGATTCATTTGAAAACTACGGACAGACAAGTGAGGAAAACTATATGGAACGCGATCTTACGATCTCTGACAAGCCCTTTTTGAAAGCTGTCGGCAAAAACCTGCGTGACGATCACGGAAACGGTGACCTCGTCCAGCTCAAGGGCACCAATATCGGAGGGTATCTCCTGCAGGAGTTCTGGATGACCGTCGGCGCGTATACCGCGAATGTGACCGCCGAGGAGGACGTTTACCGCGTTCTTACCGAACGTTTCGGAAAGGATGAGGCTATGCGCCTTATCAGGCTGTATCAGGAGAATTTCTTTACGGAAGAGGATTTCGACTACTGCAGAGAGCTCGGCATGAACTGCCTGCGTCTGCCTTTCTGGTACCGCAACATCGTTGATGAGAACGGTGAGCCCTACGAGGACTGGTTCGTGCTTTTTGACCGTTTCGTCGAAGAAGCCGGCAAACGCGGCATCTATGTAATACTCGACCTGCACGGCGCTCCGGGTTCGCAGAACGGCAGCGACCATTCGGGCAAGGACGGACACGATGAGAAAATGGCCGCATCCGAGTTTTTCTTCGGGGATGAGGCCGTCGTGAAAGAGAATCAGGAACTGTACTATAATATCTGGGAAACCGTCGCGGAACATTTCAACGGCAATCCCTGGGTGGCAGGATACGACCTGCTGAACGAGCCCTACTGCACTTACCGCTACAACACCGGCCGCCCCGACAGCGAGCTGCACGAGATACTCTGGACCATATATGACGAGGCATATCGCCGCATCCGCGCGATCGATCCCGACCACGTGATCATCATGGAGGCTACCTGGAACGCCGCCGATCTGCCCTCGCCCGAAAAATACGGCTGGGAAAACGTGATGTACCAGTACCACACCTATCTCTATGACGATTATGACAATTCAAAGGGACAGCAGATCGTCAACCTCCGCAACAGGATCAACAACACTAAGGGCGGCGGCTACAATGTTCCGAGCCTGCTCGGCGAGTTTGCGATGTTCAATGCCCTCACCGCATGGGACGAGGGTGTAAGGATGGTCAACAATTCCGGCATGAGCTGGACTACCTGGACCTACAAAACGATCGCAAGCGTAGGCAACTGGGGCCTCAAGCACACAAAGGACTACGGCCTGAACTTAGAGACCGCAGACCTCGCCCAGATCGAGAACGCCTGGACCAAAGTCCGCGAATCCACAAACAATACCGGCCTCGCGAAGATACTCTCGAAGTACTACAAGCAGTCCTATATCGAAATGCAATAACCAAAGGTGCCTGTCACCATAAACAAAAGTTATGGTGACAGGCACCTTTTAAAAAAACAGATCACATCCGCCCGGTGCTGCGTACGATGGCTTTGTAGTAGTCCACGGCGATCGGCAGACTGTAGGTGTCGATGTTTTCGTTGAGGCCGTGCATGCCCTTCATCTGCTCGGGGCCGTAGACAACGGGCGAGAAACGCAGGCAGGCGTCGCATATCCGCTGGTAATTGCGGGCGTCGGTGCCTCCGGTCATGACATACGGGATAACGGGGAGCCCCGGGAATACCTCCCCGATCACGCTCTCTACATGCCTGAAAGCCTCGCTGTGCGCGTCTACGGGATCGTACGCGGGGTGCGCGTCTATCAGCTCGACTTCGAGGTCATATTTAGCGGCCAGCCTGCGGATTATCTCATTGCTCTCATCCATGTTCTGGTGAGGGATGTAGCGCAGGTTCAGCGTGAGCGTCGCCTCCTGCGGCAGCACGTTGCAGCCGTCCGAACCGGTCTGCATCGTGGGCGCTATCGTTGTGCGCAGCAGCGCGGCGGCCTGAGGCGAGATCGAAGGCATGAGGATCTCGAGCAGCGGCCTGAACAGCCAGAGATTGCCGAACAGCAGTCTCATCCAGAACGGCCCGTAAGGCGCCATCTTTGAAAACATCTCTTTTGCCTGTTTGTTCATCGAGGATCTCATCGGATTGTGCTTCGCGATGTCCGTCATGAACTTCGACAGCCTGACTATCGGCGAATTCCTGGGCGGGTAGCTCGAATGTCCGCCCGATGAACGTGCGATGACCTTCAGATTCCCCTGCCCTTTTTCAAGTATGCCGACCATCGCGAAATTGCCTTTGATGCCGGCCATAGGCTCGGTAACGACCGAACCGCCCTCATCATTGACTATATAAGGCTTCACGCCGCGCTTCTCAAGCTCCGCAACGAGTTTCGGGCAGCCCGTGCCCGCTATTTCCTCATCGTTCGCTGTGGAAAGATATATATCCTGTTCAGGCACAAAACCTTCCGCGAGCAGTTCCTCCACAGCCTGGAAAAATGCCATCACAGAGCACTTCGTATCGGCGCTTCCCCTGCCCCAGACCTTGCCGTCCGCGATATCTCCCGAAAAATGTCCGTGCTTCCACTCGCCCTCCGCGGGCACCACATCCTGATGCCCCATCAGCACGACAGGCTTGTCGGAACGTTTTCCTTTCCAGTAATACAGGAGGCTCCCGTCGATCTCGGTCTTTTCCAGATTTGCGTGAACGAGCGGAAAGAGTCTCTCCAGTATCTTATGAAATTCAAGGAAACGCTCACGTCTTATCTGCCCCTTGTAGGATACGGTCTCAAAACGGACCATTTCCGCGAGTTTCTCCGCATATTCCGCCTCACGCTCAGGGTCGCGCGGGGGCTGCCACTCGGACTTTTTCGCAGGGGTAAGGCACGTGCGTATCAGCGCGGCCAGCACGAGCAGCAACAGCAGTCCGATAAGTCCCAATACGATATACAGTATCGTCATCATTTATTCTCCTCTCCTGCCGCAGCGGCCTTTGCCTTTTTACGGAATGCCAGATAGGAAAGCGCGATCGCGAGACCGCCGCTCGGGATCACCATCATGCTGGTAGAGCCTATGAGTGAAGGCACAAAGCTGAATACGAGTATCATAAACGTGAGCACGATCAGCGCAACGAGCTTATTCTGCCTGTAATACTTGCAGGCCATCGCGCCGAACAGCGCGGGCACGACATTTTCAAACGCCGGCTGCAGAGCGGGTGACTGAAGCACGGGCTGCAGCGGGATCATGAGCAGTACTCCGAGTGCCAGCACCAGTATGGTGACCAGCGAGGACGTAGCGATAGAGAGCGTCGCGATGATCTCGTTCTCCGGAGTGCCGCTCTTTACGCCTACGATGTCTCTGGCATTGATCGCGCAGGGTATCTTCATGTTGATCAGATTGCCCGTGATAAATGCCAGGTAACTGCCGCCCGCGCCGAGCATCGGTACGTAGATCAGGTATTCCACGATACCGCTTACCAGATAGACGACTCCGACTCCCAGAAATGCCTTTGCCGCCGCAGGGATATTGGGCATCGCGTTAAGATATACGCCGACCGCAAAAGGCGCCGCAAGCAGCAGTACGAGCACGATCGCCGTCATGATCCTGCCCAGTCTGTGGGTATTGCTTATATATCTTCCGTAATACGCGGCCTTTTCGCTGCCGGCCGCATCGTTATCAATATTTATTTTTCCGGTCTTGTTCATGTTATCCATATGTCTCCGATCCGTGCCTAACGGAAAGTCTCCCGTTCCGGGCACATGTTCATCTCACCTTAAGCTGCCGTAACGCGCTGTGCCTTATGCCAGACCCCCGAGCAGTATCGCCGAAGCCATCGCGATCAGCATGCTGCCTGCCACGGAAAAGCTGTCCACCCATTCGGCCTTTGTCTTATTCTTGATGTACAGGAACGCGGCCATCGCGAGTGCCGCAACGACGGAAACCGCGAGTGAGAGCCAGCTGCCCTTAAACGTAAATACACCCTCCGACGAAACGATCGTGCCGACATAGCTCGCTATATACGCGGAAACGAGGCCGATGAACATCGCCGTCATCGCGATATCGCCGAAGCCCGCCGTGCTCTTCTTATTTGCCGCAGGTGCCGCATCTGCGCCCGCATCCGCGTCGGGTTTGCGCGTGGATTTTCCGCCGGACATCAGGCGTGTCACATAGGATTTACCGTTAAATATCATGAGCACCATGCCCCAGATGATGCAGAAACACATCAGCAGCGCTATCGTCGTAAAACCCTCTCCGGTCATGGTCGACGCCGAAAGTCCTCCGCCTCCGACCGCCTCCGCGGCAGCCTCGGCCACCTGGGTCTCATAATGCAGCGCTCCGATGACCGAAAGCCTCAGCCACGGCCAGGGAGTGCCCAGACTTCCCGAAAGCGCGATAACACCCAGCAGTATGCCGATGCCGGGCAATATCGAAAAAGTCGCGCTCGCAGTGATAACGCGCTTCATCTTGCCGGTATCGATCCCCATCGCCTTGCCCGCGCGATACGCGCGTACCGCAAAAATGACACAGATCACGGCAACGAGCAGAATTATCGCGCCGCAGATCAGGTACATAAAAGCACCGTTCAGCTTTGCCAGAATCTCCATAAATCCTACCTCCCGTTATATTTCAGGCTTATATGAATAACTCTAAACTTTTGCCATCCCAAAAGCAATGCTTTTTGCCGATCGGTCAAAAATGTCATAAATGTTTACCATTTTTGTCATAGGATTAACATATTCACCTTTTACACTTAAGAAAAAAGAAGGGGAGAGATACAGCCGATCCTAATTGTTGTCGGAGTATTTCTTCCCTTTCGCCTTTAATACTCAAATGTTTTCAGGAATCTCTTCGCTCTCTCGGTCCGCGGCTCGGTAAAGAATCTTTCCGGCTCGGATACCTCTATTATCGAACCCCCGTCCATAAATACGATCCTGTCTGCTATCGCGCGCGCAAAAGCCATCTCATGCGTAACGATCAGCATCGTCCTCTGCTGCTTTGCGAGTTCCAGGATCACGTCGAGCACCTCTCTTACCATCTCGGGGTCGAGTGCCGCGGTAACCTCGTCGAACAGCAGTATCTCGGGATGCATTATAAGTGCCCTTACGATCGCCACTCTCTGCTTCTGACCGCCCGAGAGCTGACGCGGATAATTGTCCTTTTTAGAGGAAAGTCCTACTTTTTCGAGCAGCTGCTCCGCCTCGGCGCGGACCTCGTTTTTGTCACGTTTCTGCACCTTTATGGGCGCGAGCATGATGTTCCCGAGTATGGTCTTGTGCGGGAACAGCTCATAGCTCTGGAACACCATACCGATCCTCTGCCTGTAGTTATCGTCCTTCTGCGGAGGCGGGTTTATGGTCTGTCCGTCCAGTATGACCCTGCCGTCCTGGATGTCCTCCAGTCCGTTGATGCACCGCAGGAATGTGCTCTTTCCGCAGCCCGACGGTCCCACGATCACGACTACTTCACCCTTGTTCACGGTGAGGCTCACATCCTCCAGTACGGTCAGGTCTTCAAAGCTTTTGTGCAGATGCTCAACTTTAAGTATCTCTTCCATAATCTACCTCTAGTTTTCCCATTTCTTTTCCAGATATTTTGACAGTCTGCCGATCGGCCAGCATACCGCGAAATACAGCAAAAATACGACGGCGAACACTCCGAAGGCCGCATTCGGCGCCGTTTTCCTGTTTGCCTCGATGATCTGCTGCCCGACTTTCAAAACCTCCACGATGCCGATCATCATCACGAGACTCGTGGTCTTGATCATCCTCGTGATAAGGTTGATCGAGAGCGGGAGCAGTCTTCTGACTATCTGCGGCACGATCACATATATAAATGTCTGCAGTCTGCCAAGCCCCAGCGCTGCGCTGCTCTCATACTGTATCGCGGGGATGCTGATCATGCAGCCTCTCACGAGATCCGCCATCTCGGCTGTCCCCCAGAACGAGAAAACTATCACCGCCGAGACCTCCGCTGACAGATTAAGTCCCGTGAGCTTCGTGAATCCGAAGAATACGATGAACAGCAGCACCATCTGCGGCATTATCCTGACGATCTCCAGGTAGATGCGCGTTATCACGTTGATCACCGGCTTTTTGAGCGTCATCAGCATGCCGAGGGCGATCCCCAGCACAATGCTGATCGCGACCGATATCAGGCTTATCTTCATCGCCGCGCCGAGCCCGGCGAGCAGTCTCACAAGGTTTTTACCCTTAAATATAACCTCTATTCCCATACGTCAGTCTCCATACATTCCGAAGCGCACTTTTTTCTCGATCAGGCTCCCCGCAAATGACACCGGGAGCAGCATCAGTACATAAAAAAGCACGAGCAGGAAAAGGCTCTCGGTCGTGTTGTAATGCAGGCCGATCAGGTCCTTTGCCGTAAACATCAGATCCATCAGGCTTATCGCCGAAAAAACGCTTGTCTCTTTCAGCAGGAAAATAACGTTGGCCATGAGGCCCGGCACACTGATGTTAAATGCCTGCGGTGCGATGATATACCTGAATGCCTGCCATTTTGTCATGCCAAGCGACTTCGCGCTCTCGGACTGAATGGCAGGTACGGCTTCAAGTCCGCTCCTTATACTCTCCGCCATGTAGCTGCCGCCCAGCAGTCCCAGCCCTAAGGTTCCGCACAGCTGCGCGGATATCCTGATGCCTATCGAGGGCAGGCCGTAGTAGATGAAGAACAGCTGTACCAGCAGCGGCGTATTGCGGAACAGCTCAACGTAGAACCTGACGATCGTCGAAAGCACAGGCAACTTATAATACAGCGTGAACGCGCATAAAATGCCCAGCACGAACGCCAGCGCGATACCCAGCCAGCCTGTTTTGACCGTCAGCAGGAAAGCCTTTGAAAACAGCGGCAGATATCTCTTGATTACTTCTATATCCATATCGGATCCCTTATCTCTTTCTGTGGTCTATGCGTCTCGACAGTCTTGTCCCCAGATGCTGTATGATCTGGAAAATGATTATCAGCAGCAGAACCGTCACGATCATGATGTCGGTCTGCCATCTGTAATAGCCGTATCTTACCGCTATATCGCCGAGTCCGCCGCCTCCTACGGTTCCCGACATTGCCGAATAACCGAGCAGCAGGCCTGTGGTTATCGTAGCTCCCGTAAACAGCGAGACCCTGGCTTCGGCGAGCAGGACCTTGAATATGATCTGGAAATTGCCCGCGCCCATGGCTTTAGCGGCCTCGATCACACCCGCGTCGACTTCGTTCAGCGATGACTCCACCACTCTGGCGATATATGGCGCCGCGCATATCACGAGCGGTACAATGGTCGCAGTGGAACCGTAGCTCTGCCCGACAAGGAACCGCGTGAACGGGATCAGCAGGATCAGCAGGATCAGGAACGGTATGCTCCTGATGATATTGCAGATGAAGCCGATCGCGCCGTAGATCACGCTGTTGGGCTTTAATCCGTCCTTTCTCGTGACACTGAGGATGACGCCGAGCGGCAGGCCGAGCACATATCCGAAAACTGTCGAAACCAGCGTCATATACAGGGTATCCTTGATCCCGGCCAGTATCATTTCAATAACTTTATCCGTAAACATCACACATTACCCCCATCCACGTCACTGACGGTCAGCCCGCTCGCCTTCAGGCTCTCTATCATGGCCTCCTGCAGCCTGCTGCCTTCGGGGAGCCCGAGTATCATCTCGCCTCTGGCCCTGCCGCCTACGTTGCGCGTATCGGCCTTCAGGATATTGACCGGCGCCCCGTGCTTTAAGATAAGGTTCGCGATCACCGGCTCATATGCCGAATTCTCGTTGAAGGTGATCCTGATCTTTCTCTCCCCGTCAAGAGTCTCCACAGGGGAATAAACCTGCTTTTTCTCGAATATCAGCTCTTTGGCGGCGTCGCTCTGCGGATTCGCGAACACGGCCGCCACATCGCCTTCCTCCACCAGGACTCCGTTGTCTATGATCGCGACATTGTTGCATATCCTCGTTACGACGGACATCTGGTGGGTGATCACTACGATCGTGATTTTGAATCTCTCGTTTATCTCTTTTAACAGGCTAAGGATCGATTCCGTCGTCTGCGGGTCGAGCGCACTCGTTGCCTCATCGCAGAGCAGGATCCCGGGATTGGTCGCCAGCGCGCGGGCTATCGCCACACGCTGCTTCTGCCCGCCCGAGAGCTGCGAAGGATAGACCTTTTCCTTTTCTTCGAGGCCTACCGTCCGTAAAAGCTCCTTTGCGCGGACTCTCGCGTCTTTGCGCTTCACACCCGCTATTTCCAGCGGAAAACAGACATTGTCGATAACGTTTCGCTGTTCGAGCAGATTAAATCCCTGAAATATCATCCCTATCCCGCTGCGTTTTTTCCTGAGCTCCTTTTCAGACAGGGACGCCAGATCCGTGCCGTCGATGATTATCTGTCCGTCGGTCGGCCTCTCCAGGTAGTTGATCGATCTGACGAGTGTGCTCTTTCCCGCGCCCGACATGCCTATGATCCCGTAGATATCGCCTTTTTCTATGCTGAGGGTCACATTGTCCAGGGCTGTGACTGTATTGCCCTTTACTTCGAATCTCTTGGTCAGATTCCTGATCTCTATCTCACTCATGCTGAAAAACCTCTGAAAAATGCTTTTCCCAAGGACGGGCAAAACGGCTCTGAATCATCAGAACCGCCCGCCTCTAGGAGATTATCTATATCGATCTTATTCAAAGAATACTACCGCGCCGTCATAGGTATCCTTTATGAATTTCTGAATATCCGCGGATCTGAGCACCTCAACGAGAGCCTTGATCTTGTTGTCGGACTCATGTCCCGAAAGAACCGCGATGATGTTGACGTATGTCTTTGCTGCTACCGAATCGCTGGCTTCGTACGCGATCGAGTCCTTTGCTACTGAGTAGCCTGCCTCAAGAGCGTAGTTGCCGTTAAGCACCACGTATGCGACCTCGTTTACCACACGTGCTACCTGTGCCGCCTCGAGCTCTACGAACTTGATGTTCTTGGGATTCTCTACGATGTCGTTCACGGTCGCCGTAAGTCCCACACCGTCCTTTAACTTTAAGAGACCGTTGTCCTGAAGGAGCAGGAGCGCTCTCGCCTCATTGGTGGTATCGTTGGGAACCGCGATGCTGTCACCGTCGGCGATATCGGCAAGGCTCTTCTTTGTTCCGGGATAGATGCCGAAGGGCTCATAGTGGATGCCGCCTGCGTTTACAAGGTGTGTGCCCTGTTCTGCGTTGAAGCTGTCAAGATAAGGAACATGCTGGAAATAGTTTGCGTCAAACTCACCCGACTCAACAACGAGGTTGGGCTGAACATAATCAGCGAATTCTACGACGTCAAGCTTGTAGCCGTACTGCTCAAGGATGGGTGCTGCCTTTTCAAGGATCTCCGCGTGAGGTGTTGCGGAAGCCGCGATCTTGATGGTCTCGCCGTTGCCGGGCACGATGTTCAAAGCGCCGGTCGATGCGCTACCGTTAGCGGTAACGCCGCCCTCCACAACCAATGTGTCCTCATAGTCCTTGCCGTAGGTCGAAAGAAGAGTTGCCTCATAATCCGCATGGAAGAAATTCTCATTTGCGAGCGACTTGATCTCGTTGTTGATCCAGTCAAGGAGTGTGGTATTTCCCTTTGAAACCGCGGGAGCGATGGTGTCCTGGCTGCCGAGTGAAGGAATGCCTACGGTGTATCCTGCGTTCTCGATCGCGAACGCGATAACCTCTGTGTTGTCGTTAGCCCATGCAACGCCTGTACGGTTCTCGAAAGAAGTCTTTGCCGTAGCGTATGAATCAAATTTCTGAAGTTTGATATCGGGATGGTTCTTTTCAAGATAAGTCTCTGCGGTGGTACCCGAAATAACGATAACCTGCTCGTCGGCACCGATCTGGGACAGATCTGTGATAACCTTGTCATCGTGCGATACAACGCCGAGCGCAACGTTCATGTAAGGAAGCGCGAAATCAACCTTCTTAGCTCTCTCATCGGTCACAGTGAAGTTTGCGAGCACGATATCTACCTTGCCGGTCTCGAGATACTCAACTCTGTTGGCCGCTTCGGTCGAAACGTAATTGATCTTAACGCCGAGGTCCTTTCCGATCCTCTCCGCGAAGTATACGTCATAGCCCTGATAATTGCCGTTCTCGTCAACGTATCCGAATGGATTCTTATCGGAGAAAACACCGATATTTACTGTTCCGGCCTTCTTGATCTCGTCAAGAGTGCGGTATACCTTGCCGGTCTCCCCTGCATTTGCCTTACTGTCCTTTGAGCATCCGGTCAGTGCCGAAAGGCCCAGAACGATAGTGAATAATACTGCGATAAGTTTTGTCCATAATGTCTTTTTCATAATTTTTCTCTCCTCTTTTGTTTAGATTTTTTAATAGGACATCTCGCGAGCAAGCTCGCCTCGCGTATCTCGTGAGAGTACTCACTCGATGTCGCGTCAGCTCGGCAATCAGCCGCGTTTCACGCTTTTGCCACGCGCATCAGCATCTGTTCAAGACCAGAGGTCTTGGCAGCTGCTAATCGCTCGTGGCACCGGCTCCGCCGGGCTGATTGCACTCGCTTTAAACGCGCAAAAAAAGCCCGGCGAGTATAAACTCCCGGGCATTGGTCATCAAAAAATCCGATTATGGTTATTTTCCGAATTTAGGCGCATGACGTATGAGCCATCCGCCCGACCATATTTACTGCCCGGGAGCATAGCATTCGACACATACACATGCAGGTAGATGTAAAAGCTGTTCTGCTCATCGTCATTCTCCTTTCTCGTCAAACTTTATGCCTATACGATACGCCTACTAAGTTAGTATGTCAATAATGTAATTTTTCATAAAGAATTTCGGCGTGATCTTCATTTTTTGTGTATTTTTCACACAACATCCATCTCAGCTCTCGTACTGAGCCCTGTAGAGGTTGTAGTAGAAGCCCTTCTTTTCGAGCAGTTCCTCGTGCGTGCCGCGCTCGATGATGTGGCCCGCGTTCATAACGAGTATGCAGTCGGCCTTTCTGATCGTCGAGAGACGGTGCGCCACGACGAAATTGGTCCTGCCCTCCATCATCTTGTTGAAGGCGTCCTGAACGATCAGCTCGGTACGCGTATCGATCGAGGAAGTCGCCTCGTCGAGGATCAGCATGCCGGGCGTACAGAGCATGACACGGGCTATGCAGAGCAGCTGCTTCTGTCCCTGCGAGAGCGTGTCACCGCTGTTCTTGAGCTCGGTATCGTAACCCTTTGGCAGCCTTACGATGAAGCTGTGGGCATGTGCCGATCTTGCGGCCGCGATAACCTCTGCGCGTGAAGCTCCCGGATTGCCGTAAGCGATATTGTCATGGATCGTGCCGTCCATGAGCCAGGTATCCTGCAGCACCATGCCGAAGGACGTGCGCAGCGAGTCTCTGGTTATCTGCTTTGACGGAGTCCCGCTGATACGGATATTACCCGAGTCAACCTCGTAGAAGCGCATCAGCAGATTGATAAATGTGGTTTTTCCGCAGCCTGTGGGGCCTACGATCGCTATCCTGTCGCCCTTGTTCACATGCATCGAGAAATCCTCGATGAGCGGCCTGTCTGGGCTGTAAGCAAAGCTGATGCCGTCGATATCGACGGAGCCGTCGGCGTCGTTAAGTACCCTGCTGCCCTCGGGATCCGCAGGCTCGGGCTCGAGAGAGAGGAACTCAATCACTCTGTTCAGCGATGCCCTCGCGCTCTGGAACTCCGCGATAACGCCCGATATCTCGTTAAAGGGCTTAGTATACTGGTTTGCGTAATTTAAGAAACAGCTGAGCTGGCCGACCGTGATGGCACCTCCGATCGCCATAAACGCGCCCATGATGCCTACGCTCGCGTAAACTATGCTGTTGACAAAACGCGTTGTGGGATTGGTCAGGGCCGAGAAGAAAATAGCCTTTACGCTGCAGTCCCTCAGATGCTCGTTGACCCTGTCGAAGCGCTCCCTGGCCGTGTCTTCATAGGCAAAGGCCTTGACGGTCTTAAAGCCATCGATCATCTCATCCGAGATCGAAGTGAGCTCGCCGCGTGTTGCCGACTGCTCCTTAAAACGCGCATAGGTGTGCTTCGCGACGAATGAAGAAACAAACATCGAAAGCGGCGTGATGACTATGACCGCGATCGTGATCCTCACGTTGATCGAGAACATGAAGCAGATCGTGCCGAGTATCGTCACGACACCCGTAAAGATATGAGTAAATCCCATGATCAGGCCGTCGCTCACCTGCTCGACGTCCGTGGTCATGATGCTTATGTAATCGCCGTGAGAGAGCCTGTCCACGCTCTTTAAGGGCAGCGCGTGCAGCTTGTAGAACAGCTCGTCCCTCAGATTGTTCACGACGTCAAACGCCACGCGGTTTATCACTATCGACATCAGCCACTGCGTGACCGAGGAAATGACGATCACTATGCCCAAAGACGCAAGGATCCTCGTCAGGCCGTCAAAAATGACTTTTCCTTCGCCGAGCATCTTGTCGATCGCATTGCCTGTCAGCACGGGCGCATACAGGACACCCGCGACATTGATCAGTGCCAGGAGCAGCACCAGCAGTATGTATCCCAAATAGGGTCGTATCAGTTTCTTCATAGGCTATTTTGTCTGAGATTCGTAGATCTCCTTATATATCTCACAGCTCTTTAGCAGCTCTTCATGCCTTCCGAGTCCGACCTGCCTGCCGTCGTCAAGTACCAGAATGCTGTCGGCATTCATCAGCGATCCCACACGCTGGGAAACGATGATCAGCGTGATGCCTGCGGTCTGCGTCGCGATCGCTTTTCTGAGCGCCGCGTCCGTTGCGAAATCGAGCGCCGAGGCGCTGTCGTCGAGGATCAGCACATCGCTGCAGCCGACCAGCGCGCGTGCGATCGTAAGTCTCTGCTGCTGGCCTCCCGAAAGGTTTGTTCCGCCTTTTTCCACGGCGTAGTCGAGTCCCACGCCGGGCTTGTTGACAAACTCCGCTGCCTGCGATATCTCAAGCGCACGCTGCAGCTCATCGTCGGTCGCCTCCCGCCCGAACAGCAGGTTCTCGCGTATAGTGCCTTTAAACAGGTTCTTCTTCTGGGGAGTGTAGGAAAATCTCCTCCGCTTCTCCGAATCATCGATATCGTTTATATCCGTTCCGTCTATGTAGATATGCCCTTCCGTTGCCTCATAAAAGCCCGTGAGCAGGTTGATCAGGGTTGTCTTGCCGGCGCCGGTACCTCCGATGATGCCGAGCACTTTGCCCTTTTCCACGGCAAAATCGATATTGCTGACGCTCGGCGCTTCGGCACCCGGATAGGTAAACGATACGTTGTCGAAACGGATATGCGGCCTGCCGCCGGCTTCGGGCAGGGTCGAGAGTTTCTCGGCTCCCGTAAGAGCCTTTTTCTTTTCGAATTCCACGGGATCGAAGATCTCAGTGATCCTCCCCGCGGACGCGATCGCCTTTGTGAAGGAGTTGATGAGATTTACCATCGCGATCAGCGCGAGCAGTATCTGTGAGAGGTAATTGACCAGAGCGATGACCTCACCCTGAGTGAGCCTGCCGGTGTCCACTCCCTTCGCGCCGTACCACAGCACGAGGATCACTGCGATATTGAGCAGCACGTACGAGATTGGATTGAGCAGTGCCGAAATATGGCCCGTATGAATGGAAATGTCGTAGAGCTCATCCGTGGTCCTGTTAAAGCTTTCCATTTCCTTCTCCTGTCTCGCAAAAGCCCTGACTACACGCACACCCGCGAGATTCCCGCGCGACGCGGCCAGAATATCGTCGAGCTTGGCCTGTATCTGCTTGAACCTCGGGATGGTCTTCATCATGATGATATAGACTACGACTGCGATAACCGGCGTCGCTACCAGAGTGATCAGCGCGAGCCTTACATCGATCGTAAATGACATGATAACGGCGCCCACCACGATGAACGGTGAGCGTAAGAAAAGCCTCAGAGCCAGGTTGACGCCGGACTGGACCTGATTGACATCCACGTTCAGCCGGTTGATCAGAGTCGCGGCGCCTATGCTGTCATGCTCCGAATAAGTCATCCCCATGTAATAATCGAACATGTCGTGACGCAGTTCCGCGCCGAAGCCCATCGCTGCCTTTGCGGCAAAAAACTGCGCGGTGAGCGAACATCCCAGTCCCACCAGGCCGAACAGCAAAAGCAATGCTCCTTTTCCGAGTATATAGGTCTTATCGCCGTTTGCGATGCCGACATCGATGATATCCGACATTACGAGCGGCACTATTAACTCAAAAATGGCCTCTGTCAGTTTGAACAAAGGCCCTATTATGCTCTCTTTTTTGTAGTTTTTAAGATAGCGCAGCAGTTTCCACATTACAGATCCCCATTATTGCTGATATCGAAGCGGCCCCTTCTCCGAGCCGCTCCGTTTGTTACAGGATATTAACGCCCGCGCTCCTGGCTTCGGCCACCATGTCCTCGGGCCATACCGAAGAATGAACCTCGCCGATATGCGCTTTGCGCAGGAAATACATACACATTCTGGACTGTCCGATACCGCCGCCGACGGTATAAGGCAGTTCTTTATTAAGGATAGCCTTCTGGAAAGGAAGCTCTGCCCTCTCCTCGCAGCCTGCCATCTTAAGCTGCGCAGCAAGCGAATCCTCATCAACGCGGATCCCCATCGACGAAAGCTCGAATGCGCAGTCAAGAACGGGATAATATACGATGATATCGCCGTTTAAGCTCCAGTCATCATAGTCGGGAGCACGTCCGTCATGCTTCTGTCCGGATGCCAGAGGTCCGCCGATCTGCATGAGGAAAACGGCGCGCTTAAGCCTCGCGATCTTATTCTCGCGCTCCTTGGGAGTATCGTTCGGATACATGTTCTCGAGCTCCTGCGTGGTAACGAAGGTGATCTCGTCGGGCAGGATCTCACCGATGAAAGGATACTTGTCAGCGATATAATGCTCGGTATCCTTTAATGCCTGGAATATGCGGCGTACGACATATTTGAGCGTCTCAACGTTGCGCTCGTCCTTTAAGATGACCTTCTCCCAATCCCACTGATCGACGTAGATCGAGTGGAGATTGTCGAGCTCCTCATCGCGTCTGATAGCGGTCATATCCGTGTACAGGCCCTCGCCGTAGCCGAAGCCGTAAACCTTAAGCGCCATTCTCTTCCATTTTGCGAGTGAATGAACGACCTCAACAGTCTTGCCGCCGAGATCCTGAATATCGAAGCCAACGGGACGTTCAACGCCGTTAAGATTGTCGTTGAGTCCCGACTCGGGGGTAACGAACAGAGGCGCTGAAACACGCGTCAGATTGAGCTGTTTTGCGAGCTGCCTCTCGAAATGATCCTTGATATACTTGATAGCGTGCTGGGTCTCCTTGATGTCGAGTCCCGAGCTGTAACCACCGGGAATGGTCAGTTTAGCCATATTGATCCCTTACCTTCCTGTGCCCTCTCGCACATTTTCTGCAGTCAGTTACTATTTGCAATGCTGTACTAAGCCACTCGTAAACCATTCAGCTCCGCTGAATGCCGCCGCTTCGCGGCTTTGTTTACTCGTGTACTTAGTCCAGCCTTTACAGTATAATCCGTATGTGAGCAAACCCGCAAGCAAGCTTGCGGTTTGCTCACATCACGGCTTATACTGCAAATAGTAACTGTTTTTCATATGATTGCACAAATGCGGCGTTCATGCAAGGTTTTTTTGCGGAGATTTTGCGATCAGATCCGCAAGTGTCGAGGTATCGGTCAGCTGCGCAAGATGCGAGTTTCTGAGCCGTCTGTCCGCAGACACATCCTCTCCGATCCAGTCGGGCTTTACAAAACGCTCTGCTGCGTCCAGACTCGGGAACTCAACCTCCGTATAAACAAGTCCGTCCAGATGCCCGTGGAATACATCGAGTTCTGCCTTTAGCATCTTGTCCGCGTCCTCCGCGCTCACTCCGGGGCAGCGCTCGCCGCACGTTCCGAGCGGTATCAGGTAACGCGTCTTTGAAAGCGGCGGAAAATCGAGCTTTTCTTTAAGGTGCAGATAAGCCTCTGCGTCGAGCTCCGCCTCGATCTCCGTATTGCAGATGGTACCGTCGGCCGCAGGCTTATCGGATTTCTTTTTGTAGGTCAGTATATAATCGTCATTGCTCTTCCTGATGCGCAGCGTAGGGCTCGTGCAGAGATATCCCTGCTCTATCTCTCTCTTTTCGAAGCTGTCAAGGTTCTCCGGGAATCTGACAAGCAACAGTTTTTTCTCTATCTCCATGCTGTTGACGAATGCTCCTTCCGTGCTATGATGTTACTGTATTTATGTATTATTTTACATTTCGGGTGCGCTCTTTTCAATACGGATCGCGAAAGAAAAGGTCCTGTGGGAGCCCCGGATATGCCAAAAGGAGGTCAGTCATGGAGAAAAACACCGCTCCCGACAAGGTACGGACGCAGCTGTATGCACTGAGCGGCGAAAGCTGGCCTGCCGGCCTCGTTGACATAACCGAGCGGCTCGTGATACGTGAATTCAGGATCGATGAGTCCGAGATCTGCCGGGAAATATTCCGCGAATGCGGTTCCTTCATGCCGGGTGACAACCCCGGATATCTCTCCCGGGAAGAATTCCTTGAGTTCCACCGCGCGTATATAAAATACCAGTACGGGTTCTACGGCTACGGCAACTTCGGCATATTTTTAAAGGCCCCGGACTGCAGCAGCATCGATGAATGCATACAGAGATCCGGGACCTGTATAGGCCTGGTGGGTCTGATCAACGGTTCGGCCTCTCAGACCGGTGAATTAAGCTATGCGATACTTCCTCCGTACCGGATGCAGGGCTATGCTTACGAAGCATGCTCCGCTGCCCTCGAATACGGCCGTGAGTGCGGGTTTGAGCGCTTTGAGGCCAGGATCTCGCCTGACAACGCGGCGTCCCTGGCACTGGCCGGAAAACTCGGGATAAATATCCTCCGTTAGTTTTCCGACGCGCTGTGTGCCGAACGCGTGATGCGGATATCCGTGATGGCGCACTGGTCGCCGGTGATCGCCAGATATACGTCCTTTGTACCGTCGTTTATGGTCGTTACGCTGTTTAAGGCCACTCCGAAGCTCTCGGTCTGCATCATTATCCTGTTGTCGTCCCTGATTATCTTCAGAGTGCAGTCAAGTCCCTGTTTGTTCTTTTCCATCCAGGCGTTCCAGCCTTCGAAATCCTCCGTCTGGTCGATGGTCACCGCATTGTCGACATCCTCTTCAGATTCCCAGTTCTCTCCGTCAAGCTTAAGCAGCAGGAACTCCCGGAACCGCTCTCCGTCGGGCTGTCCGTTGTCCGATGTGAAAATGCTGAAATACGGGCAATGCCATACCAGCCGCGCGGTCGGGTAGCTGAACGAATGGAAGGTCACAGTCATACTGCTGCTGATGGGTATGCCCCGGGTTGATGCCAATCTGGGGCCGTCCACCTCCACATTCGGTATATCTCCCACAGGACAGTCTTTGATATAGCTGAGTTCCTCGGCAATACGGGGAAGAGCATCACTGTCCGTCTCATCATCATCCACTTCGACGACGATATTGCTGAGATCCACATGCTCTCCGCCGACAGAGATGAATGCGTACCGCGAAGTATCGGGCAATGCCAGGACCACGCCGTATTTCGCCTTCCGGCAGGATACCGTGATGAGCACATGGTCTCTGTTGCGCACCGCCTCTACCCTGCAGTGACGCAGGCCGTCGGCATTCGCTGCGCCGTCATCCTCGATTTCGGCTTCCGCAGGAAAGCTCCTGATCTCGCTCTTTCTGATATTGCCTTCGGTCAATTGGCCGTCCAGCCTGATCCTGGCGTATTCCAGATACATCAGGTCCTTATTGTTTTCCTGTCCGGGGTGCACATTTCCGTCGAGCGAATCATATACGATCAGTACGGGCAGACTCTCCTCCTCAGGCGCGCTGCCGTCGGGCCGGCCTGAAAATATGATCTTTGTACGCTTTTTCGTGATCCCTATGCCGCCGGTGCAGTCATGATAAATCGACTCGCAGTGAATACTGCCGGAAAAGACCGCGTTTGCGCCCGAGATGCTCTCCTTCATTCTGTACTCCGTATCGAGATCTATCAGACGGATCATGGTCCTGGCAAAAAACGGATCGAACTGGGTTCCGATGCCCTTTACCAGCTCTTCTCGTACAACATGCTGCGGTATGGCATCGCGGTAGCTTCTGTTTGAAGTCATCGCGTCATATGCGTCCGCCACGGCGATGATCCTCGCTATCTCGGGGATCGTCTCGCCTTTGAGGCCGTCGGGATAGCCCTTCCCGTTATAGCGTTCATGATGATAATGCGCGCCGATGCTGAGCCAGGGGTGATCGCTGATAGTTGAAAGTATCTGGCTTCCGATGACCGGATGCTGCTTGATCTGCTCGTATTCCTCCGTGGTCAGCCTGCCTTTTTTGGTAAGGATCTCGATCGGAACACCTATCTTGCCAACATCATGCAGGAGCGCCGTAAAATATATCTTCTCGCAGTCCTCCGCGCTCTTGCCGGCGGCTTCCGCTATTTTCCTCGAATACTCGGCCACACGGCGCGAGTGACCGTTGGTATATGTGTCCTTGGCGTCTATCGCGCCCGCCAGCGCTTCCATGACCTCTGTGGTCAGGTTTTTGAGCTTCCCGCCCGCCGCCTCAACCTCGCTGACATAATCGTCGAGCTTTCTCTTTAGCTCCTGACGATAGACGGTCGCCAGATAGATATAAAACTCGAGAAGGCACAGCGCGGTTATCGTATTTGTATGTTCGGATATGCCGTTATACTCAAAAAGGCCGCCGAGCACCGCCTGAGTGAACACAAGGATAAGTATCAGGCTCTTTTTGCGGTCGCCCGTATAAAACGAATTAAGGGAGCAGTAGAGCAGAATCAACAGATACAGAAAGGTCGTAATATAGACCGTCTTGCTGAATGTCAATCCGTGCCATGCATTATTGGCATCGATAAAAAAGGCGATCGGGTGCCCTATGAGTGTCGCCGAGTAGACTACCGCGTTCAGCAGCGCGGGTATGACGCAGAGCATCCTGTACTTCCTGCCGCGGAGCATGATCAGCAGCTCAGCAAGTATTATGCAGGGGCGGAGGATATAACCGATCGCGCTGGCCCACGTACGTACGGCAACGACCCGTGCCGCCTCTTCGGGCAGCATAGCGCTGACATCATAGCTCGTGTCAAATACGCCGGCAACGGTCACGATCAGCAAAAGTCCTATGCTCACTATGAACAGGCTGGTCGCGGGTATCTTAACGTCCTTGTTCACGTACATCATGCTGATGAGCGCGAGCAGGATCATAAGTGTTATGAAATTATAGGTAAGGTACGAGGTTAGCATATAATCCTACTTTCCTTTCATATCACGCACAAACGGGTTTCATCTGCCGAGCAGTTCCCCGGTCCTTTTCAGAAAAGCATCGACGTCCGATGCGTCGCTCCCCCATCCGGTCACCAGACGGATTGGGATCATGCCCTCTTTTTCGGGAGCCCATTCGTAGAAAAAGAAATCCTTTTCGAGCTCTTTGACGACAGGCGCGGGCAGTACGGGGAATATCTGGTTTGTCTGCGATACGGAGTAAAACTCTACGCCCAGCCCGGCCAGTCCGTCTCTCAGTTTCTTTGCGAGGCTGTTGGCATGCGCCGCCATCTTAAAATATATGCTGTCCTTTCCGCCTTCGAGCAGTGCCTCAAACTGGACTCCGATCAGCCTGCCCTTTGCGAGCATACCGCACTGACGCTTTATCATGAAGCGGAAATGATCGTCCATGGCCTTATTGAGGATAACGAGCGCCTCTCCGAACAGCGCGCCGTTCTTTGTGCCGCCGATATAAAAAGCGTCGCACAGCTTAGCGAGATCCGTTATCGGCAGGTCGTTCTCCTCCGATGTCAGCGCCGACCCGAGTCTCGCGCCGTCCACATACAGGAGCAGGTTCTTTTCGTCGCACTTTTTTCTGAGCGCCGTCAGCTCGGCCCTGCTGTAGAGAGAGCCGATCTCGGTCGGCTGGGAGATATAAGCCATGCGCGGCAGTACGGTGTGCTCATCGTCGTATTCCTCCATAGCCAGATCTATCAGCCCGGGAGTGAGCTTCCCGTCCGGGCTGTCCATAGCGGTCACACGGTGTCCCGTGCCTTCCACCGCTCCCGTCTCATGCTTGTAGATATGTCCCGAGCGCGCGGCTATCACCGATTCATAGGGTCTGAGCGCCGCTGCGATCACCGTTACGTTGCACGGAGTGCCTCCCACC
>JAEEGK010006942.1_pt1 | contig 27103 bp, 21 predicted proteins | sample 8958771 | NCBI WGS metagenome assembly JAEEGK01 (sample SAMN16246547, study PRJNA631951) | gut metagenome | biome: gut microbiome; feature: rumen; material: SC-attached | host: Bos | place: Iran: Karaj | collected 2018-10 | reverse complement strand
AGTATGAAGCTCATTCGGGTCTTTTCGACGAAGATGGGCAGATGCAGGAAGGGCTTGAGAACTATTATGCGCTGAAGAGCAGCTACTACCTGCAGACGGGCAGACTGGATTCTGCGGAGCACTTCGCCAGGAAATCGCTACAGACCGGCGAGCCGAACAATACTGAGGAAGGCTATATGGCCTTACTCAAACTCTATCAGGCCCAAGGCCAGAAGGACTCCATTGCCAAATATGCCCTTCTGGCCTATGAGACCAACCAAGCCATTTATCAAGAGATGAACAGCGAGACCCTGCAACGGATGCAGGCGCTCTACAACTATTCTCGAAGCCAGCAAACAGCAGAAGAGAACAAGCACGAGGCGGACACGTTCAGATTCTGGCTGATCTTCGCCGGGGCAACGGTCGTGCTGCTAACCCTACTCATACTATGGGCTTTGAATCATTATAAAAATGAACAGAAGGCTATCAAAAAGCAGTTTGCCGACATCCAACAGGAGAAGTCAGACCTGGAGGAATTGATGTCGAAAAATGACAATCGGCACTCTACAGAGATTGAAGAAAAAGAGATGACCATCAAAGCGATGGACACGGAACTCCAGAAATACAAAAAGAATAAACTGTATATCAATATCGCTGCCGCTACAGCTGCCATAAACGCTGCCGCTATCATGAAGACCTTCAAGAATAAGGCAAAAGGAGAAGGGGGAGCGCCCTCCTTCGACGAATGGAATGAACTGAGTCAATTGGTGAATGAGCAATTGCCACACTTTATTCCAGCACTACAAGAGCGCTATCCAGCAATCAGTCCTGCCGAAACGGAGATTTGCCTTCTAGTAAGACTTCACTTCTCGAATGCACAGATTGCCACGTTGCTCAACCGTACGGAGTCTGCCGTATCAAAATCAAAAGAGCGTCTGTTGGAAAAGGTCTTCCCAGGGGTCATCGGAGGCGCTAGGGAGTTTGCCCAAAAGCTACAAGTACTCGGGTAACCGTCAGAAATCGAGGGAGAGTTCTTCAGCATTAAGAAGGTTGTTGCTATTTTTAGGAAAAACACTAGCAGCGGCTATTTTTTTATTGAAAATGTTGTTTTAGTTGTCAAAGTTGTCGTTTATTATATTGTTTTTTCGTATCTTTGCGCACAGAAACCAACAATTATCAATAATAATGAGAAAAAAGATCCTTACGGCCCTGATGGCCACAACATGCATGATGACAATGAATGCGCAACCCAAACTGACGGCCACCAACATCGACGAGGTGTTGAAAGCCATGACACTTGAAGAGAAAGCCAAACTGCTCGTTGGCGGTGCTAACAATTTCTTCGGCGACCAGGCAGTGGTCGGCGGCGAGGCCACCCTCGTGGCAGGAGCCGCAGGTACGTCGCCCGCCATTCCCCGTCTGGGAATCCCTGCGACGGTGCTCACCGACGGACCTGCCGGCGTACGTATCGACCCTACCCGTGAGGGAACCGACAAGACCTATTACGCCACCGCCTTCCCCATCGGTTCATGTCTGGCCTCTACCTGGAACACCGAACTGGTGAGCTGTGTGGGCGAAGCTATCGGCAACGAGACCAAGGAATACCGTTGCGACGTCATCCTCGGCCCTGGTATGAACCTCCACCGCAATCCCCTCTGTGGCCGTAACTTCGAGTATTACTCCGAAGACCCGCTACTGACCGGTAAGATTGCTGCAGCATATATCCAAGGTGTGCAGAGTCAGGGAACTGGTGTCTCAGCCAAGCATTTCGCCGTGAACTCACAGGAGACCGACCGTACCAGTGTCGACGAACGTGTCTCCCAGCGTGCTGCCCGCGAGCTCTATCTGCGAGGCTTCGAGATCGCCGTCCGCGAGAGTGACCCCTGGACCATCATGGCCTCCTACAACAAGATTAATAACGAGTTCTCTATGGGCAACCATGACCTTCTGACGAAGATCCTGCGCGATGACTGGGGCTTCAAGGGCATCGTGATGACCGACTGGATCGGCATCCGTCAGGGACTTCCCACCATCACCGAGGTACAGGCCGGTAACGACCTGATGGAACCTGGACAACCTGCACAGGTCAAGGAGATCATCGAAGGTGTGAAGAGTGGCAAACTCGACATAGCCGACGTCGACCGTAACGTGCGCCGTATGCTCGAATACATCATCAAGACGCCTAGTTTCCTGAACTACCCCGCCTCTAACGCTCCAGACTTCAAGGCCCACGCCGCCATCACCCGTCAGAGTGCCTGCGAGGGTATCGTTCTGCTGAAAAACAATGGCACCCTGCCTTGGAAGAGCGGCGCTATCAAGACCGTTGCCCTCTTCGGCGAGAACTCCTACGACTTCCTCTCTGGTGGCACAGGTTCCGGTTGCGTTCATCCACCTTATGTCGTCGATATGCTCCAGGGTCTTCAGAACGCCGGTATCCAGTCGTCGCCCGTCCTCACCGACATCTACCGCAAGTACATCGAGTTTGCCAAGGTGAAGTTCCAGGCCGAGCGCCATCCTGCCAAATGGTACCAGCGCGAGATGTTCGGTCAGCAGAAATATCCTGAGATCGGTCTATCACCCATCGCCATCAATAATGAGGTAAAGACCGCCGACGCCGCCATTATCACCATCGGCCGTCAGGCTGGTGAGGGTGTTGACCGCGATATTGATACCGAGTTCAACCTCATCCCCGAGGAGCGTGCACTGATCACCGATGTCTGCAATGTCTTCCATCAGGCTGGCAAGCCCGTCATCGTCATCATCAATTCCGGCTCCGTCATCGAGACGGCCTCGTGGAGTCAGTATCCCGATGCCATCCTGTGCGCCTGGCAGCCGGGTATGGAAGGCGGTAACTCCATCGCCGACCTGCTCACGGGTAAGGTCAATCCATCAGGCAAGCTCACGATGACGTGGCCCATTGCCGCCACCGATCATGCCTCGACGCAGAACTTCCCTGGCCAGCTCGACTACTACAGTTTCAAGGACATGGCCGCTGCCAAGCGTCCCATCCCTGGACACACCTATACCAACCACGACGAGGATATCTACGTGGGCTACCGTTATTTCGACACCTTCCAGAAGAACGTCGCCTATCCCTTCGGTTTCGGCCTCAGCTACACCACCTTCGACTTCAGCAAACCAACGGTCAAGGTCAACGGCAGTCAAGTCACCGTGAGCGTTACCGTCAAGAACACGGGTAGTGTCAGCGGTAAGGAAGTGGCTCAGGTCTATGTCTCTGCCCCACAAGGACTTCTGGAGAAGCCTGTCCACGAGCTGAAGGCCTTTGCCAAGACGCGTGAGCTGAAGCCCGGCGAGCAGCAGGTGCTCACCATGCAGATCCCCGTCCGCATGCTGGCCTCGTTCGATGAAGCTGGTAGCCAGTGGCTTACCGAGGCCGGCGACTACACCTTCAGCATCGGTGCCTCCAGCCGCGACATCCGCTGCACGGCCAAGGCCAAGGTCAGCCAATACACAGAGAAGGTCAGCAACGCCCTCGCACCTAAGACCAAACTCAATCTGTTGAAACAATAAAAAAGGGCCAAATAACCAACAAGATGAATAGACCAGTTGTATTATTATTGTTGTTATGGGTTACGATGGTGACATCGGCACAGAAGGCGCAGACGCAGGACGAGACCATCGTGTTTACGCCCCAGTGGACGGCTCAGGCACAGTTTGCAGGCTATTATGTGGCCGAGGCCAAGGGCTTCTACCGTGAGGCAGGCGTGAAGGTAAGGATTGAGCACCCGTCGCCCACATATCCCGCCATGAGTCGTCTGCGTAACAACCTCTGCCAAGCTACGACCCTGCAACTCTGTCAGGCGATGGAGATTGTGGACAACGGCATACCAATCGTCAACATCCTTCAGACATCCATGAACAACGCGATGGTCATCGTATCGGCACGAGGCAAGGATCCGCTGACGCAGAAGGGAGCCAAAGTAGGCATCTGGAGCGTAGGTTTCGGGCAGTTGGCCATCTGCATGAGTATCAAGGATCACCTGAACTATGAATGGATTCGCTTTGCCCAGAACACCAACCTGTTCGTGGCCGGTGCTCTCGATGCCACGCTGGCCATGAGTTACAACGAATACTATCAACTGGTGCAGGCCGGCATTGAGATGAGCGACAAGAATGTGTACCGGTTTTGCGATCACGGTTATAACGTACAGGAGGACGGTGTCTATATGACCCGTGACTATTTCGAGAAACATCGCGACCAAGCCGTAAAATTTGCAAGAGCCAGCCGTAAGGGTTGGGAGTGGGCCGCCCAGCATCCTGAAGAGACACTCGACATTGTGATGAAATATGTAGACAAGGATCACATTGCCACCAACCGTGTGATGCAACGTCTGATGCTCAAGGAAGTGCTACGCCTACAGGTGGACCGCGAATCCAAGAAACGCGAGTTCCGCCTTCGTCCAGATATGGTTCGTCAGGCCAGTCGTCTCATGGTTGAGAACCAAATGCTTGGCCGAGAAATAACTTACGAAGAATTGATAGATAAATAAGGAGGCTTAGAAGTATGAAGAAAATCTTGCAATATATCCGTCGTAAACTCTCCGTAAGGGTCAGCCTGTGGGTAGTATTGTTTGCCGCCATCATCTTCAACGTCGCCCTTGGCTTCCTGTTCTACCAGGCCCGTGATGCCGTGCGCCAGGAGGCCATCAGCCGTGCCACACAGATTCTGGATAAGACCTCGCAGCGTGTAGAAGGCATCCTGAACCGCGTCGAGGTCGCCTCAAACATGACCGAGTGGCTCGTGCTGCGTCATCCTGATAAGGCCGACTCCATGTTTGTCTACAGCCGTGGCGTGATACAGAACAACCCTGATTTCTACAACTGCTCCATCGCCTTTGAGCCAGACCACTTCACTGACAAGGGTCGTTACTTCTCAGCCTACTCCAAGCATGTCGGCGACAGCATCCGCACCATACAAGGCGGTAGTGAGAACTACCAGTATTTCTATATGGACTGGTATCTCATGCCCATACTGTTAGATAAACCGTGTTGGACGGAGCCCTACATGGATCTGGACGTCAAGACCAATACCAGCGAGATGGTGACCAGCTATTGTCAGGCCATCAAGGACAAGCAAGGGCAGGCCATCGGCGTCATCAACACCAGTCTGTCGCTGAACTGGCTTTCTCAAACCATCTCAGCCGTCAAACCCTACCCCAACTCCTACAGTATTATGATAGGCCGTGGTGGTACCTACTTCGTTCATCCTGACACCACAAAGATTACCCGTCAGACCATTTTCACCCAGACCATTGAGACGCAAGATACAGCTATGATTGCTCTGGGTCACGCCATGCAACACGGTGAGGAAGGCATGAAGCAGATGGACATCGACGGCACGAACTGCTATGTGTTCTATAAGCCCCTCGGTCAGACGGGCTGTTCGATGGCCATCGTCTGTCCAGAGAGCGATATCTTCGGCGGTTTCGACCGCTTGCGTCGCACCGTCATGACCATCGTTACTGTCGGTCTGCTGCTGATGCTCTACCTGTTCATCCGCATCATTACCCGCGAGCTGAAACCCCTGCGGCGTCTGGCTAAGGAGGCAGAGACGATCGCCTCTGGAAAATTGGACGCCGAACTGCCCGACTTCCAGCGTATCGACGAGATAGGCCAGTTGAGTCATTCTTTTGGCAATATGCAGCAGTCGCTGGTGAAATACATCGAGGAACTGAAGGAGACCACTGCCCAAAAAGCCTCGATAGAGAGCGACCTCCGCATCGCCAGCGACATACAGATGGGTATGCTGCCCGAGAAGTTCCCCACCCGTGCCGACCGCGACGATGTGCAACTCTATGCCTCGCTGACGCCTGCCAAGGAGGTTGGCGGCGACCTGTTCGACTTCTATTTCCGCGACGAGAAACTCTTCTTCTGCATCGGTGATGTCTCGGGCAAGGGTGTGCCTGCCTCGCTCTTCATGGCCGTTACCAGAGCCGTATTCCGCACCGTCTCGGCCCATGAGTCGAAACCCGACCGCATCATGTCCACCATCAACAACACGATGGGCGACATGAACAAGACCAACATGTTCGTCACGATCTTCGTCGGCGTGCTTGACCTGCCCACAGGCCTGCTGCACTACTGCAACGCTGGCCACGACGCCCCGCTGCTTGTCGGCGCCGGTGTCGGCGAACTGCCCTGCGACCCGAACGTCCCCGTAGGTGTCATGCCCGATTGGGAATACACGTTGCAGGAGGCGCAGATCTACACCGGCACCACCATTTTCCTTTTCACTGACGGGCTGACCGAGGCCATGGATGCCGACTATGCCCAGTTCAGTATGAAACGCGTGAACGACGTGGCCGTCAAGGCCCTCTCCCAGCAACAACAGGAGCCGCGCCAGCTCATCGGACAGATGACCGATGCCTTCCACCAATTCGTAGGCGATGCCGAGCAGAGCGATGACCTGACGATGATGGCCATCCAATACATCCGTCAATAACATCTTCAAGTAAATCTCAACTATATGAATAAAAGAATGCAGTGGATGCTTACCGCCATCCTACTTCTCTGCGGCACAAGTGTATTAACGTCGTGCTTCTCGGAGAACAAAACATCGGTCAGTGCTACGGACGACACGAGCCTGTTTGTGACTTTGACCGACGCTGTGCCCGACGCCATACTGGAGATTCGCTACTATGGTACATATAACTTCGTGGGCAGTCGCATCGACGGCTATCAGGAACCCACGGCCCTGTTGACCAAGCAAGCCGCTGAGGCACTGAAGGCCGTAAGCGACGATGTGAAAGCGCAGGGCTACCGGCTGAAGATATACGATGCCTATCGTCCACAGAAGGGTGTCGACCACTTCGTGCGCTGGGCAGAGGACATCCCTGACACACTGATGAAGTCCTACTTCTATCCAGACCTCGACAAAAGCGTACTCTTCGAACAGGAATATATCTACGAGAAGAGCGGTCATACGCGTGGCTCCACGGTCGACCTGACGCTCTTTGACATGACGACGGAGAAGGAAGTGGATATGGGCGGAACGTTCGACTGGTTCGGTCCTGAGAGCCACCCCGACTTCTGCGGTAATCCCGAGACCGGCGAGTACACAGGCGACAACAGCAAGAGTCCCAAAGGGCGCAGCATCACCGAACAGCAGTTCAAGAACCGCATGATTCTGCGTAAGGCCATGCTTGCCCATGGCTTCAAGCCGCTGGACAGCGAGTGGTGGCACTTTACGCTGAAGGATGAGCCCTTCCCTGACACCTACTTCACTTTCCCAGTCAAACAGTTGAACAACTAAGACCTAAGCTTATAGTCCGAAATCGAGGGAGAGTTCTTCGACGCCGAGGAGGTTATAGCTCTTACGATGGTAGGGGGTGATGCCATATTGCCTGATGGCATCGCGGTGTTTCTTCGTGGGGTAGCCTTTATTAGAAATCCAATCGTATTGTGGGTATTCCTCAGCCAGACGGTTCATATAGTCATCGCGGTATGTCTTGGCGAGGATGCTCGCTGCGGCGATGGAGAGGTATTTGCCGTCGCCCTTGACGATGGTGGTGTAAGGGAGCTTTTGATAAGGCTTGAAGCGATTGCCATCGACGATGACGGCCTCTGGACGCACTTTCAACTGATCCAAGGCCCTATGCATGGCGAGGATCGAGGCGTTGAGGATGTTTATTTTGTCGATTTCCTCAGGCGTGACGATTCCCACCGCCCAGGCCACAGCATCGCGCTCAATGATCTCACGGAGCTGATAACGACGACGCTCAGTGAGCTGTTTCGAGTCGTTGAGCAGCTCGTTCTGATAACCTTCCGGCAGAATGACTGCCGCGGCATAGACACTGCCCGCCAGACAACCACGTCCGGCCTCATCGCATCCGGCCTCTATCTTTCCTTCATAATAATGACTTTCCAGCATCGTTCCCTTATTTTTTCCGCAAAGGTACGAAAAAACAATATAATAAACGACAACTTTAACAACTAAGACAACATTTTCAAAAAAAAGTTGTTGAAGTTGTCCTTGTTGTCGTTAAAAAATAGTAACTTTGCACCCACCTAACTAACAAACGGATATGGAAGAAGAAAAGAAGCAAGCAGCTCTAAAAGAGTTGGACGATACGCAGTTAGAGCAAGTGACCGGTGGAATCAAGACAACAACAACTCAATCGATATGACCCAGATCATTAAAAAAGATGGCAAGACCATCATCAAGACCGGCGAGCGCATCAACACGATGAATGCCGCACAGTTTGAGCGCGACATAGAGTCGGTGCTCGAAAAAGACATAGACCTGGAGTTCGACTGCTCCGAACTGATCTACATGGCCAGTTCGGGTCTTCGCGTGATGCAGTCGACGATGCGTACCGTCATGACGAAACTCGGCGGAAAGATCAAGATGACACACGTAAAGCCCAATATCTACAAGGTTCTCGTGATGACAGGCTTTACGCGGCATCTGCAGATAGAGCAAGAGTAGACAGTTGAAAGTTGAGAGTTATGACAGAGATCTTCAGCAAAACGGCCCTGGAATCCCTCGACGACCACAGTGAGGCGGAGGAGATGCCGCGCGTGGCCTCACCAAAACTCGTAGTGGTACTCTGTGCGATGCTCGCCCTGCTGGCCGTGGCCATCTACTGGTGCGCCTTTGGCACCATCAACTACAAGGTGACGGCCCAAGGCGTCGTGTTCCCCTTCAAGGCTGACGTCAAGAATGAAGTCGACGTACAGTCGCTGCCTAAGGACTGTCGGGAGATGCTGGTCTACGTGACCTTCTACGACCTCCGCAAACTGAAGATCGGACAACAGGTGCAGGTGACGCCTGCCGACCTGGAGCGCGAGAGCTGTGGCTATGCCTACGGTAAGATCACCGCCATCGCCCAATATCCCACTACACGACAGGCCGTGGCCCAACGACTAAAGCTGGCCCCTCTTGCCGCCTTTATCCCCCAGGGCGACGCCGTCTATGAGGTCAGCGTTGTCCTCGACGAGAAGGACGGTCATCTGGTATGGAGCCGTGATAAGAGCGAAAGCCTCAGCATCACGACGGGTACGCTCTGTGACGTCTATGTCGTCACCGCACGTCAGCCCGTTTGGCGCGTGCTTATCGGCGCCGTCGACGACAGCGTAGAATCACTCACGGGAAAATAAGCTAAATAAGCTATGAACAGAGTTGCCAAGGTACCTATGGTCATGCAGATGGAGACGGTGGAATGTGGCGCCGCCTGTCTGACGATGATCCTGGCGTACTACGGCAAATGGCTCCCATTAGAAGAGGTCCGTCTGGCCTGCAACGTGTCGCGCGACGGCTCTTCGGCGAAGGATATCGTTCACGCTGCACGCAACTACGGACTGGAGGCACACGGCTACAGCGGTTCCTACGAGTTGCTCGACGGTCTGCAGCCCGCCATCATCCACTGGAACTTCAAGCACTTCGTTCTGTTCAGAGGCTTTAAGGAAGGTGTTGCCTGTCTGAACGACCCAGAGACGGGACCTGTGGAGGTGCCGATGGAGGAGTTCATCAAGTCGTACACAGGGGTGGTGCTCACCTTCAAACCCACCGCGCAGTTTGAGCGTAGCGGACAACAGACGAGTATCCTCTCGTATGTCCGCAAGAACCTGAAAGGGGCAGGCACGGCCTTCTGGCTGACCTTCACCTTCGCGCTGCTGGCGGCCTTCGTGGCGCTGGTGACGCCGCTGTTCACCCGCATCTTCCTCGATGAGATCCTCTCTGGCCGCAACAGAGACTGGGCAGGGTGGTTCTTTGCCGGTATGCTGATGGTGGCCGCATTCCAGTTTGTACTCGTCTACCTCCGTAGCCGCTATGCCAAACGTATGGCAGGATCGTTGGCCTTAAAAGGTACTGTGGAGTATCTGCGGCATGTGTTACGCCTGCCGATGTCGTTCTTTGCCATGCGACAGGTGGGTGAGATCCAGCAGCGTCAACACCTGAACGAGACCATCACGCAGACACTGGTAGAGGTGCTGGCGCCGCAGATGATCAACATCGGACTGCTGGTGCTCTATCTGGCCCTGATGCTGTCCTACTCCGTAGAGCTGACCATCATCGGTATCCTCGCCGTCATCATCAACCTCGCACTGGTACAGTATTTCTCCAGAAGACATATCAACGATATCCGTTCGATGGAACAAGCCGAAGGCAAGTACTTCTCGGCCACTGTGTCGTGTATCGACAATATGGAGAGCATCAAGGCCGCAGGTGCAGAGGCCGGTTTCTTCGAATACTGGAGCGGTCTGTGGTCGAGGAAGTTCAATATGGAAGGCAACAGTGCTGCCGCCCAGATGCAGATCGACCTGTTGCCGATTCTCATCTCAGGACTCGTGGACACCACCGTACTGATACTCGGCGCACTGATGATCCTGAAAGGTGAGATGACGGTAGGTATGCTCCTGGCCTTCCAGGGGTTCATGTCATCGTTCCTCTCGCCTGTCAACAAGATTGTGAACGCCTCGCAGACCATTGTCGAGATGCGCAGTCAAATGGAGCGTGTGGAGGACGTCATGAAATATCCTGAGGACCATCGCGACGGCACAGGCGACATTGCCGAAGGCAAGCTCGACGGCCTGTTGGAGATGAAGGATGTCACCTTTGGCTACTCGCGTCTGCAACCCCCGCTTATTGAGCACTTCAACCTGCGCATAGAACCTGGACAGTCCGTAGCTCTCGTGGGCACGAGCGGTTGCGGCAAGTCGACGCTGGCGAAACTCATCAGCGGACTCTATCAGCCCTGGAGCGGCGAGATCCTGTTTGACGGTCGTCCCATCGAGAGCATCTCCAACGAGGAGCTCACGAACTCCGTGGCCGTCATCGACCAGAACATCGTGCTGTTTGATGATACGGTGGCACAGAATATCCGCATGTGGGATGAATCCATCGAGGAGTTTACGGTGATGATGGCCTGCGGTGATGCACAGATCCGCGACGACATCGTCAGTCGTCCGGAAGGTTTCGCCACGAAGCTGATCAAGGGCGGCAAGAACTTCAGCGGTGGACAGCGGCAGAGGATGGAGATCGCCACAGCGCTGTCGCGTGAGCCGTCGATCCTGATTATGGACGAGGCCACGAGTGCCCTCGACCCCAAGACAGAGGACGAGGTGATGACCGCCATCCGTATGATGGGACCCACACAGATCATCGTGGCTCACCGTCTGTCGACCATTCGCGACTGCGATGAGATCATCGTGATGGACCAAGGGAAGATACTTCAGCGCGGACGACACGAAGAGCTGATAGAACAAGAAGGCATGTACAGGGAACTCATGAAAAGTGAATAGTGAAGAGTGAAGAGTGAATAGTTAAGGACTATGGCAGTATATATCAATCAGATTAAGAAACGTCGACAGCTGGACCAGGCGCGATTGGCAGAAGCCATCGAGCGTGGGGCGCAGCGCATGGGGTTCCGAAGGAAGAAACGGATGGTACCCCAGGATAATGAGTCGGCACTGCGACAGGTCCTTGACGCCCTTGGGGTGACGGATTACGAACTGGAGGACAATCTCCTGACGCCTGAAGAACATCTGACCAGTATCCTCCGTCCGCGGGGTATCATGATGCGTCGCATCAAACTCACTGGCACCTGGTGGCGTGAATGCGTAGGTCCGCTGTTGGGCTATGGCAAAGACGGTCGACTCATCGCCCTCACAGAGACCAGCATCGGACTGGGCTATCAGTATCGCCAGCAGGACGGTACGCTGAAGAAGGTCGGACAGAAGGAGATGGACAATGACCTGAAGTCCACCGCTATCACCTTCACCAAACCGTTGCCGATGCACCGGCTGAGGGTGAAAGACCTGATCAGCTTCGCCTGGGGTGTCGTCTCAGGACCTAATGCACTCTTGCTCTGTGCCGCTGCGCTAGTGGTCGTACTTCTGGGAATGTTTACGCCGATGGCCAACAAGCTCATCTTCGACACTGTCATCCCCACCAACGACGCTGCCGCCTTGCTGCCAATCACAGGACTGTTGTTGGGTGTGACCATCGGAACGGTACTGCTAACACTGACCCGCAACCTCTATATCAGTCGTGTGCAGCATATTGTGGACATGCACACGCAGTTTGCTATCATGGCCCGTACGTTCCTGCTCTCACCCACCTTCTTCTCGAAGCATGCCAGCGGTGAGCTGACGGCCAAACTCAACAATGTGTCGACACTCAGCGCCATGATCAATGAATCGATCGTGGGTGTGGGACTGTCGGCGGTGCTGTCGCTGATCTATCTGATACAGGTATGGATCTATGGTAAACATCTGCTTTGGGCCGCACTGCTCATCATCGCCTTACATGTCCTGATGCTATGGCTCAGCTATCATCGTACGGTGGCGGTCAAGACCAAGTACACGGAGAAGGCGGCACAACTGAGCGGACTGGAATACAATATGTTTGCGGGTATCCAGAAACTGAAGCTGACGGGTAGTGAAGACCGTGCCTTCACCCGTTGGTTGGACTATTACACTTCCACGGCCCGTCTGCTCTACAACCCCGCCTTCAAGGGACGTCTCTACCCTGCCCTGTCCGCTTTGCTCTCCATCGGCGGTATGGCACTGATTTTCTGGACAACACTCTATTACAAGGTCAGCGCCTCAGACTATATCGCCTTTGCCTCAGCCTTTGGACTGATGACGGCAGCTCTGATGCAGATTAACTACGTCATTCCAGAGTTGGCACAGATCAAACCACTCCTGGAGAGTGTACGTCCAATACTGGAGGCCGTTCCTGAGATGGAGGCCAAAGCCCCACAGGTGGCCGACCTCTTCGGAGGCATTGAAGTCTCTGGGGTTTCTTTCCGTTATCGCGATGACGGCCCATTGGTATTAGACGACCTCAATCTGAGAATCTATCCAGGAGAGTATGTGGGTATCGTCGGAAAGTCAGGCAGTGGTAAGTCAACGCTGATGCGCCTGCTCCTCGGTTTTGAACAGCCCCTTTCTGGAGGTATCTACTACGACAACTACGACCTGGCAAAGGTGGATAAGACGAGTCTTCGACGGAATATCGGCTGTTGTCTGCAGAGCGGCAGTCTCTTTACCGGCGACCTGTTGCACAACATCACCATTACAGCCCCCTGGGCCACACAGGACGATGTGTGGGAAGCCCTGCGGATGGCCTGTCTCGAGGACGAAGTGCGTAAGATGCCGATGGGCCTGCATACGATGGTTTCTGGCAATGACAGCGGATTCTCTGGAGGTCAGAAGCAACGTATCCTCATCGCGAGGGCACTAATCTCCAAGCCCAAGATTATCTTCTTCGACGAAGCGACGTCAGCCTTGGATAATCTGTCACAGAAGCAGGTCAGTGAGAATCTGGATCAGCAGAACTGTACGCGTGTGGTCATTGCCCATCGCCTGTCAACCGTTCGCCATTGCGACCGTATCATCGTACTCGATAAGGGTAAGATTGCCGAAGAGGGAACCTTCGAGGAACTGATGGCGAAAAAAGGTATCTTCTATGCGATGAGCATCAGGCAGATGTAGTCAGAACATCTGACTCACGCGACGGATGCCTGCTACGAGGGTATCTATCTCTTCCTTCGTATTATACAAAGCAAACGAGGCACGGACTGTTCCTGAGATGCCCAGGCGGTCCATCAGCGGCTGTGCACAGTGATGGCCAGTACGTACGGCGATGCCCAGACGATCGAGGAGCGTACCCATATCCAAGTGATGGATATCGCCGACATTGAAACTAACAACCGCATCCTTTTTCGATACATCCTTCGGGCCATAAATTTTGATACCTTCGATAGTCTGGAGCTGTTCCATGCAATAGCGGGTGAGTTCCTGCTCATGCTGTTGGATGGCCTCAAAGCCGATGGAATCGATATATTCGATGGCTTTCGCCAGTCCGTGCGTCGCCACGTAGTCGGGAGTGCCTGCCTCGAACTTAAACGGCAGGCGCTCGAAGGTGGTCTTCTCCCACGTCACCTTGTCGATCATCTCGCCACCACCCTGATAGGGCGGCAGCTTCTCCAGCCACTCTTCCTTGCCATAGAGCACACCGATGCCCGTAGGACCATACATCTTATGGCCGCTGAAGGCAAAGAAGTCGCAATCCATCGCCTGCACATCCACCTTGAAGTGGGGCGCGCTCTGGGCACCGTCCACCAGAACAGGGATATTGTGAGCATGGGCGATCTTGATGATTTCCTCTACTGGATTCACCGTGCCAAGGACGTTGCTGACGTGCGCCACGCTAAGCAGTTTGGTGCGATCTGAGAACAGAGAACTGAGAACTGAAAGGTCTAACTGGCCGTCATCGGTGATGGGGATGTGTTTTACCACAATTCCCCGTTTCATCGCCTGCAGCTGCCACGAAACGATGTTCGAGTGGTGCTCCATCTCTGTCACGATCACCTCGTCACCTGCCTGCATCTGACTCTCACAGAACGTCTGAGCCACGAGATTGATGGCCTCCGTAGTGCCTCGTGTAAACACAATCTCCTCTATCTTCGAGGCATTGATAAACTCGCGCACTTTTTCGCGAGCCGCCTCGTGCAGGTCGGTTGCCTGCTGAGAGAGATAGTGCACCCCACGATGCACATTCGCATTCACATTGAGATACTCGTCGCGCATCGCATCGAGCACACACAACGGCTTCTGCGTCGTCGCTGCATTATCCAAATACACCAACGGCTTCTTATAAACCTCGCGACTCAGGATAGGGAAATCCTCGCGTACCTTATCTATATTATACATACCAGATTCTGAATATTTTCGTGCAAAGGTACAAAAAATTTGGAAAAATTGAGTTACAATACAAACTTTTTTGTATCTTTGCACCAAACCTAACTTTTTAAACTTATTACGTATGAAACATTTATTACTTGCAACAATGGTGTCTATGGCCCTAAGTAGTACGGCCTTCGCACAAAACAAAGTGAAGAACATCTATGCCAGTTCCACTAAACTGGACATAGAGCAGATGCAAAGCAGCGAGCAGACCGTTCAGCTGAATCGTTACTTCTTTGCAGGTTACAACACACTCTGTCTACCCTTCTCCTTGACAGCCGACCAAGTGTCACTTGCTGCCAAAGACCTGAAGGTGGAGCGTCTGGCAGGCATCCGGCAGGAGGGGACAACGTTGAACCTCTACTTCGTGGATTGCACTAACGAAGGTATCCAGACTGGTGTTCCCTATCTGGTTTTCTCGCCAACAGCTCAATATCTGAGGGTGAAGAACACTGACGTCCTGAATTTCGAACCAGAGCTCAAGGTGATCCGTATGACTGACGACAAGGGTAACATCGTGACATTCGGCAGCAGTTGGGAGAGCATTGAGAAGGTGGGACGCTATGGCATTCCTGCAAAGCAGGACGTGACACCACTGGAGAGTGTGCTTATCAGGACTGAGGCAGACAAGGCTTTCCTGCCCACACGCTGTGGCTTCACCTGGGTACAGCAGGCTGCATCAGCCAACGATCTGAAGATCCAGCATGCCGCCAGCAAGGGTGAGGTGACTGCCATCTTAGGCATTAACCAGGACAAAGCTACTGGCAGCGACTACTATGACCTTCAGGTCCACAAGTCTTCAACGAATGCCAAGGGTATTCGCATCCAAAACGGCAAGAAGACGATCATTAAGTAATATCCGTCTATCTAGGCTCATCAGAGAGCAACAGACAAGAATCGGGAGCGGCATTGTTGCCGCTCCCGATTTTCTTCTGCCAAACTCATAGTCAGATTCCCTCCCTAGTTACGTTCTCATAAAATGGACTTGCCACGTCACGGTTCCATTCCTCCTTGGTATACAGGATGGTGTTAATAGTTTCGCCAAAGTCCCAACCAAGTTCTCTAAGGGGGTAAGCCACCTCGTCAATGTCTGTAGGCGACACCCTCTTCTTATCGAGTAGCACTAAAATGTCCCAGTCAGAGTCCTCACGGGCATCGCCACGAGCCTGCGACCCAAAAAGAATAATCTCGCTTCCTTTCGGGACAATAGCCTTTGCCTTGTCAGCAATGGCCTGAATGATATGCCTGTGTCTTGCTACTGTCATGACTTCATACTTAAATCGGTGCAAAGATAAACATTATTTCCGAATTTTCCAAACAAAGTCACAGAAATGTTTTATATATCTAATAAAGGTTGTTAAAGTGGCAAAGAACGTGAGAATGGAACAGCAGGAAGCAATCTACCTAGCGTAGCGTCGAAACATTTTCAATTCGGTCCCATAACAAAAGTAGGACTGCACCAGAACAAAAGACCATTCGAACCTTTTTGAAATACCAAAAACACCTGAGTCTTCTTTCATTAATTTATCATCAGAATCATAATCTTTCATAGACCATGCTGCGGTGTCAGAATATCCACTGAAGCATTTTTCGTTTACGCATGTGGATTTATATTGCAGGTCGTGCAATATATATTGCAGGTCGTGAGATATATATTGCAGGACGTGCAACGTATATTGCAGGACGCGAAATAACAAATGTAGGACTGCACTAGAACATTTCCAATTAAGCTTCAATAAAATACCAGCGAACTCTGCACTCTATACTTTTACAGGGAGGGCATACAATAGCCTCACCACTCTTTCGAGCAGTGAGGCATTACTCAGGTGCTTGTCACAATGACTATGTTTATTCTTCGGCTTCTTCCTTATTGTCCTGGTAAATCTCTATTTGTTTTTCAGCGTAGCCAACATTAAAAATATGATAGCGACTAGTCAATGTTGTATTCGGCTTTACCGTAAAGGTGATGACGTATTCAGCTTGACCTGCCTCTGCTGAAAGTCGGTTGATACTTACGGTTACCCAATTGGAAGAATCAATACCTCCTACTGAAGATGTACCATCTTCATAAGTTTGATAACCATATACTCTTTGGAGATGATATTCAGGAAAGTTGGTCTTAGCCTTATATGTGAATGATCCGCCCTTTGGTCCAATAACAATCTTCTCGGGTACAGGTATGTCATGAGTCTCTTCATAAGGAATCTCAATAGTAGGAATGAAATCGTCCAAATAATATCCCTCAATTCGATGTCCATCAATCATTACGCTCGGAAATACTCTATATTCGCCGTACCACAGGGTGTCAACACTGATTATTCCTGTGTAGTCTTTCGATCCTGTGGGAGTATACCACTCGCCATAAGAGTACAGCTCTTTATAATCTTTAATCACATCCAGATCAGACCGAACTATTCCCACGCCAATATAGGATCGGGTGAAGACTTTTCCCGTAGGATGCAGGGTGACTGTAACAGTCTTCGCTGTTTTGTTGTGAACGACGTCCGACTTTTTGAATTCAGGTGCCAATAAAAAACGTATGCCTTTGTTAGGCTTTGTGTCGCTCCAAAGAGTGCGTTCTTCCTTTTTCTTGCCCACACGCCATTTGTACTTCAGCTCGCGATCAATGCACCAAGGATAAAATTCTAGGTATGAACCGGAAAGCTCAGTCGAAATGGAGCCTGAGAGCTTTGGACCAGAATAGATCTCAAGTCCGATGCCGGCGTGGAGCAATTTGGCCAACCAACTGTTGGTGGAAAGTCCTAAGGTGGACTTTATTCCACCCTGGATGAAACCCGAAAAGGTAAGGGCTGCAGGAGAGTCGGTGAAATCGCCATCCACAACCTTGTAGTTCCCATCGTTGTCTTGTTGTCGCCAATCAAAGGACATAAGCCAGGGATTGTCAGTATCTATGGTAACCGTTTGCGCCAGGCCAATATTCAGTTGTGGCGTGGAAATCTTTCCTTCTATTTGTCCATGTACTCGCACGAAACCTACGGGAATAGGATTCACTTCAAATATTGGGAAAACCGCAGGGAACTTTATAGCAGGAAAAACACCAAGAGGGGGAGTAAGAGGAATTTCCGCATCAGTGCTGACTGTTGCAGCTATGCTTGCCCCAGCAGAGAAATTTTCCTTGAATTCAAGTTTCACGAACAAATGCTGATCGAATACTCCCGTAATGGAATAAGTTGCTTGTAATTTGGCTTCCATACTGATGTCAATGCCTGCAGTAATGCTCATATGATCCATGGGTTTCCACTCTTTTTGCAGGCGGCCGGAGAAACTGAATAGGATTAATTCTGCGCTGCCACTGGCTTTGCGAGGAGAATTGCGTAGCGTCCCATCAGAATTGAATCCAGCTATGCGGCGCCTGACGTTGCCTTCAGGCGTGTAACCTACTTGCTCAGTGGTGATGAACTGCTCGAAGATGTCACCAATCTCTGTCACATAATCATAATCGATAACAAGAGTGCCATCATAAACATGACTCACATCTGTTACCTTGCCCAAGAAGAAACCATTGGAGCGAAAACTTCCCATTTGATCTGCCACATCTTCCATTCCAACGGCTATGGCATCGTCTTCTACATCCATCCTCTCGTCGTAACTGACAAGTACATCGCCTACGTTGGGAATCAAATGTGCAGGAATTTCACTATCTCTATCGAAGCATATCTGCTTGCTTCGGAGTCGAATCCATTGGAAATAATCCATCAGCCCGCTTGCGTCAATGTTTTTCAGTTTCTTGCTGAATCGTATCTCTGGCTGCTGGAAACCGATGGAGTCGATGGCGCAGAGGGGAATACGATAAAGCGAGTCTTTGGTCTCGACTTCCTGAATGACATATTCATTGTGCTCCTCTCCTTCCAAGTCGGTCTTCGAGTAGCTCATGCGGATGACTTCATCGAAGAAAAAGCCATTGAAGTCGCCATCGTTGCGATAAATGTAGAAGGCATCCTGTGCCTGCAACTGCTGCGCTCCCATCATCATCAAGATGAGGGCCAGCACATATCTGGATATAGAATGTCTCGTCTTCATTGCTTCACGAATTTAAATGATGCATCACCCATTTTTACGATGTAAGTCCCTGAGGGATAGTTGGCGAGAGAGACGACGGTGCGCTGGCCACTCTGAGCCTTTACAGTAGAGATTTTCTTGCCGTCGAGCGAATAGACTTCAAGGACTGTGCCTTCAGGCAGACCTTCGAATGCCATCGCATCCTTGCCCTGCAAGAAACGCATCTCGCCAGGACGTACTGACGGCGATTCGATGGCAGTCATCGGACCTTCAAAGGTGTAGCGAAGCACATCGGTAAGCGGATAGCTCGCTGTGACCTTGTCGGTCTTGAGCCAGAGCTTGCCGTCAACAAACATAGTCTCTGGTTTGTCATTCAGGTCATGATAGACCTTCTGGTTACCTTTCAGCCATACCACCAAGCGCTGGGTATCGCCCTGCGCCCAAGCCGCCGTAGCAGCAAAGGCAAACAGGAATGAAAGGATGGTAAACTTTACTTTCATAATCGTTCCTTTTTAATGAATATTGTTGTTTAATTGTTTTTGCGGCTAAGACATATATGCTGCAAAAATAACAATAATACCCCTAAAAGGACTTACAAATCGTCACAATCGACTAACAAATGATCATCTGTAAGTCAATTTGTGCTTTTCCACTCAGTGGGAGTCATGCCTGTGACAGCCTTAAAGGTACGGAAGAAAGAGGTCTCGGTGGAGAAGCCCGACTGCATCCAGACCTCAGAGATCTTCATATCGGGCTTGCGACGTATCAGATCTTTGGCATACTCAACACGATAACCGTTCACAAACTGCGAGAAGGAAATGCCCTGCTGGCTGTTGATACAACTGGAGATGAGGTTACGATTGGTATTCAAGGCATCTGCCACATCATTAAGCTTCAGCTCGCTGTTCAAATAAAGTTTCTGTTCCTCCATAAGTAGACAGATCCTGCGCATCAGTTCATCGTTAGTAGAATCAGTGGAACAGGTTGTCAATGATTCCGCTGCGCGATGACGACGGAAAATTGACAGTGGACAGTGGACAGTGGACAGTTTGATAATGGCTATAATGGCCAGCAGAGCCAGTAGCCATATCCACCAGCGTCCAGCCACAGCCGAATCAGCCTCTGCTACAGGCTTATCGTCAAGATGTAGGAGATAGACGGAGGCCAGAGGCGAGAAGTTGTCATTATCGAGTTCCCCACCAACTTTCTTGTTAATATTAAGACCGCCCACAATCATCAGGTCGCCTTCATCCGTCAGCACTATCATAGGAGAGCCGGCATCGGGCAACGGATCGGTATAATAGAGGGTAATGGGCGCAGGTGTCTTGTCGTACTCCACGCAGACCACATAGCTGCGGCCCTGCAAGTCGACACCATGCACATAGCCCCGATGGGCTTTCCTGTCAGCGATAAAGGGAGAATACCAGAATATGGAGTCAGAGGGCGAGACACCCGTCTTTGGCACTGGGCATGTGGTGGGCAACAGCGAGAACACGGTATCACGCACCAGCATGAAGGCCATCTCGCGATCGACGGGTTTCCAAGCAGTGGTGTCATGTTCACTCCATTCCTGCATAGCCAGCAAAGAGGTATAGTCGCCAATGAGACCGAGGTCGTTTGGGAAAGATGCCAGATAATTCAGCGGCTGCCACTTATTTAATAAAGGTACGTGCAAGGGCTCGCCCTTCAGACGATCAATCCTGTCGCTACTGACGGGTTTATCATACGAACTTTCGTTACCCAGGATAAGGACATCGCCGTCAGAGGTGCGAAGGAGATAAGGTGAAGCCTTTCCTATAGTGACATCCTTGACATGAGAAAAAGTCCTGTCGCCATCGAACATCTCGATCGCATCGCCAGCATACCAGTTGCCAGACATAACAACTCTCCCGCTGTCCAGTTCAACGCCAGAGGCGAACGTGCGCTTCATGCTCAGAATGCTGAAGCCTCGGAAGGTATGAGTCTCAGGGTCGTACTCCTCCACTGGATAGCTCTGCCCTACACCCATCGGCTCGGCACTTCCTCCAGCCAGGAGTACCTTACCAGAGCGAAGCACCATGCAAAGTCCGTTGTCATGAGGATAGGCCATATCCATCAGATGCCACTCGCCATCCTTGTAGTACTCTGCCGTAGGGGTGAGCACGAAGTTTGTGGTGTGTCCGCCAAATACCGTCACCTCACCATTCATACAAACGGCAGAATGGCCGTTGCGAGGGATGTTCAGATCTGGCAACCGCTCGACATCGATTTTCACCAACGGACACGCTGACTTGATACTGTCTGAAGATGCCACAGCCACAAAAGGCAGAAGCATCATCATCAGGGAAAGTACATAGCTAAGCCTGGATATTGGCATATTTCTTTTCGGATGGCTATAGTTATTTACAGAGCTTACAACCTGAACATTTATTCAATTCGCCACGGAATCGTTTCTCTACCAGGTAGTGCAGGCGATCACGGAGAGGTTCGAGCTGCATGTGGTCGATGACTTCGTTGATGAAGGCATTCTGCAGCAGGAGTTTGGCCTCAGCAAGTGAGATACCACGCTGACGCATGTAGAAGAGGGCGGCATCGTTAAGTTGACCAACAGTCGAGCCATGGGCACACTTCACATCGTCGGCATAGATTTCCAGCATCGGCTGGGTGTACATCCGTGCCTCCTTCGTAGCCGTCAGGTTCTGATTGGTCATCTGCGAGGTGGTCTTCTGAGCACCGTGCTCTACCAGTACACGACCTGCAAAAGCGCCTGTAGCCTTTTCGTCGAGCACATATTTGTAAAGCTCCTGCGAGTTGCAGTGAGGCACCTTGTGAACTATCAGCGTGTTATTGTCCACATGCTGCTGCTTATCGGCAATCACACAACCGTAGCACTGGCACTCAGCACCTTCGCCACTGAAGGTCAGGTCGAGCTTGTTGCGGGTGATACCATTGTGCAGGGTGATGACGTTGTGGTTTACACGACTGTTGGCCTGCTGGTCGATATAGACATTGCTCACGCGAACATTCTTATGATGTGTTTCCTCCATGCAATAGAGGTCTAACGATGCATTCTCACCAACATAAGCCTCGATAACCTGTGTAGCCAGGAAGTTACGATCGTCGGCAGCGTGGTCGCAGAACAGCATTTTGATTTCTGCGCCTTCTTCAAGGATAATCAGCACACGACGATTTACCATCAAATCGGGCACCTGACGCTGAGCGTTCTGTGGTGTAGCCTTCAGGATGTTGATAACCTGGATGGCACGATCCACCTTCACGTTCTTAGGTACATAAACCAGCATACCATCCTGTGCCAGCATCGTGTTAAGCGCCGTAATGGCATCCTCGACGGTCTTGGCCAACTTGGTGTAGTACTTGCTTACCAACTCTGGATAGTCGCGCATAGAGCCGATGATAACGTCCTCTGGCAAGTGTCCCTTTGGCTTTTCGTCGTGGAAGAACATATCGTTGACCACGAAATAGAGGCTCGTGCTCAAGTTAGGTACATCGCAACGGAAGGCGTTGTAAGGATCAACAGGTATCTGGAGGCGATTCAGGTTTACACCATAGTCGGGCTCAAACAGCTTCTGAATATCAGTGTACTTATAACGCTCTACTTTTTTAGACGGGAAGCCCTGGGCCTTGAAGTCTTCAAAGGCCTGATCGCGCATAGCATTCATCGCCTCAGGGGCATGATCAAAAATGACCTGCCTCGCCTGCTCGTATAGTTCTATATATTGTTGTTCTGACTGCATTTCAAGTGCGGTAGCAAATTTTTCACTTTTCACTATTCACTTTTCACTTAAGTTACTCTTCTCCTATTTCTTCCTTGATCCAATCGTAGCCATGCTCCTGAATCTGTACAGCCAGCTCAGGACCGCCAGTCTTCACGATGCGCCCCTTGTAGAGCACATGCACGAACTGTGGACGTATCATCTCGAGCAGGCGATCATAGTGAGTGATGACAATGCATGAGGTCTCAGGGGTCTGAAGCTTGTTGACACCTTCGGCTACGATACGCATCGCATCGACATCAAGACCTGAATCCGTCTCGTCGAGGATGCTGAGCTTGGGCTCCAGCATCGCCATCTGGAAGATCTCATTGCGCTTCTTCTCACCACCGCTGAAGCCCTCGTTCACAGAACGATTAGCCAGTTTTGAGTCGAGTTCTACGATCTTACGTTTCTCGCGCATCAGCTTCAAAAACTCGGCAGCATTCATGGGATCCAATCCCTGATACTTGCGTTTCTCGTTGATGGCAGCCTTCATGAAGTTGGTCATTGAGACACCAGGAATCTCCACAGGATACTGAAACGACAGGAACAAACCTTCGTGCGCCCTGTCCTCAGGCTTCATCTCGAGGAGGTTCTTGCCATTGAAATAAGCTTCGCCCTCAGTCACTTCGTAAAGCGGATTACCTACGAGCACAGCACTCAGCGTCGACTTGCCCGATCCATTGGGTCCCATGATAGCATGCGTCTCGCCATCGTTGATCACAAGGTCGATGCCTTTTAATATCTCTTTCTCGCCAATCTTAGCGTGTAAGTTCTTAACTTCTAACATATCTTTATCCTACGGTTCCTTCTAATGATACTGATAACAATTTCTGAGCCTCAACGGCAAACTCCATGGGCAACTTCTGCAGCACTTCCTTGGCGTAGCCGTTGACGATAAGGCCTACAGCCTGCTCGGTGGGAATGCCGCGTTGGTTGCAATAGAAAAGCTGGTCTTCTGAGATTTTCGAGGTCGTAGCCTCGTGTTCAAAGATGGCTGTATCGTTGTGCACATCCATATAAGGGAAGGTGTGTGCTCCACAGTCAGAGCCCAAGAGCAGCGAGTCGCAGCTGGAATAGTTGCGAGCATTATCGGCAGTAGCCGCAGCACGCACCAAACCACGATAGCTGTTCTGAGAGTGACCTGCCGAGATACCCTTAGAGATAATCGTCGACTTGGTGTTCTTGCCGATATGGATCATCTTCGTGCCTGTATCCGCCTCCTGATAGTTGTTCGTTACAGCCACTGAGTAGAACTCTGCCTGAGAGTTGTCACCACGCAGGATGCACGATGGATACTTCCAGGTGATAGCCGAACCCGTCTCTACCTGAGTCCAGGAGAGTTTCGAGTCAACGCCTCGCAGATCACCACGCTTCGTCACGAGGTTCAAGACACCACCCTTACCGTTCTCATCGCCTGGATACCAGTTCTGCACAGTGCTGTATTTCACCTCCGCACGGTTCATCACGATAATCTCCACGATGGCGGCATGCAACTGGTTCTCGTCGCGCATCGGTGCCGTACAACCCTCGAGATACGACACATAAGCGTCATCGTCTGCGATAATCAATGTGCGTTCAAACTGTCCAGTATTACGAGCATTGATGCGGAAATAGCTGCTCAACTCCATGGGGCAGCGTACACCCTTGGGGATATACACAAACGAGCCATCGCTGAACACAGCACTGTTCAGTGCCGCAAAGAAGTTGTCCTTATAAGGCACCACCGTTCCCAAATACTGGCGCACCAGATCAGGGTGTTCTTTGATAGCGTCGCCAATCGAGCAGAAGATCACCCCCTTTTCACGAAGCTTCTCTTTGAAGGTCGTCTTCACAGAGACAGAGTCCATAATGGCATCCACAGCGGTATTGCCGCTCAGCGCCAAACGTTCCTCAAGGGGAATACCCAACTTATCGAAGGTCTTCTCCAGTTCAGGGTCAATCTTCCCGTCGCCCTTCGGTTTCTGAGCCAAGGGATCTGCATAATAGGAGATAGCTTGATAGTCGATCTCAGGCACATGCACATGTCCCCATTTGGGCTCCTGCTGTTCTTTCCAATAGCGAAAGGCCTTCAGACGGAACTCGAGCATCCACTCCGGTTCCCCCTTCTTCGCCGAGATGAGCCTGACGACATCCTCATTCAGTCCCTTCTCTATGATTTCTGTATGGACGTCGGTGGTAAAGCCAAACTCATATTTCTGTTCGGCCACACTACGCACATACTCGTTATTGTCATTATTCTTCACAGCGGTAGCAAATTTTTCACTTTTCACTATTCACTTTTCACTATTCACTATTCACTTCTTTATATACTTGATGGCGAGCATCGTCAAGTCGTCACTCTGCTCAGCCTCACCCACAAAACGATGTACCTCCTCATTCATGGCATAGATGACAGCAGCCGGCTCCTTTACGCCTTGAGCCACTTGCACCTCTGCCACATGATTGATGCGCTGCTCACCAAAGAGGGCATGCATACTGTTCTCAGCCTCACTGAGACCATCGGTATAGAGGAATATCGTCGTTGGTTTCTCCAGTTGTATCTCCTGTCGCGAGAACGACATCTCGGCCATCACACCGATGGGCACATTGGCATCACACGGCAAGGTCTTCATCTCCTCATCCAGCAACAGCGGTGAGTTATGTCCTGCATTACAATACTGTAGGACACCCGTCTGCAGATCCAGTACGCCGAGGAATACAGTCACGAACATATTCGTCTCATTACCCTCAGCCACTGCGGCATTGAGTGCACTGACGATCACATTCGGTTCTGACACATGCAGAGAGACGTTGCGGAACAGCGACCGTGTCATCGCCATCACCAGTGAGGCCGGCACACCCTTACCTGATACATCGCCGATACAGAAGAAGAGCTTCTCGTCACGGATATAGAAATCAAACAGGTCTCCCCCCACATCCTTCGCTGGGTTCACCATACCAAAAATATCCACATCGTCACGTTCCGGATAGGGAGGGAAAGTCTTGGGCAGCATCGACATCTGGATGTCGTGAGCCACCTTCAGTTCCTGTTCTATCGCAGCTTTCGATGCTGTGGTATCCTTGAGTTCATTGATATATTCCGTCAGCGAGTGCTGCATACCCTCGAATGAGTCGCGCAACACTTTAATCTCATCATTATGTTTAATCTTAGGCAGAGGCGCCCTGAAGTTTCCTTTCGCTACCTCGTCAGCCGATTCCGCCAGTTTCGTCAGCGGTCTTACCATGCGGTTTATTACGAAACGTCCCACGATACGCCCAACCAACAAACCCAAGCCGATGAGAATAATCATCGCCAGACCGATGCCGATAGCATAGCCGTCAATCAGGAAACGAGGTACCACCAATCCTATCGACCAATCGGTGAGAGTTATATGCTGGAAGAAGACATATGCGTTCAAACCGTCTAAGCCAAAGAACTGAATATGAGCAATTCTCCTTCTTTGGTCTTTGTACATTCCGCTCTTGCCTTCCACCATTTGCCGTCCTACGTAGTCGTCGAGCGTGTCTGTAGTGGTCTTAGCCAACTCGAAATAGTTCTCCTTCAACACATAGTCATTGTCAGGGTGAGCGATAAAGGTACCCTCGTCGTCGATGATAAAATTGTAGGAGATCTGTCGCAAGCCTCGCTCCTTCCACATTTCCGCATCGTCATCATACACACTGATACTGCGTGGATGTGTGCCAGAGATGAAGTCAAGCTTCAGGTCAGCCCCTAAGATGGCCACCGTCTTACCCTGTTTATTGTGGATAGGAATCATATAAGCCGTCAACGGCGTTACAGAGTCAGTGCCATCGAAGAACGGTTCCGACCAATAGGCAGAATCAGCCGCCAGAGCCTCCAAAAACCATTTGGCCTTCAAGTAGTCCTGGTGTGCATCCCCGAGGATACGGGTTTCCACATCACCACTGTCCGGACGTACGGCATACGGACAAAACCAATGTCCCTTCTGGGGGAAATAGTTATCCACGAAACTCAGACCACAACTGCGAATAAGCGTATTGGTCTCCACGATACTACGCATAATGTCGCATAGCTTGTTGGGGTCATTCAGATGGTCTTGTATCTCATCCACCCGGTTCATCGTGCTCGACTGTACGTCAGTCAACACCCGACAAACGCTCTGGTTCGAGGCCGTCAGGTAGCTCTGATAGATTTTGGTCTCCTCCTCCTTGATCATGTTGTGTGCCAACACGTAAATGAAATAGGTGGCCAGTCCCATCACGATGAGCTGGGCAATCCCTATCCTCCGCATCAGTCTCCTTCCAAACGACCGTATCTTCACTTTTCACACCTCCTCTACGACAAAGATAGAGCCGAGTGCGAAAAGCCAAAAGGCGGTTAGGCCCATGATGATCAACAACACGAGCACTATCCTCCTTGTCAGCCTATCGGCAAAACTCCGTACTTTGCCCTTCGTCATGCTTACAGCTTCTGCTCTACCTCGATCTCCGTGAAGGTCTCGATGATATCACCCACCTGGATGTCGTTGAAGTTCACCAGTGAGATACCGCACTCCAGACCCGTTGCCACTTCCTTGGCATCGTCCTTATAGCGCTTCAGGGCATCGATAGGAGCGGTGTGGATCACGATACCGTCGCGGATGACGCGGGCCTTGTCCTTGTTGTGTACCTTA
>JAEEGK010006940.1_pt1 | contig 27106 bp, 21 predicted proteins | sample 8958771 | NCBI WGS metagenome assembly JAEEGK01 (sample SAMN16246547, study PRJNA631951) | gut metagenome | biome: gut microbiome; feature: rumen; material: SC-attached | host: Bos | place: Iran: Karaj | collected 2018-10 | reverse complement strand
CGGTGACGAAGTTGAATTCGGGAACATCGACCTCCTCGCCGTCGATCATGCGCATGATGTCCTTCTCCATGAGGGCATGGTCCACGGTCTCGAAGTTGTCGAAGTCGAAACTGCCGTCGGGGAAGCGCGGGGTGTCCAGCCGGTTCACGAAATAGTCGTCCGTGGACATGGACAGGGGCTTGAGGCCGCAGGCTTTCAGCTGGATGGACAGGCGCTTGCAGAAAGTGGTCTTTCCGGAGGAAGACGGTCCCGTGATGAGGACGACCTTGACCGGGTCCTCGCTGCGGTAGCGGCAGTCGATCTCCTCTGCGATCTGAACGATCTTCTTCTCCTGCAGGGCTTCCGCGATCTGGATGAGGTCGGTGGCGTGCCCGTTGAGGATGGCGCAGTTGACGTCGCCCACGGTGTTCAGGCCCATGATGATGTTCCACCGGAGGTTCTCCTTGAACATCCCGTAGGTCTTGGGCTGGTCCACGAAGGGGGCGAGGACGTTCGGGTTCTCCAGGTCCGGTTCCCGCAGGAGGATGCCGTCGTGGTAGGGCTGGATGCCCCAGACGGTCAGGTAGCCGGTGGAGGGGACGAGCTTTCCGTAATAGTAGTCCGCGGTGTCGTCCAGGGTGTAATAGTCCGTATAGGCCTCGCCGCTGGTCTCCAGGAGCTTGACCTTGTCGTCGTAGCCGGATTTCCGGAACTCCTTGATGGCCTTGTCGGTCTGGACGTCATACCGGTGGAAGGGCAGGTCCTTCGCCACGAGTTCCTTCATCCGGGCCTCCAGGAGTTTCAAGTCCTCGCAGGTGAGGTCCGTGCCGTCGGCTTTCCGCAGGTGGCAGAAGTAGCCGCCGGAGATCGGGTGCTCCATGTACAGCTGGCTGTCCGGGAACACGTCCGTGGCCGCCTTGTACATCAGGAAGCACAGGGAGCGGAAGTACACCCGCCGGCCGCTGGCCTCCCGGACGTCCAGGAACTCGATGTCCTTGTTCTGGTACACCTTGAACTTGAGGCCCTGGGAGACGTTGTTGACCTTGGCCGACACGATCGGGTAGGGCCGGTCGAATTCGAAGTCGGGCAGCATCTGGGCGAGGGAAGTGCCTTCCGGGTACTTCCGGGAAGTCTTCGTGTTCTTGCAATAGACCTGCAGCATGGGAACTATTCTTTAATCGTGGTGGTTCGGTTCACGGGGAGGGAGAAAGCGATGCCCTTGGCCTCGTCGGCCAGGCCGCAGTCCTTGTAGATCGCCTTCAGGACGTCGTCCTTGATGGCCTTGGGCACGAGGATCAGCACCATTTCCTTGTCCGACTGGATGTTGATGCTGTAGAACTCCTCGGCTTCGGGATTGGCCGACCCGCGGGCGCGGATGATGGTCCCGCCCTGGGCGCCGGCGGCCCGCGCCGACTCCATCACATTCTGCGAGAATCCTGCATTCACGATGCAGACGATCAGTTCGTGTTTGTGGTCTTCCATGGTTATGCTTCCTTCTTGACGGTTCGCTTGTCGTTCGCTAAGAATCCATATACGAGCGTGCCGATGACGCTGGTCATCGGGACGGTGAAGGCGACGCCTTTGTAGTTCTTTCCTTTCTTGAAGTTCTGGTCCAGCAGGTCGATGAGGCTGGCGGCCTGGTCCGCGCGGACAACGCTCATCACGAGGGACTTCGGCCTCTCCGTGAGTCCCAGGACGTTCAGGATCAGGTGCGAGGTGCCCTTGGCCGGGACCGTGAGCTGGAGGTTGGCCTGGTGGGACTGGATGAGGCTGGAGTAATAGGCGGCCTTGTCGTTGTGCACGACGGCCAGCAGCAGTTCCAGCTTCATCGGGGCGATATTCCGGGGTTCTGCCATGCTAGTCGAAATAGATGATCTGGTCGTCGGCCGCGGCGAGGATGCGGCGGATGGCCGCGCTCTCCCGCCGGCGGACGCTCACGACGGACTTGAAACCGAGGGTCTGGATGGTGATGAGCGGAGTCATCGCCACCATGGACACGACGCCGAACGCGAAGTCCAGCACCGCGGATTCCCCCTGCAGGGTGCAGCAGGCGCCGATCACCAGGGGGAGGATGAAGCTCGAGGTGAGCGGGCCGCTGGCGACGCCGCCGGAGTCGAAGGCGATGGCGGTGTACAGCCGGGGCACGAAGAAGGACAGCCCGAGCGAGATCAGGTAGCCCGGGATGAGATAGTACAGGAGCGAGAACCCGAAGCGGACGCGCAGGACGGACAGGCCGATGGACACGCCCACGCCGATGGACAGGGCCAGCATCATCTGCCGCCGGGAGACCTCGCCGCCGGTGATTTCCTCGACCTGGTTGTTCAGGACGTGGACGGCCGGCTCCGCGAGGACGACGACCATGCCCAGGATGAAGGCGAAGATGACCAGGAGTTTCGGGCTGTAGGCCGCGAGCTGGGTGCCGATCTTGAAGCCGATGGGCATGAACGCCATCGTGACAGCCGCCAGGAACAGGACCAGGCCGACGAATGTGTAGACGATGCCGAACAGGATCTGGATGATCTTCGTCCGGGGAAGTTTCAGCACGGCCGCCTGGAGGATGAAGAAGAACACGACCACCAGGAGGAGGGACTTGACCACGTCCACGGCCATCTCCCCGAACAGGTGCCAGACGCCGCCTTCCAGGACGGTGTCCATGGAATAGTCCGGGATGGTGAAGGACAGGTCGCCGGAGGCGGTGAGGGAGAGGATCAGCACGGCCGCGACGGGGCCGACCGAGCAGAGGGCGATGAGGCCGAAGCTGTTCTCGCCGGCGTTCCGGCCGCCCACCGTGAGGGCGATGCCCACGCCGAGGGCCATGATGAAGGGGACCGTGATCGGGCCGGTGGTCACGCCGCCGGAGTCGAAGGAAAGCGGCAGGAAAGATCCTTTCCCGCTGTCGATCAGGAGGGCCGCCAGACAGAACAGGACCATGTAGGAGAACAGCAGGATGCCGGTCAAGTCGCTGTGGAACAGGATCTTGATGACGGCGACGAGCAGGAACAGGCCCACGCCCAGCCCGACGGCGGCGATGAGGACCGTCCCGTTCATGACGGCGCCCACCTGGCCGGCCAGGACCGAGAGGTCCGGCTCCGCCACCGTGATGAGGAGGCCCATCACGAAGCAGACGCTGAGCAGGATGCCCAGCTTCTTGGATTTGGTGAGGCCTTCGCCGATGTGCTGCCCCATCGGGGTCATCGCCATGTCGGCGCCCAGGTTGAAGAGGCTGATGCCGGCCACCAGGAGGAGGGCGGCGCCGGCGAAGACGACCAGCTCGTGGCGGGAAATGTCCACCCACGGGGTCACGGAGAGCAGAAAGACCAGGAGGCTGACCGGTACGACCGAAATCAGGGATTCCCTGAGTTTCTCCCGCAAGGATTTCCAAAGGTCCCGAAAGATGGATGAAGTGCTTTCCATGCCACAAATATAACAAAAACCTCCTTTATCCCGAAGACAACCTGACCGGTTTTTTACTATATTTGTACTGGCTAACTACACATTTCCATGAAAAGAGTCATTCCATATTGGGAGAAGGGGGGCGATTGGACCCAACAGGGCCTTTTCATCAAGCGGGTGGAGTCCAGCCTGCCCGTGGAAGCGACGGAAATCCCGCGCACAACCTTGCCGTGTTTCACTTTCCTGTTCCTCCTGGAAGGGGAGATCCTCGCGGACATCAACGGCGAATCCTGCCTGTGCCGCGGCGGCCAACTGCTGCTGATTCCTGCCAACATACCGTTCTCCGTCCATCATTACACCGACATCATCGGCTATACGGGCGGTTTCTTCCTGTCCGCCCTTCGGGACATATCCTACCCTTTCCTGACGAGCGGAAAGCCGGTCATGCGCACCTATTGGTTCGACAGCGCCACCTTCATCGCCCAGATCATGGACCGGATGGTCGCCGCGTTCGCCCGGGGAGATACCGGTTACCTCTCCCGCGCGTTCGACCTGTTCCTCTATTCGATCCCGTCTCCCGGCGAGGCCAAGGCCCATCCCGTCGTCAACCGGTTCTTCGAACTGCTTTTCGACCGGAGCCGGGTCCTCGATTCCGTTTCCGGCTATGCGGAGCGGCTGAACATCTCGCCCAGCTACCTGAACAAGCTCGTCCGCACCCAGACCCGCCACAGCGCCATGGACTGGGTGGAGATCTCCCGGGTCAACTGGGCCAAATCCCTGCTCAAGGACAGCGACCTGTCCGTCGGCGAAGTCTCCGTCGCCGTCGGCGTGGACGATCCTTCCTATTTCACGCGTTTCTTCCGCAAGAGTACGGGCATGACGCCCTCCGAGTTCCGCCACCAGATGGCGCGGAAACGAAAGGAAAGCAGACCGTAGTCCCTAATTCACCAGGAATCCCATCGAGGTCAGGAGCACCGCTTCCAGGGCCCCTTCCGTCGTAAGCGCCTCCAGCGGGAAGCCGCAGGCGACGACCCGGCGCTTGCCGTCGTCGAAGACGGTGGCCGCCGGGATGTCCGTCCCGGCGTAGCGGAGGAAGGTGCGGGCATTCTCCCCGGCGGGCTCGATGCCGTCGGGATTCTCCACCCGGTAATAATGCTCGTCGAACAGGCGGTTGTACTTCATCGGGTCGCTCAGCTGGATGGCGGCGCCCGGTTTCGGGACGATGATGCCCGTCACGTCCCCGAAGTTGGTCACCCACTTGTAGCCCAGGACCTCCTGGATGAAGGCCCGCGTCTGGTCCGCGTTCTTGATGGGGAAGGTGCCGGGATAGACCTGATCCCAGGCGTCCGTGCCGATATACGCGCCCGCGACGAGGATGGAGCCGCCCGCGGCGGCGTATTTCCGGAGGGCGTCCTGCATCGGGACGGGGAAGACGGTGTACCGGTCCGGGACGGCGCCGCGGCCGATCCGGGTGGTGACCTGCTTGCCGCAGATGAGGTCGACGGCCGCGTAGCCTTCCGCATCCATCGACGGGAAATAATCCGCGCTCACGGAGCAGAAAGCATACCCGGCATTCAGCAGCACGCGGCCATGGAGGGCGGGGTAGTCGAAGGTGTTGCCCGCGATGACCCGTCCGCCGCGGTTGGTGAATGAACCGCCGAAGCCGGGATTGTCGTCGTCGGTCCAGACCTTGGTCCGGTCGAACTGGTTCTGCTCGCCGATGAAGTTGATCTCGCGGACGTACGGCACGCCGCTGTCGATGTTGTCCATGAAGCCGCCGTAATTGGGGGTGTCGAACCAGGCGGGCGCGGAGATGCGGGTGAAGTTATTGACGATGAGGACGGTCTTGCTGTCCTCGCCGGGCGTGCCGACGGCCAGCGTCTCGGACGGGAAGCTCTTGCCGCCGTCGTTGAAGGCGGCGATGCGGAAACTGTACATCCGCCCGCGGCGGATGGGAACGGTCACCGTCTGCCGGTTTCCGACTTTCTCCACATGCTCCAGCCGGACGCCGTCGTCGAAGGCGCCGTCGTCCTCGCGGGTGTAGAGGATGTAGCCGGTCGGGGCGGCCGTGGGCTCGTCGGGATCCTTCGTGTCCTCCCAGCTCAGGACGGCCATCCCGTCCTGGAGCTCGACGGCGAAGGCCTTGACCGGCAGCGGCTGGACCGTGTAGGAACAGCCGTACCGGGCGCTCAGGTACTTGAGGATGCCCTTGTAGACGGACCGGGACACCGTGAAGCGGAAGGACGGGTCCAGGCCGTATTTCATGTCGGCGAAATTCTGGTGCGAGAGCAGTTCCAGGAGCATGGCCGGGACGGAGGTCGTCCGGGACTCGCTGTAGGAGCGGTCCCACGTCTGCCGCCGGGACCAGTTGGGCTCGAACTGCTTCCGGATGTCATCCACGACCTGCGTCTGGACGTAGTCGGTGAGAAGCCGTCCGTTCAGGCGGGACTCGCCGTTCGGGAGTTCGTCCTTGTTGTCCGCCAGCAGGGTGTAGATGCCCAGCGTGCCGATGATGGAGTCGTTCTGGGTGACGCCCGCGTCGCTGTGGAAAGCGAAGGAAAGGTCGAAGGGAACGCGCCGGCCGCCCGTTTCCGGGTTCACGCGCGAGCCGCCGGCGAGGTGGGACACCCACTTGCCGCGTCCCGCGTAATCCCGCGTATAGTCGTCCTCCCAGTCATCGAACATGTGCGTGTCGATGCCGTACCACTGCATGCTGTACAGGGCGCCTTCCGCGAAGGCGGGGTAGCCGGACAGCTCGCCGCCGCGCTCGATCTTGCCCATGCCGCCGCCGAACTTCACGGCGTCGGCGCTCACCAGGCCGGCGGCCGAACTCTGGTTCGTCAGGCGCACGAAGCCTTCGTCGCCCTCCGCGAAGGGGAAGGTCCCGAGATAGACCCAGGTGCCTCCGGCCATCCGCTGGTTCACGTGGAATTCGCGCACGCCTCCCAGGTGGTGGACCGTGTACACGGCGTCGGTGGTGCTGTTGGCGAAGGAACGGTAGGAGACGTAGACGGCGTACTCGCCCCGCTCCGGAATCACCGGACGCCAGGTGGCGGTCGCCTTCGGGTGCGACTCCTCGCCGGTGATGGTCTCGCACATCAAGGCCGTGCCGGCCTCGAACGGGTTCTCGTAGATGCTGTAGACGGGCTTCGTGTCGGCGAAACCGGTCCCGGCGTCGCTCCAGGCGCCGGTCTCCTTGAAATGCCCGGCGCGGCGCATCTTGCCGGCGCGCTCGCCGTGGAAGGAAGGATCGTTGTCGCAGATGACCTCCCAGCTCTGGACGTCCCGTTCGCGCGGCGTCATCACGCAGGCGCCCGCATTCTCCAGCATCGGGATGAGGAAGGGGAGGACATAACTTTGGGTATACAGGTCCTCCACGGTGCGGAAGGTGGCGGCCCGCTGCCATTCCCAGCGCTCGGTCTTGGCTTCATAATAGCGGCCGTGGCTCTGCCAGAGGGCGATATGCCGGCCGGAAAGCCCGCGGGACCAGTGCTCGTCGGTCCGGACGAGGGGCGTCTTGGACCGCGGGTCGCTCCGCCGCAGTTTCGTCTCGGCCGGGCGGCCGTTCGCGTTCAGCGCGGGCATCTGCAGGAAGGTGACTTCCCGTCTTTCGGCATAGATGTCGCCCAGGGCGTAGGCCCGGTAGGCGGAGGGGAACAGGTCCAGCAGCTGCTTCCGCATCCACTCGATGTCCGCCGGCCGCAGGGGATAGTCCCCGAGTTCCTTGCTGAAATGGAAGTCCAGCGTCGTTCCCCGCTTGGCGACCCGGGTCAGCTTCAGGGCCGTGTCCACGGTGGTCCGCCGGTGGAGGCGGGCCCGCAGGGAGTCGGTGGCGGTCTTGAACTCCCGGGCGGTCTGGGCGGGAAGGGCGAGGCCTGCCAGGAGCAGGACGGCGGTGAGGAGGAACTTTCGCATCATTTTCTATGCTTGGCGAGGACGATGATGAGGACGATGGCCGAGCTGAGGAGGAGGGCCAGGGCGTCCGCCCCGAAGTCGACGGGGTCTCCGGACCGGTAGGAGAGCCAGGTCTGGACCCACTCGGTGGCGGCGGCGAAGGCGCAGCCGGCCAGGAAGGCGATGACCGTCCGGAAGGTGGCTTGCCAGCGTTCGCCCCGGTAGCCGCCGGAGGCGAGGCACGCCAGGATCGGGAAGGGGAAGAACATCAGGAAGTGCACGATCTTGTCGGTGGGGATGCCCCACAGGTCCCTCGGCACGTCCTGCGCACCGTCGAACTTGCCGAAGCACAGCACGGCCACGGCGACGAGGTACAGCCCGAACAGGATCCGGGCCCAGAGGAGCTGCCGGCGCGTCATGGCTCGACAGGCTCACCGGCCCCGAGGAGCAGTTCTCCGAAGAAGTCCGGACGGTGGAAGTCCGGGGAAGGGGTCCCCACGGGGTTCCAGCTCAGGAAGTGCGGATGGGCGGTCTTGTCGCCGCACTTGTAGAAGTTCGCGCGCAGTTTCTCCGGGAGGTTCTCCGGGTCGACGCCTACGAGCTCGAACGGGATGAGCACCGTCACGCGCCAGTCCCAGATGCCGCCGGCGTACTCCTGCGGCCCCTCGAACCGGGCGATGCGGAGGATTTCCTCCATCTCCTCGGCGGGGCGCTTCACGCGGCCCTCGCGGCCGGAGCCTTTCGCCGCCAGGATCTTGCCGATGGGATTGATCTCGAAGTTGTAGTACTCGCTTCCGTCGGGATTCTCGATGAAAACCTCGACGCAGCTGTCCTCCCACTGGGAGCCGTTGTCCTCCGTGTTCAGGGCGCGGAGGTCCAGGCCGCTCACGCGGAAGTCCACGACGAGCGCGTCCTCCGTGCGGGCGATGCGGCCGGCGCAGAGGGGCGCGTACGGGAAGGCGGCGGGCCAGTTGACCTGGTCCACCTGGAAACGGGCGCCTTCGAGTTCGAGGGCGGTGTCCAGGTCGACCTCCTCGAAATCGGCGATGAAGGGAACTTGTATCTGTCTCATAGGGCTTGCATGTCGTTGAGTTTCTTGTAGTAACCGTCCAGGGCGATGAGCTCCTCGTGCCGGCCGCGCTCGACGACCTGTCCCTCGTGCATGACGATGATCTCGTCGGCGTTCTTGATGGTCGAGAGGCGGTGCGCGATGGCGATGGTGGTGCGGCTGGACATCAGGCGGTCCAGGGCATCCTGCACGATGCGCTCGGATTCGGTGTCCAGCGAGGCGGTGGCCTCGTCCAGGATCAGGATCGGCGGGTTCTTGAGGATGGCGCGGGCGATGGACAGGCGCTGGCGCTGTCCGCCGGAGAGCTTGGTCCCGCGGTCGCCGATGTTCGTGTCGTAGCCCTCGGGCTTCTCCATGATGAAGTCATGGGCGTTGGCGATCTTCGCGGCGGCGACGACCTCCTCCCGGGTGGCCCCTTCCACGCCGAAGGCGATGTTGTTGAAGATGGTGTCGTTGAACAGGATCGGGTCCTGGTTCACATTGCCCATCAGGGCGCGGAGGTCCTTGATCCTCAGGTCCTTGACATCCTTTCCGTCGATGGTGATGCGGCCGCCGTCGGCGTCGTAGAACCGGGGGATGAGGTCCACGAGCGTGGACTTGCCGGCGCCGGACTCGCCCACGATGGCGACCATCTTGCCGCGCGGGATCTCGAGGTCCACGCCCCGCAGGATCTGCCGGCCGCTCTCATAGGAGAAGGTGACGCCCTCGAAGGCGATCTTGTCCTTGAACTCCTTGATTTCCAGCGGATTCTCTTTCTCCGTGATGGGGTTCTCGGCTTCCAGGATGCGGTTGATGCGCTCCATCGACGCGAGCCCCTTCGGGATGCCGTAGGTGGCGCGGGAGAGTTCCTTGATGGGCTCGATCACGGAGTAGAGGATGATCATGAAGAAGATGAACTGGGAGGCGTCCATGAAGGTGCCGCCGAACAGGCCCTTCCCCCGGATGATCAGGTAGCCGCCGAAGGCGAGGACCGCCATGATCATCACCGTCCCGAGGAACTCGCTCACGGGATGGGCCGATGCCTGCCGGGTGTTCACCCGGTTCACCTTCCGCCGCATCCGGTCGGTGACCGAGTCGAAGCGGGCGGACATCTTCCTCTCGGCGTTGAAGGCCTTGACGATGCGCAGGCCGCCGAGCGTTTCCTCCACCTGGGACATCGTGTCGCTCCAGAGGGTCTGGGCCTCCAGGGACTGCCGCTTGAGCTGCTTGCCGATCACGCCCATGATCCAGATGAAGGCCGGGACGAAGGTGAGCATCACCAGCATCATCTCCGGACTCAGGAAGATGAGGATGCCGAAGTAGAACAGGATCAGGATCGGGTCCTTGATGAGCATTTCGATGGAAGCGGTGATGGAGTTCTCCACCTCGTTCACGTCGCCGCTCATCCGGGCGATGATGTCGCCCTTGCGCTCCTGCGAGAAGAAGCCGATGGGGAGGGCGAGGATCTTGTTGTAGATGCGGTTCCGGATGTCCTTGACGATGCCGGTGCGGATGGGGATCATCACGGCCGCGGACCCGAAGTAGCAGGAGGTCTTGAGGGCCGTGAAGAAGATCATCACGAGGCACAGCAGGAGCAGCGCCGTCACGGCGCCATGGGCCGCGGAGAAATCGGAAACGAGCCAGTAGGCGTTGTTCACGAGGATGTCCTTGAATTTCATGCCCTCGGTTCCCCAGGGGATGAAGGCGTACTCCACCGTGTCCACCTTGAACAGGATGTTCAGCAGCGGGACGATCACGGCGAAGGAGAAGATGTTGAAGATGGCGGACAGCATGTTCAGGACCACCGCCCCGGCCAGGTAACCCTTGTACGGGGAGGCGTACTGTCTCATCATCTTGAAAAAGTCGTGCATGCGCAGGCGCGTTAGGAAGATTAGCTCACAAAAATAAAGCAATTTTGCTATCTTTGCAAGGATAAAACCCCTCTCTTATGGCCGAGATCACCTTTGTCATTCCCGCCCGGAACCTGGACACGCTCCACCGGACCCTCTCCATGCTTGCATTCCAGAAAGACGCCGGTCTCCGCGCCGTCGTCGTGGACCTCGCCGGCTCCGAGGCCGTCCGCGCCCTCGTGCCGGATTTCGAGAACAGTTTCCCGGTCTCCGCGGTGACCGTGGACCCGGCCGGACAGCCCCTGTGGAAATGCTGCCTGGACGCCGCTCCCACGGCGGAATGGGTGTGTTTCCTCACCCCGGGCGTGGACTTCAACGAGGTGAGCGTCAAGCGCATGCGCCGCTGCATCGACGACCACGACGCCTATGACGTCTTCCACTGGAACCTGGCCGAACCGAATAAGAAATGGGGGCTTCGGACCCGTCCGGACCGCATCTTCACGAACATCTTCGTGGACGGTTACGCCGCGCCCATCTCCTCCTTCGTCTTCCGCGCGAAAGCCCTCCGGGAGGCCTTCGAGGCCGATTCCGAGGCCGCCGGCATGGCCCATGCCCTCCTCCTCGCCGCCGCGAAGAAGACCGGCGTCCGCACCGCCCGCCGCGAGCGCATCGGCTACACCGCCCCCGCTCCCACCACCGACCCGGCCGTCGTGGAGAAGGAAGTCCGCGCCCGCCTGGCCTTCTACCGCTGGTCCGAGCGCTACTTCGGCGAGGACTACCCGCTGGGCGTGAGCGACCGCCTCGCCCTCTTCGCCGGCGAGCTCGCCCGCCTCTATCCCAGCTTCACCCCCGACGAACTGAAGGAGGACCTGAACTCCTTCGCCTGCGTGAACGGACCCATCCGCCGCATGAAAGCCTCCTCCGCCCTGAAGGCCGCCTTGAAGGCCCGACAGGAAACTTTGAAATAATTTCTTGCATTTTCGGAAAAGAATACCGATATTTGCAGTCCCTTTGAAAAAAGGACCTCTGGATGTAGCGCAGTTGGTAGCGCACCTGGTTAGGGACCAGGAGGTCGCTGGTTCAAGTCCAGTCATCCAGACAGATCTAAATCAAGCACTTACGGAAACGTAGGTGCTTTTTGTTTTGTCGTTGGGGCGTGAAAATGGCGTGATTTCAGTGTGTTTTAGCCCTATTTAACTCTGATCTGAAGGAAGGCGAACTTCCGTTTAAAAGGATAAAAAAGCAGTCAAAAACGACACGAACTCCACAGTCACACCCTTGTACTGGATGCAGATGGTCAGATCCAGCTTCTCAAAGGTCGTCAATCTCGCTGAAGAATCCAAGATAGCTTTGTCGCTTTTTATGGAAGTGAAGATGTAATAGGATTGGGAAGATGTGGAGAAACCATGTGCTCCAAATTCCCAGACGTAGCAGAATCCAGCTTATGTTGTATTATTAGTTACTTAGACTCAGTGTTTTCTCTGATTTTTCAGTAATTTTGTAAGTCAACGCTAACTGCATATGAAAAGCAACACATCTAATGAATCAAGGCAGGACTACCAGAGCCCATCCTTGAGATTCATCGAAACATCCTTGGAGACGTCGTTTCTTCAGTCCAACCTCGAACCCATCGGCGGTGGGGATGATCCTGATATTGACTGGTAAAATACAAAAATACGATATGAAACGCATTGAATTATACCTTGGAATCGTCGCTGCTACGGTGGCATCCTGTTCCGCCCAGGAGGAAGACTTCAAGACTCCGCAGCAGGATGATGTTGTTTTCTATGCGTCCTTTGAGCTACCTGCGGAAGAAGGTACAAGAGTTTATGCCAATGAAGACCTTCTCCTTCGTTGGACAGCAGATGATAGAGTCAGTATCTTCAACAAGATCACCTATAACCAGGAGTATAAGTTCCTGGGTGAGACGGGTGACAATGCCGGTGGGTTCAATCGAGTGGACAAATCGGAATTTGTAACGGGGAACCCTATCTCACACGTGGTCTCCGTTTATCCGTATCAAGCCGCAACCAAGATCACGGAAGAAGAGGTTGTTACCCTGACTCTTCCTGCTGAACAGCATTATGCGGAGAACACCTTTGGTCTTGGTGCCAATACGATGGTCTCCGTCTCCGAAGACAACGTCCTCCAGTACAAGAATGTCGGAGGATACTTGAGGTTGAAATTATATGGTGAAGGCGTTTCGGTCTCGTCTATTTCTTTGAAAGGCAACAACGGTGAGAAGCTGGCCGGCAAAGCGACCGTAACCATGCCGCTGGGTGGCATGCCTTACGTAACGATGGCTTCCGATGCGACAACAGAGATTACCCTTTCCTGCGAGACGCCAGTCCAACTGGGTACGACAGATGATAACAGCATACAATTCTGGTTTGTTGTTCCACCTATGTCATTCAGCAAGGGTTTTACAATCTCAATTACAGATGCTGACGGAAGGCTTTTCAAGAAATCTACCAATAAAAGCATTGCTATTGAGAGGAACAAATTAGCCAAAATGACACCGCTTGAGATAGAGCTGGATAGTTCTGTCATCGTGTTTGCCGATCCCGTTGTAAAAGCGATTTGTATTGAGAATTGGGATACTGATCGTGATGGAGAATTGTCATACGTGGAGGCGGCCGCTGTAACGGACATCGGCGATGTCTTTGGCAAGAATGTTCAGATAACATCTTTCAATGAACTGCAATACTTCACTGGATTGAGACACATCGGTCGTCCAACTACGACCTATTCTGGATATTATGGGTTCGCTTCGTGTACCAATTTAGTAGCCATGACACTTCCGAACACATTGACTTGCATTGGAGAGAATGCCTTTAGTGATTGCAGTGCTTTGAAATCTATCGATATTCCTTCTTCGGTGGAGACGATTGACATCGGTGCTTTCACTCGTTCAGGGCTGATATCTATCGACCTTCCCGAAAGAGTAACGATTGGGGGTGCTGCTTTCCTATCAACGAATATTACTTCCCTTACTATCCCGGGTGCTACGTTCGTATTGAAAAGTTCTGATTATTCTTTCCCTTTTTCTTCATGTAAGTCACTATCGTCCGTTACTTTTAACGGCCCAATAAGCATCATTTTTAACGGGTGGGATTCTATTACTTACCCTAACGGTTATGATAGTGCAGATCCGTTCTTCTGCAATTGTGATAACTTGAAAACGATTTACATAGGGGCGGCTTTTTCCTATGACGGGAAGATGCCTTTGGGTTATACTCTAGGAACTGGCGGCTTTGAGATTCTCCAGGGCGGCGTTGATTATGAAACCATTTCGGTTTCTCCAGAGAACCTGGAATACGATTCAAGAAACAACTGCAACGCAATTATTGAGACAGCTACAAATACCCTTCTGCTTGGATGCAAGAATACAATAATACCTGAGAGTGTTACTGCTATCGGACCTTGGGCTTTATCCTGTGTGGAATTGTCATCTATTACAATTCCAGAATCTGTTCGATCAATCGGATATGGCGCCATCGGAAGTTCCTCGCTTTCTTCTGTCATATTTCAGGCTACGGTTCCTCCTTCCATGGAGCAATTCGGCCTTTGGGGATCATTTTATTCATTCCCCATCTACGTGCCCGCCGAAAGTGTCAATGCATACAAGACCGCTGAAGGATGGAGCGATTATGCTGACCGTATTCAAGCCATTCCTGAAATGGTTCTTGCTACTAATCCCTATGTCCAGAAATACCTCGAGGAAGTAACCTATAAAGGCATCCAAAACGAAGAGACGAAGGTCCTGGGCTATCCCGGCGGCGGTCCCGGCGAAGCGGACATCCCGCCCACGCACACGATTGCCTGGACTGCCGACGCATCGGCCGGAAACCTGAAGTTCCATGTCTGGGAAGGCAACTGGAGCCGGGATTACGACCTGGCCGCCGGAACCGCAAGCCAGGATATGACCAACCTGGTTCCCGGCAAGGAATACAAATGGACCGTGACCTCCACCGCGGACGGCAAGGTCGTCGCCGAAGGTTCGTTCAAGACCAAGGGCCTGCTGCACCAGGTGTACTTCCAGCCCAATGGGCGCAACGCGCGCGACCTAGGCGGCTGGAAGGGCCTCGGCGGCAAGACATTGGCCTTCCGGAAACTGTATCGCGGCGGCGCCATCCACGGCTCCCGCTTGAACGCCGTCGGCAAGGCGGAGTTCCGAGCCCAGGGCATCATGGCCGAAGTGGACCTCCGGGAAGCATCCGACGTCCCATCCAAGTCCCCGATGGGCGACGACATCGCCTTCTTCGCGCCGGGCTTCGAGAGCGGGTACAACCATATGGTCCGGGACAACAAGCCTAAGGTGAAAGAAACTTTCTGCTTCGTGGTGCAGTGTCTGCGGGAGAACAAGCCCGTGTATTTCCACTGCTCCGCCGGCCGCGACCGCACAGGCACGCTGGCGGTGCTCCTGGAAGGCGTACTGGGCGTGAGCGAGAGCGACATGGCGAAGGACTACGAACTCACCTACTTCTCACCGGAAGACTGGAGCATGTACGAGGGCGAATACGCCCATGTCATCAGCGCCTACAGTTTCCAATCCATCTACAAGACCGTCTTCAGCGAGACCGACAGCGGCACTTACCAGGAGCGGATCGAAAAGTATCTGCTCAAGATTGGCGTGCCCCAAGAAGATATTGACGATTTTCGTGCTCTAATGTTGGAATAGAGAGCTTTTTTTACTCTCAAGAATAAAGGAACTACTGCCCTTCACTTCGGTGGAGGTCCTTTTTCATTGTACCATCCTTTGGCCATAACCGTGGCTATCTTCGCCTCCGATATGACCACCTACTACTGCCATAGTCTTGAAGAAGCCCTAAAGCGAGCAAAGATAGCCGGGAAAAGACCTGGTTGTCGGTATTGTGGAATCGTTCTCAAGAATGGGAAGAAAGGTTTTGCGATATACAAGGAAGGAGAAGTGATTGAACAGTATTCAGTAATTGGTAGGTAAAAAAAAAGACGACCAAAGAGGTCGTCGAATTTTCGTGTTTGCTGAAATTTAGCGATTACTCTTCTTGATGGATTCAGAAAAGGTCAATATATACCATGTATCGCCACTTTGACGGATTGAGCCAGTGAATTCACCAGTATATTTTTTTTTCTTGAAATTCACTCCGACTTCAGAGAGTATTGCGGACAAAGATACAATTGAGGCGCTTTCATGGAAAAACAACTGGAAGGCATCGCCAGTAGTGTTTTTACTGGAGAAAGATACGTAGATTTTTCTCGACTCACTACTATCCGTGTCAATGGAAACGAGCATGAATGGATTATCCTGAAGTTTGTACTTCTTTGTGATTTGACTTGTGAACCTGATTTGTCCAGTTTTACTGACGGAGAATCTATCAGATTCATCTTTAGAACGCACACGACTAAAATCTTTAGCGCTAAGAACTTTTAGATCCATAATAGATGTATTTTTATGATTATGATTTTTATAATGATATTTGTGTTTTTTATATCAGCTTTCGTCGCAAAAATATGTATTAAATTTTTAAAATCAAAATAAATAATAGAAAAATAATCGTTGGATATATAAATATTGAAAGCATTATAATAATAAGAAAGATGAATAGTATGATTACAATATAAACAAGAAGAACAAAAGAATTAGCAATTAATCTTGATTATCCATAATTTGATTATATCCCCAAGAATGGGATATTCGAAAAAAACGGTCAACCCTTTCGAACTGACCGTGGGCAGACGGGCCCGGCGTCAAAATGACGCTGTATTTCTTTTGCAAAGATATGAAATAGATCATTAATCTGCATAGAGAGAATCTTATTATCTTTGCAAAAATGGAGTCTTATGGTCAGTGTCTTTGTTAATGAGGGGTTAATCCCAGATAAGAGAAAGGGACTTAATCTTGAGAAATTGCACTTTCGTTTCTCTTCTCGTGTTCGGTGGGATTCTTTCATTGGAAAAGGGGAAGAGGTATGTACCGTATATCTTCCCGGAAGCACACCACTTTCTAAGTCAGAAGAGATCGTTCGCATTTTAGCCCCGATTTCTGGCTTTATTTGCACCGGGAAGGCTTACATTGATGCATTGGGGTTATATAAAAAGGATTCTCTTCTTTTCTCAATTAAACCTTTTGACGAAGTTTTAGAATCTTTAGATGCCACCTACCAAATATTTACGGATTCTTTTTCTCAAGAAAAGAGAATTCGATGGACATCACTATTTAATACTCCCTATCGTATTCCGAACTACTTCCGATATGCTGCATTTGTAAGTGTTTCTTTTAACTATGATGGGAATGCGCATCTGCTAATGAAAGTTTGGAGAGACAAGTTTAAGCCAAAGACGAAAGATACCGTGTCTTTCCTATTCGCAGATTCGGAAGTGAAGACCTATATCATCAAGAATAAACCCTTGAAGGAAGATGATGATTATATTGTTGATATCGAATTGAGCCAATCCGATTTGAACAAGTTAATCGAAGTTCCGATAGATACAATACGCTTTGAATCCAAGGCGGCTTTGCCATTTGCATTTAGTCTGTATACAAGAAATAGCCTCGAACTAGGACAGATCATCTTTCAAAGATTTGCCAAACGGTTTTCTGAAGCATTGGATGAAATCGGCATAAAATGGGAAACAAAAGAATCGAAGGAGGAGATATCAACAACGAATGAACCGTGTTTCGTGTATTTAATGGTTGATACGACCAATGGCTATCACAAGATAGGAATCTCAAATCATCCGGAGTATAGAGAGGGAACCCTTCAGAGTGAAAAACCCACAATAGAGTTGTTGTGCGCAAAACAGTTTCCTTCCAGGACAATTGCCAAAGCGATAGAATCTGCTCTTCACAAGACATACGAAGACAAGCATCTAAGAGGGGAATGGTTTCAACTTGACGCGAGGGACATTATCGACTTGATGGCAACTTTGAAGTGATTTGCTTGTGAGTCGGAGATTGTAGCCGGGCTGTCAAAGATGTGCCAAGGCGTATTTGATCAAATAATTAGTCAATAGTGTTCTATCGTTTTTGTGTGGTTAGGGGCATAATCTATAAGTTTACTTTCCCAAATGGGAAAGTTTACATAGGACAGACTATCAATCCTGTTTCTCGTAAGTATTCTCATCTAAACGAGAAAACAGGAGCGCGAAATGTTGCGTTTTGGAGGGCATACAAAAAATACAAAGCTTACACATACGAGGTTATTGAAAGCATTGAAGATGAAACGAGAGAGGGTCTTTGTAACCGATTGAACGACCTCGAACAAAAGTATATTGCCGAGTATAGAAGTACGAATCCACAATATGGTTATAATCTAACGTCTGGTGGGCGAGTCTTCGTCGTAAATGAAGAAGGTCGGAAGCATATGAGTGAGGCAAGAACAGATAAACTGCCTATACTTCAATATGACTTAAATGGAGACTTTGTCGCAGAATATGAATCTACTACTGCAGCAGCAAAAGCAGTTGGTTCACGAGCCGGATCAGTGTGGAGTTGTTGTTTGGGTATCGCAACGGGTAAAAGAGCAAAAAAGGCACAAATTGTTAAAGGATACACCTTTAGATTTAAGTCGGATTTCCCGGATGTTCCTTTTCATATTGATTTGGATATCACTTCAAACAAAACGAAAGTCCTTCAGTTCGCTCTTGATGGCAGACTAATAAAGGAATGGGATAGTATTACTGAAGCCCATCAAGCTTTGAATTGCCATGAATCGGGAATAAGACAGTGCTGTAATGGAAAGTATCGCCAATGTGCAGGTTTTATGTGGCGGTACCGAGATGATTATAAAGAGATACCATCTTCGATCGAACCTGTCAGGAAAAGGATCAACCATGGTTTTTCCAAACTATCAGATGCTCAAAGAGAAAAAGGGAAGAGGGTTTTTAGGGAGAAGTATTCAAAGCCGGTTCTTCAGTTTGATTTCGATGGGAAGTTCATCAAAGAGTATCCTTCACTTAAATCAGCTGCAGAAGATCTTAATGGGGACAGTGCGACAATAACAAATGCCTGCCAGCAGAACAAGTCAAAAACCGCTTATGGATACCAATGGAGATACAAGGAGACTATTGATGACCCCTCTGAGGGTATTAAACCATTAAAGTATGCTTCTGGTGGAGCTAAGAAACCGATTTTGCAATACACCGAGGATGGTGAGTTCATTCGAGAATGGGATAGTTTAAAAGCTGCGACTGAGTATTACAAAGTGTCCAAAGGATGTCTTTCTGCTGCCTTGTCAAATAAGCGAAAAATGGCAATAGGGTTTATTTGGCGGTACAAATAGCGATTTCTTTAATAAAAAAAAACGATCACCCCTGAGGATGATCGTTTCTAAATACTAGCAGCAGTTGTGATAAAGGCTAATCTAAAATCGGGCGAACAGAACGTCCTGCATGGCGTTTGAAATACCGACAATCCGCAGTCCCCCAATTGAAGTACATAGCCAGCGCATTATCATAGATGTCCTTTAGTGAAGAAGACCAATAATAACCGTCGATACCTACGCCGTCATGGCCATAGTTCATGGGGTCGCGGTTCCCTCCGGCAGGGAAGAAAACACTATTACCATTGATTTTACTTTTCATTAACATCCCTTTGACTCCATATTGAGTTGTCCATGTCGCGGAGCAATTATCTATTAATTCTTTACACTCCGCTATGGTAGGCATTCGCCAGTTTCCGCCAAGAATCACATGAACGACATCATCCTCCGAATCCAAGACGGTTTTTCCATCTGTGAAGCCGTCTTGGCCATAAGACGGGTTTGTGCAATACTTAGTATACCCGTTATTCGGACTCCATTTATAGGTGGATTCATCATAAGGTGATGTCTCCCCCCACGCAATATAAACTCCGTACCCTCCCTGCTCTATTGTCCCTAAGTTACATGATGCCCATCTAACGGAAAGCCCTAAATCGATGGCCTCGGAGGGTTGGATAGAATAAACAAATACACAACAAGATTGCGTTATCCTACTCCCATCGCTTGCTGCAACCATAATGGTTGTCTGGCCTTCAGAGATGGCCGTTACCATCCCTTCTGAATCAACAGTGGCAACAGATTCATCAGAAGAAATCCAGTTCAACGACTTGTCACTCGCATCATCTGGCAAAACAGATACAGAAATACATGCCGTTGTCCCTTCCCAAAGAAACAGCGATGCTTGGTCCATGCTTATCCCCGTAACGTACTGTAGGACTTCCACCTCACAGGCGGCCCAGACGCCACTATCATCTTTCGCAGTTGCAGTTATAGTTGTTTTTCCTCTTGACTTGCCAGTGATTGCGCCTGATGAAGATACAGAAGCTACCGAAGGGTCTGAACTTGTCCAAGTTATAGCAGTATTATTTGCTGTGTCGGGTATAACCGAAGCAATAAGCTTTACTGTCTCACTATTATGAATAATTAGAGACGTCTTATCTAATGTTATAGAGGAGACTAAACGCTTAACCGTAACTGAGCAAGACGCAGATTTCCCGCTCCCATCACAAGCTGTAGCCGTAATTGTTGCCTTGCCTTTAGAAACTGCCGTCACTTTCCCATTCTCATCAACAGTAGCAATGGATTCATCGGAAGAAGTCCAGATTAAACTCTTATCGGTAGCATTTTCAGGGATTATCGTTACAACTAATTGTTCGGATTCTCCTTCATTAAGAGAAAGAGAGGTCTTATTTAATGCTATGGATGTAATCGTAAATGGATCTTGAGATTTCTTCTGCAGATTTCTAATGAAACTCTTTGCCGCACTCTTCATCGAAGAACTTTGAGAGCCGATCGACGTGGAGAAATCCAGCACCAGGTATACAACGGCAGACTTCCTGGAAATGGATGTCGAAACTTCTGTAGATGCATCATTGTTATTATCGAACTCGGAGTTTACCTGCCAGTTTGAAGAGCCATTGTCGGATGTCCATTCCTTCATGTATCCGGTGGTAAGTTCGGACTTGTCGGATTTTTGCAGGCCGCTGAATCGATATGTAACGAAAATTCCGTCAACGCTGCCGGAGACGGTTAAACTTGGAGTTGACGAGAAGCCTTCATACACAATATTCGTCAAGGCTCTTGTCCCAAGATTGAAGGTCCCTTCAATATACAACTTGGAGCCTTCCGCATTACCGACGTTGTCGAAAGTGAATCTCACTCTGGTTCCGTTTCCGACTCCGGGAATTGTGACTGTCAGATTACATGAATACGTATATGTGTGCTCAACGGAGACCACGTCCGCTATGTCATTTAATTTGCTCTGAAGACTGCTGATGTTCGTTATTTCATAGGCATTCGTTGCCGACGATGCCAGTTTCTCTAGATTGGTCTTGTAGCCCGAAATATCCGACACATCGCTACCCCTGATGCCGATAGAATATGACGTCAACGGCAAGGATTCGACCCTGGCGCTTCCGATGCGCTGCTTGATGGCAGCCAGATACTGGTCGTTGGAGGTGTATGACCTTTTCATCAAAGAACCCTGGTCGAGGCAGTCGGTGAAAGTTACAAGTGCGGCATTGGCGAGGTCAGAAGGATAGTCCGGAATTGCAATTTCAGAAATAGCCTCGTCAACTGAATAATAGACCAGCGATCCATTCCTGATAGGATTGTTATCGATGAAGGAACAAATGGACTCGACATTCATTTCCGTCAGACGGCAGATTGGATATCTGTACAGTCCCTGATTGAACGCCAGAACGCCGACATAAAGTCCGCTCTGGGAGAAAGAAGACTGTCCCTGTGAAGCTTCCGGCTGTTCAAACACAGTAACAATACATGAGGCAGTGCGGGAGCCATCATTCGTTCTGACTCTTATATATGTTGAGCCTGCAGAGATGCCCGAAACAATTCCTTCCGGGCTGACAGTCGCAACACTGGGGCTATCAGACGACCAAGTGACGGAGCGGTCAAGAGCCGTTACCGGATAAATGTTCGCTGAAAGCTTTGCCGTCTTTCCTTTCTCTACGGAAAGTTCGGAAGCACTCAATTTGACCGATTGGACACTCGTCTCGATATATGAGTCATTATAAAGCTTCCAGATAAAGTTCTTGGCGTACTGCTTCATCGTGCTGAACTGGCTGCCAAGGGAAGAAGAACAGTCCAGAACCAGATAGATTATTGCCGATTTTCGACTGACGCTGACAGAAATGTCGGTATCTGTATTGCTGTCGAACTCGGAATTCTTCTGCCAATTCGAGCCACCCGAAGCATACTGCCACTGCTGGATATAGTCCCCGGAAAGTTCATTACCGTCATTCCGACGTACCTTTTGGAAGTCGTACTTTATGAATATATCATTGACTGTACCGGCAACCGATGGACCACTCCTGGAAGTAAGGCCATTGTATTGTACATTCGAAAGCATCCTGGTCTGCAGGTTGAAGGTACCCTCGATGTAGAGGTTTGAGTTTGATGCGTCGCTGACGTTGTCGAAGGTGAAACGTACTCTGGTTCCGTCAGGCAGACCGGGAATCGTGAGGCTTATGTCGTGGCTGTAGTCAATCGAGACGGATACGGAATTTGCAATCTGCTCAAAACGAGTGTTAAGTTCGGACATGTCAGAGATCTCATATGCATTTGCTTCAGAGGAAGCGAGTTGCACGAGATTGTTTCTGAACTTTTCCGTATTCTGGACATCGTTTCCACGAATGCCGATGGAGAATGCGGATAAGGGAAGGCCGAATACGTTTCCGTTACGTATTCGGGAACTGACTGCGGACAGATATCTGTCTTCCGTGCTATAGTCGGGGTTCATCATCAGGGAGCCCTGGTCCAGGCCATCAGTGAAAGTGATGAGCGATGCGCTTGCAAGGCTTATGGGGCTCTCACCCTGTTGCATGTTCGACAGTCCATTATCGACAGCATAGTAGAGTGTCGAACCGTTCTTCATCTGAAGGTTGTCGATGAAAGTATTGACCGTTGAAAGAGATTCTGGTGTAAGCAGACTGACGGGGCAGGTGTATAATGCTTGGTTGAAGGCCAGGATTCCAAGATACACACCTGTCTCCGAGAAATCTTGCCCAGACCCGGTATCGTGCCAGTTTGCGACATATTTATCCAGATTGTCCCGTTTACTGGATGCGGATCTTTTGATGGTGACTACATTTGAACTCTCTATCGTGCCTTCTTCTCCGTCAATGGTGTGAAAAGTCATCGTGAAACCGTGGCTCATTGTGACCGGGAGGACTGTCATATAATAATACTCCCCCTGTTCAAAGCAATTGCCACTGGAGGGGCGGAGGGTCACCTCACTTACTCCCTCAAGAGCCTGCGCAACGGGTTTCCCATCAGTTCCAAAGGTGACACGAACTGAACCGGCAAGCGGTTCTCCGCCATTGGACACGAGTGTGATCATGTCGATATCGTCTCTGGACAGAGTGAACTTGATGCTGCCGCAGACATTATAAAACGCCAGGCTTGTGCTGTTGGATTTAGCCACCGACGGGAACATCCCTGCGCCGAATGTTCCCGGGCTGGAAACTTGAATCGACGGGACCGTCAATGTGACGCTGTTGCCATCACTGCTGTTCGTTGACTGATATGGGTACACGGCCCAGTAGTCCGGTGTTGATGTTTCCGGAATATCCGCGTTGAAATGGCCCGTGAAGGTCGTACGGTCCGCAATCTCGGTGTTGTTCGAAATGAACCGACCGGAGATGTCCTGCCCACAGAAGACGTTGATCTCGTCATTGGGAAGCCAACTGAGACTTCCGTCCTCATTACGTATGGTCCTCGTTGAACCCGTTACGTCACCTGTAATGGCTTCAAAAGTGACTTGCTTAAAATGTTGAGCAATGACCGTATACTCTTCCGGAATCTCAATTTCCTCTTGGCAAGAAACCAAAAGACCGAAAACGCTGATGATAATCGAGAAGAGCTTGGACAGATTGATTATTATTCTTTTCATATGGGTGGCCGCATAAGTTAGAAATTGAATTCGTCATCATCCATCCCCTCAATGCCCCCCTCGACAGGATTACTACTCAAGATGTTATAATCAATCCACAAGTAGACCACTTTGGTCAATGGAATCTCGTATTCTTTTTTCATGGCTATTGGCTAATGTTATAATTTACAAATATAAAAAATGATTCCGAAAAACGGAGTAAGTCTCTTTTATTAGACTTGTACAAGCAATCCGCCTCATTAATTTATCCTGAAACATCCTTCCCACGTAATTAATCAATCCGAAAACATGTAAACGAGATAAAAAAAGAACCCGGATACAGTGTTTCTGGGTAATATAACTACCAAAAACACTGCATCACGGGTCATTTAATAAGGAGAAAAGATGTTTTAAGGTTAATTAATTGACCACCGCGTTAGTTGCTCAAAAAACAGGTCACCCTCGATTGGAAGATGACCTTAATGTCTGAAAAAAACGAGAAAGTTAGTGAACTCTAGTAAAATAAAGCCAAGCCTCTTCGTCATTCTTTTGTTGAATAAAGATTAATTCGTTTTTAGTTAACTTTATTTTACATCTTTGTTGGTCAGGTCTACCATATTCAAGGGAAATTAAGGTAAGGTAGGTGTCCGTAACGAAATAAGTCCCTGAATCCGTGATTTCACCGTCTACTTCGAGAATAAAACTTCCATTGGCGCCAAATGAATAACGTATATCATAATCTGGCTTTTCAGTCTTATCTTGTTTCCCGTTTGTATAATGCACGCCTTTGTTTAATTGCCACGTGCCGATTATTGCATCAGCATAATTATCTGTGCTAATTTTACTACAAGCGAATAGCGTGGTCAAAACAAATAGAACAGAAAGGAGGTAGCGCTTCATAATAGGTGTTTATTATCAGTTAAGAAGAGTTAATTGTATATTATTGCATACAAAGATATTAATTATCCTTTGATAAATCCAGTTTCGAGTAAGAGACCTAGCCCCAGAAGATCCAAAATTAGTACAGCATGTAAAGCGGGTAGGTGCAGAAACCGGAAGCAGCCTTAACACCCATGTCGATGCCGAGTTTCTTCTTCTTGAGCCATTTCCCAATTCCCGGCAGATTGTTCTCGTCCAGGAAGGCGAGACTGTCTGACTGAAGTGGGTGGTTTAGGTTTACCGTCACACCGCCATAGAGTTCACCATCCTCCTTGAACATGAGGACGGCAAGCGTTCCGTTGTTGCGGTATTCCTCCTTCTGGAGATATACCTTGGTTCCGTTGTAGTCATACATTTTCATCGTATTGATAGGTTTAGATGGTTTCGACCTTGCTGGCGACGATGTCGCGGACCGTTTTCTCCACACGGTATGCAGTCGTTTGATTTTGTACGCGGACCTTCCCGACGATATGGACAGCAGTGCCTGTTGTCATAAGGTCGAGTTCACTGCCGCCTTCGCTTTCCCAGGCGGTGACGGGAAGCCGAAGTTTGATCCCTTCATGCAAATCTTCTGTTTCGACGAAGAGCTTAATCCGCCGGGTGTTGTTGCGCCGCTGGATGTTGACGTCCTTGATTGTGCCGACGAGTTCAATCCTATCTCTCAGGTGTTTCATAAGTCTTGTTTTTGAATTGCTTGTTGTTTATCGGTCGGAGAATCCGAGGATCTGGCTTAAAAAATCTTGAATCCTTAGGTCTCTCTCGCTTGCATGCCGAGGACACTTCGTGCGGGTTTCGATGATTTCGTTGCCAGTGACAATCTGCTCGAGGTACATCTTGATGTCGTTTTCCATGGCGGAAGTTGAACACCAGTATACTTCGCCTTTTGTTTTTTGAATTCTGTCAACAGACGTTCTGGCATAGATGGACAATTCTCCGACTATCAGTGCCTCAAAGGCTTTTATCGTTATTGTCCAGACGAATCCTGGCCTGTAAATCACTATTTTAAATTCCATTGCTGTTCGTTGTTTGGTTAAAGGTTGAATGTTTTTTTGACGCGCATCACGGTACTGACCGAGATACCGCAGATCTTGGCGGTGTTCCGGACAGACTGCCCTGCGTTAAGGTTTTTGACGACACTCCGATACTCTGTTGCCATCTGATCTTTGGTTTTGACGCCGGCACCCTTGGGCTTGCCCAGCTTGCCGCCATCTCTGACGTATTTGTCTCTTCCCGACCTGAGCCGGTAATAAATCGCCTCCCTTTCCAGCTCTGCCGCCGTGCCAAGGACGGCACACATGATGGTGAGGTAGGGATTTTCCTTTCCGTCGGAAGAGAAGATGGACAGCTGCTCTTTCAGGAAGTGACAGTTGATATGATTGTCTTTTAGGAACTTGATGCTTTCCAGTATCTCGTCGCACTTCCTGCCCAGTCGGGACAGTTCACTGATAAGGATGATGTCGACGTGGTTGTCCAGGCAAAAGGAAAAGGCCTCTTGAAGGAGAGGCCTGTCTTTGTTGGCTTTTCCACCTGACTGGTGTTCTTCATAAGTCTTGATGACCTTGATGTGGTTGGTGTCTGCATACTGTTGGAGGTCTTCAACCTGCCGTGTGGTATCCTGTCTTCCTTCAAGGGATCCGGAACTGCTGCATCTGGTGAAAATGATTGCTGTTTTCATAATAACTGTGTTGAAGTGGTTGCTGTATTCATTTTAATCTAGAGATGGCACTGATTACGGGGAATAACTGTACCGTGCTTTCTCTTTGATAAAAACCTGCACGCCTGAGCACCGCTCGAGTATCAATGCGTAGTTTCTCGCCAACTGACGGTATCTTCTGAAACGGGCATCGACTCCTCGCTGGGTTTCCAGACAGGGCGAAGGGATCTGAGCCATTCGATTTCTTCTTTGTATGTGTCCCTACTGGCCGTCGTTATCGATATGGATTTTAATGCGCCAATAATACGATCTCTCATGATCTCGTCTTCATGATTCCGCTTTGCGGGCTTCTGCTCTTCGCTCTCGCGAAGTTCCGGGAAGATTGATTCAAAGTCTTTCTGCATTTCTCCAGTCTTGTCAAAGATTACATCACCAAGATTTGCATCTTTTGCATAGTACTTTTCTTTAAACGTCATGAAGCGTTCCAGCGCCTCGTTGTATTTCTTTTCGTAGTCCATTAGTTCTCTCGTTTTTATTGTTTGTGTTCCTAGCGAGCATCACAATATCTTTAATGATCTTCTTCGGCATTATAATCGTCAAGACAATCCGGATCGAGCGGACTCTGAAGACGTTCTTCTTCCATTTCATCGATGGTCAGCGTATTGTCCTTGTAATCGATCTTCGCACTATATTCTTTCAGGAAGTCGGAGCCCAAGATCGCCGAGATGCTGATGTCCTTCTTCGTCCTCTTGCGGAACGTGTCGGTCAAGGCGGAGAAGTCGTAGGTGACTCCGGCGACGGAGAGCGTGCAGTGCTCCCCGTCCTTGGTCTTGAACGTTACGTCTCCCTTGACGAGCGAAACCTTCGTGGCGCTCCCTTCCCCGTTCACCCCGACGAAGTTCGTCTCGCCGGGAGCGTCCTCGGAGTCGAAGCCGTCAGCCGTCAGGGACCAGTCGAACATAGAAACCTCGGAGCCGGTGTCAACGATGCCGACGTGCTTCTCGTCCCCGCCCGCCTTGAACACGACGAGCGGGACACGCGACTTGAAGTGGTAAAGCGGAATGATAATCCTTGCCATCCGACCTCCTATCTCGAAAGGATCGACACCAGATCGTTCGGTCCGGCAGTGGTGATGAAGTTCGGAACCCTGGACTCGTTCTCCTCGTAGACGAGAATCTCGGCGAGCAGTTCCTCCCAGCCCTTGTAGTCGTACACCTTCTCGCCCTTGGAGAAGGAGAAGCCGTTGGACGCGTCGATCTCGTAGGTCACCGGGACCTTGTCCGTGCGGCTCACATCGGTGAAAAGGAAGGGAAGGATCGTGTAGTATTTCAGCTCGTTGTCCTTTTCGACCACCTTCTGCAAAACGCGCGTGTACAACGCCGCCTGGATGTCGTACCGCATCTTCACGAAATGTTCCGGGAAGTCGTAGGCGGGCATCGAGCTGGTCTTCAGGTCGACGGGCTGGATAGTCTTGTCCTTGTGGTACACGACGAGAAG
>JAEEGK010006939.1_pt1 | contig 27108 bp, 18 predicted proteins | sample 8958771 | NCBI WGS metagenome assembly JAEEGK01 (sample SAMN16246547, study PRJNA631951) | gut metagenome | biome: gut microbiome; feature: rumen; material: SC-attached | host: Bos | place: Iran: Karaj | collected 2018-10 | reverse complement strand
GTAATTGTAATGTCAGAATCTTTTGCTACAACAGCCTGGGCATTTGGTGTATAAGAAACAACTTTTGGCCGGAATTCAAATACAGCTGTAATTGTAACATCTTCTGTAGAGTCAATTTTCTGCATTCCCCAGTAAGTAATTTTGTTTGGATTTTCTTCATCTACTTCGGTATATACTTTATCTTTTGAATCAGGATAAGTTGAATCAGAAGTTACTTCCCAGTACAGGAATTGTGTTGAGTCTGATTCTGTAAAGGTTGCTGTTTTTTGTTCCTGAAGATAAAGGTTTTGAGGAACAGGAGTAACTGTCTCTGGATTTTTTGCAGTGTTTGTTACAATATTTATTAAGGACCGGTCATCTGAATATTTATTAATATTAATGTAAGCTTTTGCTTCGGTCATTGAAGCCTGGGCTTCACTCGTTATTCCTTCTTTAAAGATTACCTCAATATCTGCAAAGTCACCTACAATATCAAAGGTGTGGGTTGAATCTGAAGCAATAACAAGAGTATTTGTATCGCTGTTATAACGGAAGTCTTTGTAACTTGAATTAATAATGCGGTTTTTATATTTTATTTCGATATTTTTGAAGAAGGTCTCATCATCCTTTACATAGCCGTAAACTTTTCCAAGACCGTTTGTAAGAGGAGTTACTGTTCCAAGAGCCGCAAGTTCTGCAGTAGAAAAATAAATACTTGCATCAAGATCAAGCTTTGTATTGAATACAAAAGAAAGAGAACCGTTTCTACTCTGAACATCTCCAAGCTGACCCGACCATGATTTGAGTATAGGTTTAAGGGCACAGATTGGCTCAATGAGCATATTCTCTTCGGCTTTAATAAATTTAATCTGGAGCGAATATGTAATTTCGCCGTTAGAACTTGGTTCGCTGATTTCTTCGTTGACTATTTCGATGTAGTCTTTCCACCAGTTTTTATCGGTGATTTCTTTTTGATATTTTTCACTACTTTGAACTTCTTCGTAGCGGAAATTCCAGCGGATAAACTGATACTCAGGCTTTAGTTTAAACTTGATGTTCTGGTAGTCTGTCGGTTTATAAGATATTTTTCCAATAGGGTTAATTGTTCCCGCGGTAGCATCTGCTGCAATCCAGAAGGAAGAAGACGGGGCATTGGCATAATCAATAGCCGCCCTGATTTTCTGGTCGAGGTTGTTGTCGGTAAAGAAGCCTTCGCAGCTTGTGAGATTTAGTAAAATAATAATCGAAATTAAAAATGAGAAAAATTTAGATCGGTTGAGTTTTGTGTTTACCATAAAGTCTCTCCTAAAATAGAATAAAACGCAAAACTTTTTGGAATAGTATATTATACCATGCAGTAGAAAGAATTGTAAAGGAAAAGAAGTGGATTGCCACGTCGCTACGCTCCTCGCAATGACGTCGCGGGCATAAAAAAAGGCACTGCCCTGAGGGACAATGCCTTTTAATGACGAGGTGGATTAAATTACCACTTCTTTTCGATTACATCACAGATGTTCATTTCTTCTGGAGCATCTGGGTTGATTTCGAAGAACTTAGCTTTTTCCATGTTAGGAACAACGTTTACAGTATCTCCTAAGCGGAATTCTGCTGTAGCTGTTGTCTTAGCAATGATGCTCTGTCCTTTGTTAGAAATAAGATAAAGATGTGTTTCGGCACCAAGTGGTTCCTTGTTAGTAATCTTCATCTGCATATCATCTTTAGCAGCTGGCTTTTCAACATACTTGAGGTCTTCTGGACGGATACCGAATGTGATTTCCTTTCCTACCCAGTCCTTAAGTTTCTTAGCCTGTTCTTCTGTAGGGTTGATTTCGAATGAGCCTTCGTCACAAACGATAGCACCGTTCTTTTCCAAAACCTTTACAGTAAGGAAGTTCATTGGAGGTGTTCCGATGAAGCCTGCTACGAACTTGTTGATTGGATAGTTGTAGAGGTAAAGTGGAGCACCGATCTGCTGGATGATACCGTCCTTCATAACTACGATCTTTGTACCAAGAGTCATAGCTTCGATCTGGTCGTGTGTTACGTAGATCATTGTTGCCTGAAGTCTGTTGTGGAGTGCTGCAAGTTCAGAACGCATTGTTACACGGAGCTTAGCATCCAAGTTAGAAAGTGGTTCGTCGAACAAGAATACTTTTGGTTCACGAACGATAGCGCGTCCTACTGCAACACGCTGTCTCTGTCCACCCGAAAGAGCCTTTGGCTTACGATCCAAGTAGATTGTAAGGTCAAGCTGTTTTGCTGCTTCACGGACACGGCGGTCAATTTCGGCTTTATCCATCTTGCGGATCTTAAGACCGAATGCCATGTTGTCATATACAGTCATATGTGGGTAAAGAGCATAGTTCTGGAATACCATGGCGATATCACGATCCTTTGGAGGAACGTCATTCATTTCAACGCCATCGATGAAGAGCTTACCTTCAGTAATGTCTTCCAAACCTGCAATCATGCGGAGAGTTGTTGACTTACCGCATCCAGAAGGACCTACGAATACGCAGAATTCCTTGTCTTCAATAGTGATATTAGCATTGCTTACAGCACGAACACCGCCGTCGTAAACCTTACCAATACCTTTAAGTTCTACCTTTGCCATTTTAAAGTGGCCTCCTTAAGGGTTATATTATTCTTTAATTTTACGCTAGTTTTGGGCAATAGTCAAATAAAAATTTGGAGAATTTGTTATTTTTTTACTCCCCTGCTTCTTTCTTTACTAAATCATATATTTCAGGAGTAATATAAAATCCATTTTGAATAAGTTGATCCATAATTGTAGTGACACTTGAAATGAGATTTTGTCGTTTTGCTTTAAGCATGATTCCTAATGTACCTGTAACTTTCAAGCCAAGAAATTTTGCAGTTTGCTTTGCTGCATTATCATCTTATAATTGGAGTTGAATTGACAATAATTCTAGGCATTCTTTAGTTCTTCCTGAAATTCGCTGGAACTTTCGAACTGGAAAATGGAAACCTTGTTCTCACTCAAGAATTTTATGAAATCCTCTTCGGTTGTTTCAGCAATCTGCGCACAATAACCTAAAGAAACATGAAAATGGAGATAATAATGCATTGCAACCAACTTCTTTATGTAAGTTTGAGATTGCGATTCTGTCATATGAGTATCATATAAAACTTCATCTGGAATCTGTACAGCAAATTCACACATAGAAACCTCCATGTAGTCTATTTTTATATTATTGCATAGAAAGTGTGAAAATTCAAATTAAAATTCGAAGTATAGATTATCGCCCTTCGACAAGCTCAGGGACCCCAGAAATTGTAATGACGAGGACTAGAACTTGCCACTATGGTGAGAGGAGCCCGATGAATTTATGTGGGTTCCGCCGCCTGAAGAGCTGGAAGATGACTGGATTACCTGGCGGACTACGGTGTTGTGGGTGAAAATATCCTTTTGGATTGGGATTTTTATGCCATCCTGAGCTATGAAATTTGAAGCAATTCTGGCTGTATGTACTGATTTCATGCCGCTTTTCATTGCAAGGCACGAAATGAGTGCTACTATAAAGCCAAAAATGAGACCTGCTGCAATTGACAATGGAAGATTGTGTTCTTTTATTCTTGTACCGATGTCTACTGGAGTTCCTTGAGCTGCTGCTTCAAGATATTTCTGTACTCTGTTTAAGTATGCGTTAAAGCCGCGGTACCACTCCCCGTCTCCAAAATAATCAAGGAAGGAATCAGCAAGCTTGTCTTTTCCGTAGTCTGTAAAGGCTTCATTGGCATTATTGCCGTGTGCCATTATGTCATAATCTCTTTCTTTCATGCTCATTATAAGCAGAATTCCTTCGCCAGAATCACCCATGCCCTTAAGTTCATTGAAAAAATAATATTGTGCAAAAGCTTCTATGCCATAAGCATCTTCGTAGATTTCGTAGTCATAAACAAAATCATCCATATTTTTTACTACTACTATGTATACGCCGCAGTTGTAATCTGAAGAAATCTGAGCTGCGCGGGTCTGGAGGTCTGAAAGTTCGGTGGTACTCAGGAGGCCGCAGTCGTCTTTTACCAGGGATTGGAGGGAATAGAGGTTTAAAGGTAATAATACTGCTAATAAGAGAAGAAAGAATTTCTTGTTCATAATGCCTCCATATTGTGGATTGCCACACTTCGCTCGCAATGACGAACGAAGCCTACGTCATTGCGCAAGTTTGCAATGCAAACTTGGTAAGCTCTGCGACAGGAGCTCAGCGACGTGGCAATCCAGTTAAAAAAAGAAATACACCAATGGTGTAACAATCGCTGCGACAAGAGCTGTGATGCCGAATAAATATTTACAGAACCTGCCCTTATCTACAGGGAGGTCGCCTACCATTTTGCCGGTCTGGCCGTTCATGGCAAAGATGTAATTTTTGTCGCGCCATTTTGTTGAAAGAACCCATACAGGCATGAATGAATATGTTACCTTATCATTTGTTATGCGAACTTTTTTGTTTACTACACTTACTGTTTCATAGCCGCTAACACTGTTTCTTATTTCATCAACTGCTGTATTTTCTGCACGCAGCTTGGCACGGTCGTAGCATTCTTCTGTAGAAACATCGTAAACTTCGGCAAAAAATCCCGGCAGGTATGAAGCTGTAAAATCGCGGAGGTCATCATAATCAAACGGCTCAATTGAATCCATAAGGGCATCGTCCATTTTTTTAGAAGCATCTACACTGATTTTTTCAAAGCTGACAGTACCGGCGCGGGTAATATTATAATGACCTGTTGTGATTATTTTTTCTTTAGAAGTGTAATTTACTGTTGAGCGTGTTCCCTTCATATCAAGCTGGACATCAACATGACCGTCGAAAAGCCAGAAGGGAACATAAACACCCTTAATTTCTTCTATATGATTCTGCTCACTGAAAACTTTTGGGAGCAGTTTTTTACCTTTGTAGTGATTTTTGAGCGCATTAATTGCCGCCTGTTTTTCGAGCTTAAACGGAATGATTTTTTGAGGCATCTTTCCGCCGCTGAAGGCTTTGTGAACTACCTGATTGTTTCCACAGTAAGGACAACTTGTTGCAGCAGTTGTTTCGTCACAGAAAAGCTGAGCACCACAAGAAGGACAATTGTATTCAAAAAGATTTGAATATTCCTGAGTAAAGGTACCTGAAACTCCTGCCCCAGCCTTGCCGTATTTTCTGTCAATTTCTTCTATTTCATAAGAAGAACCACAGTAATCACACTGGAGCTTTTCTGTTTCGCCAACAAAATGAAGCGGGCCTCCGCAGGCAGGACACTGATAGTTTGCTGCACTCTGATTTATATTAGGCATTAGTCACCTGCTGGTCTTGGCTTACCGCATTCTGAGCAGAACTTTCCTTTATTTACAGTTCCGCAGGAGCATGTCCACTGCTGTCCAAGTTTAAAGAGTTCCTGTGCATTTGCACCACCAGCCTGCTGAGCCATGTTCATTCCCATAAAGGCCATGGCAGCGCCATTTGTATTTCCTGCAGCAGTTTTCATTGCTTCTGCCTGAGCACCTACTAAGTGAGCAGCGGCACGTGTCGGATCCATAAATGCTGCATCGCGCTGAAGACCCTTGAGCATCTTTTCATCTTCTTCGGTTGCCTTGATAGAAGAAACACCGACAATTCCAATCTGAATACCGCGGCGTTCTGTCCATTTCTGGCTGAGTTCTGTGCGCAAAGCATCTGCAAGCTCATTTGTGTGAGCAGGTACAGAAGAATAACGGATTCCCATTTCACTGATTCTTGCAAAAGCCGGCTGAAGTGCTGTCAAAAGTTCTGAACGAAGCTGACCTTCAAGATTTTCGCGAACGAATTCATCTTCTACGTTACCGCAGACATTTGTATAAAATACTACAGGGTCAACAACCTTGTAGCTGTATTCACCAAAGCAGGAAACAGAAACATCAATATCAATTCCAGCCCGTGGATCTACTACGCGGAATGGAACTGTCTGAGGAGTTCCGTATTTGTTTCCCATGATTTCCTTTGTGTTTATATAATAAACGCGCTGAGTTCTAGGAGCCTCGCCGCCAAAGGTAAATCGCTTACCTATATTTTTGAAGGATTCAATAAGACCGTTTCCAAAGCCGCCTGCAAAAACAGAAGGTTCTGTAGAAGAATCGTATTTGTATTCGCCTGGTTCTGCACAGACATCTACAACCTTGCCCTGGTCTACAATGAGCATACACTGCCCGTCTGCTACAGCAATTACAGAACCCTGAGTGATGATATTTTCATCGCCCTTTGTATTGCTAGAACGACCGCTTGTCTTTTTCTGACCGCGCTTGCAGATTACATTTGCAGGAAGTGCATCGCAGTAAAAGTATTCCTTCCACTGGTCTGCAAGTACTCCGCCTGTTGCGCCAACGATTGCTTTAATAAGTCCCATTAATATCCTCCTAATCCACCAACTTTTACTTGGAAATGACTGAATTCCATGCTAAAGCTTGCGCGACCTTGTGTGGCAGAACGCAAGTTTGTAGTAAATCCAAACATATTTGCCATTGGAGCCTGTGCGTGAATTACATCGCCGGTTGGTTTTGAATCCTGGCCCATGATGCTTCCTCCACGCTGACTGAGCTGGCTCGAAGCAGGTCCAACAAATTCCTTTGGACAAGAAATATCAACATTCATAACAGGCTCTAAGATTTCAGGACCTGCTGCATTACAAGCTTTATCAAAAACCTGAGCGGCACATGCTTCAAATGCAAAAGGTGTAGATGTTAATTCATTGTAAACAATATTTGTTACCTTTACGCCAACTTCTGTACATGGGTAACCATAGTTAATTCCTGAATCAAGTGCGTTCTTAAAGCCGTCACGAATTGCTTCAATAATTTCTTCTGGGATTTCGGCATAGCGGCAGGTAATATCAACAGAATTACCTTCACCCTTTTCAAGCCGTTCAACAGAAATTGTAAGGCCGGCAGTATTTTCTTTACCACCAAGTACGCGGCTGTATTCTTCTGTTGCTTCACCGGTTCCGCTAACTGATTCACGGTAAGTAACCTGAGGAGCACCTACATTACATTTTACGCCAAAGTCATCGCGCATACGGGTAACAAGTACATCAAGGTGAAGCTCACCCATACCACTGATGATAAGCTGACCAGTTTCTGCATCTTCGTGAGAAGTAAAGGTCGGATCTTCCTGGCTAAGAATCTTGAGAGTTTCTGTCATCTTATCCTTTTCGCTCATGCTTTCCGGCTCAAGAGCAACAGAAATAACAGGCTGAGGGAATACCGGCTGTTCGAGCAAAACGTTGAAAGCTTCTGTTCCGATTGTGTCACCAGTCTGAGCAAACTTAAGGCCAATGAATACAGCAATGTCACCTGCGCTCAAGCTATCGATAGAATCTGATTTATTTGCGTGCATACGAAGGATTCTGTTTACACGCTCACGTTTTTTCTTATTAATATTGTAGATTTGTGTACCTGTAGGGATTTTTCCAGAGTACATACGTACATAGCAGAGTGGTCCCATTTCGCGGTCATACTGAATCTTGAAAACAAGTCCGCATGGCATTTTTGAAGGGTCGCATGGAATTTCAATGTCTTCCTGCTGATCTTTTTTAATCTTAAGACCTTTTGCAGGAGGTACATCAGTCGGACAAGGAAGATAATCAACAACTGCATCAATGAGCGGCTGAACACCCTGATTATGACGGGCACTTCCCATAACAAATGGAACGTAGCTACGGGCAATAGTACCTTTGCGGATTGCAGCCTTAAGCTGTTCTACGCTGATTTCCTTACCGTCAAGATAGAGTTCCATAAGTGCGTCATCTGCACCGGCAACAGTTTCTACAAGCTTTTCGCGCCATTCGTTTGCCTGATCCAAGCGGCTTGCGTCAATATTACTTTCGGTAATTGTTTCACCTTCGTCTTCGGCAGACCAGCGGAGCTCCTTCATTTTAAGAAGATCAATTACACCTTCAAAATCAGGACCTTCTCCGATTGGAATCTGCAAAGCTAAAGTTTCTACACCAAACTTCTGGGCAACATCGTCCATAGAACCAAAAAAGTCTGCACCAATTCGGTCCATCTTATTCATAAAGCAAAGACGAGGAACGCTAAACTCATCAGCCTGCTTCCATACAGTTTCTGTCTGTGGCTGAACACCATCAACTGCACAAATTACTGCAACAGCACCGTCCAATACACGCAAAGAACGCTCAACCTCTGCAGTAAAGTCTACGTGTCCCGGAGTGTCAATAATATTTATCTGATGGTCGCGCCAGTAAGTTGTAGTTGCGGCAGAACAGATAGTAATTCCACGCTCCTGCTCCTGCTGCATCCAGTCCATTGTTGCCTGGCCGTCGTCTATTTCACCGATTTTGTGGATTTTTCCTGTATAATATAAGATTCGTTCAGTTGTAGTAGTCTTTCCGGCATCAATATGAGCCATGATACCGATGTTTCTCATTTTGTCTAGAGACATAAGTTTCCTCGTTATAAAAATAGATTGCCGTGTCAAGCACGGCAATGACAGAGTTATTATAATGTATTATTGAGGATTTGAAAATATATAGCGCAATTGTCATTGCGAGGAGTGAACGAAGTGAACGACGTGGCAATCCATGTATAATAATGCATTTTTATTCGTGGATTGCCACGTCGCTTCGCTCCTCGCAATGACGGAGGAATTATAGATCCTGAATATTTACAAATTCAAAGCCGGAATCCAAAAGTGCACAAATCAATAAATCAAGATAATTATATAATGGTTCGGTACGACTGCCTTGGGCAAAACCTACGCTTACAGGCACTACTCCCCCACCAATTTTTGAAAGTGTATTGCAGTAATCCTGAATAATCTGTTCAGGTTTTGTATCTTTGTCGAGCAATTCAGAATCATTCAAACGGCTGTAAGAAACAATTGTTTCATAACCTGCAGTTTTTGCATATTTGATAATATCATTATTTACAGAATAATACGGGCCATGCCAGTACAATGAAAGCTCTGTTCCAGTGCAGTTGTAGAATTCATCTTCGTTACGGGCAAGACCACGACGGACAAATTCTTCATCTACTACAAACGGATTATTTACAAGGTCTGTCTGGCTGAAGAACATAGAAGCTGTCTGGTAGCCGTTCAAAACAATCTGTTTAGTTTCAGATGGGTAGCGGCGGATAAATTCACCATTAATGAAGAAAGTTCCCTGCACATTATACTTTCGCAAAACAGAAAGAATTTCGCTTAAACCGTCTGCATTATCGTAAGCATCAAAAATCAGGGCAACTTTTTTAGGAGCGGCAACCTTTGTTACACTTTCTTCGTACAAAGCTTTAGTAACTGCTTTTTTGCTCAAGGTTCGTACATATAAAGCATTTTCATAAAGGCTGTTCGAAGTTGTTCCTGCAAAAATTCTGTAGCGGCCGTTCTGACTTTTTGGCTGAGCTGTTGCAACAGAAGTCTTTTTCCAGGTTTTCTTTTCTGCATTATATTTATAGTAAGAACCCAAGCCTGTATCTGCAACAATTGTATCTTCATTGCCTTCCCAATAACCTGCAACTGCAGAAGAAAGCATTATAACTTCATTTGTATTAGAAAGAAGATTCCACTTGCGGATTGTTTTTTCACCACCAACATAAATTACATTGCGGTTTACCCAGATTGCAGAAGCAATTTTTTCGCCTACTAAATCTGCAACGCGCTGCCAGTTGTTAATATCATAAACGTAAATTGCAGCACCTGCATAAAAGGCAACCTTTGTTCCGTCCGGAGAAATAAAAGGCTTACCTGAATCTTCAATTTCGAGTACCTGAGTTGTTTTTGTTCCAAGTTTATAAACAGCACCCTTTTCCTTGCTGCCGTCATAAGGAAGCTTTTCGAGCCACAAAACAGGCTGATCATTTGAATCCCAGAAAACAAAGAAATCTATAAGGCTTGCAGTTGAATCTGTATATGGGCGTGAATAAATAACATCCATATAATCACACGAATGATTCTGATTCTGCAATTTAAGATATGTAAAAAGGCGGTTGTTCTGAACAATTACGAATGATTTTGCACTGCTGTTTACGCTGAATCTGTCGCTGGCAGAATTAAACTGTGAAGGAAGTCTACCAATTGCCTTACCCTGACCAATAATTCCGGAATAAAGTCCGAGTGTATAAAGTTCCTTTGAATTAATCTGATAAACTAAATAATCATCTATATAAATAAGCGATTTTTCGCTGGACCAGTTTACTGAATTAATTGTTCCACGGCCGATTTTGCGGTATTTTTCATCCATTTCGACCTTGCGGAGTACAGCATCCGGATTACAGAAATAAAGTGCACCTTCTTTTTCATAAATAAGAATTGTTCCGTCCGGAGACCATTTTACAGGAAGGCTCTTATAGCTCTGGCGTACGCTTTCGCATAAAACAGCAGTTTTACCTGACTGAACGTTTTGAATTACAAGAGAGCCTGTAGAAAGTGAATATTTTTCTATTTTAACAAGCCATTTTCCGTCTGAACTGATTGAATATGGCGAAACAGGAAGCGAATTTACAGGAATGCCGTCGTTCTTTTCGAACCAGTCAAAAGAATCTGTTTTTGTGTTGTAGCGGCCCGTTCCGTAGCGGTTACGAATTTGAAGCACTGTTCCTTCATCCAGAAGCTCAAGCTGCTCAGGATAGCAGGTCAAAAGCTCCGGTAAATTCTTGCTTGCACCATTTACAAGCTTTGAATAGAACAGTGAGCTGTAGCTGTTTGTTCCAGGCATATTCTGGCTCAACGAAAAAAGAACTTCATCATTTTTGTTCAAATCAAATGTGCCGAAAGAAATTTTTGCCGACAAAGATAGGGTTATACAGAATAATAAACTAATTATGCAAAATAATTTTTTCATGTAAAAACTCCACAAATAGATTCCCGTGTCAAGCACGGGAATGACGAGGCTATTTATGCATCTCCGCACTTAATACCAGAACCGAAAGCTCCTGCTCAAGATCTTCAAGCTCGCGCTCCATTTCGTAAAGCTGCTTTCGTCTGACATCTTTTCTGTCTTCTTCATAATGATTAAGCATCATTTCAAGCGATTCTTTGTCATCAGCATCTGAAACTCTTGAAATACCGCACCATGGACAAAACAAGTAATCTTTATTAAGGGTTCGTCCACATCCCTTGCAAACACTAATATTATACATCTTTTTTTCCTATTTTTTAAGTACTGTCATTGGATCTATTCTATTTCCATTTTTATAAACCATAAAATGCAGGTGGGGACCTGTAGAATATCCGGTAGAACCTACAAGTCCAATTTTTGTTCCCTGAGTTACATATTGACCTTTTGTTGCAATTGTTTTTGACATATGTGCATACAAGGTCTGGTAACCGTTTCCATGATTTATGATGATATAGTTTCCGTATGTACGATTATATCCAACATCTGCAACTTTTCCGCTCATTGCGGCAAGAATAGGAGTTCCTTCAGGACAAGCCATATCTATACCAGTGTGGAACGACTGAACTCCTGTAAACGGATCTGCACGCCAGCCATAAGGAGAAGACCAGCGGAAGCTTGCTTTGATTGGCAGAATGAAAAGCTCGCCCATTCGTGATTGAAGTGTCTTCTGGTCAAGTCCAACTCCAGGTAAAAAGAGCTGCTGCCCTACTGTAAGTGTTTCTGTTGTAAGCTCGTTTACATCAAGAATACTTTCAAGCCTGATATTATTTGAACTTGCGATTTTTTGAAGTGAGTCGCCTGCTTTTACTGTATAAATAATACCGTCAATTGAAGGAATCTTAAGTTTCTGCCCTGCTCCAAGTTGACGAACATTTCCAATATCATTAACAGAAATGAGCGTAGAAATATTTGTAAGACCAAATTTCTTAGCAATTCCGCTTATTGTGTCACCGCTTTTTACCTTATAAGTCTGATACTCTACCGGTTGAGAAAGCAGACTTGCAGAAATTGCAGTGCCTGTACTGTCTGTAATCAGTCCGTTTTCATCAACATCACTTGTAAGTTCAAGCGCAAAGTTTTTCATTAATGAATCAAGAGTATCAATATCAAACGAATCTTCGGCATTTAAAGTTATGATTTTTGTGTGGCTTAAGGTATAATCTGTTACAAAAAATGCTGCAATTCCAAGCCCCGCAATTCCAAGTACTGCGAATATAGAAATAACAATTGCCTTTATATTGCGTGCAATAAGGCTGCCAAAATCAGAGACACCCTGCCCCAATGCAGCAAAACAGCCTTTTACTGTTAAATCGTTATGAACCTTTCCTGCCTTAAAAATATGCTTTTCGGAAGGATATGTATATGCAAAAGAAACAGAATTATAGCTTTTAGGACGGACTGGAAACGTTATTGTCCGCTTTTTTTTGGGTTGTTGTACAAAACTGATTATTTCCATACTTGTCTATCGGCCAAAATAAGAGTATAGTTTAAATGTATTTATTTTAGATTTGGGCGGGAACAAATTGAATTCATTTTTTAAAACTAAACGGGTTATAGTTTTTTTCTCTTTCTGCGGCATACTTGTAATTTCTGTTTTAGTGGCATATTTAAAGCTTGCATTGCAGCCATCGTCTCCAAAGCCTCAGAATGTTCCTGTTATTGAGCGAGGTTCTATTGTAGACCGTTCAGGCTTTCCGCTTGCAGTTCAGACTAACTTTTACCGTGTTGGTGTAAGTACAAAAGATATTAAAAATCCCGAAGCATTCAGCAAAAACATGGCACCCGTACTTGGTGTTTCAGAAGAAGAGCTTTTTGCCCGTGTAGATAAGAAACGCGAATATGTTATATTGAAGAAAAAAGCTTCACAGACAGAATATGAAGAAATAAGCCAGCGTACCAAAGAATGCGGCTATAATTATGTAAGTTATGAAAAACTTCCGGGCCGTGTTTATCCTAATGGTGCACTTGCTTCACAGCTTATTGGATACATGGGCGATGAAGGAAACGGTCTTGCTGGAATTGAATTTTCACAGCAGAACATACTCTACCCCGAAATTGATAAAAGTCTTGAAACACCGGAACAGGGTAAAAATATTTACCTTAGTATAGATGCAAATCTTCAATATAAACTTGAACAGATTGCCTACAAAACAATGGAAAATACACAGGCAGAAAGCATGATGCTTTTAGCAGCAGATTCACGAACAGGTGAACTTCTTACTTATATAAGTCTTCCGGCAGCTAACCTTAATGAATATGGAAGCTCTACTATAGCAGAACGCACAAACAAGCCTGCTTCCGATGCCTATGAACCAGGTTCTGTTTTCAAAATCTTTACACTTGGTATTGTTTTTGATGAAGGAACAATTAATCCTAACGACAGCTTCTTGTGCGATGGAGTTTATGAACACAAGATTCCTGGCGGTGAAACAATAAGAATTAAGTGTCTTGAAAAGCACGGATGGCTTACTCCTCGTGAAGCCTTAAAATATTCCTGCAACGATGTTCTTGGACAGATTAGTGATAAAGTTAGTGAAGACACATTTATTGCAAGAATACGCCAGCTTGGTTTTGGACAAAGGACAGGTATTGAACTTACCGGAGAAACAACAGGTATTGTAAAGGACAGAGACAGTAAAAGCTGGTCTGCTCGTTCAAAGCCTACAATTGCAATTGGTCAGGAAATAAGCGTTTCTGCACTTCAGATGGTACAGGCTGCTACAGCAATTGCAAACGGTGGTGTTCCGGTAAAGCTTTCTGTTATCCATAAAATTACAGACAAAGACGGAACTGTTCTTTACGAACATGAACCTGAATATAAAAACCGCGTATTTAAAGAAACTACTGCAGAATATGTTTTGAGCTGTATGGAAACAACTGCAACAACAGGTACAGGTTCCCGCGCAAATATTGGCGACGTTCCTATTGGTGTAAAAACCGGTACAGCCCAGATGGCAGATAAAATAAACGGCGGCTACAGTGATACAGACTTCCTTTCCAGTTGTCTTGCAATTTTTCCTGTAGATGATCCTGAAATTGTTCTTTACATTGTAGTAGAAAAAGCAAAGGGCGAAACTTACGGTGGACGAATTGTTGCTCCTGTAATTGCCGAAGCTGCAGATACAATAATTGACTACATGGGCATGAGCAGAGGTAAAGCTTCTTCTGTAGAACATAACGGTGTTATTACAATTCCAAATACAAAAGATATTACCATAGGCTCACTCACTCCGGACTTCACAGGATATTCTAAAAAAGATTTGCTGCCTCTTATGGAGCAGTCAAAGGGAAAACTCAACATTAACGGAAGCGGCTGGGTAACAAGTCAGAATCCTGAACCTGGTACCCCGCTTACGGAGAATACAATAATTGAACTCTATCTGGAATAAAAATATACAGTTATTCAAGTCAAGATTCCCCGCATTAGCCGATTTATACCATTCTATTATAGAAGATATCGATTCAAATGGAGACGATAAAAGCATTTTTTCTTTCTGGACAGTCATGCCTGCAAAAAATGGAAGTATGACTGCACAAATTGATAATATGCTTCTGCACTCTTCCTATAATCCCGAACGTGAAGGTCAGACAGCAGCAGAACAACTTGCGGCAAAGCAGAAGGAAACAGTTATTTTTATGGGAGCGGGTCTTGGCTGGCAGTTTTGTTCACTTGCAAGACTCATTACAAAAAGCGTACGTGAGTGTCCTGTAAAAAAGCTTGTCCTTATTGAACCTGATCCTATTCATTTTTTTGGTGCCCTTTTTTACATTGACTGGAGTGATGTTTTTGCAGTGGAGCAGCTTGTTATTGCACTTGGCTGCCCTGTCGATTCTCTTATGCCTCTTTTAGAAGGAAACCAGATAAATATAGGAAACTCAGGCTTGAATGCAGCCTACGTTTATGCAATTCCCTCTTTTATTCAACATGCACGTCCTTATTTTGATTCTGTAATTGCCCTTATTGAACGAAACCGCAACAAAAATGATATTAATGCCGCAACTTACAAAAAGTTTGAAAAGCTTTGGATAAGGAATTCAATTAAAAATATTGCAAACATTGCCAAATGCCGTACTGTACATGAACTTTCTAAGGATTTTGAAAATGCTCCGGAAAACTTTGTAGTAGTTGCCGCAGGTCCTTCACTTGAACAGCTGCTTCCAAAAATGGCAGAACTTAAAAAGCGCGCCGTGATTGTTTGTGTAGAAACAGCCTTGCATGCACTTCTTAAAATTGGAGTTGAACCACATTTTATTGTAATAACAGACCCGCAATATTATGCCTACAGACATATTGCAGGACTAGTTTCTCCTTCCAGCGTGCTTGTTTGTCCGCTCAGTGTTTATCCTGCAGTGTTTAATTTTAAATGCCGCCAGATTGTTTTATGCTCAGAAATGTTTCCTGTAAGTGGATTTTTTGAACAGCAGCTTGGTTCTTTTGGAGACTTAGGTGCAGGCGGTTCGGTAGCAAGCAGTGCCTGGAGCTTATGCCGTCTTTTAGGCGCCCGTAACATTTACTTTGCAGGTCTTGATTTATCGTACCCTATGGGACAGACACATATAAAAGGAAGCAGCGCAGAACAGACAGGTCATTTAAATACAAGCAGAGTTTCTCCTGTACAGGGAATAAACAGCCTCTCAAGATTCAGCGCTAACCCTGAATATGGTGTAGATTATAACGGCAACAAAGTTCTTACCGATGCCCGCATGAAAATGTTTGCCTGGTGGTTCGAAAGCAAAATTGCAGAGTGCAAAGATGTAAAAACTTATACATTAAGCTCTGCAAGTATGAAGATTCCGGGAGTTGAGGTTGCAACTGAAGTAGTTGGCGAGGCAGAAACTGTAGTTCCTGAAATTGTCGAAGAGCCACTACAAAAAGCCACCTCCACAGCCATTTCCTCTTTTCTTTTAGAACTGACCAAACTCACCTCTTTAATAAATCAGGCTGTAGAACAATGCATAATCAACGGTCCTAACCTTCATAGCGAAATATCTATAATAGAACAAAAAATTGCAGAATCCCCGTTGGAACAGATTATTGCACTTGCGCGTCCTGTAACAGACGACAGGATCCAGATGTATACGTCGCTCCAAAAAACAATGGGTATTTATAATAAATATGCAATTTATTATAATACTGGCAAATGACCAGAACAAATCAGCTTGACCTGACAGAAGGTTCTATATTTTCAAAGCTGCTTCAATTTTCAATTCCTCTTATTTTGTCCAGCATGCTTCAGCTGCTTTTTAATGCGGCAGATGTAGTTGTAGTAGGTCGGTTTGCCGGAAACAATTCTCTTGCAGCAGTTGGTTCTACAGGCTCACTCATTAATCTTCTGGTAAATCTTTTTATGGGCCTTTCAATAGGAACAAATGTTATAGCCGCAAATTATTACGGAGCCCGTCGTTCTAAAGACCTTCAGGATACTGTTCATACTTCCATTCTTGTTTCACTTGTCTGCGGAGTTGTGCTTACAGTTGTAGGCGTTATAGGCTCAAAGTATATTTTAATTTTGATGCAGGCTCCTTACGAAGTTTTAACACTTGCAACACTTTACTTAAAAATCTACTTTGGCGGAATTACAGCCACAATGATTTACAATTTTGGAAGCGCCCTTCTTCGTGCCAAAGGAGATACAAAACGCCCGCTTTACATTCTGTTTGGCGCCGGTGTAATGAACCTTATTTTAAACCTCATTTTTGTAATCTTTTTTAAGATGGATGTTGCAGGTGTTGGCTGGGCTACAGTAATTTCACAGTGCTTTGCAGCAGTTGCCGTACTTGTTATTTTACTCCGCGAAACAGATGATTTTAAGCTTGATTTACGAAAACTTTCTATAAATACACACATTCTTGCAAAAATTGTAAAGATTGGATTACCGGCAGGCTTTCAGGGAATTATGTTTTCTTTTTCAAACGTCATAATTCAGTCGTCAGTTAATTCTTTTGGTGCAATTACAATTGCAGGAAACGCCGCCGCAGTAAACCTCGAAGGCTTTGTTTACATAGCCATGAACGGATTTTCCCAAGGCACACTCACCTTCTGTTCACAAAACATGGGAGCCGGCCGCATAGAAAGAATTAAAAAAGCCGTATGGGTTTCGCAGGGCTGCATAATTGTAATAGGAGCAGTCTTAGGCGCACTCTTCCTTTTGTTCCGAAACCAGCTTGTAGGCTTTTTCTCTGACAGTCCCGAAGTTGTCCAGGCAGGAGTCCGCCGCTTCTGGGTAATCATGACAACCTACTACCTGTGCGGCATGATGGACGGCATGTCTAACAGCATACGAGGAATCGGGCATTCTCTCACACCGGTAATTACGTCCTTGTGCGGCGCGTGCTTGTACAGAATCATCTGGATTTTCACAGTATTCCAGATTCCTCAGTTCCATAATATATACTGTATTTATATTACGTATCCGATTAGTTGGATTTTAACGTTCATCGCCAATATAATTTTTTATAGACATTATATAAAAAAGATCCAAGCATGAAAAAAAGATGGATGCGGAGTGGAAACTGGCTGACGGCTACTTCTGAGAATTTTTGGCGGATGCCATCGAGTAAATTCGAGGATTTGCGAAGCAAACCGCAGAATTTCAACGAGAAAAAAATTGCTCAGCCCGTAGCCGACAGACAGTTTCCACGGGAGCAGCCATCTTTTTTTCATCTTTATGATTGATTTTTATATAATTCAAATGTTAAAATTACAATATGAGCGAAAATAAAAAAACAGTATATATTCTTGACAGTTACGGACTTATCTTCCGATGTTACTTTGCTTTCATAAGCAGGCCGCTTACTAATTCTAAAGGCGAAAATGTCAGTGCACTTTTTGGATTTTTCAGGAACCTGCACTGGATTTTACAGCATTACAAGCCTGATTATATATTTGCGGCAATGGATTCTAAGACAAAGACTTTCCGTCATGAAATGTATCCTGAATATAAGGCTACCCGAAACAAAACTCCGGAAGACCTTCATGCTCAGATTCCATGGATCTGCGATATTCTTGAAACCTTAGGCATTCCAACCCTTCAGTGCGATGGCTATGAAGCAGATGACATAATTGCTACTGTTGCAAAAAAATGCGGTGAACAGGGTGCAACCTGCAAGATTCTTTCGGGCGACAAAGACCTTATGCAGTTAGTCGATGACAATACGCTTATACTTAAGCCCGAATCCGGAGCACAAACATGGAAGCTTACAGATGCAGATGGAGTTTCTGCCGAATGGGGCGTTACTCCTTCCCAGTTGCTCGACCTTCTTAGTCTTTACGGAGATACAGCAGATAACGTTCCCGGTGTTCATGGAGTTGGTGTTAAAACTGCCGCAAAGCTTCTTGCCGATTACAAAGACCTCGACGGAATCTACGCTCATATAGAAGAAATAAAAGGTGCCCTTCACCAGAAGCTCGTCGACGGAAAGGAAAATGCTTACTTCAGCCAGAAGCTTATCCGCCTTTGCAACGAAGTTCCCTGCCCCGAAATTGATGCAGCTTTGAATGGAGCTCCGCTCGAGTTTAATTACAAGGCCGCTGCGGATAAGTTGTTTGCTTATGGGGCTCCAGCAGTTGCAAAAAATTATGCCGAACTAGGGATTGGTACAGATAATGGATTGCCACGCTCCGCTCGCAATGACGTTAGTGCGGTCCCGCAAGTTTCCGAAGGAAACTTGGTAAGTTCGCGAAGCGAACGACAGCCTGTCGAAGGCCCACAAATTGAACTGGTACAAAACGACACCTCTTCTTACAAGGCTATCACAGACATCTCCGAGTTAGAAAAATATATCACAACCTTCTTAAAATCTTCCAGCGCAAAAAAACTAATCGCCTACGATTCAGAAACAACTTCGCTCGACACCTTCAACTGCAGCATTTTAGGCTTCAGTCTTTGTTATGAAGACGGAAAAGCAGTATACATTCCGCTTCAGCAGGAATCAGAAGGCTTGTTCAGCGAAACTTCATATATCACAAAAGAACAGGCCTATACTCAGCTTGAACGCATTTTTACAGACAGCACTGTTACAGTAATAATGCACAACGCCAAGTTTGACCTTAAGGTGCTCTATAACACAGGCTTTACAAAAATCTTTGACGGCTGTAAGTATTACGACACAATGGTAACTGCCTGGCTTATAAATCCTGAACGAACAGGACGCAACGGCTACTCGCTTGAACATCTTGGCGAAACTATACTCGGCCTAAAAGGAATTGAATTTTCAGATATCGTACAAAAAGGTCAGACCTTTGCAGATGTTCCGCTTGAACAGGCTTACCGCTATGCAGCAGAAGATGCAGACTTTACCTACAAGCTTGGACTAAAACTGCGTGAACCATTTGAAGCAGACAAAAGTCAGACACTCAAAAAGCTTCTGATGCTAGAAATGCAGGTGCTCCCAATCCTTACAAAAATGGAACTTACAGGAATCCACCTGGATGGAGCCGCACTTAAAGAATACAACAAGGAATTAACAAGCGCAATTTCACTTATAGAACAGAATATCTACAAGGAAGTTGGTCACGAATTCAACATTGCTTCGCCAAAACAGCTGCAGACAGTTTTATTTGAAGAACGCCATCTAAAAGCAGGTAAAAAAACAAAAACAGGCTATTCTACAGACACTTCTGTTCTGGAAGAGCTTGCACTATATGATCCGGTTCCACGAATGATTCTGGAATACCGCGAGCTTGCAAAAATTCAATCTACTTATGTAGAAACACTTCCTACCCTTACAGACAGTCAGGGTCGCATTCACACAGACTTTGTTCAGACTGGTACTGCAACAGGCCGTCTGAGCTGCCGTGAACCAAACCTTCAGAATATTCCGGTCAGAACAGAAGCAGGAAGAAAAATCCGTTCTGCATTCACTGCACCAAAAGGAACAGTCCTTATTTCTGCCGACTATGCACAGATTGAACTTGTAGTTTTAGCTCATTTAAGCGGCGATAAAAATATGTGCAAGGCATTTAACGAAGGCACAGACGTTCATAAAGCAACTGCAGCACTCATTTATAATGTACCGCCTGAGCATGTAACTCCGGAAATGCGCCGTACTGCAAAAACAATCAACTTTGGTGTTATCTATGGAATGAGCGCCTTCCGTCTTGCAAATGACCTTGGTATTTCAAGAACTCAGGCTTCACAGTTTATACAAAACTACTTTACAATGTATGCCGATGTTGACCGCTTTATAAAAGAAACGGTTGCTCAGGCAGAAAAAACAGGAAACATTACTACAATCATGGGCCGCACAAGACCAATTTTTGGCATAAACAGCGTAAACAAAGTGGAAAAAGCAGCTGCCGAACGAATTGCAGTAAACTCACCTGTTCAGGGAAGTGCCGCCGACATTGTAAAAAAAGCCATGACAGATATTTCACTGGCTCTTGAAAAAGCAAAAAGTCCGGCCCGCCTGCTTTTACAGGTTCACGATGAGTTGATTTTTGAATGCCCTGATGATAAAACAGAAATAGAAAAAACAATTGCCCTTATAAAAGACAAAATGGAACACGCAGTTGAACTTTCGGTTCCACTTCGTGTAAGCATAGAATACGGTAAAAACTGGGGAGAATTCCATTGATAATTGCTGTAACAGGCCCAATGGCTGCCGGAAAGAACTATATATGCTCACAAATGGAAAAAGAAGGCTGGGCCTGCGTAGATGCCGACATTCTTGTGCATCAAGCTATTGAAATTGCAAAAGACAGAATCTTAGATACCTTTACTCCGTATGCAGAAAAAAAGAAAATCAAGCTTGCCCGTGTAGACGGTTCCATAGACCGCAAGGCTCTGGGAAAGCTTCTTTTTGCAATCCCGGAATTACTTACAATTCAGGAATCTATTGTTTATCCTATAATCACAAAACAGATAGAAGAATTTATTGCAGCAAATCCTAAAACAATAATAAACGCAACAGTACTTTACAAAACTCCTGAGCTTCTTGAACGCTGCGAAAAGGTTCTTTATGTAACTGCACCGCTTCATACCCGCCTTTTCCGTGCCCGCAGACGAGACAAGCTTCCTTTTACACAGCTTCTGCGTCGTTTTTACACACAGAGAAACCTTTTAAACGAATATAAAAAGGTTCTTCCGCCAGAAAAAATCGAAATTATAAAAAATTAAATCCTTTTATTTTTCTCTAAACTATTATTTCCAAACTCCGATATTGTATGTAAGGTGGCCGATGTAAAAATCGGTGAAGAGGAAAATTTTATGGAACAAAAGAAAACATTATGGATTATTGCCGCAGTAAGCGTATTTTTGCTCGTTGTAGTTGGTGGTGCAATGATTGTATTCAATCCTACAGGAGGAAGTTCCCGCAGAACAGCAAGCATTAATCCTGTAGAAAAAACTGCTCAAGTATCAAGTTCATCTGGATGGACTAACAATACAACTGTAGAACCTGCAGGCACAAGCTCTCCACAGGTAAGCGACATGTTCGTTGTTTCAGAAAATACAACAGTTCTTGATTTAGGTCAGGGTTCTTCAAGTGTAGCAGCATCAGATAGTCAGTCTACAACAATTGATCTTAATGCTCTTAAGCGCGAACTTGCTGCTGACGGTGCTCTTGCTCAGACAAATCCACAGAATAATATAAATATCACTGTAAATCTTACAGACAAGGAAAATACAGCAAAGGTTGAAGAGCCTCCTGTAGTTCTTACAACTGAATATTATACAGGTAAGGCTAAAGAAGCAGAAGCAACTGAAAAGGCTACTGCTGTTAAGAAGACAGAAACTGCTGTTGCAAAGGCTACTCCAGCTGCTTCAAAGACTTCTACAAGCACTGCTTCAAAGAGCACAGCCAGTTCTTCTAAGACAACAACAAAAACTACCCCTTCGACAAGCTCAGGGACCGCGGGGTCTGCTACTGTAACACGCTTCTGGGTACAGGTAGCTGCTTACAGCAATAAAAAGACTGCAGAAAATGCACGTTCAGTTTTGTCAGATAAGAAAATCAATTCTGACATTTACACTTATGAAGATGCTAAATCAAAGCTTTTCTATCGTGTTCGTGTAGGACCTTTTACAACAAAGAGTGAGGCTGAATACTGGCAGTCAAAAATCGTAGAAATATCTGACTTTGCAAAGGCCGGAAGCTACGTAACTAGCACAGTTAATTAAAAAATTTTCAATTTTTTTCATAAAAAACTTCCTAAAAAAACAAAAAAAAGCAATTAACTATATATGAAAAATATACAGTTAATTGCTTTTTTATTTGGTCTGGGGCTTATACCCGGCGCGGCACAGGCGATTTTTGCTCAGTCATTTGATTTCTCAAAGGAAGAATTCACAATTTCTTCAAAGGTTAATTTACCCTTTTTAGAAATCAGAGGCGCTGTTAAACCTTCGCTTGATTGGAATTATGGACTTTCATTTTCAAGTAAGAAATTAACACCAAAGGTTCCGGTTACTATAAAAATCGGGAACCTTTATGGTGGCGGAAGTCTTTCAAAGCTGAACTCACCTGCCCTTTTTTCGTCTTTAAGTCCGTTCACTTCTTCTTCTGTAAAAGCCGGCGGGCTTGATGTATCTTTACCTCAATATAATAATTTTTCTTATCCGCAAAGTTATTATTTTGATATTGCGATAAAGCCTGAAATTTTTGTAAAACAAATAAATTTTGGTTTGTTTTATAAAGATGATAAGGATTCCGGAAGTTCAATTACAACAAGTGCGGGGGTGAAAATAGCGCCTGGTAAAAAGATTGATTTGAGCTATTATTTTACAGGCGGGCTTTATCCTTATAAAAAAAATGGGTTTACAACCTGGTTTTCACAGGAAAGATTCTACAAAGAAGGAAAGCACTTATGTTTTAATAACCAGTTTTCTTTTTCAGCAGGCGGATTTTCTTCTTTATTTATTGCAGGCACTTATCAGTCGCCGTTCGGTGATTTTTTGAATACCTGGAGACTTGAAAACGTTTTAAAACTCAAGCATTTTACTTTTAATCTGAACTGCTTTTATAATCCGAATGAAAAAGTTATTACAAGCTCAGACAAAAAACTTAAACCTCTTTTACAAATCAATGGTGGCGGGCAATATAAATGTATTACAGGGACAAAAAAGCCTGTTTCAGTGATTTTAGGAATAAATACTCTTGGCGAGGTCAATCTTTTAGAAAAAACTCATTCGTTGAAAAATACAGCGGGTATTCAATATTCAGGTTCTGTCTTTTCCGGTAAAATTGCGACTGACATAAACTTTAAGCTTACAGAGGAAACAGAAGGAATTAAAGCAATATTTTCTGATGGGGCAATTGAAGCTTCGAACAGTTTTTATTTCAACAATTTAACTTCAACACTTACAGGCAAATTCACCTTTACTCCAGATGCTAAAAAAACAAAATGGACTTTTACAGAAAAAGCCGGAATTAGTTTTGAATATGAAAACTCCGGGGGAAATATTTCGTTTACAAATAAAAATCAGATTTCTTTTACTCAAAAAACAGGAGAATCAAAAAACAAAATTAGTTTTACTTCCACATTGAGCGCAAAGTTTCAATTTCGTTTTTGTAGCCTTCATGTTCATTTGGAGTTTCAAGAATAAAAGGAAGGTTACGCAGAGCCGGATGATTTGTTACACGACTCAAGGCCTCAAGCCCTATAAAGCCCTGCCCTATTTTTTGATGGCGGTCTTTGTGTGCACCAAGGTCATTCATGCTGTCATTAAGGTGAATTGCATAAAGGTTTTTGAGTCCGATAACTTTATCAAACTGAGTGATTACTCCGTCAAGGTCGTTTACAATATCGTATCCGCCGTCCCAGATATGACAGGTATCAAGACAAACACCAAGCTCACCTTCAAGTTTTGAATCTGCAAGGTCGCGTGCTTTGTCCATAATTTCGCGTACTTCTTCAAAAGTGCGGCCGATTTCAGAGCCCTTACCGGCCATTGTTTCAATTAAAAGAATTGTCGAAGGATTTTTTTTAAGGTCAGCCTTTACTGTTTTTAAAGCGCCGGCAATCATGTTGGCAGTGTGTGTTATTCCAACATCTGCCCCTTGTCCTGTGTGGCTTCCCGGATGAAAGTTGTAGAGACTTCCCGGAGTATATTCCAGACGCTTAAAGTCTTCTATCATCATGTCTAAAGCGTACTTACGAAGGCCTTCGTCTGCAGAACAAGGGTTCATTGTATATGGAGCGTGTGCTACAGGAGGAGCAAAATTATGCTCCTTCATAAGGATATTCAACTTTTCAGCATCTGCCGGGTCTACAGGCTTTGCAGTACCTCCACGAGGGTTACGTGTAAAGAATGCAAAAGTATCTGCGCCTACACTCAGGGCCTCTGTTGCAAGGCCCTCAAGTCCGTTCGATGTTGATTCGTGATATCCTATATGAAGCATCACTACATTCCGTAGGTAGAAATGAATACACCGGCTGCAATTGCAGTTCCGATTACACCGGAAACGTTTGGTCCCATGGCGTGCATCAAAAGGAAGTTGGTTGGATCTTCGGCCATACCAACCTTGTTTGCAACACGGGCTGCCATTGGAACTGCCGATACACCGGCCGAACCGATAAGCGGATTGATTTTTTCCTTAAGGAAGAGGTTCATAATCTTGGCCATAATAAGTCCGCCCATTGTAGCAATACAGAAGGCAAGAAGACCAAGCAGGATGATACCGAAAGAATTCAAGTGCATGATTTTTTCCGGAGTCATCTGTGAACCAACACCAAGAGAAAGAAGAATAGAAACGATATTCATCAATTCATTTTCTACAGTCTTAGAAAGGCGCTGAACAATTCCAACTTCCTTAATAAAGTTACCGAATGCAAGCATACCGATAAGTGGAGCTGCAGGCGGTAAAAGAAGAATTGTTACAACCAGCAAAAGCAATGGGAAGAGGATACGTTCTGTCTTAGAAACAGGACGGAGCTGCTTCATCTTAATGAGGCGTTCTTTCTTGCTTGTAAGGAGCTTCATAATCGGCGGCTGAATCATTGGAACCAGAGCCATGTAAGAGTAAGCGGCAACTGCAATAACAGCCATCATTTCAGGCGCAAGCTTACCGGATACGTAAATAGAAGTTGGACCGTCGGCACCACCAATGATGGCAATAGCACAAGCCTGCTTCATGTTGTAGTCAATTCCCGGAATAAAGTTCATAGATGCAACACCAAAGAGTGTGGCAAATACACCAAGCTGGGCAGCACCACCAAGGAGGGCTGTTTTTGGGTTAGCGATAAGCGGACCAAAGTCTGTCATAGCACCAATACCCATAAAGATAAGCATTGGGAAGAACTCGTTACCAACACCGGCATTGTAAATGATATGGAGCATTCCGTCAGGAGCGTCTCCCATACCGGCACCAGGAATATTTACAAGAATAGTACCAAAACCAATTGGAATAAGAAGAAGCGGTTCAAAGCCCTTTACAACTGCAAGGTATACAATTAAGAAACCGATTGCAAGCATAATAAGGCGCTGCCAGCCTTTTACAGGATGTGCAGCAAGGTCTGCGGCAGCCTGAGCGGCCTGTACTTCTTTTGCATGCTCCATTGCTTCTTTAGAAGCCTTTTCTTCTGCAAGCTCTGCAGCAGTTGGAGTATGAATCATCTTATAAATACCTGTGTTCTTTCCTACGTTCTTAAAGAAGGAAGAAACCGAAATAGGTTTGATATTTTCTGAACCCTTAACGATTGTTGTGCTGTGAACAGATGGCGCTTTTGCTCCTGAGTTAGAAGAGTCGCCTTTGCCACATCCCGCAAAAGAGAGTGCTACAGCAATAAGACAGATAACTGCAGTAATCTTAAGGTATTTGTATTTATCTTTTTTGTTGTTTAATTCTGTTTCCATAATTAATCCTTTTGTCATGCTGAACTTGTTTCAGCATCTGTGGACCCTGAAACAAGTTCAGGGTGACAGTTTTACTGAATCTGTGCTACAGTCTGTCCCTGTGCAATCTGGGCACCGGTTGCGGCAACAAAGTGAACTTTACCTGCGGCACCTGCCTTAATTTCAAGTTCCATCTTCATAGATTCAATGATGATGATTGTTGTATCAGCCTGAACAGCGGCACCTTCTGCAACTGCATAGCGGAGCAATGTTCCTGCTACTGGAGCTGCAACGTCCTTACCTGCACCACCTGCTGCTGGAGCTGGGGCTGGAGCGGCTGCTGGGGCTGGCTGAGCAGGAGCTGCAACAACTGCACCACCAAGATTAGCCAATGTCTGTCCGGCCTGAACCTGATCGCCTGTATGAACTGTATAAGAAATCTTTCCTGATTCAGGAGCCTTAACTTCAAGCTCCATCTTCATAGATTCAATCATAATTACTGTGTCGCCCTTCTTAACCTGGCTTCCTTCCGGAGCAACGAACTTAAGGATTGTTCCGGCAACTGGAGAAGGAACCGGTACGTTACCTGTAGCGGCTGCTGGAGCTGCGGCAGGAGCGGCACCTGCAGCACCAAATGTTACATTGTAAGACTGTCCGTTTACTGTGATGTTGTCACCGTTTGTTGTAACATTGTAAGCAGTTCCGTTTACGTTTACTGTGTAAGAACCGTTTGCACTTGCAGCAGCAGGAGCTTCTTTCTTAGCAAAAGCAGTAGCTGCATCAACAGGCCCCTTAGCGCGTTCAGCAAAGAATTTTGGAGCTACGTTAGGGAACATTGCGTATGTAAGAACATCTTCGTCAGAACCGTTACCACCTGCCTTCTTGGCTTCTTCAACCATCTTGTCCCATTCATTAGGGATTTCATCAGCCGGGCGGCAGGTCATAACCTTTTCCATTCCGTTCTGTTCAAGAGCCTTCTTTACAAGTTCCTGATTAGCTTCGGCAGGAAGAGCACCAAACTTACCTGTAATCAAATTGCGGAAATCCTGAGTCATTGTCTTGTAGCGTCCCATAAGAACGTTCATAACAGCCTGAGTTCCTACAATCTGTGAAGTTGGTGTTACAAGTGGAACATAACCTGCATCCTTGTGAACGCGTGGAAGTTCAGCAAGAACTTCGTCCATCTTGTCACCTGCATTCTGCTGCTTGAGCTGACTTTCCAAGTTAGAAAGCATACCGCCTGGAACCTGAGAAAGAAGGATACGTGTATCAGCACCAAGGAAAGAAGATTCAAGTGAAGAATAATGCTTGCGTACTTCGCGGAAATAAGCGGCTATTTCGAGCAAAGCAGAAGTATCAAGACCGGTATCCATGTCTGTGCCCTTGAGCATCTCTACGACAGTTTCTGTTGGAGAGTGAGAAGTTCCCATAGACATAGAAGAAATTGCAGTATCAAGCC
>JAEEGK010006933.1_pt1 | contig 27117 bp, 18 predicted proteins | sample 8958771 | NCBI WGS metagenome assembly JAEEGK01 (sample SAMN16246547, study PRJNA631951) | gut metagenome | biome: gut microbiome; feature: rumen; material: SC-attached | host: Bos | place: Iran: Karaj | collected 2018-10 | reverse complement strand
AAGTCCAAGGGCTCAACCTAGATTTGAAAGGCAAGATGCAGGACAAGGACATCGATGCTGATTTGACCATGAATGCCAATGACTTAACGCTGAAGATGAAGGCTATACAGTTGGCATTGAAGGCTTTGAATCTCGATTTTAATGGCAAAATTGTGCAATTGGACCAAATCAATGGCACATTGAAGCTGGCAACTCCCGACATCAACTTGAACCTAAAGGAACCTTATCTTGAGAACGATTCGTTGAGCTTGAACCTGCCTATGCAGTTCAACTTGAAAGACATGAAGGGACATCTTGACAAGGCTACAATCGGGCTTAACCGATACCAAATTGACCTAAATGGCGAGGTGGCCATGGCCGATAATAACGATATCAACCTTGATTTGACGCTGAATACCAATACTTTGGTTGTCGAAGATGTGTTGACTTATCTTCCTGAGAAGGTGCAGAAAAAGCTAAGCCGCATTGAGTACTCGGGCAAGGCAACCCTCTCTGATGTGGAGGTAAAAGGCACTTATAATGACAGTCTTATGCCTTTGATCAAGGCTAAGGTGTTGACCGACAATGTGAAAGTCAGCATGAAGCAATTGCCGTATCCTATCACGGAGGTCAACTTGGATGGCGATTTGGACTTGGACCTCAACTCTGATGCCAATAGTTTGACAGTCAACAGCGTGAAGGCCAAATTCAACCGAAGCAACTTTACAGCCAGTGGTTTGGTCGATGATTTATTGGGTGACATCGACTTGAAACTCAAGGTGAAAGGTGATGTGCCGATGGCGGATTTGAAGAGTTTCCTGCCCAAGACAATGAAGTTGAACGGTCGCACTAACCTCGACCTGACTACCAACTTCACGGTAACACAGTTGATGAAATCGCTCGACGACTATAACTTGAACCGTCTCTCAGCCAAAGCCAATTTGAAAGTCAAGGACTTCGGCTTCGATATGGACACAATTCATGCCAAGGCTCCTGTGCTCAATGTGGGATTGACCTTGCCCGCCTCAGCCAAGCAAAAAGGGCAGAAAGGAGCCTACATCACACTCAATACCAGTCAGTTGGATGCGCAAGTAGGGAAGGACATCAAGGCCGACTTGAAGAATCCTGATATGAAGTTTTCGGCCGATAACTTCAAGGGCGGCTTAGAGAAGATGCTGCTGAATGCCGACCTCAAGTTTAGCCATTTGGATGTGGACTACGACAGCATTACCGCCCATATTGATGCGCCTGCCCTCACTTTCGTTACTTTGCCCGAAAAGCAAGCCAAGGGTATGAATGCCCGTATCACCTTGGATGGCAAGGATGTGGTGGCCAATATAGGCAAAGCCTATGCGTTGAACTCCAATTCATTGAAGGTTGATGCCTCAGTGAAACAAAACAAAGCCAAGACAGACTTCCTCAACCAATGGAATCCTATCGCCGACTTCATCTTGGGCAACGCCGTGGTGCAGGTGGATGGTATTAGCGAGGACATTCGCATCAGCAATATCGATTTCCTGTTCAATTCCAGCGAATTGGACTTCAAGAAAAGCACCTTCCGCATTGGCAAGTCTGACATGAGCCTGCAAGGTAGTGTCATCGGCATCAAGGAGTGGATTGAAGACCATAAGAACCTGATGAAGGGTGAAATGCAGCTTACCTCGAATTATTTCGACCTCAATGAGATTATGGATCTGACCAGTGGCTTGGGTAGGACAGATGCTACTCCTTCGACAGGCTCAGGGACCATGGCGAACGAACTTGAAAGCAAGGAAGACAACCCTTTCATGGTGCCTGAGGGCATCGACTTCAGCTTTATCCTCAACACGAAGAAGGCCTTGTACGACAACTTTGACCTGAACAACCTCAACGGCACTATGACCGTGAAGGACGGCACGCTCATCTTGCAGGAAATCGGTTTCACCAACAAAGCCGCCGAGATGCAGTTGACGGCACTATATCAGTCGCCGCGCAAGAACAACCTCTTCTTGGCTATGGATTTCCACCTGCTGAAGGTGCAGATCAACGACTTGTTGCAGATGGTGCCATACATTGACACACTGGTGCCCATGTTGAAGACCTTCGACGGGCAGGCCGAGTTCCACATCGGTGCGGAGACCAACTTAAAGTCGAACTACGAACCCAAGATTTCCACTTTGCGCGCTGCTGCCGACATTGAAGGTAAAAACCTGACTGTGAAAGATAAATTCACCTTCACGAAGATTACCGACATGCTGGATGTTAGCACCAACGGAGAATACCGTGTCGACAGCCTCGATGTGCAGCTCACCGCTTTCAAGAACGAAATCGACCTATGGCCTTCGCAAATCGCGATTGGGAAATACAAGGTGACGGTTGACGGCCGAATGACCTTGGACAAAAATGGCGAATACCATCTCTCGGTGACCCAGTCGCCTTTGCCCGTGCGCCTTGGGCTGAAGATTTCGGGACCCTTCAACAAGCTGGAGTATAAGCTTGAAGACTGCAAGTATCCCAATCTCTATAAGCCCAATAAGCGTAGCGACACGGAGCAGATGTATTACGAATTGAAGAAGAAGATCGCCGACAGATTAAAGGCGAATGTGAGGTAAGCAAGAGCAGTTTTCTATTTCTGTATGGCCGTTTCGATGAGCTCTGTGTCGACCACTTTACCACCCCAAGTTGGATGCAATTTGATTTTTAGCCAGCCGTAACGTGAATTGCCGTTTTTGGTGATTCTGAAGCCAATGTATTTCTCTTCATCGGTCGGGAAGTTCCAGCAGCTGTAAATGCTTTCGTATGCATTAATGGAGACCGTATGGTTGATGTCATCAGGATCTGCCAAACTATATCGAACTTCTTGTCTGAACAACGCAACTTTGCCGGATTGGAAGTGAGCATCAATGTCAAATAAGTCATCACGGTCAAAAGCGAAGGCTTCAAAAACATTGGAGACATGAACAGGGTCGTTTTCCTCTATTTTGTCGCAAGTGGAAAAGATGGAGGAATTTGTTGTGATGGTGTATTCGCCAGTGGTGTCTATGGTAGTTTCACGGTGCGAATAGCTTTCTTTTGCTACAGAATCGGCAAGGAGTTCGGTTTGGTTGTAAAGGCAATGCAAGGTAAGGGTCTGAAACTCGCCTATCGCCAAAGGTCCGTCATAAATAGTTTCAATTTTAATGTCGTCGGTTCCATCGCCGTTGAGGTCGAGGACGAAGGGACGCCACGATTCATCATAACTCATAATGGAGTCGTAGGTGGTGACAATCATCCCATTGGTGTCGCCAAAATGGATTTGCTCGTCGTTCTGTTCGTTGTTGTTCGGGATAGGGTCTTTTTTGCAAGACGTGATGATGCCGATGGCCAATACGGCCAGAGCCATCATAATGGAAAGTTGCTTTTTCATATTACATTGATTTTGTTGGTTTTTCATTTGAGGTTATAGGGCTGTCACACTGTGGTCGCCCTACAAGTTTGGCGTTCAGGTCTTTATTTCTGAATAGCTGTTTCGATGAGCTCTGTATCGACCACTTTACCACCCCAAGTCGGATGCAATTTGATTTTTAGCCAGCCGTAACGCGAATTGCCGTTTTTGGTGATTCTGAAACCAATGTATTTCTCTTCATCGGTCGGGAAGTTCCAGCAGCTGTAGATATGTTTGTTGTGTGAACCTGTAACGATTTGTTCCTCTTCATTAGGATCATTCATTAAAGTATATTCAACATTCTCTCTAAATAAGAAGGTTGAGTTTATGAATTGGAAATTGTCCTCAAAACTGAGATGGTCGTTGAAATCATTGGCAGTGATTTCAAAGACATTGGAGGTGCTGACAGGGTCGTTTTCATCTATCTGGCCACAAGTGGAATAAGTGTAGTTAGATATTATTTGTGTCCATCCGTTATAGTTTGTAATTGTGGTGTCGCGATGGCTGTAACTTTCTTTTTCAATGCTTTCCCCGTGAATTTTGATGCTGCTTAGGCAATGCAAGGTGAGCTCCTGGAACTGTCCTATTGCCAAGGGGCCGTCGTAATAGGTTTCAATTCGAATGTCGTTAGTGCCGTCGTTATTGAGGTCTAACAGAATAGGATTCCATGCATCATCAAATTCCATGATGGTATTGTAGGTGGTAACCTTCATTCCAGTGGTATCGCCAAAACGGATGCCATCAATCACGACAGGTATGGTGTCATTCCCGTTAGGAATAGTATCATTTCCAATCGGGATAGTATCATTTCCAATCGGGATAGTATCATTTCCAATCGGAATGGTGTCGTTTCCGTTAGGAATAGTATCATTCCCGCTAGGGATAGTGTCAGAAGGTTGCTCGTTGTTCTGTTCGTTGTTGTTCGGGATAGGGTCTTTTTTGCAAGACGTGATGATGCCAATGGCCAATACGGCCAGAGCCATCATAATGGAAAGTTGCTTTTTCATATTACAATGATTTTGTTGGTTTTCATTTGGGGTTATAGGATTATCGTATCACAGCAACTGCTAGTTTGTACCTTGTGCGCGCTTGAAAGTGTAGTAGTTTGTTCGTTCCCAGCCATGGTGGTTTTGGTATGAATTTACCTTATAGTAGTCTTCGAAGACCATGGTTTCGTTGTCGAGTTTTGTTATTGCATATTTGGTCGTGTTGATTATCAGAGAATCTCCGCTGATAAGCCAATCAGCCTCCACATAAGGGTTGTCATATGTTCCCTCTTGAAACATTCGGTCGCTCATATGCCACCGCAGGGTTCCGTCGGCATAAATCTCGATTGCGTCATAGCCAGCATAACTGGTATCGGGCAAGTTCCATGTTTCTTCCTGGGAATAAGAATCATCGTTACCCCACGGATGCTCGTCAGTGAGATCGTGAATCCAAAGGTGATAAGTCTGTACATCCCATTTTCCGACAACTAGTTCGTTGTAGTTGGGCTTGTCATTGTTGTTTGTGTTATCCTTTTTGCAGGATACCATAGCGATTGCGGCCGTCGCGACAATTAGAATTACAAATACTTTTTTCATAGTTGTGAGTTTTTGATTGTTATTTATTCTACTACAAATTTCTGTGTTTCGCCTGCAATAGTGATGAAATACAATCCAGCAGGCAGATTATTGATATTGATTTGTTGTTTTTCAGCGGTGATTTGGCCTTGCAGCAGGGTTTGCCCCATGAGGTTGGTAATGCTGTATTCAGTTTTCGCTGGTAGAGATGTGGTGTGCTGCGTCTCAACAAACAAAATGCCGTTGGTGGGATTGGGATACATCTCGAAACCATTTGTTTTGACCTCGTTTATGGCGAGCGTATCTAACTCAATAAAGTTGGTAAAATAGTTCCAACCAGATGCGTTTTGGTAGGCTTCGGTTGTGCCAATTGGGATGTAGATGGGAATCGTTCTATCAACCCAATAATAAAAACACAAGAAACTATTAATAGGCCCATCCCCACCAACGGTATTGTATGCATAAGGAGGATTGTACGAATCGCAAATGATGGAAGTCAAACCACTGCAAGCCAATGCACTTTCACCAATGTATGAGACCGAAAAAGGCAGAGTTATCGTTGATAAGGAATTACATCCGCAGAAAGCACCTCTTTCCAATCGTTCGATGGAAGATGGCAGGGTGATGGACTCCAATTCGTCTAAATTAAAGGCGTTTTCCCCAATCACAGTGATGCCATCGGGAATGATGGTGCTCGTGCTTCCCTTGAGCAGTTTGTTTGTGGCCGTTTCGATTAATGCATTGCAATTGTTACGGCTGTCATAGACGGGATTGGCCTCGTCAACGGTAATGGACCGAAGCTTATTACATCCATTAAAGGCTCCTTCTCCGAAAGCGTTGTCTTCGGGGCTGATTGAAACCAAAGAGGAAGGGATATGTAGTTCCGCGATTGGGCAACTGGAGAATGCTCCTCTTTTTATGGTCGTGACGCCTTCAGGGATGACAACAGAAGGTATTTGGCAATTGGCAAAAGCATGTTCTCCTATCGTTGTTACTTGAGAAGGAATGATAATGGAATCACAGAGAGGATAACACCTGTCGAAAGCTCCATCATCCAATACTCTCAATGATTCAGGTAGTTTTGAAATGTGCTTCAGTGCATAGCATTGGGCAAATGAATAGCCACGGATCTCTTGTAATCCACTGCCGAATACTACCGATGTGATGCCGTCGCAATAGAAAAACGCATTGACACCGATGATGGTCACAGAATCGGGAATTACCACCTCTCCAGTGATGCCATGACAATCAAGGAAGGCTCGTTGACCTATGAAAGTCAATGTGTTAGGGAATACAACAGAAGTAAGGCCTGAACATTCGTAAAATGTGCTGAAGTCTATTCGGGTTACAGTGTAAACTGTATCGTTGTGCGTTACGGTGGATGGGATAACCAAATCACCAACTGGTTTCTCATACCCATAATAATATGTGGTTATGTGATCTCCATTGGCATAGTAGTCTCGAAAACACGGGTAAGTAACCCAGACTTCTTGTGGGGCATAATCTCTTTTTAGAAAATACAAGGTTTGTCCTGATTCAACTGTTTGGGAAAAATTATAATGGAGTTCTTGCGCAAATCCGCTTATGGCCAAGACCATTAAAACTGTAATTGAAAGTAGCTTTTTCATGGTATTATAGGTTTTATTATTTCTGCTATTGGCTACTGGCTCTTGGCCTTTAGCAGCTTTTCTGAGGTTTGAAGTTTTTCCTTCTGATGAAGCTGCCAGAAGCCAGAGGCCAAAAGCCAGAAGCTACACAGCATTCACGATTTCTTCAAAACTCCGCTCGTCCTCCAAGCCGTTCATTTTTTCCTGCTTGATGCGCGACTTTCGGCGGGCGTAGGAGTTGGTTTGCAGGTTCATCATGATGGAGATGACCTGGTTGCTGAAGCCTTGCTTGGTGAGGCAGCAGATTTGCAGGTCGCTCTTGGTGAGGGTGGGGTATTTGTCCATTAGCCGTTTGGTGAAGTTGCTGTAGACCTTGTCGATGAGTGTCACGAAGTCATCCCATTCGTTTTCCTTCAGGTCGAAGTCAAGGGTCGACGCGGTAATTTGCTCGGTGAGGGCGAGGGCGGTCACATACACCTTGTTTTTCTTCAATTCTAACTCCAGCTGGTTCTTCATCTCTTCGGCTTTCAGCTTGGCACTGAGCGATTTTTGTCTCAAGAGTAGCAAGGTGATAGCCAAAACGACCAACAAGACACCGAGGATGAGATAAAGGTAGAAGCTTTTCAGCTTTTGTTCCGATTGCAGTTGGCTTTTCTGCATCTGGAGGTCATATTCCGCCTTGATGCGCTGCACCTGCTCGCTGCGGTGGGTGCTGTCGGCCTGCATCATGTTCTCGTTGAACAGTTCGTGACATTCCAAAGCCTTTTGGTAGTCCTCCTCAATCTGATGGATGAAATAGAGGCTTTGGTAGGCCGACATGCGCACGCCAGCCATCTCATTATGGGTGGCCTCAGTGAGGTGGACGATGGCGAGGCTGTCCTGCTCCAGATAATAGTAGGCCAAACCCAAGGTCAGCGAGCCGTCGCCTTGTGCGCCGTTGGCCAATGCCTGACTGACACGCTCGATCACCTGTTCGTAGTCTTCCTTCACCAATAGCACATCGCGACTCGATTCAAGCAGGATTTCGTTTTGCATCGTTTTGTCGTTCAGGGCTTTGGCTATGCTGAGGGCTTCATCGTAATGTTGTTCTGCAGCATCGATGTCGCCCAACGAGGCCGTTGCCCGCCCACAATTGCGCAGGGCATTCATTAATAAGGTAGAATCGCTGAGTTCACGAGCCAGTGTGGCGGCATCTTCATGCAGGTGTAGGGCTTCATCGAAGAGTTCGTGTTTCCAGTAGCAGAAGCCTAGGTTGTCCTCGATTTGTGCTTTTAGCCGTTTTACCTCGGGTTGGGCTTGGTTGCAGCGGTTGATGGCCAACATCGCCTGGCTGAAGCTCTCGGCGGCGGCTTCCGTTTGTTTGGCGACACGCTGTTCGAGACCTTGCTGGAAGAGTGTCTCAGCCTCTTTCAGGCTGCGTGCGCCTTGGTGGCAGGCCGCAAGGATCGCCGTAAGAAGGAATGCCCATATCCAATATCGTGTTTTCATTGTTTTACGAATTTCACGGTTTGTTCACCTACAATGAAGAAATACATTCCCGCAGTCAGATTGGCAATGTCAATCTGCTGGGTTTCAGCGTTAATCGAACCTTGCTGAAGGGTTTGCCCCATGAGGTTGGTGATGCGGTAGGTTTGGTCTGGTAGAGACGGTGCATGCACCGTCTCTACAAACAAAACGCCGCTGGCGGGATTGGGATAAACCGTGAAATCTCTCGCTTTGGTTTTTTCTTCTTTTTCGTCAATGCTTTCATACAGGGTTTGCCACATTATTGTGGTGTTCGTGAAGCTGTGATGAGTTGCCCTAATCAGATTGTCTTCAATGAGGAGCGATTCATCCCAAAATATCCGTTCATTGTTTCCTCCAACCTCATTTACTCCCGCCATTCCATACACCCAACTTTCTCCTGACCACACCAATCCAACTAACCCTATGCACAGTCCGTTTTCATATTGGTATTCCACCCTTTTGCTGTTGGTGAATAGGCTATCGGTCCAGACCTCGTATGTGATACTGAGTATGGTGCCGTCTTCATCCACTCCCCAACGGGTTCGTTGTGTGTTTTGCCATTCGTTATCGACCCAAATTTGTGCCACTTCTTCTATCCTATTGTCCATGTCATTGTATTGGAAAACATAACACGAATCATTGACCCAGCAACTGTCAGCAACAACCCATTTTTGTCGGGTTTTGGTTTGGCAAAGTCCATTGTCATATCCGTATGCTATCGTGTAACCCTCACGTAAATAGTCATAACCGTTATAGCCTTCATTTAGGAAATATGTAATATGGTCGTTTAGGTCATAGTGTGAGGTTTTGCGGTAATAGATGTTTCCATTACGAATCTGGGTTTCAATCTTTATCTTTTCCGCCCCTGTTTCATCATAAGCGATCTCTGTTACGATACTTGGAGAAGAAGGCCAATGCAAATCATCAGGATTTCTGCCGTATCGCTCCTCCCGTTTTAGAGTGCCGTCATCATAATAATGGTAAGCTATGCTATCGGTATAGTACCATCCTCCCCATTTGTTGACATAAAGCTTTTTGGAATATGACAGCAAGTTGTTATCATATACATAGTAGACACTATCGGCGCCATATATACCGCCACCATCATACCCGCTATATGAATATTTGATAATGTGCGAGTTGTTGTCATACCAGTAATTCTTTCTGTAATATCCGTTGCCATAGCTGCCGTATTGTATATAGCATTCATAAGATGAGACCAAATCATGGATGTTGTAATGAAAAGTCCCTTCTAGTGTCATTTCTTCAGTAATTGTATCGTTATTAAAGATGTCGGCAAAGGTGTAGTGTTTATAAACCCGTTCTGGCTTTTGAATGGATTGAGCCTCAAGAAAGCTGAAGCAGCCGAGGGCAATGAATAGGGTAATGAGCGTCTTTTTCATGGTATTAGATTTTTTTTGTTTATTTTACTGCAAATTTTCGTGTTTCACCAGCAGAGATAATGAAATACATTCCCGCAGTCAGATTGGCAATGTCAATCTGCTGGGTTTCAGCGTTAATCGAACCTTGCAGGAGGGTTTGCCCCATGAGGTTGGTGATACGGTAGGTTTGGTCTGGTAGAGACGGTGCATGCACCGTCTCTACAAACAAAAAGCCGTTGGCGGGATTCGGATAAACTGTTAAGGTCCCGGAGTCTGTCGAAGGGTCGTCTTCCTCAATACCGTTGTGCAGTTGTTGATATACCTCATCACAATCTTTTTCACCATTTTTGTAGGCCAAGACACCATTCCTCCAGTAGCAGCGTAAACCTTCCACACGGTATCTTTTGCTTTGCGTCATCAGCTTCTCAGGGAAGAAACTTGTCAGATGGCCCATGCCGCAAATGATAGTACCGCTGAAAATGTTGTTTGCGTCAGTAATATACAATGCCCTGTAATTCATATTGTTGTATTCGTAGTTTTCGTCTATAGCATCTATATGGACAGTGATGCTCTCGCTCCCTACCTTGATGTCCCACTCGTCACCTACGTTAGCCCAGAAGTCGTATAGTATTGTGAATTCTTCAGTGGTTTTGTTCCACCAATACACTTTGCCGTCTTCCTCGTAGACATATTCGTGGGTGACTTCGGTAATTTCGCTGCGGTCGTAGTGCGTATTGCTGCGTACGATGACCTTCGGGCGTTTGCCTGCTCGGTCGAACAGCGTATCACCGACATATTCTAGATGCTGGTAAGAGATGTTGCCGTCGTCGTTGAGGATTTCGTAATACCAGTCAGAAAACAAAGTGAAAATGCTTGGAATGTCATCGGCATAGGGAATACTCCTCCAAAATTGTCCATCGCCTACGAAATACAAGCGATTGTCCCAGGCGATGGAGAGGTTGGTAGGAAGGAGTTCTGAGACGGGAAGGTTTTCAAAGGTGTTGTAGAAGTGCTCGCCATGGTCAAAGGAATAGGCCAGAACAGCCGTGTTTGCATTTGGAATACTAGGTTTGTATAAGATGCCATTGTCGGAGACATCGACTTTGCTGGCCCGAAAAGCATAAAACCCAGGTATATGCTCAAAGCCTGAAAAGTTGCCGTCGAAATCAACACCGCAAAGCAAATTGCCTTCAGGGTCAAAAGCCATGTCTTTGATGCCAAGGCCTTCAAAGGCAACGAGTTCCCAGTTGCGCATATCAGAAAGGGTGGTGTGATACACGCCGATGTTAGGTCCGATGTTGCGCCAGATACTGGCATATACATCACCGTTTTCATTGACCAGGAGGCTTGAGATTTCTTGGTCGTTTTCCATGAAGGTGATGTGGGTCGAGTCCCAAGTGAGGCCGCCATCAAGTGTCCAAATAAGAAAAGGAGATTCCCATCCAACGAGTGTGTCGTTCGAAGGAGAAACCATTCTCATGTAGCTGAAAGGATTGTAGCCAGTGCCATCATTAATAGGTGAAGTCTGCTGCCAGGTGTCGCCGTTATCGTCTGAATAATAGACGATATTGTCGTTTATCAGAAAAATTCTGCCTTTGTCTCCGATGATGCAGTTACCGATATTGCCAGTGAACACGGTTTCCCAGGTCTCGCCTTTGTCTAGCGATCGTAGCAGGTTTATAGGATGGGTGTACTGAATGCAGAACAAATCACCTTGGGTGTTCACACCCCTGAGTGAACCGGGAAGATTCAGGGGCTCCCAGATGTTTTGTGCTTCAAGGATGCCAAAGCAGGTATAGAAGAGAATTAATAATGCGAATATCTTTTTCATAGTTCTAGGGTTTTTCGTTTTTATCTTAGTTTGTTGTTCTGTTTTTGCATTTCTTTCAGGTCTGCAACGCAAAAGTAGAACATTTCTCAAAACGAAAAACCATTTGTCAAGCCCTTTAGAGGGTTTGTCTATCATCTTGAGATGTGATAAAAAATTAAACGATTGAATTTCAATTTGTTGTAAAATCGAAATTCAATCGTTGTCTATGGGGTTGTCTATGTAGAGACGGTGTACACACCGTCTCTACAAGGCGAATTTTTCGTCTCTACCAGTCCGAATCCCAGTCGGTGCTGCCGCTGTCCCACGAGTCATTGTCACTGTCCCAGTTGCTGTCGCTGTCCCAGCCGCTGTCGTCACTGTGGCTACCCGAGTCGTACCATGAGGTTTGTTCGAAGTCCTTGCCGCCATGGATGAAGGTTTGGTAGTCCTTCGCGTTTTTGCTTGTGATGTCGATTTCCTCGTTGGATGGGTACCAGTCATCTGTTTGTTTGTCGTAGTAGTACCACGAGGAACCTTGGCGGTAATACTGTGTGCCCTTGTATTGATAATAACCATTTGGGATGCTGTTGTCGAAGATAGCTGTTAGGATGGCCAGGACAACGAAAATGATGATGGCAATCAGGCAGCCTTTTTTCCTCTTTTTCTTTTTAAAAGAATTGTCCGCCAAAGGCTGTCGTGTACTGCTGGCCTGACGGTTAGAATTCGAGCGGGCTTTCTGGTCGGCAATCTCGGCCTTTAGGCGTTGGTACAGCTCGTTGACGGCATACTGCTCGTCGGCACCCTTGTAGCGGACAGCACGCTCACCGGTCGACTTGTTCTTGTAGACCACGAAATCGCCATTGCCATCCTTATAGATGCCGAAGGCCTTCGGTTCGGTGATGTTCTTTCCGATGAAGAACCGAGTCACCTCTTCGGGCGGCAGATGATGGGCGGTGTACCATTCCTGCAACTCTTCGATGGTCTTGGGTTGTCCCTTGGCCGTACGGTTGGCACCTGAAAGCGGAGCGCCGCAATTTGGGCAGCGCTCGCTCGTTTCGTCAATCATCGCTCCGCAGAAATCGCACTTGATTTGCATCTGCTTTACTTTTTCGGCTTCAACTCGTCGAAGATCATGTTGCGCAGGTTCTCAATCGGAACGCGTACCTGGGCCATCGTGTCGCGATCGCGCACGGTGACGGTATTGTCGACCAAGGTGTCGTTGTCCACGGTGACGCACATCGGAGTACCAATGGCATCCTGACGGCGGTAACGCTTACCAATGGAATCTTTCTCCTCGTACTGGCACATAAAGTCGGCCTTCAGCGAGTCGATGATTTCGCGGGCCTTCTCTGGTAGACCGTCTTTTTTCACCAACGGCAACACGGCGACCTTGTAAGGTGCCAGGATGGCCGGCAACTTCAGCACCACGCGCTCCGAGCCGTCTTCCAACTTCTCCTCGGTGAAGGCGTTGCTGAACATGGCGAGGAACATGCGGTCGAGGCCAATGGAGGTCTCAATGACGTAAGGCGTGTAGCTCTCGTTGGTGTCGGGATCGAAGTATTGCAGCTTCTTGCCCGAGTATTTGGCATGAGCCGAGAGGTCGAAGTCGGTGCGGCTGTGGATGCCTTCCAGCTCCTTGAAGCCGAAGGGGAAGTCGAACTCGATATCGGTGGCGGCGTTGGCGTAGTGGGCCAGCTTCTCGTGGTCGTGGAAACGGTATTTCTCGGCAGGCAGACCCAGCGAGAGGTGCCAGTTGAGACGTTCCTGCTTCCAGTGCTGGAACCATTCGAGCTCCGTGCCAGGGCGGACGAAGAACTGCATCTCCATCTGCTCGAACTCACGCATACGGAAGATGAACTGACGGGCCACAATCTCGTTGCGGAAGGCTTTACCTGTCTGGGCGATGCCGAACGGAATCTTCATACGGCCGGTCTTCTGCACGTTGAGGTAGTTGACGAAGATGCCCTGTGCCGTCTCGGGGCGCAGGTAGATGGTGTCGGAGCCGTCGGCCACGCTGCCCATCTTGGTGGCGAACATCAGGTTGAACTGACGCACGTCGGTCCAGTTGCGGGTGCCGCTGATGGGGCAGACAATCTCCAAATCGAGGATGAGCTGTTTGATGGCATCGAGGTCGTTTTTCTCCATGGCACCATACAAGCGGTGACTGATTTCTTCAATCTTGGCCTTGTGTTCCAACACGCGAGGGTTGGTGGTCACAAACTGTTCCTCGTTGAAGGCGTCGCCGAAACGTTTGCGGGCTTTCTCCACCTCTTTATTAATCTTCTCCTCAATTTTAGCCATGTAGTCCTCGACGAGCACATCGGCGCGGTAGCGTTTCTTGCTGTCGCGGTTGTCGATGAGCGGGTCGTTGAAGGCGTCGACGTGGCCCGAGGCCTTCCAAGTGGTTGGATGCATGAAAATGGCGGCATCGATGCCGACAATGTTCTCGTGCATCTGCACCATGGCTTTCCACCAGTATTCGCGGATGTTCTTCTTCAGCTCTACGCCGTTCTGGCCGTAGTCGTAAACGGCTGAAAGTCCGTCATAAATCTCGCTCGAAGGGAAAATGAAACCGTATTCCTTCGCATGAGCGGTTATCTTTTTGAAAAAGTCTTCTTGGTTCATAGTGATTGTTTTGAATTTGAGCGCAAAAATACGGTTTTTTGAGGTTTATCGGGCTTTTTTTTCGGCGAAAAGCATACAAATATGCAAGAAAGTGCTTATTTTTGCAGAATAAACGGACCAAGTCTGCCTTACTTCTCACAGACTATGCTAGTTTTTCAGGCAGGCAATTTCCGTTTTTTAGGTCTAATACAGGTCCAAGTGAGGCTTACTTCTGATCAATATGGTTTTCTGAACCACGTATTTAGCTTCACGATTACCTTATTTAATCTTAATCTATGAACGAACAAGTTTTCCAAAGAGTTGCCCTGCGCTATAGGGCAATTTTTTTGTCGGTTGACAAATCGCAACTGGCTGAAAATTATGAACCTACTGTGCCAGTGATGGCTTTTGTGACCCGTCTGCGCGAAAATGGTTACTGCGTGAGCGAGGAATTGCTGCACGCCCTGACGAAAGTCTCTGCCAAACAACTGGCTGACATCACCACTGTGGTGAATGAAGCCTTGGGTGTCAAGTTGAACTGGGCGCCTTTGGTGAAAGGTTGGAATGTGCCCACGGGCGAGACCTTTGCAGACCATCTGATTACCTTAATTGCCAATATTTTCGGGGAAAAGTTCGGTTTCACAGGTACGACACTACCATGCGGCCACCTGATTCCCGAAGGTACTTTCCCCTTGGAGCGTTACAATGGTTGTCCGTTTTGTGGGAGACAGTTTCGCACTGCGAATTTCGTCTATCACGGCCAAGGCAGCAAACTGAAGGAACTGCGACTCTTCACTATGGACGATATGGAGAAGGTCTTTCTTTCACTGTTGACGTCGCCTACACCTTTGGATGCCACGCAGTTGGACTCGCTGAAATTGTTGCTCACAGAGTTGGATTTGCCTAAAGATGTGGCCATTCCGATGAAGGAGACCAGTATGGTTGTGGTGAAGTGCCTGATTGACAAGGGGCAAGGGGACAAAGCGACCCAGTTGTTGACCACGCCTACTGACATCTTGCGTTATCTTTGGTATGAGAAGACAGGCTTCGTGCAAATCATAGAACCGAAGTATTTGGTGGAGCGGGCGCGGAAGGCGAATATACACCGTTGGATGCCCGTCGATGAAAGCGAAACAAAAGCCGAGGAGAAACGCCAAGAACTGAAGCTGAAATACGATCGCAAGATGTGCCGCACGGTGGCGGTTTGGCTCAATGCCTTGCCTATGACGGCAAAACAGGCGGCAGAAATCATGAACCCCAAGCGTGGCATGTGGGTGCAAATGATTCATGCTCTCAGGTTGGGTGAATATTCGCGCAAAAATGGCTTTGAGCATTTGGCTGAAATTTTGGATGTGTTCTACAAGCAAGACTATGACACTTGGATGGGTCAATTGGATGTGGCTCAGAGACATAACGACACTGCGAAGGTTCTTGACATGTTGAAACAGTGTCCCGGAATGTTTGCTCGTTGCCTCTTCGCCACCATGTTGCGTTTCGGCAAGGACGAGACCTTGAAGGCCTTTGAGAGCATTGCCGACAAGTTGCCAGCTCGCTTAGTGCTTTCCTTGGGTAATGCCGCCGAGGCTTATTTCGATGTGGAACGCGAGCGTTTGGCGCGTCCCATCACGGGAGGTACTTACAGTTTGGAACCTAACAGTCTCTTGACGCTGTATAGCGTTGAGGAGCGCAAGGCGATGGTGAAAGCTGTCAACGACTTGTATGCCAACACGATGCTTCGGCATTTTGCGCAAGTGAAAACAGAATCCAAGACCATCTATATTGACCCCACTTTATACGACATCCCCGTCAGCATCGGTGACCGCACGGCCACCATACAGGACACTGCTTGTGCCTTGCAGGGGACGCGCTTCCACGTGGAAGGTGATGCCATTAGACTGTTCATGCAATGGGGCAAAGACTTGCCTGCCCAGCATCTTGACATGGACTTGAGTTGTCGTATCGCCTTGAATAACGGTATGGTGACAGAGTGTTATTTTGGCAACCTTGTCGTTCCTGGAGCCAAGCACTCTGGCGACATCCGTCAAATCCCCGAAAAGGTGGGTACAGCGGAATACATCGAACTGTCGCTGCCCGAGTTGGAAGCATCGGGTGCCAAATATGTGACTTTTACCTGCAATGCCTATTCCAACGGCACCCTGTCGCCCAATTTGATGGTTGGCTGGATGAACTCCGCGAACCCTATGGAGATTTCGGAAGAAACGGGTGTTGCCTACGACCCTTCGACGGTGCAACACATAGTGCGCATCAGCGAGTCCAACCTATCCAAAGGATTGATATTCGGTGTGTTGGATGTTACTGCCCGTGAAATCTATTGGTTGGAAATACCTTTCATGGGGCAAATTGCTATGGATTCCGACTTGAAGAGTGTCGAATCATTTTTGCAACATTTAAAAGAGAAGTTGTCCATCGGACAACTTCTCGATTTGAAACGTGAAGCACAGCAACTTACCCTTGTCGATGACAAAGAGGCTGCCGACGAAGCTTACACTTACGAATGGGCTTTGAATTCCGCCGAGGTGAGCGCTTTGTTGTTTAGATAATCAGCATCGCGTCACCATAGGTAAAGAAGCGGTACTTTTCTGCTATAGCCTCTTTATAGGCCTTCATCAGCAGGTCGTAGCCAGCGAAGGCGGCCACTTCCATCATCATCGGTGACTTGGGCAGATGGAAGTTGGTAATCATGCAGTTAGCCACCGAGAAGGTGTATGGCGGGAAGATGAACTTGTTGGTCCAGCCTTTGTACGGCTTGATTTTGCCACCAATAGTCATGGCGGTTTCCAAGGCCTTCAGTGAGGTGGTACCCACAGCAAACACATTGTTATGTCGCGCATTAGCCTCGTTGACTAGGGTGCAGCAGTTCTCGTCGATATACATCTCTTCTGAGTCAGGCTTGTGCTTGGTGAGGTCTTCCACCTCGATGTCGCGGAAATTGCCCATGCCAGGGTGCAGGGTCAGTTCGGCAAAGGAAGCACCGATGATTTCAAGGCGTTTCATCAGGATTTTACTGAAGTGCATACCTGCGGTAGGAGCCGAAACGGCACCTTCCACCTTGGCATAGATGGTCTGGAAGTCCTCGGCGTCTTCGGGGCGTTCCTCGCGGTTCAGCTCCTTTGGAATAGGGGTGTGGCCAAGTCCAGAAAGGGTCTTTTTGAACTCATCGTAAGTGCCGTCATAGAGGAAACGCAGCGTGCGGCCGCGCGAAGTGGTGTTGTCGATGACTTCGGCCACCAGTTCGTCGCCTTCGCCGAAGTAGAGTTTGTTGCCGATGCGGATTTTACGGGCTGGGTCGACGAGCACGTCCCAAAGGCGGCTTTCGTGGTCGAGTTCGCGGAGCAGCAGCACCTCGATCTTGGCACCAGTCTTTTCCTTCTCTCCGTAGAGTTTAGCGGGGAACACCTTAGTATTATTGATGACGAACACATCACCGTCGCGGACATAATCCACGAGATCTTTGAAGACGCGGTGCTCGATTTTTCCAGTCCTACGGTCAACGACCATCAAGCGGGCTTCGTCGCGGTTTTGCGTAGGCTGCAATGCAATCAGCTCGCTGGGCAAGTTAAATTTGAATTGTGAGAGTTTCATTATATGTTATATTGTTGCTTTTCTTCAGACACAGTCTACAAATATACGACAGAATTGAAATTTTGTCAAGTGTTTTTTGATAAAGTGTTGATTTTCATCTTTGTTTTTGCTCCTTCTCCAATTGTGCCTTTTTCCATTCCCTGAACGCATCACCCGTGTCGATGATATGCTGTTTCAGTTTTTCCAAAGGCCAAGCATCTTCCACACGGAATTCACCGATTCGTGTGCGGCGCAATGATGTGAGGCAGGCACCGTTTCCCAATGCCTTGCCGAAATCGTTGGCCAGACTGCGGATATACGTGCCTTTGCTACAAGTGACTTCGAAGTCGAGTTTAGGGAAGCGGTCAAGGTTCAATTTGAAATCATCGATGCGGACATCGCGGGCTTTCAGCTCGATTTCCTCATCGGAGCGGGCATAGTCGAAAGCGCGTTTCCCCTTGATTTTGATGGCAGAGTACTTGGGTGGATATTGCTTCAGGTCGCCGATGAACTGCTGTCGTGCGGCTTCAATCTGCTCGGGTGTGATGCCATCGGTGGGGAAGAAGGCATTGGGTTCACTCTCCAAGTCGAAGGTTGGGGTGGTCTGACCAAGCAGAATTGTTCCTGTATAGGTCTTTACTTGTGCCTGATACGCATCAATTTGCTTGGTCATCTTGCCCGTACAAAGAATGAGTAGTCCTGTGGCCAAAGGGTCGAGGGTACCGGCATGTCCGACTTTCAGCTTTCGGATACCATAGCAACGGTTGAGCAAGGAACGGATGAAGTTGACCGTATCGAACGACGTCCAATCCAAGGGCTTGTCGATGAGGATGACTTCGCCTTCTTCGAAATTAAACATTATTTTTTGACTTCGGGACTACGGGACTACGAGACGCGGAACCACTCCCCCTTAAAAGGGGGTTGGGGGGATTAAAATTCCGTGTTTCGTAGTCTCGTGTCTATTTATAAAACATACGGTAACACAATGGCCAATATGCCGACGATGGCGCAATAGATAGCGAACCAAATCAGTTTACCCTTCTTCACGATGTTGATCATCCATTTGCAGGCGATGCAGCCAAAGATGAAGGCTGCCAAAAAGCCGACGATGGCTGCCACAGGCGAGATGCCGCTCATGGCTTGGCTGAATCCGACTTCAAACATGTCTTTGATGTCGAGTAGGGCTTCGCCGAGGATGGGGGGAATGACCATCAGGAAGGAAAACTGGGCAAGCTTTTCCTTTTTGTTGCCCAACAGCAAACCTGTGGCGATGGTACTACCCGAACGCGACAAACCTGGCATTACGGCGCAAGCTTGTGCGATACCGATGATGAAAGCATGCCAGCCGCTGATATTCTCTTTTTGGCGCGGTTTAGCGAAATAAGAGAAAGCCAACAGCGTTGCAGTGATGAGCAGGCAGATGCCCACGACGAGCAGTCCCGAACCGAAGACTTCTTCCACCTTGTCCTTGAAAAATAAGCCGACAATCATCACGGGAATCATTGAGATGAGGATGTTGAAGACGTATTTCGTGCCGTCATTCAGATTGCAGTATTTGCGCCACGACTGCTTGGCAAACAGGTCCTTGAAAATCCACACGATTTCCTTCCACAAGATGACCAAAGTGCTAAGTACGGTGGCCACGTGAAGCAAGACCGTAAATGCGAGGTTCGATTCGCCGTCTTCGAGACCGAAGAGGGCTTGACCAATGGCCAGGTGGCCGCTACTACTGACGGGCAGGTATTCCGTCAGGCCTTGGATGATACCGAGAATTAATGCTTGTAACCAGTTCATATATCGTTTTCTTTTATGCGCTTGTCGTCATTGCGAGGAGGAATGACGAAGCAATCCAGGGATTAAACTAGCTTTCTGGACTACTTCGTGCCTCGCAGTGATGCAAAGCGACGAGTTATTTTTTCCCTTTCCAGAATATTGCAACGATTTCCACCACAAAGCCCGCCAAAATCAGGATGGTGGACAGGGTGATGTGACGGAAGTCAAACATTTTTGGATTAAATACGTCGGGGTCAGTCGAGCCGCCGCCAATCATCAGAATGAAGCCCAAAGCGAGCAGTGCGATGCCGATGAGCACGATGATGTAGTTCTGTTTGCCGAAAGGCATGACCTTTTGGTTGTCAGCGACTTCGGTCGTCTTCGTTTTTGTCTTTGTTGTTTCTTTTGCCATATTGTGTTGTTTAATTGTTTATCGTTTAATTGTTTAATTGTTTGGACATGGCCCTTCGACTCCTTCGACAAGCTCAGGAACCGAAGGCTCAGGGACCCTATGCATATAGCTGGTCGACATCAGCGTTGAGGTATTTCCGCAGGGCGGAACGGGTGGAGAGTCCGCCGAGGAGGATGCCCAATATGATGATGCCAACAAAGATGCCAATGATGATTCTATAGTCTTGTACGAAAGTTAGTTCCGGTAAGCGTTTGGTGAGGCCGTAGAGCAGCAGTGCCAATAAAGCATCAGCCAACAAAGCTCCGAAAAAGCCTTGCGTTATGCCGCTTCCGATGAAAGGCCGACGGATATAGGCAGGTGTAGCCCCCACGAGTTGCATGCTGCGCACGAGGAAACGCTTGGAGTAGATGCTAAGGCGTATCGTGTTGCGTATCAGTGTAATGGCGATGATAAGCAGTACCAAGCTGGCAATTATCAGTGCTATGCCGATGCGATTGACATTCTGATTAATCAGATAGACCAAAGATTTTTGGTAATAGATTTCCTTGACGTCCTTGTTTTTCTGCAGTTGGGCTTGAATTAAGTTGAGGCTGTCGTTGTTGGCCCAGTCGGCATTGAAGCGCACGTCAATGGAGGGAAGGAGCGGGTTCTCCTCGTTGCCGAGCCATTGCAGGAAATCTTCGCCAAGGTCTTCGCTTAGGCGGCGGATGGCTTCCTCTTTGGTAATGTATTCCGTCGACTTCACGGCGGGCATGGAATCAAGTTCCGCTTGCAGACGCAGGATGTTGGCTTCCTTCACGTTGCTGTTCATCACCACCTCAAAACCGATGTTTTCCTTGAGGTGGTTAGAGAGTTTTTGGGCATGCATCATAAGCAGGGCAAACACACCTAAGAGGAAGAGTACCAACGCGATACTCATCATCGACATGAAATAGGACCCTGCCACGCGGCGTTTGCTTGAACTCTTTTCGGACATCTTTTGTTAGGGATGTTGACCAACACTACGAATTTGAAACGGCAAAGATAGGGGATTTATTTGAAAAGGTATTGAGAAAAGCGAAAAAAGCCTATTCAAATCTCATCACTTGCAAATAAATCATCCATCTTCACCTGCGACTGCATGATGCCACTGTGGACGTTTTGCCTGACGCCATAGGTGGTGATCATGACTAACTGCAAAGCTTTACGCGACTTGGTAGCTTCACGAAACACCTGCACCTTTTTCTTGAGTTTGTCCTCATAATCCTTGTCAATGACGAACTCATCCACCGAGAATTTGATTTCGCAAATATTGGTGGTGCGATCGCGACGGTCAATGATAAGGTCAATTTGTGCTTTACCACTTTCGGAAGCGCCTTGCCATGAAGAAATGTCGGTCAATACCGCACTGATTCCGATGGCCCTCTTGACTTGTGTGATATGGTCTTTGCAGACTTGCTCGAAGGTCTGTCCCGCCCAGCTGCTCTTTGCGGGATTGTCAAGATAATGCGTCCAAAAATGCTCATCAGGGTTTTGCTTGCCCTTCATAAAACGCAAGTAAAACAGGGTGAAATAGTCGGCAAGCTGATACACTACCTTCTTCTCATTGTAGCCGAAAGTGTTGTAAGCTCTTACAAATTGGCTGTCTGTCAGGTTTTTCAGCATTTCGGTGAGAAGTCCGTTGTCATCGAGAAGCGTCTCGCTGATGATTTCTTTTCGTGTGAGGCCTGATTTCTTCGTGGCCAATGCCTCTATGATTTTCATGTAGCCTTTCGATGTTCCGAAAAGGGTTTCATAAAGATGGTCGAACTCGTCCCAAAGTGGGCCTTTGCGTTTGAAGAAGACGGTATCAATGTTGGCGAGATAGGAAAGTTCGTTGTCGAGGAGTTTCAGGTAATATGGGATGCCGCCCATGGTCATATAGCACTCAACGATGTCGTAACGACTCCAATGGATGCCTCGTGAGACCAGATACCGCTCTGTTTCCTGAAGCGTGAAAGGCATAAGGTAGAGTCGTTGTGCAGCACGGTTGAACAAGCCGCCTTTGTCGGAAAGAATCTTGTTGGTAATCCAAGTGGTGGCTGAACCGCACACCACAAGCATGATGTCGTTTTGCTGTGCGCCCCAACCGTTCCAGAATGCTTCAAATGCCGCCAAGAACTCGCTTTGTCGAGTGTCCAACCAAGGTAATTCGTCGATAAAAACGATTTTTTTGCGGTTTTCCTTTATGCTTTTCAGGAGTTTTTTCAGTTCGGCAAAGGCTTCCAGCCAATCTGTCGGCACCTTTTTGATATTGGCACCATATTCTTGCAGGGCGAGATAGAAGTTCTTGAGCTGCATCTTCTTGGGCTTTTTGTAAAGTCCTGTAACTTTGAAGTCATAAGTGTCGTCAAAGAACTCCTTGATGAGGAAAGTCTTCCCGACGCGTCGCCGCCCGTAAACAATGACAAATTCCGACTCTTTGGAATTGCGGTATTTTTCCAATTGGCGGATTTCATATTCGCGACCGATAAAGAGGTTTTTGTCCATAATGCTATGTTTTCCGGCTGCAAAAATAATACATTTTTTTAAACTTAGGTGCGGAAACTTGATATTTTTACCCACTTTCCGCACCCGAGTTTGATGTTTTTATGCAGAATAAGTAAAACTCAAGTGCGGAAACTTGATATCTTGACCTACTTTCCGCACTCGAGTTTGATATGAAATTTATGGTTTGATACCAGAAAAACTTTGGTCAAATCAAAAAATAACTATTTTTGTGCTTTAAATCTAAACAACTATGCAAGTACTAAAATCCAACATACGCACTGACTCCGAAGAGTTCAAGCAGAACGAGAAGAACTTCCTTGCGCTGATGGCGCAATACCGCGAGGCGATGTCAGCCTCCATGCAAGGCGGCGGCGAGGCGGCCGTGGCCAAACACAAGAAACGCAACAAACTGCTTGCCCGCGAACGCATAGACCTGCTTATCGACCCGAATACGCCGTTCCTCGAACTGTCGCCGATGGCGGCCTACGGCACCTATAACAACGACTTCCCCTCGGCAGGTATCATTACTGGCATCGGGGTTATCCAAGGTCGCGAGGCAGTCATCGTGGCCAATGACGCCACCGTGAAAGGCGGCACCTATATGCAATATACAGTGAAGAAACACCTTCGCGCTCAGGAGATTGCGATGGAGAACCACCTGCCGTGCGTCTATATGGTCGACAGTGGTGGCGCCTTCCTCCCCGAGCAGGATACGGTCTTCCCCGACCGCGACCATTTCGGGCGTTTCTTCTACAACCAGGCGCGTATGTCTGCCATGGGTATTCCGCAAATTGCCATCGTGATGGGCATGTGTACCGCTGGCGGCGCCTACGTGCCCGCCATGAGCGACGAGACCATCATCGTGCGCAACCAAGGCACCATCTACCTCGGCGGACCGCCGTTGGTGAAGGCCGCCACGGGCGAGGTGGTCACAGCAGAAGAACTGGGCGGTGGCGAAATGCACACCTCTGTTTCAGGTGTGGCCGACCATTTGGCCGAGAACGACCAGCACGCCTTGCAAATTTGCCGCAACATCTTCAAAACCTTGGAGAAGTCGCACCGCCAAAAGTTAGACATGCTGCCCGTTGAAGCACCTCTATACGACCCACACGACCTCTACGGTCTCGCACCCATCGACTTCCACAAGCTCGTCGACCCGAGAGAAGTCATTGCACGTATTGTTGACGGTAGCCGATTCCAGGAATTCAAGTCACGCTATGCCACCACCATCGTTTGTGGTTTTGCTCATCTGATGGGCTTTCCTGTGGGTATCATCGCCAACTTTGGTGTATTGTTTTCAGAATCAGCATTGAAAGCCACGCACTTTATCGAACTTTGCTGCCAGCGTAATATTCCGTTGGTGTTCTTGCAGAACATCACGGGCTTCATGGTGGGCAAGCAGTACGAGCAGGGTGGCATCGCCAAAGACGGTGCCAAAATGGTGCATGCCGTCTCGAATGCCAATGTGCCCAAGTTCACGGTTATCTTCGGCGGCTCGTTTGGCGCAGGCAATTACGGTATGGCGGGTCGTGCCTATAGCCCGAGGCTGCTCTTCATGTGGCCCAACGCAAAAATCTCTGTCATGGGCGGCGAGCAGGCGGCCAGTGTGTTGGCGACGGTCAAAGAAGACCAGTATAAATACAAAGGTCTTGAAGTGCCGACCGACGAAATCGCCAAGCTGAAGAAGGAAATCTTAGCCAAATACGACTACGAAGGCTCAGCGTTCTACAGCACCGCCCGCCTTTGGGACGACGGCATCATCGACCCCATCGACACACGTAAGATCCTTGCCTTGGGTATCGCGGCTTCGTTGAACCAGCCCTTCCCGCCGCAGCAGTTTGGTGTGTTCAGAATGTAAGAAATTTTCTGCTCATTATTACAAAATCTTTGACATGAAAAAACTTTCCTTTATCCTCTTTTGTTTGGTTTTTGGACTTTTCTTGCAGTCCTATGCCGAGCCCGTCAAACTCCAAAGCCCTGACGGACAACTGGAACTGAAATTTGAAGTGGTCGGCGGCATACCGCAGTATTCGCTCGACCGCGCTGGCAAGCCGGTGGTGCTGCCTTCAAAGATGGGTTTCACCCTTGAATGGCGCGACGACCTTGCCCATGCCTTTGTACTTAAGGACACGAAATACAGCACCTTCGACGAGACTTGGGAACCCGTTTGGGGCGAGGAAGCGAAAATCCGTAACCATTACAATGAGATGCTCGTCACCATGGAGCAACCCATTGGTAGTGTGGAGAGCATGGATCACTCCACCGAGAAGAAACCTACCGTCATGCAGATTCGTTTCCGCCTCTACGACGACGGCCTCGGCTTCCGCTATGAGTTCCCGATGGAGAATGCTTTGGTCTATTTCTGGATCAAGGAGGAACTGACCGAGTTTGCCATGACGGGCGACCACACCGCTTGGTGGATTCCCGGCGACTTGGACACACAGGAGTTCAATTACACCCAGTCGCGGCTGTCGCAAATCCGTGAGTTATGGGATGCCGGACACAAAGACGGCGGCTGGCCGTGGACGGGATTCTCCCCGACAGGCGTGCAGACTGCCTTGCAGATGAAGACCGACGACGGCCTCTACCTCAACATTCATGAGGCTGCCACCCTTGATTACCCGACCATGCACCTTGACTTTGATGACCAGAACTTGGTGTTCCGAGCCTTCCTCAGCCCCGATGCCACGGGTTATAAAGGTCGCCTGCAAGCCCCTTGCCATACGCCTTGGCGTACCGTCATGGTGACGACCTCCGCTACCGATGCCTTGGCCTCACGCCTCATTCTCAACCTCAATGAGCCTTGCGCGTTGGAAGACGTGTCTTGGATTCACCCCGTGAAGTATATGGGCGTGTGGTGGGAGATGATATCGGGCAAGAGCACATGGGCCTACACCAACGACTTTCCCTCGGTGAAGCTGGGCGAGACCGACTATGAACACGCCAAACCCAACGGCACCCATGGCGCCAACAACGCCAACGTGCGCCGCTATATCGACTTTGCCGCCGCCAATGGTTTTGATGCCCTCCTTATCGAAGGCTGGAACATCGGTTGGGAGGACTGGTACGCCAAACAGAAGGATTTCGTGTTTGACTTCATCACGCCTTATCCTGATTTTGACTTGCCTGCGCTGAACAAATACGCCCACGAGAAGGGCATCCGCCTCATCATGCACCACGAAAGCTCCGCTTCCACCATCAATTACGAGCGTTGGATGGAGAAGGCCTACACCCTGATGAACCAATACGGCTACGATGCCGTGAAAGGCGGCTATGTGGGCACCATCATCCCCTTCGGCGAAGGCCACTACAGCCAGCCCATCAACAACCACTACCATTATGCCATCGTGGAGGCCGCCAAGCACCACATTATGGTAAATTCGCATGAGGCCGTGAGACCTACAGGACTCTGCCGCACTTGGCCTAACATGATTGGCAACGAAAGCGCCATGGGCACTGAGTTCCGCGAGCGCATCAACCCTGGGCATACGACCATTCTGCCGTTCACGCGCTTGCAAGGCGGCCCGATGGACTACACCCCTGGTATTTTCGAGACCGACATGGGCAAGATTGTGCCGTGGGGACAAAAGATGAAGACCACCATCTGCAACCAACTCGGCCTGTATGTGACTTTCTACTCGCCCTTGCAGATGGCCGCCGACTTCCCTGAGCATTACGCGCAGTTCATGGACGCCTTCCAGTTCATCAAGGATGTGGCGGTGGACTGGGACAAGAGCCTTTATCTCATGGCCGAACCAGGCGATTATATCGTCACGGCACGTCATCCTAAGCTGTCCACCTTGAACAAGGCCGCTGAAGGTGTTGGCACCCTGCCCGATGGTAAGAAAGGTGTGGTTTCCAACGCGACAAAATTCGTTTATGACTTACCCGATGATGCCACGATTGAAGACCTTTGGCATGCCACACCGCACGACGTGTGGTACGTGGGTGGTATTACCGACGAGAATGCCCGTGAGGTCACAGTGAAACTGGATTTCCTGAAGCCTGGGGTGAAATACGAGGCGACTATCTATGCCGATGCCAAGGATGCTAGTGGTATCCCCGATGAGCATTACAATGCACAGGCTTACACCATCACCAAAAAGACGGTAACGAACAAGTCGACTTTGAAATTGAGGATGGCGCCTTGCGGCGGATTTGCGGTATCGCTGCGTTCGTTGTAATTTATGTAGAGACGTAGCGCGCTACGTCTCTACCAGTTTTATTACAACAAATTTTTCGTCGACAGCAGCCCACAGGCGGCGTCAATATCCTGTCCGCGTGAGGCGCGGATGGTGGCGATGATGCCTTTCTCGTTCAAGGCATCGCGGAACCAAGTCATGGTGGCGGCATCGGGACTTTTCAGTGGGATGCCGGGTACAGCGTGATACTTTATTAAGTTAAAGCGGCAACGGGTGCTGCCCAGCAGCCGTGCAATCTCTTTGATGTGGTCCTTGCTGTGGTTGAGGTCCTTGAAGATGATGTACTCAAACGAAAGGCGGCGTTGTCCGTGCCAGTCGTGCTGCTTCACCGCGTGGATGACCTCCTTGATGGGATAGCTCTTCTCGACGGGCATCAGCTTGAGACGTTCGTCATGGAAGGGGCTGTGCATCGAGATGGCGAGGTTGCATTTCGACTCTTCGAGGAAACGCTTGAGGTTGGGGATGAGGCCGCAGGTCGAGACGGTGATGCGCGTTGGACTCCAGCCTAAAGCCCATTCTTGGGTGAGGATGTCTAAGCAGCGCATCAGGTTGTCGTAGTTGGCCAAAGGCTCGCCCATGCCCATGAAGACGATGTTGGTCAGCGTGTCGAACTCGGGCAGGCTGAGGATTTGGTTCATGATTTCGGCCACAGAGAGGTTCTTCTGGAAGCCTTGTTTGCCCGTGGCGCAGAAAAGGCAGTCCATTTGGCAGCCGACTTGCGTTGAGACACACAATGTGGCGCGTTCGCGGTCGGGGATATAGGCGGCCTCGATAAAGTGTTCACCGG
>JAEEGK010006932.1_pt1 | contig 27122 bp, 20 predicted proteins | sample 8958771 | NCBI WGS metagenome assembly JAEEGK01 (sample SAMN16246547, study PRJNA631951) | gut metagenome | biome: gut microbiome; feature: rumen; material: SC-attached | host: Bos | place: Iran: Karaj | collected 2018-10 | reverse complement strand
ATCCCCGATTTGCCTACTTTTGTCAAGGCTTTGTTCCTTGAGTTTTGTCACATCCTGATTCAAGTCGCGGATCGTTGTGATTTTTTCTTGCAATTCTTTCTGTTGAGCTTGACTTGCATCAATCAACTGTTGCACCGTGTCGATCTGGGCTTGGATATCAAGGCTATTGGAATCCATATTCAAGACATCCTCTTCTGCGATATCCCCTAATACTTTTTCCAGAAGCGCTTGTCGTCCTTCCAAATCTTTTTCTGCGATTTTTGCATCTGGGTGGTCTGCACTGTATCTTTCCAATTGTTTGTTTCTATGGATGAGGGCTTCGTCTCTTTGCTTGATAAGATCCATGAAATACCTGTAATTGGCTTTGATGAGCGCTTGTTTTTGCGGATTGATTTCTTTCCCACTGGATTTCAGCTTTTCAATCTCAAGTTGTTTTTTCAAGCGTACTTGTTGCTGGACATAACCGGCTTCCTCTTCTTCGAGTCTGGCCGCTCTTTTTTGTAGTTTGTCCAGTTCTTGCTCTAAGGACGAAGGATAGGAGTGAATAAGGTCGTTGATTTTTGCGTCTAGTTTTGTTTTCTCATTTTCAATTAATTGTTTTTTCTGCGCCAAGATTTTTTGCTGTTCTCCTAAATCCTTTTTACGGTGTTGTTCATATTCTTTGATTGCCGCTTTCATATAGCCATCAATCAATTTTGTGTTTTCCTCATCATCGTCCCATGTCACAGCCAACGTCAACGTATTGGATTTTTGATCAATACTGACCTCAAGTCCTTTATACAAAAAACTTTCTTTGTCAGGGGAAATTTGTGCATTTTCCCCTGCGTTTTTCTTTACTACAGGAGTGGAAATGATCTGGTAAACATTGGTAAGTGACAGAGGTGCTTGATCTTGATTTTGGATTTTGGTGGGATTATAGATAAGGTTAGCTGAACCTTTCAATCTGTAGAAATTCTTCTGTCCTTGTCTGTGCAATAGGACCAAAACTAGCGCCGCGACAATAACTGCCACAAAGAGAAGGAAGATGAAACTTCGTTGTAGAATTGAGAAAATAAGGCTTTTATACGCCAGCATTCTGCGAATTCTGACTTCTTCTTCATTCATTGCATTGATGTCAAATGGCTGTGTCATGTTTATAGTATCCAGAGTATGTGTAATGCTGATTGATGATGGATGTCGAAACGGCTGATTAAGGTTTTATTGAAGACAAAGTGTCTTTCGTTGCGGAAAACACGGGTTTTGCTTTTGTGGAAGGAGGAGCTTTTGCGGTTGTAGAAGGAGAGGCTTTTGCAGTGGAAGGATTTGTGGCATGACGCTTGCCATGCGTGTTCGCAAGAATAAAACAGGAGGCCAGAATGGCAATAATGATAATTCCTACCAACAGGTATGATACATAGTTGGAGATGGAGAAAGAGCTTACATGATGGACGTTGATGAAATTCAGAGGTATTAATGCCTTTTTAATTGTCGTGATGAGCTTCTCTTGTTCTGTGATTTCATTTTCAATTTGATTGAGTCTTGCTGTGGTTGTGTTGTGTATTCGATTTAGCTCTTCTTCCTGTGGCAAGAGCTCGCTAACCGCAGAGATTTCCTTTTGTTTTTGATCAAGACGATATTGGATATCTTCAATGCACTTGTTTATTCCATCCAAGGTCACCTGGATGGAATCCAATTCTTCCACATGTTTTAAGATGGCTGTATTTAAAGACCTTACATCATCTTCCCTGAGATTCAAGTTTTCAAGTGTCTTGTTAAGACGATCTTCCGCGAAACGGTACTTGAGTTGAGATTCCTTGCCCTGACGTTCGTTTCCCTCCGCTACCGCGGTCTTCTGTATTTCATAGTTTTCCAATGCTTCGTCCTTTTTTTGGATGAAATCCAAGAGATATGGATGCTGTGAGACGATTATGAGTTTTTCATAGTCGTACTGTGACGGGATTCTTTTTTTCAGGTTTTCTCGCTGGTTTGTTGCCAATGAATGTTGTTTTTGTAAATCTGACAATTCATTCTGCAAACGGATTTCTTGCATCCTGAGTGTTTCAAGGGCTTGCTTCACGCTTTCATTATGAACAGATTGGGCGAGCTTGTACCGTTTTTCTTCAATGGTTGCATTTTGATGTTCGTATGCCGATTTTGTTTTGTTCCTTTCCTTAATGACTTCGAGAAGATTGTTTGACTGGAAATTGGTATAGGCCGTGATTGCAGCCTGCTTATATCCGTCAACCAGTTGCTTAGCCTGTTCTGCATCATCCCATTTGACGCTTATTTTCAGCATGTTCTGGAAACAAGGCGCAGAATCGCAACTGATGTCAAGGGCTTCTTTCAGGTACATTTGCTTATCCTGCGGGATTGCAACAACATCGCCTGTCTGTTGTTTTACGGTGTCGGTGCGAAGGATTTGCTGAACTTCGTAAATGGACAGTCGAGGGATCATGTCAGAAATTTGTTCCGGATGGTAGCAAAGGATTGACGAAGCTTCCCATCGGAAGAAACGCTTCTGTTCCATGAGCATGAAGACGCCAAAGACGATCGCGGCGATGACCGTCACGATGACCAGCAGGATGAAATATTGCTTCAAGACTTTTGGAAACTGGCGCTTGTGCGCTGGTTTCTCAACGGTCTTTTTTCCTCCTGTGAGATTGATTGGTTTTGAATCAAGTGGTTGCATTATGTTTTTGATTTATCATGCTGTTCCTGCATGACATTGCTTAATTGAAGATTTCCCAAAGTCGAACCAGTTCCTGTCTGCTATTGTCCATCTTTCCGAATGCCTGTGATAACGGCTGGCCGTTGTCAAGATTCCATTGGATATCATGTAATGTTTCATGTAGGCTTGTGAAAAGACGGACGGTTGCGTTTTTGAACAACAACCGCAGGGGACGTGCTGTTTTTGTTTTGGTGAACCAACGTAGGGCGTTCACCATGGGTGAACGTCCGATGAATGCCGGATGCCCGTAGAGACATTCCGTCATCTGCCGCGTCGTTTCCAAAACGGCTGCGGAACGGTCCGTGGTGAGTGCAACGAAGTTTCTGGTGGCGTTGAGCCATAATTTTAGATAGTCAGGCAGTTTATCCAACGGATTCATCTGCTGGGAACCTGGCAGGAATTTGAAGTCTCTCGCCGCCTTGTAAAACGGTGCGATTTCTTTGAAGATACTGTTTGTATGTGCATCGTACATAATGATTTTCAGTCTTCTTTCAAGATTGTAGTCATAACGCTGCTGAGCGATCAGCAACGCGTCACCCGCGCCGAGGGCAACCTTGTGCAAGTTGCGGACGGCGAAGTCGATGACATTGTCGTCAACGATATGTCCTTCTTCATTCAGATGAGCCGTGGCGAGCCGTTGAGTGGCGAAGAGGAGTCCCATGCCGCGGTTCACAAGAAGCCGTAGCGCTTCAAGAACCGGCAATTCATGTGCGTCTGGACACGCCACTTCAGCCAGCAGGTCCGGACCGCAGACGAGGCGATGGCTGTGCAGCAATTCCTGATACATGAGCGTATGTCGTTCGCAACGAAGCTTGGCGATGGTTTTTACTGGAGCAAAATCCACAGAGATGCCAATGGTTTTCTCATAGGCAGGTGCGATTGAGGCGAGTCTGTTGTCAAAGGCTTTCCGCTTTGCGGCAGAGAGACCTTTAGAGAAGGCGAAGAAGTCCAGATCGTTGTAGGGGAGGTGGCACCCATCCTGTGTGACGAGAACACCGCCTTCTCCACGACCGTATCCGCCGCCTAGATAGAGTGCGACGTGGTCAGAGTCCGCCAGCCGGTGGATGTCATCCGCCAGCCGGCGGAGCATGTCCGCGATGGCTTGTTCGACAGCCGGGTCGCCCTCGGCCGTGAAATGTTCAATATTTGTTGATGTATTCATCGTGTTGGAAGATACGCCTGATGAGCGTGGTCATAATGATGGAGAATCTAAGCTTGATGGAGTCATGGGCTAGAAAATACTGGTCATCTATTTGCCTTTGTGCGGAGGATTGACCGCTTTGGATGAATTCCGAATATGTAAATACCGCACTGTTACCGTCGGGTGGGTTGATACATCCGACGAGTTGTTTCCGAAAGACAAGGCATTGCAGGACGCCAGGTACCTTGTCCAAGGAGAATTTGAAATACCATCGCTTTGTACGGCTTGTCCAGACGAAGAAGAAACAGAGGAAAAACGCATAGCAGATAAATAGATGGATGGTGACGGGAATGGCCATGACAAAGTTGAAAACGGCATGGACGAATCCGAGAATGTAGTTTTTGACATGGGCACTGGTGTCTCCTGATAATTCTGTTTCGTCCATTACGAGTTTCACGTTTTTGTAGGGATCGATGATTACATTGCGGTCTACGATTTTATCAATGATTTCCAGATCATTGGAGAGGTATGTGTTGTCGCAGATGATAGAGCGTTCGACATGGACACCATTGTCCATGATGACGTTGTTACCGATGATAAGCGGTCCCTTCAATGTACAATCATGTTCGATACGGACATTGTCGCCCAAGAGGATGGTGTGTTTGGGTGACGCTACACCTGCGTCGTCTTCATTAAAGGTACAGCCTCTCATGATGACGGGCGTACTGCCGAAGATAATGTTGTCACGTGACTTGTATCCGGGTAAGCTGCACTGCCGAGAATCTATCAGTAACGAAAGATTGAGATTGAAGTAGTCCTGAATGGAGCGGATAGGTTTTTCTTGCGGAATGCGGACTCGTGAGAGCATCTGGTTATGGTAGTAGTAGATGCCAGAAGCACAAGGTTGCATTTCGGTTGGTTCTAGACTGTTTTGGATTTGTTTTACATTGTTTTTCCAGTCTTCTTCCTTTTCATTTGGGGCTCCTCCGATGAAGAAGAGACCGTTGAGTATGAGGATGTCGTCTTTCCCGCAATAAAGACGGTGGAATGTCAGAAGCTTTTGGACATTTGGGATGGTCTTGGCCCCCATGTACTCCAGATGGGAGTACCATTGGTAGCTGTCGTTGAATTGCGCTCGGATTGATTCATCGTAGCAGTAATCAAGGAGGAGGACCTCCTCGATCTGCAGGTTTGAGCAGAAGTCCATGAGGTGGTGCGCAAGCGGTTTTCCTGCAACCGAAAGCGTAAGCGGGCTGCGCAAACTGAAGAATTCATGGAACCATGAATCTCTTTCACTGAATAGATTGATGATCGCTTTCATACCATAGCCTCTGTTTTAAACGGACCCATCTCCGGTGAGGACTGCGGGAATCGTCTTGAGGAGAATCATGCAGTCTTTCCAGAAGCCTCTGGTCTGAATGTATTCAGTGTCCAGTTTGACCTGTTGTTCGAACGGAATATTACTACGGCCGGAAACCTGCCATGTGCAGGTAATGCCGGGAGTGACGTTGAGACGTTTGCGCTGTGCAAGCGTATAAGTGGCGACTTCGCTTGGAATTGGGGGGCGCGGACCGACGAGGCTCATCTGCCCAAGAAGGACGTTGACGAGCTGCGGCAGCTCGTCAAGGGATGTCTTTCGGAGGATGCGTCCGATTTTGGTAACGCGCGGATCGTCATCCTTCGCTTTCAGTAGGTCGGACAGTGCTGGACGTTCTGGTTTTTGACCAGTTCTTTTTTCAATCTCTGCCGCTTTTTCATCCCATTCCTGCAGCATTTTTGCTTCAATTTCCTTGGAGTTGATGTACATGGAACGGAATTTCAGGAAGTTGAATGGCTTGCCGAATTGCCCAATGCGTTTGGAATGATAAATGATGGGGCCCTCAGAACCCAGTTTGATGAGGATGGCAATGATCAGCATTGGGAGGAAGAGGGCGATGAGGAGGGCTATCGACCCGCAGATGTCCATGGTGCGTTTTAGGACGCGTGCGCTTCCAACCGTTATATTCCACGCGAGCATCTTGAAAGAACTACCAAACGACGAACGGCGTTTCCGCGGAACGATGCGTACCCGGAAGCCGTTTTTTTTCGATTGGTTGTTGACGCCGTGGGTGAATGCCATGGTGGAAAAAGTGAACGGTTGGCAGTTTTGAAAAAATGGAATGCAATTGTTTGAAAAAACTGGTATGCTTGTGCTTATGATTTGAGGAATTCCTCAAAAATGGCGTTGAGTTTAGAAAGAAGGGCGGAGCAGTTTTCAGTGGTGGGCGGTTCGGGGCCTATCCCTTTCCCAAGGTATTCCAGCTCCTTGGCGACAACAGCGAAAGGCTCATGTCCGATGTTGAGTGCGCAGCCTTTCATGGCATGGGCGATTTTCGCCAACGCGGGGAAGTCCTTCTCTGCAAGCGCATTATTGGCGCTCGGAAGGCGTTCCTGTATCGTGCTAACATATTCATTGTAAAGCTCTTGGATGAGTTCCATATCATCCAGACCGAGGTTTTCCTTCATATAATCGACGATTGCTTTGTTCATATTGTCTCCGTTGTCCGTCAAGGATTGCATTTGATGCAGAACACGGATTTGTTAAGCCCGTGGTAATGCATTCTGGTGACGGTTGATGCGATATTGTAGATGAGCGGCAAGCCTCTGCCGTGCTGTGAGAAATTGTCGTTGAGCTCATCGAGGAGCTTGTCGATTTCTGCTCCGCTATAGTTGCGGTTGGTGTCCCAGAAGACACCACGTTCCAGAACGGTTACATTGACTTTGTCATCGTATGGGTGGATTTTGACAATAATGCCGTTGCTGGTGATATTGGCGTTGTCCTTACCATGCTGGACACAATTGATAAGCACTTCTCCCAGAAGAATTTCAATGTCGTTTTCAAGTTTATGGCAGCTTTCAATAGGGGAGGCGACGAGGTAGTCGTGCACCCGGTCAAGCATATTGTTGGTTTCGTTGATGTCCGTGTTGATTTGTGAGAGGAAAATGTTCTTGCTAAGGGATGTGTTTTTGCGTATGGCGACTAGGAAGAGATCGTCCGACGGGCAGTCATAACCGATCTGCTCGATGAAGTTGCGAACAAGGAAGGGAATGGCGACTGTGCTTTCATTGTCGTACAGGGAGGTCAAAAAGTCGTATAATTCATGATCTTCGATAAACGACTCGGGGAACTGGCTGGAGCCGATATCAAACAATCCGTCTGTGAATGCCAGAAAGAGGTCGCTATCGCTGAAATCGAATTCGACGTTGTTTTCTGGAAGATATGGGCTGGAAGGGGAGAATCCGACCGGCAGGGAGCCGAGTTTGTCCGGATTGACCTGTTTGAGTTTCTTCTCTTTGAAATTCAGGCAAAGCATGTCCGGATGGCCTGCGGAATGATAGATGAGACGATTGTTCTCAAAGTCCCACAGGACGATAAGACAGGTCATATATACGCTTTGTTTGAAGTTGTTGCAGAAGATGTTGTTAAGCTGTGTCAAGATGAAATCAGGCGTCAACGTTTCCTGTGACTGGGAGGCGAAAAGATTTTTGACGAAGAGCTGGATGGGGGTCATGCAGAGGGCGGCCGAGATGCCATGCCCGGAGATGTCTCCCACGACACTGATGTAGCGATGGTTGCCGATGGGGAAGAACTCATGGAGATCCCCCGATACTTGGGAGTGCGGCTCGTAGATGTACGACATGACAAAGTCGTCATTGACGATGCTCCACGGCGGAAGCATGAATTTCTGGATTTGCCCGGCGAGCCTGAGATCTTTGTCTATGCTGTTTTTCAGTGCGGCGATTTCCTGCTGGGCGTTCGGTACTTCCAGAACGCGTTCAATCATCATGAGCAAGTCCATCTTCTTGAAGCTCTTGTTCATATAGTAGGAATACCGATCCGACGTGATTTGCTTCATGAGGGTGCTGTCCATGTTGTCCGCTAGGGACGACATGAAGATGATCGGAATGAGCTTGTTCGAGTTGCGGATAAGGCCACGCAGATCGAACCCGTTGATTCCGTTCATGTTGATATCTGTGATGATGACGTCGTATTGTTCCGCCTTGAATTTTGAGTAGGCTTCCTGTGGATCGAGACAAAGCGTAAGGGAGTAGTTTGTCCCACGCATGCAGGCCTGGACGGTCTTCAGGGCGAACTGCTCATCATCTATGACTAGAATTTTCTTTTTTTCAGACATTTTGTTTTTTAAGATAAATTAATATCTATACTGCATTTTCTATTCGCTTCACTCATAATATAACCTTATTAAGCAAAAAAATCAATCTTTGTCAAGTAGATACTCTTTCTGCGATATTAAAAAATGATTAAGAATGCGAATTGTCATTTGGCCGGCTCCCATGGACATTCACCATTCGCCTCGATACCTGCTCGTCCATTCTGTCCGAATCCATTGACGGCTTCGTAAGCAGCATCCCGTGCAGGATTTACGTATTTGACAAACCATTTACGCATTTTGTCTCGCATATCGGTAACGCGTGGAGCGTATTCCGGCAGATCTACAAGATTCTGTGTTTCGTCCGGGTCCTCCGTGAGATGGTAGAGTTCATGTGGGCCGTAGGGATAGCGATGGACGTATTTCCATTCGCGTGAGCGAATCATGCGGACGGGACCGTATTCGTCGAAAACGACCACATTGTCATCTCCTTCATCGTTGCCGGACAAGAGGTTATGGGCAAAACTGTGGCCAGGGAGTTCTGACTTGAGAGGATTTTCGACGTTCGCGATTTCAAGAATCGTCGGGAAGACATCGTAGTGGCTGTGCAGACCATTGGCAACCCAACCGGGCTTGATATGACCGAGCCATGACATAATGAAGGGGATTTTGACGGATGTGTCGTACATGTTCAGAGGAAATGTTCCGTTGCCTTTTCCCCAGATTCCATGGTGACCCATGTTCATGCCGTTGTCTCCGCTAAATACGACAAGCGTGTTATTTAGGACGCCCATTCGTTCTAGTTCGTCCATGATTTGGCCGATTCCGTTGTCCATTGCGGTGATGGCAGTGTAGTAGCCCTGCAGATTTTCCCTTCTGGATTCTGGCGTGTAGCCTTGCGGGGCGGTCGGCGACTGCCATGGATGTTTGGGAAGATCTGGCGTGGAATGGAACGGACAGTCGTCGTACTGATGCCAGACGTCGGCTGGGTGGAACCTTTGTCCCCATGGAGAGTGTGGTGCGGTGTAATGGACGCTGAGCAAGAAGGGCTCTGTCTGTCCTTTGCGTTCATGAAGGAAGCCGAGTGCTTTCTCCGTGACGCAATCCGTGACGTAATCTGTTCTGCGATAAACCTTTCCGTGGTCGATCCATTCATAGTTATTGTAGTCGCCGCCGCCAAAGGCGTATGCCTCCCAATAGGAATAGCCTTTTTGCGGACGTGCGCTGTTCCCCATGTGCCATTTGCCGGAGAAACCGCAGATGTAACCTGCTTTTGCGAGGTAATCCGTGAATCCGTCCAATCCGTCCAGATAACCGATGGCGCGGTCTTTTCCGCGGAATACGCCATCCGGATCGTCGATGTTTCCTTTTCGTAACCAATCTTGGATACCATGGTCGGAGGGAATTCGTCCCGTGAGGAGGGAGGCTCGGGCTGGTGAACAGACGGGGGAGACGCAGAAGAAATTCTCGAAACGGACACCATTGGCGGCGATTTTGTCGATATTCGGAGTTTTGAGTTCATTGTTTCCTGCACAACCAAGGGCCCAGGCTCCTTGGTCATCGGAAACGAACATGACAATGTTTGGGCGTGTTTGCATGACTTTTTATTTATATATTAAGGTAAAGGAAAAAAATTGAGTCATAAATATACGCCGCTCTTTTTGAAAAGCAACAGGATTGATAGAGAATTGATTGGTAAGAATATTGTGATCAACTCGAAAGTAGTGTGGCTTGACGCGTATTGAGTGTATTCACGCGATTTTTAGGAAAAAAGCGGGAAAAATATTTGCTTTCTTCGAAACACGGGGCATATTATGAGAGTTTCCGACAATTTAGAATGGTTTTCGCGCAAGCGGAGAGGTGGCTGAGTGGCCGAAGGCAGCGGTTTGCTAAACCGTCGTAGGTACAACAACCTACCGGGGGTTCGAATCCCCCCCTCTCCGCCATTTTTATACTCAAAAGCTCCGATGTGTCACAATGTATCACAATTCGGAGCTTTTTTATCTTCAAAAAACACGCTGAATGAAAATGAGAACTGAAGCAAAAGAAGCATTGGCGAGATTGCGGAATAAGATTCTGGATTCAGACAACAAGGCATGTTTTATCGAACGGGAAGAGTTGTTGCGTACACATGAGGCGGATGTCTTGGCGCAGCCGCCGGAAGAGCGCTATCGTTTTGAGTTTGAACTGCTGATGGAAAATCTTTCAACGCCGATTGATTCCGATGACGTTTTTGCGGGGCGCATGTTGGAAGGACGTTGGCCGCATGAGGATGGCTTCAGCCGTAATGGTCTATCATCGCCAGGACATATTACACTGGCCGTTGAACGTGTGTTGAAGATTGGTCTTCAAGGAATTGCAGAAGAAACCGCACGGCATGCCGTGCGTATTGGCACGATTGAGGCGATGTATTTTTCACGGCAGACGACAGGTTGTGTGGAGGCGATTCGTCGCTATTGTCTGCGTTATGCAGATGCGGCGGAAGCTATGGGGAAGAAGGAAATGGCGCGGGCGTTGCGGCAGGTGCCGTATGGACCTGCGTATGATATGTTTTCGGCGTTGCAGTCCGTTTGGATGCTGCAGTTCATCTGCAGCACGATTTGCGCGGCGCGGGATTTTGCTCCAGGCCGCTTAGATGTCTGTCTTGCACCATATTGCAGCGGCGATCATGAGAAAACGACGGAGTTGTTCGCGTTTTTCATGATGAAATTCAATGAAATCACGGGAACATGCACGGACAATTATCTACGGAAGCCCGTGCCGTGTGTCGCAAGCAAACAATACATTACATTAGGTCCTGAATACAATTATGTAGATGAATTGTTGGTCGAAGCGGCGGCGGAAGTGCGACTGCCGCAACCGATTCTGAATTTCCGTGTTGGAACGGATTATGGTTTGGCGGCGAAGGCGGCGCATCGGCTTGGACCTCAATGCAACTTCTTCAATGACAAGATGATAACAAATAAGCTACTGAATAGCGGAATTCGCCCAGACGATGCGGTGAACTATTCGTTCACCGCCTGCAATCGCGTGGATCTGCCTGGGCGGCTGTACAATATTATGGCCCGAATAGATTCCTTCACGGACAGTTGCGGATGGTTCTACAGAGCAATGACGGAGGCGGCTGATGTTGCGGACGTGCTTCCGAAGTTGCGGGACGTGGCTCATGCGGAAATCGTCAATATGATGAATGCTCGCAAATCGCCTTATTCGAAAGGCTTGTGCTACCATTTTGAGTCGTTGTTCATCGACAGCTGTGTCCAAAGTTGTTTGGATATTTGGCGGAAAGGTGCTGAGAACTACCGCTGGCTCCATCTCATGTTCATGGGAATCGGCACGATGGCGGATAGCCTGATGGCTCTAGAAATACTGTCGAAACGATATAAATATGGAGAAATCAAAGAGATATTAAAGGATGATTTCAATGGGCATGAAGAGCTTCGGCAGGAAATCATTCGTGATTTTCCAAAATACGGAAATGGCGATGAATCAGTGGATTCCAAGGCGGCAACCATCGGCAATCTGCTCATTGACGCCTTCGAGGAGGCTGCGCGGGAGGAAGGCTATCTGGCGATGCCGTCATTTTATTCATTGACGCTTCATCGAGATTATGGTCTGCGTATTGGTGCAACACCCAATGGACGGAAGGCTGGAACGCCGATCAGCGAGAACCAATCGCCGACGTATGGAGCAGATCATCATAGCCCGACTGCGCTTTTGCAAAGCGTTGCAGCGCTTCCACTTAATCGCTGCATTTGCGGCGGATTGAATTTGAAATTCGGTTTCAAACCATCAGCGGAGACGTTGGAAGCCATGATGAAAAGCTATTTCGCGATGGGCGGACAGCATCTCGGCTTCACGATGGTCAGTCGTGAGACATTGGAAAAGGCACGGCAGCATCCGGGGGAATACCGGATGTTGCTCGTTCGGAAGACTGGTTTCTCTGAATATTTCATCGCGTTATCCCCTGCGGAGCAGCAGGATATGATCGATCGGACGGAGTATTGATTCCGTTTTCGGAGAAGATTTTTATTTGGGCAAGGCGTCTTTCAGACGGTTCAACGCCTCCATGAGAATGGAGCGCGGCGTGCCGACGTTGAGACGCATGAAGCCTTCTCCACCGGGGCCGAACATCTCGCCGTCGTTCAAGGCGAGATGCGCTTTGTTAACGAAGAAATCGTTCAGTTGCTCATGGTTCATGCCGAGACCGCGGCAATCAAGCCAGACCAGAAAGGATGCCTGTGGCCGCAAGGCCGTAATGCCTGGAAGGTCTTTTTCGCAGAAACGGATGACGAAATTGATGTTGTCCTGCAGATAGGCGATCATCTCCCGCCGCCATTGTTCACCATGCTGGAAGGCTGCAAGAGCGACGATCGGGGAGAACATCGGCGGTTCGCTGAATTCATTCATCTCCAACCAATCGAAGAACTTATGGCGTATCTTCACATCAGGGACAATGGCATACGCGCTGACGACGCCCGCGAAGTTGAACGTCTTCGTGGGAGCGGCCAATGTAATGCTGTTGTGGGCGGCGGCTTCCGAGACGGATGCGAACGGGATGTGCTTGTTGTCCCACAACGCCATGTCGCAGTGGATTTCGTCGGAAACGACAAGGATGTGATGCTCCATGCAGAAGTCCGCCAGCCTGGTGAGTGTTTCGCGATCCCATACGACGCCGCCCGGATTGTGCGGATTGCAGAGGATCATCATCCGGCATTTGTCATCGACGATAGACGCAAGATGTTCAAAATCCATGTGATAGATTCCGTCATCACCAAGCTTAAGCGGATTTACGACGACCTGGCGTCCGTTGCCTTCAGGCGTGATACGGAAATGGTGGTAGACGGGAGTCTGGATGATGACTTTTTCATCAGGCTTTGTGAAGACATTGACGGCGAAGCCGATACCTTTGACGACGCCTGGAATGAAGGTCAGCCAGTCTTCGGATATGTCCCATCCATGGTGGTCCTTCGTCCATTTTGCGACGGTCGGCCACAATTCCGGCGGTGTTACCGTATATCCTAAGATGGGATGCTGGAGACGGTTGCGGATGGCATCTATGATGAAGTCAGGCGAGGCGAAATCCATGTCCGCAACCCATAATGGGAGGAGGTCGTCCCGTCCATAGCGCTCTTTCAGGACTTCCAGTTTCAATGAACCGGTATTGCTTCTGTCTATGACTGTGTCGAATGAACTCATATTTGTCGCTCTATTTTATGTATATACTTTTATTATTGTCTTAGCAATTAATGAAAAACGAAATAAATTCGAATACAATAAATAAAATAAAATGATTAGAGCATGTGCATATAGATAAAGTAAATGATCGGAGAACAATTTACTCATCATATTTGCTTTTTCAGAGGCGGGAGAACAAACAAGAGACCTTGGAGACAGTCCATTTGTTTATAATTCTTATGCAGGAATGCCATAAAATATTCAGGAATGTTTTTCAGGTTCTCTTCTTGAACAAGAATAATGGGAGTCGCTTTGATTTGGATTTCTTTTAGTAGCTCTTCCCAAATAACAGGGGTTACATTGGAAATTGGGCACTGATAGAGATATCTACAATCAGGTTTAGCATTGTAGAAATAATAGGCGAAACAAAGACTGCCAACGACTAACATTCGCCTATCATTTTGATCGAGTAATTCACAGAGGGGTGCATCCTTCTTCCAAACGGGAATATGGGGATGTTTCATTTCTTTTAAAAAGGCCGATGCCTTAAGAAGAAACATAATCCCAATAAAAAGCAATAAACAATTTCTTGTTGTAGTCCAGATAAATGGATGAAGCCTTTTTTGAATCTTGTATATGAAGTCATTTACCAGTTTGATGGTGTATTTGAAGACGAAAGCATACGCTAACAATGCAGGTAAGGTCAGAGTAATAAAATAATAGACGTATACTCTACCAAGCCATGTAGGAGCATTCAATAGAAATGTAGCGAGAATAAAGCCCAGCACATTTTTATCATCTTTACCACAATGCTCGTTCTTTACACAAAAGATGAGAATTGTAAGCCAGGGGAACAAAATGATAAGCCGTACGAGATTGTTTGGCTGGTTGTCCAAAGGCCAGCACTTGAACATGCGCAAGAAATTGCTGAACAGCATTCTAGAACTAGCATATTTAAAATTGAAGACAATATAGATGTTGTAAAAATCAGAAAGGATATCATATTTCCATAGATACAGGATGCCGGGGAGAATGGCTGCTATAATCCCAGTCAAACCGATTACAACAGAGAGAGATAAATCTTTCCATTTTCTTTGTCGGCAAAGCATCCAGAGCAAAATAAAACCGGGTGCGGCATACAATGAGACATAGTTAAATTTCAGCATCAGTATCCATCCAAAAGACATGCCTAGCAATAAGGTATGGAGATGATTGACTGTCCCATTTCGTTTTATCAGAGAAATCGGATAGTAAATGGCGTAGGCAATGGCAGGAAGAATATAGATTTCTGTCTGATTGCCATATCCAAGAATGGAATGTTTGAGTAGAAAAACGGGCCATATGAACATAAAAAGCAACGCGGTACGGGGACGCACAACAAGAAGCAGAGTCCGATAAAGTATCCAAGACGTAATGAAGAAGAAAAACCATTCCAGTAATGCTAGATTGGTCAAAAGAGCAATAATATTCAAAAAATAAATATACACTCCCTTATGATCGAACAAATCGCGGTAAGGCAGTCGCCCGCCTTGCAACATTTCTCGAGCAATGGTCAGAAAAACAGAAGAATCCGTATCTGCATACAAAACCCCCGTAATCATTTGTCTAAAAGATGCCAGCTTTATGACGAAGAGGAAAGCCACAAGCGATGAAAGCAGAAGAATAGACAATGTCCCCGGCTTCTGAGCCATGGCAAAGAACACGGTCTGAAAGAATGACTTCATTGCGGCTTTGAAAAGTTTCCATTTTTTGATGGATACTTCACCTGTTGTACGATCATGCTGAGGAACCCTAGTCTCGAAATATCGCAGTTTCAGTTTTGCCGCCATGCCCGACAAGATCACATTCGGGGCGAAAGTCTTGGACGGGATTTCCTGAAAGACATTACAGAATGCTGAGACCCGCATAAGACGGTATGGAGTGTTCACATCCCAGATACTTTGCCCATAAAACATGCGGACGCTCAGGCGGGATATCGCAGAAATGATTTTTCTGGGGAGAGCCTGTTTCCGTCCATCGCGTATGCCGACGAGAAAGTCGTATCGATCTCTGTTTCTCCAGAGTTCGGCAAAACCCTCAGGCCCCATTTCGTCATCGGAATCGACTTGGAAAATCCATTCATATCCGGCTTGGGCAGCATCTCTGTAACCTTGAAGGATGGTCGGTCCATGTCCAGAGTTCGATTTGTTATGGCCAACGATTCTGCCTGGATACTGTTTCTCTTTTGCCATGATAACATTCCAGGAACCGTCTTTCGATCCGTCGTTATACGGATTAATCGTATAGTCGATGCCTAGCTTGTCCAACTCCTTGGTCCATTTGTCAAGGACGGCGCCAATGGCTTCCTCCTCATTGTAAACCGGAATGATAACAGCAAGTTCTTTCATTTAATTACTCCTGTTTGACATTTCAGAATGCTCGATGCGCAGTCCAGCGCAGCCTTGACAGCCTTGTCCATATCCCAGTACTGGTAGCAGCCCAGTCTGCCTCCGAATACGACATTCGGAAACGTTTTAGCAAGTTCTTGATATTTTGTGAGAATCTGCATGTTCCTTGTATCGTTGATTGGATAATAGGCTTCTTTCCCCGGTGCATATGCATCGGGATATTCGCGGCAGATGATAGTCTTTCCTGAGGAAAAGACGCTCCGTTCCGGATGATAATGCTTGAATTCGTGAATCCTCGTGAACGGCGTGGATTCGTCACCGTAATTCATGACTGAGATTCCCTGGTAGTCCTTCAGATTCAATGTCTCATATTCAAATTTCAGACTTCTCCAGGAAAGCGGACCAAAACAGTAGTCAAAGAATTCGTCGATCATACCCGTGTAGATAACGACAGCGGATTCAGGTAATTCTGGTTTCAGCTTGAAATAATCTGTTCCTAACATCAACGTGATATTCTCATGCGTCAGCATCCTGTGGAACATGGTGTTGTAACCGTCCAGCGGGATTCCTTGATATGGATCATTGAAGTAATCTGTATTGAAGGTCAGACGAACAGGAAGCCGTGTGATGATAGACTCGGGAAGTTCTACTGGCGGTTTGCCCCATTGTTTCTTTGTGTAGCCGTAAATAAAGGCTCTATATATCTTTTCACCAATAAGGGAAATGGCTTTTTCCTCCAGATTTGACGGCTTGGTTATATTCGCCTGGGCGATTTCATTCGTCAGAAATTCGGCTGCCTCGCTAGGCGTGAAGTCCCGGTCGAAAAACTCACAAAGTGTATTAAGATTAATTGGCATGAAGTAGATATGTCCACCAGTCCGGATCGCTACATGGTGGCGGTAATTCGTAAACTTCGTAAAACGAAGCATATAACGGAAAACTTCCTCGTTGGAAGTGTGGAAGATATGAGACCCGTAGGTATGGCACTCGATGCCTGTTGCCCTGTCCATGTGGGAAGCTGAATTGCCACCAATCATTTTCCTCTTGTCAATTACAAGTACAGGTTTTCCCGCGACCGCTAGTCGTTCAGCAACAACTGAACCGAAGATACCGCATCCAACGACGACATAACAAGCGTCAATCATATTCTTATTCCTGTAATAAATGTCTACCTTGATCTTACAGCCACTCCATAAGCGAGAGGAAATAAAATAGCAAGTTCATGACATCTTCGGGAAGTCATGCAAACTACCGCCCTAAGAGATACTATGATATCATCAGAAATATACTATGTCTGTCTTTTCCCAGATTACAAGTTGAAACTAGGTTAACTATTCCAAAAAATCAGTCTTTTTAGAAAGAATGGAGTAAATTTGATGCATTTTATCACAAATGTATGTACTAAAATTTAGAAATAGTCATCAGATAATTGGGACAATATTAAAAATATGGTATAGGATGTCGAAATAATTTATAAAATGCCTTGTTTAACTCAAGGTAGAGGTTATTTTAAAGTATAACCAGAATCTCATAAAGTGTCAATTAATCAATAAGGAATAACATGAAAGACAGCATTAACATCGGTGTCGTCGGTCTTGGCGGACGTGGTGTCGGCAATCTGCGTTTGATTTTGAGAATGGATGATGTACATGTCGTCAGTTTGTGCGACTTGCGCAAAGATCGTCTGGACAGGGCGTTGCAGGCGGTGAAGGACGCCGGTCGGCCCATACCGCAGGCGACTCTTGACTATGAGGAGATGCTGGCCCGAAAGGACATCGACGCCATCTGCGTGTTTTCAGGCTGGAACGAACATCTGCCGTTGTGCATCGAGGCGATGAAGGCTGGAAAATATGCGGCGACGGAAGTCGGCGGCGCGAATTCCATTGAACAGTGCTGGGAGACGGTGCGTGTCAGCGAACGGACAGGCATGCCGTGCATGCTGTTGGAGAACTGCTGCTATGACCGCAACGAGATGACTATTTTAAATATGGTAAAACAAGGCCTGTTCGGCGAATTGGTCCATGCGGAAGGCGGTTATTGCCATGATCTGCGCGAGCATATCGCTCTCGGTTATGAACGCGACCATTTCCGCCATGTGCAGAACCGTAACCGTTGTGGCGAACTGTATCCGACGCATGAACTCGGGCCGATCGCCAAATGGCTGAATATCAATCGCGGAAACCGCATGCTGACCGTTAGCGCCATTTCATCGAAGGCCCGCGGCATGAACGCGTGGGTGGCGGCGAACCGTGGGGCAGATCATCCGATGGCAAGTTGTCCGTTCACGGAAGGCGATGTGACGATTACGACCATCAAATGCGCCCATGGTGAGACGATTATGCTTTGCCATAATACATCACTTCCAAGACCTTACAGTCGTCGAAATGTTTTACAGGGTACAAAAGGCATTTGGTCAGAAGACAAGAATTGCATCTATTTGGAAGGCATCAGCGAGAGGGCGGACTGCTGGGAACCCATTGACAAATATTATGAGAAGTATGAGCATCCTCTGTGGAAGGCATACCGTGAAGGCGGCAAGTTGATGCAGAACAAAGAAGGTCACGGCGGCATGGATTATCTTGTGCAGCGTGCCTTCTTCGAAGCCGTCATGGCTGAGACGCAGACACCGATCGATGTCTATGATACGGTCAGTTGGATGGCGGTGACATGCTTGAGTGAAGATTCCATCGCGAAAGGCGGTATGCCTGTTCCAATGCCCGATTTTACGAATGGCCGTTGGTTCACCCGTAACGATATCGTGCCTGGACCGTACTGCTTGGATGAAGTCTGCTGGAAATATTTTGAATAGTGGTCAGTGGTTAGTGATTAGTGGTCAGTAATTTAAGAGGATACTGGAACATGGAAACAAGAGGATATCTCGTCGTTACGGATACAGTTGTTGCGGATGGAAAGACGGATGTGGCGGATCAGATCCAGAAGTTGATCGACGATAATCCCAATCGCACAATCTACTTTCCCGACGGTGTTTATGTGTTAGGTCATCCGATTCTGACGCCCGCCGATCCCAAGAAGAGTGTTGATTTGCAGCTGTCGAATTATGCTGTTTTGAAGGCGGCGGATAATTGGAGCTCCGAAGAGGCAATGGTCCGTCTCGGCGGCGAATGCCCCGCGAACGACATCCGCACCATCGGCAGCAACTACAGTTTCACAGGCGGAATTGTCGATGGAAATGGCGTTGCCAACGGTATTTCCATCGATGGTGGACGCGAGACGAAAATCCGTGACGTATCCATCAAGCATACACGCATCGGCATCCACATCAAACGCGGTGCGAACAGCGGTTCGTCTGATTCGGATGTCATGAGCGTGAATATCGTGGGCAATCGTGCGCGGAATTCCATCGGCGTGTTGCTGGAAGGATATGACAACACGTTGAGCAATATGCGCATAGCGGACGTCTATGTGGGAATCGAAGTGCGCAGCAGCGGCAATTCATTCCGCAACCTCCATCCGCTATATACCTGTGGATGGGATGATTACGGCGACAGCACGGGTTTCTGGGACCGCAACGGCAACAACTGGTACAGCTTCTGTTACAGCGATCAGTTCGCCATCGGCTTCCATCTTGGGGCGAACATCTGCAGCATTTTCGACAGCTGCTACTGCTTCTGGTATGCGGGCAAGGCTCCGTGGGAGAAAGGCGTGAAGGCGGACGGCATGTTCAATTCCGTCATGAACACGTTCCGTGCGGATTTCCATCACGATTCTGTGAAGAATGTGTTTCTGGAAGTCGCAGAGCCGGGCGGACATGGTGTCTTGAACCATCCAGTCGTCAATCGTCAGCGTGTGTCCGATTTCGCATTTGAGAGCTATATTTCCTAAAAAAGCGACAAAAGCAACAAAAGGCGGAAGGCTTGTTGAAGGCCTTCCGTCTTTTTTATTATGTGATTTGTAGAAAACTACTGGATGTCAATCAGCCACTGCTGGAGTTCCTTGATGGCGTTGTCGGTATCCATAACCCAATCTGCATCACAGGTTTCCAGCGTGCTGCGAATGGCGCCGGCGGCAGGGGAGGCCGGATAGGCGTCCATGATCTTCTTGGCTTCGCGGCAGTTGGCAGCAAGATCCGGGAGGGCTTTGATGAGATTCTTCACATCCGTGATGACGGCGAAACGGTCGGCGTCGCCTGCGAGTTCATGATAGAGCTTCATGCCGTCACGGGCGTTGCGGAGGAGGACCATGCCCATGTTGCCGGAGAAATTCGAGAACTTGCTCATGACGGTGGCGAAATTACCGGTGATGGCGGGATCGTGGCCGTCCGGGAAGATGTGCTTCGGATCGAAATGGTCTGGTTTATCGAAATCATTGCGGTAGCGGTCACGGTCCTCCTTCTTGCGGAAGTCCGGAATGGCGATCGGCTGGCCACCGGCGATGGAGCTGCGCCCAGCCATGATGCCGACGATCGTGACGTCGCTGGCGGAATAGACGTCCCATGGCGCTTTTTCACCTGTAAGGATTTCGCGCGCAAAGTAATAGAGCTCCCAGAAGTCGCCGCCGCCATGGCCCATCGTGTCCGCCAGATCGCCTAATGCGGGCCATTCGGGCTTCACGTTCAGAATGCGTCCATGGCCGGAACTGCCGATGCGGACATAGCAGTTGCCTGTAAAATCAAGAAAACCGCGTGTGCCCCAGATGCGCTTAGAATGTGTGTCGCAGGAACTTGCGCCGATGAGATTGCGAACGACACCGCCGTTGCTCATGTGGATGAGCGACGCGCCGATACGTGCGCTGTCTTTCGTCGGAATGAAGCCTGGCAGTGGCTCTTTTATTTCGTAGGCGACGACGCTTTCGGGCCGAAGGCCTGTGATTTGCATGACGGGGCCGAGCGAATGCGTGTTGTAGTGGTGCGAATTATACCAGGAACGCCAGTTGTGCGCTTCGTAGCCGGGGATGACGGGAACGCCGTCGATGTAGGTATAGCTCAACGAACGGCAGTCGTGGTTGTAGTCGTATTCCGCGTAGGTGAAATCGCCGAAAATGCCTTGCTCCCAGAGCTTTTTGGCATATTGGTTCACCTTCATGAAGGGATAGTTTTCAAGAAGGTTATAGACTTTTCCGGACTTTTCAACGGCTTCGACGAGCTGAACGCCTTCACCAGGCGTGGCGAACGACGTAACTTCGCACATGACATGCTTGCCAGCGTTAAGTGCTTTAATGCAGTCTTTTGCATGGGCGGGGAACCATGTGGCGACGAGCACGGCATCGATGTCGGACGCGAGAAATTCGTCTTCATTGTCCGTCACAAAAGCGTTTGGAAGGTTTTTCTGGAAACGCTCGCGCATGTGCAGATTGTAGTCGCAACCTGCGACGACATCGATGTTTAGTGCGTTGGCACAAGAAATGAACGAACTGCCGCGGCCAAGGCCCCAGATACCGAGTTTGATGCGTTTGTCTGTGTTGAAGATACTCATGATTACTCCTTTAATTTAATGTGACTGTCTCACTGTTTTCATTATTCTGTGCGTCAAGCCATGTGAGCTTGTAGTTGCCGCGGAAGCCACGGAAGGCGACATTGCCGTCCGCATCCGCTTTCACGCAGGTATTAGTGCGCCATTCATGATTGATGAGATCGTTCATGGCGAAATAGGCGGGCTTCGGCTCCATGTCGCGTGAGAATAGGCCGGAGACGGATGGTTCGCCGGGGGCGCCGCAATCATCGACGACGTTCCACCATGTGATGCCCATCATCGGTTTCAGGCTGAACCACAGGCGGTAGAGGTTGCGGGTGATGACGGCCTGAATGGCCTGCCCACGTTCATCGTTGTTGGGGGCGGTGATGGTGATTTCGCTCAGATGGATGGGCAGGCCAGCCTTTTCAAGACGGCTGAATTTTTCATAGACAACAGACGGTGATTCCGTTTCCGTCTTGCCGTCCGCGATGTCCAGACAGGTCTGCGGATTGAAGAGATGCATCTGCGCGCCCATGATGTCGATTTTGCATTTGCGTGACAGAAGATCCTGCACCTGATTGAGATACGCATCCGTCATATTGTAGTCATTGATGTTGAGTTTCGCCTTGGCGGGGAAGACGCTTTCGGCGATCTTGAAGGCGCGGAATGTGTAGTCGCCGGGCATGGGGCCGTATGTGCTCTTGCAGATGCGGGAGCCTGGAACCATGAGGCCTTTGCCGTAGTCTGTGGCACTTTCGTTGACGACGTCCCAGCTGTCGATTTTGTCGCCGTAGCGGAGGGCGATTTCGATGATATGGCGTGCGATGACGGTGTTGAGGCGCGTCGTGAATTCGGGAAAACGATCCGCGAATTCATCGGCGGTCATATCTTCGAAGCATGGGGCTAACGCGTTGCCCGGCAGACGGTTGTTCTGTGGATTGCGATCGAGCTTGGCATGTTTGAAAACATCGAACGGGACGCTGTTCATGAGCCAGTCCGGATACTGCCATGTATTGTTTCCCCAGACGATCGTGTGGCCGTGGAGGCGGATGCCTTTTGAAAGGCAGAACTCGACGACGGGATCGACGGCTGGCCGCCGCCAATGCGGCTGCTGTTTGGAATTTGGGCAGTTGTTCCAGAAGGCTGGCGTGTCGCGGAAGGCGGGTTCGAAGCGTGGTTGTCCTTCGATGAATTCGAGCGTCTTCCAATAGAACGCGATGGTGGCGGAATTGAAAAGCGTGCCGTAGAGGGCGCGATATTTCGCATTGCGTTCGTCTGTTCCAAGCTGATCGAAATTAAAAATATGCGCGCCGAAGATGAACGATGACGACGTTTGTTCGACTTTTACGTCCGCGCCTTTTGGGGCGTTTGTCTTGAAGATGCCGTCCGCCTTGCGGTTCGCTTCAATATCGCGGTCGATTTTGGCTTGGACATCGTCGTTCCAACGCTCCCAGTAGCCTTGTGACATCGCCTGTTTCCAATCAGCCATGGTTGACATGTTGCACTCCTTAATGAAGATTCATTGCTAAAAAAGCACTTTAATAAATAATGTATAGTTCAAGCGGCTGGAATCAAGGCGGGCGCTCTTGACAATCGGCGTTTTGACGATTAGACTAAAGAGCGGCGGAAATGAAAGAGGGTTGTTGGTTAATGAGTTTCCATGACATATTGAATAAGGAGTTCGCATGAGAAGAAAAATCAGTATTTGTTTTATCGGCTGCGGGCAGTTCTGCCGTTGTTTCGTGCCGTTGTTCAAGAAGCATCCGGACGTCGAATACGCCGCCGTGTGTGATTTGATTCCCGAAAAGGCGCAGGAATACCATGAAAAATTTGATGTTCCGATCGTGCCGACGTTTGAGGACGCGATTTCGGATCCGAAATTCAATGCGATCGCCATCTTCGTGCAGCGCCATCTTCATGGGCCGCTGGTCATTCAAGCCTTGAAGGCTGGCAAGAACGTCTATAGCGCGGTCCCCGTCGCCAGCAAAATAGAGGAAATCTTTGAAATCGAACGTCTTGTGCGCAAGACGAGGTTAATCTATTCCATGGGCGAAACAGGATACTATCGTGCCTGCGCTGTTTTCTGCCGCGAAAAAATGGCATCGGGCGAGATGGGCGATTTCGTCTATGGCGAAGCGCAGTACAACCATGACCAACGGCATTTCCATTACGAACACGAAGGGCCGAACTGGCGGCAGGTTGCGGGCATTCCGCCGATGCTGTATCCGACGCATTCAACGTCCATGATTCTCGGCTGCCTACCGCATGTCTATGCAACGAAAGTCTGCGGTTTCGGCTACAGGGAAAAATATTTGACGGATATCTTTGGTGAGAACGGTGTGAATCTGTGGAACAATCCGTTCTCCAACACGGCGATGCTCTGCCAACTATCCAACGGCGGCGTGGCGCGAATCAGCGAAAACCGCCGTCTTGCGTTTGCAGGGCCGAACTCCTACATTTCGCAATTCTACGGTTCAGAAGGTTGCTATGAATTCGCGGTGTCCCACCACTACTTCTCCCATTGGAGCAAGGAGGACAGGAAGAAACTCATCATGGAAGAAGTGACGAAAGAACTTCTGCCGGAAAGCGTTACGGCGATTTTGAACGAACCGGGCACGCCGCAGAAGATCGCCGACCAAATGGGCTTCTGGGAGAGTTCGCCGCGGCAGCATACGGAGCGCATTCCGATTGAAATCCGCAATGAACGCAATGGCCACAACGGCTGCCATCATTTCATGGTGGATGACTTCTGCCAATCGATGGCGACGGGATTGCTGTCGCCGACGAACATTTGGCAGGCGGCCCGTTTCAATCTGCCTGGCTTGGTTGCGCATCAATCCGCGATGCAGGGCGGCATTCTGATGGATGTTCCGGATTTGGGCGAACCGCCGTCAGACTGGCCCGTGCTGAAATTGGATTGATAGTTTGTTAGCTTGGCCCTGCGAAAGTGGGGCGTTTTTATTGTTGTTTCGCCACTTGCTTGAAGACGGTCGCGCAGCGGCCGCAGTGAGTGCAGTTTTGGGCGCAGGTGGTACCGATGCCACTTGTTGCCCAATCCTCGGGGAAGGACTTGTTATCGATGACGATTGGTGAGAATAGAGCGGAATGGACGGGGTCCAGAAGGTCGAGCAGATTGCCGTTATAGCTTCGTGAGGCATAAGCCGCCACGATTTTCGTCGGGTTGGCGATGCGCCGCGTGGCGAGTTTGCAGAAGGAGACGTACGGTTCCCATAGAGCCGCGTCTTCGGGGCGGATCCATGTGGCGCGGATGATGTCCTCAAATGCGTGGTCGATTCCGAAATGCTTCTGGCAGAGCATAAAGGAGAAATTGAATTCCTTCGCCGAAGCGGCTTGTTTGGCGCGATTATGGCCGTGGATGTTGTCGTGGAACGTCTGGAATGGGCATTCGCGGATGCATCCGCTGTTCAGCTGGATGCCAATTCGTTTGCCGTTTTGCGCCGCCCATTGGGCGGCATGTTTGACGTATTCCAGATCGCGGTGGTGTTCGCGCGAGAGATAGAATTCGTCAAAAATGTCCGCCACGGCATCGAAGCCAATCGTGCCGTGCGCACGTAAATTGACGGATGCACGGACTTTTACGGATGGAAAATGCCGTTTCAGGATCGTCGCGATGAAAGGCGATGTGGTTGTGACGATGTCCGGAAACAGTCCAAGGCCGTCCATTTCCGAGAGGACGGTTTTGACCAAATCTTCCAATTCATGGCTGACGGCTTGCTCGCCGTAGCAATTGCAGTTGAAGAGCGTGTCAAGCTTGAGGCCATTTTGGCGGGCCCATGACAAGTCCGCAACGAGGCGTTCACGGAGTTCCGGCGTGAAGTCCGGGGCAGGGCGGCATGAAAGGACGCCCGGCCATGCAAAAAAGACTTCACCTATGCGTTCTTTCCACGGTGAACACGCATGGATGAAGTCTTCATTGAAAAAATGCCCGACGGCGAGTTTTCCGCCAGACGGGCATTGACTGAAGTCTTGGTAATTCACTTACTTCGTTCCAAGACAGCCTTTTGCAGAGGCTTAGTGGTTTTTCTGTTCTTCAACGAACGTCTCGATTTCCTTCAGGGAGACGTTGCCGACGCTGGAGACGAAGTAGCTTCTGGTCCACAGTGTAGGCAGACGGGACTTCAGTTCCGGGAACTTCTCACGGAGAACGTGGGATGTGTAGGCTTTGATCTTGCCGATGATGGAGCAGACGCTCTGATCTGGCGGAATCTCAATGCGGAGATGGACGTGGTCGCTCATGACTTCCGTGGAGTAGAGCTTGTAGCCGAATTCATCCTGCTTTTCATGGAGAAGCTGAAGCAGGCATTCGTCCACGCCGTTAACGAGAACTTTCCGCCGATATTTCGGGCAGAAGATGACGTGGTACTGGCAACTGTAGCGGATGTTGTTGACGTACTGGTACTCTTTTGGCAGGTTGATGATGTCCATTTGCAAACTCTTTTGTTTTTTTTCTACATACCCAAGACAAAAATAATGAAAAATCCGACTAAGGGATTAAAGTAAACGCTATTGAAAAAAAATCCACTAAAAAAAGTAAATAAATCATAAGATTGTGACAAAAAAGATAGCTTCAGGCTATGTTTTTTCCGATTTTCATCATTGAGGAAATGATTTTATGGGCGAAATGGAAGAAAAGGCTGGTGACAAGAAGATTTGGCGCGTCGGGACGTTGACCTACACGATGGGCGGTCTGGTGGCGTTGTTCTGCTGGCTGCTGTGGGGCGATTTCGCGTGGGCGATGAAAGACCGGGCGATCGGACCGGCCGCGACGCTGCTGATCCGCACGTTCGATGTCAACGACTTCCTGTTTTCATTGATCATCATTTCGTTCCCGAGCTTCACGAACATCTTCCTGATGCCGATCATCAGCTATATCTCCGACCGCCATCGTGGACGGTGGGGGCGGCGTATCCCGTTCCTGTTCTTCACGACGCCGTTCATCGTCGTCGGCGCGTGCGGCCTGGGCTTTTCGCCGATGCTCGGCAAGCTGCTTTTCAATCTGACTGGCGAGGCGATCAAGCTGAACACGGCCTGTCTCATCTGCTTCGGCGTCTTCTGGGCGTTGCTGGATTTCGGCACGACGCTGTCGAGCGCCTTGTCCGGAGCGCTGGTGAACGATGTCGTTCCAAAGGAGATGCTTGGGCGTTTCTATGGACTGTTCCGTGCGATCAGCCTTCTGGCCGGCATGCTGTTCAATTTCTATCTGCTGAAATTGGTGGAGGCGCATTACTTCTACATTTTCATCGGCGTCGGTTTGTTCTACGGCATCGGCCTGTACTCCCTCTGCTGGAAAGTGCGCGAAGGCGAATATCCGCCGGTGGACACGCCGCCTGTGAAAAAAATCGGCGACATCTACAAGCCGTTTCTCACCTATTTCCGCCAGTGCTTCTCCATGCCGTACTACCGTTGGGTCATCACGGCGATGGTCTTGAGCGGCATGGCGGCGTCCCCCTACAACATGTACGCGATCCTCTACGCGAAAAGCCCCGTCATCAACATGGACATGGCTCTTTATGGAAAAGTGCTGACGATCTGCTACGGCATCTCCTTCTGCCTGAGCTTCTTCCTGGGGACGTTGGCGGACCGTTTCCATCCGTTGCGCATGTCGATCGCGTCGTTGCTGACGTATCTGGCGACGATGATCGTCGGATGGTTCTGGGTGAAGGACGAGTTCAGCTTCGAAGTGATCATGTATCTGCACACGGTGCTGTCGGGCTGCTATTTCACGCTGTCCGCGTCGTTGGGACAGAGGCTTTTCCCGCATTTGCTGTTCGCGCAGTTCAATTCGGCGTATTCGATGATCCATGCCATCACAACCGTATTGGTTAGCATGCTGTTCGGCTGGTTGCTGAAGAAACTCAACAGCGACTACAGCTACTGTTTTCTGTTCGGCACGATCATGACCGGCCTGGGCATCGCCTGTCTGATCAAAATCTATTTTGATTTTCTGAAGCTTGGCGGCGACAAGGCCTATCAGGCCCCCGATCCAGGAGAATGAACAATCCTTTTATTGTAAGGTATATATATGGAAACGATGACACCAAGGGAAAAATTCTTCGCGGCGTTGGAACGGCGGCCGATTACAGGCCGCGTGCCGCATTTTGAATTGGTCTTTTTTCTGACGATGGA
>JAEEGK010006930.1_pt1 | contig 27125 bp, 29 predicted proteins | sample 8958771 | NCBI WGS metagenome assembly JAEEGK01 (sample SAMN16246547, study PRJNA631951) | gut metagenome | biome: gut microbiome; feature: rumen; material: SC-attached | host: Bos | place: Iran: Karaj | collected 2018-10 | reverse complement strand
GCAGTTGGCGATGGTCTTGCCGAGACCGTCCTTGTTGCGCGCGCCGAAGAACTGGGCGACCATGATGCCGGTACCGGTGGCGACGCCGACGAACAGCGCCATCAGGACCATCAGGACCGGGAACGAACTGCCGACGGCTGCCAGGGCGGTATAACCCCATCTGCTGTTGCCGACGACAATGGTATCAACCGTGTTGTAAAGCTGCTGGGCAAAGTTGCCGAGGATCTGCGGGATGGCGAACATCGCCAACCGCTTCCACGGAGTGCCCTCGCTCATGTTTTTTGGCGAAAACAGCTTTTGGAGAAATCCCTGTTCCTTCTTGGGTTCCATCTCTCTTCATCAACCCTTTCTGTTCCTAATAAATCAATATACGTATCTTAGCAGAAAACAATTTCAATAGCAAGCTATAAAAAAAGAAGAGAAAGCACAATCTTTCCCTTCTTTTTCTATGCGGTTTTTGTGCAGTTAGGAACAAATAATCGGTTTATTCGGCTTTTTCCTTCTCGATATTTCCTTCCGCGGCGTTCTTTTTCACGGATTCGATGCCATTGAGCACGCTGGGCTTGGATTTGTAGCTTTCTCCGACAGCAATGATCTGTCCGTTGGTAGCCTTCAGACGATAGCGGAATTCGCCTGCTTTGTCCAGATAGACCTCGAACTTGGGATGCTTCTCTTTGGTGAAGCCCTCGACCGTCTGGTCCTCCACGGGGGCGACGGGAGCGTTTTTGATAACGCTGGCGATGCCCTTGCGGCAGGCGGCTTCCGTGGTATATATCTCGGATGTGGCGATCACTTCTCCGTTGCCGGCTTTAAGGTTGAACATGACGCCTGTTTTTACCGTGCGGATCACAAATTTACCCATATCGGACCCTCCTGTTTCCAATTATGTAATAAGAATACAGTATACTGCGCCAAAATGCAAGAAAAATCGGCGTTTTGCCCGTATTGCTTACCGGAGGACCACTCTGCGGAAATTCTTCTTTCCGCGTCTGAGAACAACTCCCTCACGCAGCTGTTCGGCCGTAAAGCGCGTTTCGAGATCCGTTACCTTCTCCGACCCGCAGAGGATACCGCCCTGCTGGATATTGCGGCGCGCGTCGCCGTTAGAACTGCAAAGCCCGCTGAGCACGAGCAGGTCGATAGCGCCGACGGTTCCGTCGGCGGCGAATTTGTCTTCGCTTATAGCCTGAGACGGCATATTCGCCACGTCACCGCCCTGGCTGAACAGGGCGCGGGCGGTATTCTGCGCTTCCTCGGCTTCGGCCTCGGAGTGAACGAGCTTCGTAAGCTCAAAGGCAAGGATCTCCTTGGCGCGGTTGAGCTGGCTGCCCTCCCACTTTTCCATCTCGTTTATCTCTTCAAGCGGCAGGAAGGTGAGCATCTTGAGGCACTTTATAACGTCCGCGTCGCCCACGTTGCGCCAATACTGATAGAACTCGAAAGGAGAGGTCTTGTTGGGGTCGAGCCAGACGGCGTTGCCCGCAGTCTTGCCCATCTTGTTGCCGTTGGAGTCCGTCAGAAGCGTAATAGTCATGGCGTAAGCGTCCTTGCCGAGCTTCTTGCGGATAAGCTCAGTGCCGCCGAGCATATTGCTCCACTGGTCGTCGCCGCCGAACTGCATATTGCAGCCGTAATGCTGGAAAAGATGATAAAAGTCGTAGGACTGCATTATCATGTAGTTGAACTCAAAGAAGCTGAGACCGCGCTCCATGCGGTTTTTGTAGCACTCGGCGCGCAGCATATTGTTCACGGAGAAGTGGGGGCCAACCTCCCGCAGCAGCTCGACATAGTTAAGGTTAAGCAGCCAATCGGCGTTGTTTACCATGAGGGCCTTATCGGGGCCGAACTCGATGAACTTCTCCATCTGGCGGCGGAAGCAGGCCGCGTTATGGTCGATGTCCTCGCGCGTGAGCATTTTTCTCATGTCGGTGCGCCCGGAGGGGTCGCCTATCATTGTCGTGCCGCCGCCGATAAGCGCGATGGGCTGGTTTCCCGCCTGCTGCAAACGCTTCATCAGTGTGAGCGCCATGAAATGTCCTGCGGTAAGGCTGTCCGCCGTGCAGTCAAAGCCGATGTAAAAGCGGGCTTTGCCGCCGTTAATAAGCTCGCGGATTTCTTTTTCGTCCGTAACCTGAGCGATAAGCCCGCGGGCAACTAATTCTTCATACATTTCCATTGTCTTTCACCTATCTCTAAAAATTTATTATTAATTCAAAAACGGGGCTACGCCCATAGATCCCGGCAATGCCGTCCATATCCAGTCCCCCTTCAACAAGAAAACGCCCTCTCTCAGATAATCTCTGAAAGAGGGCGTAGTAATTACGCGGTACCACCTCTGTTCGCGCGGGCCTCGCGGCGCGCGCCTCACGGGGAACGGGTTCCCCAAACGCTGTAACGGGCGAACCCCGTCCGCGCCTACTCGCAAAAGCTTTCGGGCGGCTGCTCCGAGACGTATTCACCAAAGCCGCAACAGCTCCTTACACCAAACCGGAGCCTCTCTGCGCAAGCAAGCTTTGGCTACTTGCTCTCATCATTGCCTTTAAACCTAATGTAGTATATCATATTGAAATTATTTGTCAACTGATTTTGGCGGGCAAAATTTCTTCGTTGAAGCAGTTCACTCTTCAACGTTCTCCCGCACGAACTCGACGGAACACGGGGCCGTTGTAACCATGACGCTTTCCTGATGGAAGAAGGCGCAAAGGTCTTTTGCTATTTCCCTGACCGTATTCTCCGGGACATCTATAAGGATGAGGACCAAAGTATTTTCCTCCGTATAGCGCCCGTCGTCATGAAAATAGCCGCCGTTTATCATGTGGAATGAAAAAGCGACGTTATAGTTATGGCATACATTACGGAGAACTGATATGTATTTCTCCGTATCGAATTTTTGGACCTTCGTGTCTGCGTCGTTCAGGCCGACGTATATCGTGGATTGTGTGCTCATAAGCTTTTCAGACCTTCCTTGAATTTTCTTGCGGCAGCGAGCTGCTCTGCCGCGCTTTCGAGAAGGGTTTCGGTTATGTTTGCGCCGCCCGTTATGCGGGCTATTTCGTTTTTCCGCCCCTCATTATCGAGCTTGCGGGCGCTCGTAAAGGTTCTTCCCTCGCTCTCGGATTTTTCTATGAGGAAGCCTGCGTCCGCCATTACAGCAAGCTGCGGAAGATGCGTCACGCATAGAACCTGCTTACCCCTGCTGAGCACCGCTAACTTTTCCGCGACGCTTTGGGCCGCCTTGCCGGATACGCCCGTGTCAATTTCGTCAAATATGAGGGTTTCCGTCGCCTCGGAATCAGAAAGGACGGTTTTCATTGCAAGCATAATTCTCGAAAGCTCGCCGCCGGAGGCGATTTTGCTTATCCTGCCAAGCTCCTCGCCCGCGTTAGCCGACATGAGGAAGCGCACGGCATCGCAGCCCGTGGAATCGAAGCCGTCCTCCCCGCCGAGCGGAGATATCTCAACGCGGAAGCTGACCTTCGGCATATTCAGCTCCGAAAGCTCCTTGACTATGCGCTTTTCAAGCTCGGAGGCGCATTTTGCGCGCTTTGCGGAGATTGCGGCGGCTTCTTTTTTAAGTGAAGCGCGCTTTGCGTCAAGCTCATTTTCGCGCTTTTCTATGTTTTCAGATAGATACTCAACGTCCTCAAGGTCGTTTTTCATCTTTTTCAAAAGCTCGGGAACGGCCTCAAGCGAACCGTATTTTTTAATTAGCTTTTCAAGCCTGTTGAGGCGCGTTTCCGCGCGGTCAAGCTCCGAAACGGAAAAATCGAGGCTTTCGCGGAAACGCATAAGGCTGTCCGTGACGTCCTCGGCGCCGTATCGCAAATCCCGCAGGGTCTTGGCAAGCTCATCGAGCCTGTCAGTGTAACGCACGGCGGACTCAAGCTCAGCGTCCGCCTCGCTCAAAAGGGCGAGCGCGCCGTCGGTATTATCGCCCCCGTACATCGCGTAATACGCGCGGTCAATAAATTCGCTTATTTTCTCGGAATTACGCATGAGCTCGCAATTAGCCTTCAGCTCATCGTATTCGTCCGCGCGCGGGTCAAGTTCCTCTATCTCCGCAATTTTGCCCCGAAGCTCGTCGGCAAGGCGCTCCTTGTCGTTTTCGTGCTCCCGCAGCTCGTTCAGCGCCGCCTTGAGGGTCTTATACGCCTCGTAATGCTTCTTATACTCCGCAAGAGCGCCGCCGAGTGCGCCGAAGCCGTCGAGATAGGCGCGGTGGCTTGCTTCGTTCAGCAGGCGCCGTCCGTCGTTCTGGCCGTGAACGTCTATGAGCATATCGCCCAGCTCGCGCATACAGGCCGTGCTGACGGGCATGCCGTTGATACGGCCGGAGCTCTTCCCGTCAGCGCTTATTTTCCGCATGACGACAAGGCTCTCCCCCGCTTCATACTCTATATCGTTTTCTTCAAACCAAGTCTGCGGCAGGCTGTCGGACGAAAACTCCGCCGTAATGACGGCGCTTGCTGCGCCCGTGCGGACGAGCCCCTTGCCGACGCGCTCGCCGAGAATGGCGTTAATCGAGTCGATAATAATGGATTTGCCTGCGCCCGTTTCGCCCGTGAGGACGTTCAGCCCGGGTTCAAATTCGAGCTCGGCTTTTTCGATAACGGCGACGTTTTCAATGTGGAGCAGATTTAACATAATTCGTCAGCTTTCCTTATTTCGTCATCTATCCTTGAGCATGGTCTGAATCTCGTTGCAGAACACCTTCGCCGAGGAATTATCCTCCATTGCAAGGAAAAGCGTATCGTCGCCCGCGAGGGAACCGACGAGATGGGCGATGTTCATAGAGTCTATCGCGGAACCGGCTGCGTTGGCAAGGCCGGGCAGCGTCTTGATGACGACGAGGTTCTGCGCGCAGGCAAAGCTCGTCACCGACTCGCGGAAGATAGTTTTCAGGCGCTCGAAATAATTGCGGTCGGGGGTCTCTGCCGGGGCTGTGTAACGATAGGAACCCGCTTTTGTGAGTTCCTTGACGAGACGCAGCTCTCGCATATCGCGCGAAACCGTCGCCTGCGTGCTTTCAAATCCGTACTTGTTCAGTTCCTCGATAAGCTGCCCCTGCGTTTCAATATCGTTTTTTTCAATGATTTCGAGGATCTTCATCTGTCTGTCATTTTTCATTACAGTTCGGTTCCTTTCTGTCAGAGATAAGTGATCACACTCAGTTCGCCAACATTCGGCTTGGCTTCCTTAGCATTCAGTCTTCATAATGACCTCTTACGGACGCTATGGCGACAGTGTCATTTTCAATCTTGTATACAACTCTATTCGTTTCGTCTATTCGCCTGCTCCAGTAACCATTACGATATTTCAACGGTTCCGGTTTGCCTATGCCCTCGAATGGATTTCTCGTTATATCCATCAGTAAAGCGTTAATTCGTTTTAAAGTCTTTTTATCCTGCGTTTGCCATGCGAGATAGTCGTCCCAGGCATCCTCGTCCCATTTAAGTTTCATTGGTCGTCTGCCTCGATTAAGTCATGTTCTACAAGAGGCCGCGAGCCATCCTCAATACCGTCAATAACGTTGGTAAGATAACGCATATTGCTTTCGGAATAGAACGGATCAGCGGATATTTCAAAAGGTATGCGGCGTTCTCTCCCTACTTTTTTCAGAAAGACAGTAATCGCCGCCGACATGGTAAGCCCCATGTCATTCAATGCACGTTCCGCGCTCTGCTTTACATCTTCGTCGATGCGAAAGCTTACTTGCGATGAGTTTGCCATATTATCAGCTCCCTTCTGTCTTTATTGTATCGCGTAAAGTTGTCATTGTCAAGCAATTGCAACACAATGTGACTGCGGTCATGAAATAATTATAGCTTATATTTTAGTTCGCATATCGTACTCTCACATTTCTTGTTTTTCTGTCAGAGATCAATATTAAGCTTCTTGTTGACTATCTCGTAGTAATTCCGCCTCGTCGCGTTCACGAGTTTTGTAACGTGCGAGGATTTTTTTATCTCAATGCTGTCGCCGTGCTCTATGGCAAAATCGCGTTTGCCGTCTACGGACAGGACTACGTTAAAGCCCTCGCTCGGCTTGAGCGAAACGGTGACTGTGCGGTTATCGCCGAGAATTATCGTCCGCGCGTTAAGCGCATGGGCGCAGATGGGGGTTACTATGAGGTTTTTCGCTTCCGGCTCGACTATTGGGCCGCCGGCAGCCATGGAATACGCCGTCGAACCCGTGGGCGTGGCGACAATGATGCCGTCGCCGGCAAACTCCGACATAATAGCCCCGTCGCAAAAAACGGTGGGTCTTATGAGATGGGAACTGACGCTGCGGACAAGAACGTCGTTGAGGCCGAAGTCCGAAAATACCGTCGCCCCGCCGCGTACAACGCGAACGGATACCATCATTCTTTCCTCGATGGTGAAGGCGCCGCCGATGATGCTGTCCAGCATATCAAGCTCATCCGGCTCAAGCGAGGCGATAAAGCCCTTATGGCCGAAATTGATGCCGAGCAGCGGGATATCGGCCTCCGCCGCGAGATGCGAGCCGTAAAGCAGCGTCCCGTCGCCGCCGAGGCAGATCAGGAGACCGGAACGGCCCAGTTCTTCCCTGACATCCGCGCAAAGGAGCTCCTGGTATTTAAACTCCTCCGCAGAGCGGAAGGGGAAGAACACCTTTAGTTTATCCGTAACGGAGAGAATTTTTTCACAAACAAGCTGCGTTATCTCGCAGCCGCCCGCCCTGTCTGAATTGGAGCAAATGAGAATCTGTTTCATTTCGTCTGCCCTTCCGATAGCTCGCTGTGAGAAAGCTCCGCTATCGAGTCCGTGTCTATCTCGGCGCTTTCCCCGCCGATGCGGAGATGCCCGAGATATTCTATGTTGCCCTCGGGCCCCTTTATCGGCGAAAACGTGACGCCGAGAAGGGAAAATCCAAGCTCCGCCGAGTATTTCTTAAAATCGTTCAAAACGTCCTTATGCGTCTGGATGTCTCTGACTACGCCCTTTTTGCCTACCTTGTCCTTCCCCGCCTCAAACTGTGGCTTGATGAGGCACACCACTTCGCCCTTCTCGCTGAGGAGGGTTTTGAGGACGGGCAGGACGAGCCTGAGAGATATGAAGGAAACATCTATCGCGGCAAGCTCCGGCTCATCCGGCACCTGCTCGCGCGTGACATAGCGGATGTTCGTCCGCTCCATCACGACGACGCGCTCGTCCGTCCGCAGCGACCAGGCAAGCTGCCCGTAGCCGACGTCTATCGCGTAGACCTTTTTCGCGCCGCGCCCCAGAAGGCAATCGGTGAAGCCGCCGGTGGAAGCGCCGCAGTCTATGCAGGTTTTCCCTTCCGGGTTCACGCCGAAGGTATCGAGCGCTTTTTCGAGCTTGAGTCCGCCCCTGCTCACAAAAGCGAGACGCTGGCCCGTTATTTCTATCTCCGCGTCCTCGGGAACCGTCGTCCCGGGCTTATCGACGCGCTGCCCGGCGACAAATACGTTGCCGCTCATTATATCTGCCTTGGCGCGTTCGCGGCTTTGCGAAAGGCCGCGCTGAACAAGCAATACGTCAATTCGTTCTTTTTTCATCGGTATCAGCCACCAGTCGCAAAGCGTTTGATAGTTTCCGCAAGGCTCTCAGCATCGAGCCCAGCGAGGGCATAAAGCTCGTCGGGCGTACCATGCGGGATGAACCTGTCGCCAAGGTTGAGACAGAGTATCTTACCCATCCCGGCAAGCTCGGCGGCGATATATTCGCCGAGGCAGCCCTGCGAAACACATTCTTCGATTATCACAAGCTTCCCGGTTTTGCGGAAAGATGCGGCAATGGGCTCCATGTCGAGCGGTTTTATTACTCCGGGCTTGATTACTTCCGCCCCGACGGAGCTTTCTTCAAGAAGCCGCGCCGCACCGAGCACGTTATTTATAATCGTACCGTAGGCAACAAGCGTAACGTCTCCTCCCTGCCGCAAAACGACAGGAGCAACACTCGCGCCCTTATACTCGCTCTCGCCGCCGCGCGGGTATCTTATCGCGACGGGGCAGGCGTCGGCAGCAGCACCGTCGAGCATCATCTCAAGCTCGGCAAAGCTCGCGGGGGAATAAATCTTCATATTGGGAACGTTTCGCAAAAACGGAACGTCGAAAACGCCCTGATGTGTTTCCCCGTCCTTGCCCACCAGCCCTGCTCTGTCCACGCAGAGGACAACATGGACGCCGAGGATGGCAACGTCATGGATGAGCATATCGTAGGAACGCTGGAGAAAAGTTGAGTATATCGCAACAAACGGGATGAGCCCCTGCTTCGCCATGCCAGCCGCCATGGCGACGGCGTGACCCTCGGCTATACCCTCATCGAAAAATCTGTCTGGGAATTTTTCGGCAAAGCCGGCGAGGCCTGTTCCCTCCTTCATCGCGGCGGTTATGGCGCAAATGCGCGGGTCGTCAGCCGCAAGAGAAGAAAGCTTATCCCCGAAGACGCTTGAAAAGCTTTTCTTGCAGGCGAGGCTGATCCCCTTTTCCGGGTCGAAGGGGCCGACACCGTGGTAAGCGTTCGGGTTTTGCTCGGCGTCAGGGTAGCCCTTGCCCTTTTTCGTGACAACATGTATGAGCACGGGCTCCTTGAGGCTCTTTGCGTAATCGAGCATATACTCGAGCTTTTCTATATTATGCCCGTCCACAGGGCCGAGATAATGGAAGCCCATTTCCTCGAAAAAACTGTAATTAACAAAGGCTCTTTTCAGCTTCGTCTTAACAAGGTGGGTGAGCTGATAGATGTATTTGCCGCCGGGAAGCCCTTTCATGAGGTTTCTGTACGCACGCTTGAAGCTATAGTAGCCCGGCTTTGAACGCTGGTGCGCGATAAGCTTAGCCACACCGCCGACGTTCGCTGTTATGGACATGCCGTTATCATTGAGGATAACGATTATCGGCTCGCCGCTCTGCCCGGCGTTGCTCAACCCCTCGTAAGCAAGGCCGCCGGTCATCGCCCCGTCGCCCACAATGGCAACGACGTTATAATCCTCGCCGGAAATGGAGCGCGCACGAGCCATGCCGAGCGCGACGGAAACGGCGTCGGACGCATGCCCCGCGATAAAGGCGTCGCAGTCCGATTCCGAAGGCTTTGGAAAACCGGCCATGCCGCCGAGCTTTCGCAGGCCGGAAAACTGCTCGCGTCTGCCCGTAAGGAGCTTATGAACGTAGCTCTGATGCCCCACGTCGAAAAGGAGCCTGTCGCGCTCCGGCTGAAACACACGCTCAAGCGCGACGGTAAGCTCGACGACGCCGAGATTGGAAGCCAGATGCCCGCCGGTCTTCGATACGTTATCGAGCAAAAAGGCGCGTATCTCGCCGCAAAGCTCCGTGAGCTCAGACTTATTCAGGTTTTTAAGGTCCTCTGGGGAATTTATATTATCAAGAATGTTATACAAAGAATTTCAACCTCTATACGAGTTAAGCTCGCCTAAGTACAGATCAGCGGAACTTAATATCTCCCGCCCGGACAATATAATCCAACATACTAATTAATTTTATCAAATATTCATTTGTAATACAAGTGATAAATGAATATTTATGCCCCAAATGAATAAATGAGCATAATAAAACGCGGAACGCGGCAATTTTATTTCTGCCGGGTCCCGCGCTTAACGGTGTTTCGAACAGTTTGCCGCGCCCCGGAAGGGTCATGGGCTGGCGGCATAACCGGGATGAGCTTTAATTACAGCTCCTTGGGAATCTTGTGTGCAACCTGAAAAGCGGAAATAGGCTTTTCGAGGTTTCTGTAATACGCGTCGGAAAGGCGGACACTCTTATGTTCACCCTTTATGATAAGCTCCGCAATGGTGTTGTTCGTTCTGGCAGCGCGGGAGTTAACAGCGTTCACGCCAGGCATAGACCAAATGATCGCGTTTATCCTATCAGCCTCGTAAACCTTGCTGCCTACGATACCGAACACAACTATCGCGTTCTCGTATATCTCTACGCGGGCTGCGAAGATGAGCCTGAAAACGAATACGAAGACCGCGGCAGCGAGGATGAAGGAAACGACCACACCCGCTGTAACATATGCGCCGGATTTAATTGCGCTGTTGAGCATAACGCCGAAAATGATAATCAGCGCAACGTCGAGGCAAACCTCCGGCATATAGACCATTGGCAGTGTTCCAAGCTTGTGAAGCTTCTTTCCATACTTTTCTTCCATTTGTTCTTTCTCCTTACTTGTTTTTTGTGTTCCATTCATGGACGTTTTTTAATTGTTCATAAAGGCGAAGGTAGCTTCTGTGGCGCGACGCCTTTATTAACCCATTGTTGAGCGCTTCCAGAACGGCGCAGCCCTGTTCCTTTACATGAGCGCAGTCGTTATAAAAGCAAGAACCGAGATAAGGGCGAAAATCCCTGAAAAGGTATGGAAGCTTTTCTTTCAGTTCAAGATCTATCGCCTCTGTGTCAAACGAGGAAAAGCCGGGAGTATCCGCAATTACGGCGCCGCTTGTAAGCTCAAAAAGCTCGATATGCCGCGTGGTATGCCGACCTCTGCCGAGCTTTTGGCTAACGTCCGCCGTCATGAGATCAAAGCCGGGATGGAGCGCATTTATGAGGCTGGATTTGCCGACACCGGAATTTCCCGTGAAAGCGCAGCGCTTGCCGCGAAGCACCTCTCCGAGCCGGGCAACGCCGCTTCCCGTGACGGCGCTCGTTCTCAGGGCTGTGAAACCAGCGGAGGAATATGTATCGTAGAGCTCGTCGCCAGCATCGATATCGCATTTATTAATGCAGATTATGCTTTCGCAGCCTTTCAGCTCGGATATCGCCGTAATCCTGTCTATCAGGAACGGATCCGTAACCGGGATAGCCGCGGATACGACCATAACGAGGGCATCAATATTGGCGACGGCTGGTCTGAGGAAAGAGTTTCTTCTCGGCAAAATATCCGTAACCGTTCCTTTTCCGGGCTCCGACAGTTCCACAATGACGTCGTCCCCTACGAGCGGGCTCAGCTTTTCCGCACGAAACTTTCCTCTCGCGCGGCATTCCACCATACCCTCATCGGTTTTCACATAATAAAATCCGCTGAGAGCCTTATATATAATGCCCTTTACCATTCTTCGACGGATGTGTCGGGAGGGCTGAGGAAGCCGCCCTCATCCGGCGGGGTTTCGGGCTGAGGCTCTTCCCCGCCCTCGCCTTCTCCGCCCGGCGAAAGCATTCCGCCCTCCGTCGGATCGGGTTCTTCAACTACATCCGGGGGCTGCGGAATATCCTCGGTGGGTTCGGGCTTTCTGCCCGCAGAAACGCTGAGATTTATCTTCGTATGCTCGGCAACCTCCGTTCCCTCCGGCGAGCTCTGGAAAATGACCTGACCCTCGGGTGCATCGTCCTCAACGCTTTCCACGCTGCCGACGGTGAGGTTGGAGCTTTCAAGCATGGACTTGGCGGCCTCGACGGTTCTGCCTACAAGGCCGGGAACGTTTACGTATTTTATCTCGGGGCCGGCGCTTACGGTGAGGTAAACGGTATCGCCTTCATAGAGACGCACGCCCGCCTCGGGTATCGTGCTGATTATATAGTTTTCCGTAACGTCATAGCTGCTCACCGTCTCGACCTCGACGATAAGCTTCATCTGCTGGAGTGAAAGCGTCGCCTGCCGGTACTCGGTATTCACAAGGCCGGGCATGGTCAGATAATCCTCGCCATTGCTTACGATTACCTTGATGTCTATCTTCCTGTCGCTCTTTATCACGTTTCTTCCCGCGACGGGGGCCTGCTCAAAGATATATCCGCTTTCATACTCGTCGTTCGGCTCATAACTGGGGATGATGTTGAAATAATCGGTATAACTCGGATTAATAAGAACGTCGTCCACCTTGCTGCCGACGAGGTTCGGAACGTCCATCGTCTCCGGCGTGGAGAAAAGGTCCTTCAGCCAGTAATTCCAAAGGAACACGAAGGCGACAAGGAGGAAGCCCAAAACGCAGAGAATACCAACGAGCGCAGAAACCTTCCTAGCCCTGCGGCTGCTCGTTTTGTATTCTTCCTTTGAAAGATTTCTTCCGTAATCAGATCTCATATAGCCCTCCGGCCCTTGGCCCGGTTTGTTCTCCGGCGGATTTAAGGTTTCTATAATTTCCCTTTCAGTATAGTCAAAGTTTTCGTCAGGGTTTTTGCGGAAAAATTCAAGCTCGGCAACGAGCTCGTCAGCCGACTGATAACGTTTGTCGAGGTCCGGCTCCATGGCTCTCATCGTAATCTGTTCAAGCCCGACGGGCACCTCGGGGTTGATCTCCCTCGGTGCGAGCGGAACGCTGCTTATATGCTGTATCGCGATGGAGACAGCGCTGTCACCCTCAAAGGGGAGGCGTCCGGTGAGCATTTCATACATCATAACGCCGAGAGAGTATATATCCGTTCTAGCGTCTATATGCCCGCCCTTTGCCTGCTCCGGCGAAATATAATGCACGGAACCGAGGGTTTCATTCGTAAGAGTATCCTGAAGATTTGTCAGCCGCGCTATGCCGAAATCCGCTACCTTCACGCTGCTGTCGGCAAGGATAAGGATATTATGCGGTTTAATATCTCTGTGGATAATCCCTCGCGAGTGCGCGTGTGACAGAGCCTTTGCTATCTGGGAGGAAAAATGCAGGACTTCCTTCCAGGTAAGCGCGCCGCGCCTCTGCATATACTGCTTGAGCGTGATGCCCTCGATAAGCTCCATCACTATATATTCGCAGTCCGACGAACGGCTCACATCGTAAACCGTCACGATATTCGGATGGGAGAGCATGGCTACAGCCTGAGACTCCGTATGGAAGCGGCGAAGGAAATCCTCGTCCAGCGCGAGCTCATCCTTGAGTATCTTCACTGCAACGTATCTATTCAGGCGATGGCAAAGCGCTTTATAGACTATTGCCATTCCGCCCTCGCCGATTTTTTCTATTATTTCATATCTGCCGTCAAGAAGCTGGCCGATATATTTATCATTGTTTTCCATTAGTAAAATATCCTTTCACGCGCTATACCGCAAGCAGCACGACGGTAACGTTATCGGGTGCGAATCTGCCGAGAGCAATGTCCATCATTCTCCGTACGGCCGTTTCGAGCTTATCCCCGAAGCATATTTCATAAAGCATCTCATGTTGGTTAACAATATTGCTCAAGCCGTCGCTGCATAGGAGAAGTCTGTCCCCTTTTTTCAGCTTTTTCTGGAAAATATCGCATTCAACGCTGTTTTCCGTTCCGACAGCGCGTGTTATGTAGTTTTTATGCGGGTGTCTCTGCGCCTGCTCGCGGCTAAGTTCGCCGCTGTCTACCATAGTCTCCACAAGGGAATGGTCTTTTGTTATCTGGGAAATCGTCTCTCCCCTTATCATATAGCATCGGCTGTCTCCGATGTTGGCTATTACGGCTTGCTTGGGCGAGGCTAATATCGCAACGAGCGTCGTCCCCATGCCGTAGTAATCCGGATTTTCGTCAGCTTTTGCCTTAACGGTGCGGTTGGCTTCTATCGCCGCAGCTTTCATCGCGCGCTCCGGCGACTCGCCTGCAAGGAGGCGGTTTTCTGCTGTAGCCTTAAAGGCGTTCAGCGCCGTTACGCTCGCGAAATCGCCCGCTGCGGCTCCGCCCATACCGTCGCAGACGACGCACAGGACCATCTCGTCGTTCATGCCTTCTATTCTTCCGACATAGAACGAATCCTGATTGGCCGCCCTGACGCTTCCTTTGTCGGTCAGTCCCCAATATCTCACTTTTTCAGCCAACCTCCTGCCTGAAAACAGTATACGATGCCCTTTATTATTCTCTCTCCGCCGTTTTCCGTCTTAGCTGGCCGCAGGCAGCGTCTATATCTGAACCGAGACGGCGGCGAACTGTCGCGTTCACGCCGAGCTGGGTCAGCTTTTTGGCGAAAGCCCGGGCGTTACCCGGTTTTAGCGGACTACCCTCGATATTGTTCAGAGGAATTATATTAACGTGCGCCGCAAGGGGCTTCACCCTTTTGGCAAGGAGCCTTGCCTGTTCGTCGGAATCGTTTATGCCCGAAATGAGCGCGTATTCAAACGAAATACGCCTGCCTGTTTTTTCGTAATAACGCGAGCAGGCAGACATGAGCGCGTCCACCCCGCAGCGTCTGTTGGCGGGCATTATCTCATTGCGCGTTTCATCATCCGGCGCATGCAGTGATACAGACAATGTTAATTGTAAATTAAAAGAGGCCATTTTGTCAATCATATCTATCAGCCCGCAGGTAGAAAGTGAAATATGCCTCATGCCGATATTTAGCCCGTCCGGCTGATTTACAAGGCTGAGAAAGCGCATTACGTTATCAAAATTATCAAAAGGCTCGCCTATGCCCATCATAACTATATGCGAAATCTTCTCGCCGGAGTCAAGCTCCGTGCTCAAAACCTGCGCGAGTATTTCAGACGGCAAAAGATTTCTCACAAGGCCGCAGCCGGTCGAAGCACAGAAAACGCAGCCCATTCGGCAGCCAACCTGAGATGAAACGCAGATGCTGTTGCCGTATTTATATTTCATGAGCACGCTCTCAACGGCGTTCCCGTCGGCAAGGCGCCAAAGGTACTTCACCGTCCCGTCCGCCGCCGAGACCTGTTTTTTTGCTATCGTGGGCATATCGAGGAAAAAATCCTCATTCAGCCTTTCACGCAGCCTTATAGAGAGGTTTGTCATTTCGTCGAAGCTGTGCGCCCCCGCGGAAACCCATTTAAAAATCTGCCCTGCACGAAAGTTCTTTTCACCGATGGAGGCAAGGTACTCGCCTATCTCCTCCGGCAGCATGGACCTCAAATCCCTTTTTCCGTTTTTTTCCGCAATAAGCATATATAAAAACCGTCCGTTTCAAATTCAAAGGGCCAAAGCGTTCTTTCGCCGGAAGTGCATACACCCACAGGCTCCGGCAGCGTGAAGCTTTCGCGCTCGAAGTCTGAGTTATCCTTCAGGAACGCGGCTGTCAGGTCCTCGTTTTCGCTGTATATGAGGGTACAGGTGGAATAGAGCAGCCGCCCGCCGGGTTTAACGTAGCTTGACAGGTTTTTTAGGATTTTAAGCTGCACCTCGGGAAGCCCCTCAATCTCGGAAAACTGTTTGTAGCGAATCTCAGGTTTCTTCCTGATAACGCCCACTCCCGAGCAGGGAACATCAGCAAGCACGAGATCAAATCCGTTTTCAAAGCTCGGGTCATGTGCCGAGGCATCCATTTTTCGCGTACATATGGCGCTTATGCCAAGCCTTTCCGCGCCTTTTTGAAGGCGCGGAAGCTTGTTTTCATGAATATCGCAGGAGATTATCTCGCCTTCGTTTTTCATAAGCATGGCGGCAAGGAAGCTTTTTCCTCCCGGCGCAGCACATGCGTCGAGGACTCTTTCGCCCGCCTTTGGCGAAGCCGCCATAACCGCGAGCGCGGCGGCAGCATCCTGAACATAAACTCTGCCCTCTCTGAACGCAGCGATTTCGTTTAGCTGTCCCGCGCGGTCAAGCAGTATCGCCATATTTAGCCACGGATGTTCGCGTACAGGCAGCCCCTCCCCGAGCAATTCGCTCATCACATCCTCCCGCGAGGATAACAGCGGGTTGACTATTAGTGTGACCGGCGGCGAAGAATTATCGCTCTGCATTAGAAGAAGCGTTTTTTCTTCGCCTATAACCCGTGAGAAATAATCATACCATTCCTTCGTGTGGCTGTATTTGAGCCATGGCTCAGAAGGCGATGAAAGTTTATCTTTGTTTTCCGCTACGCGGCGCAACACGGCGTTCACGAGCCCCGCCGCGCCTTTATTGGCGGCGTTTCGAGCGAGCTTGACTCCCTCGTTCACCGCAGCGGAAACGGGTATTCTGTCAAAAAACAATAGCTGCGCCGCAGATAGCCGCAAAACATCCAAGACTTCCGGCTGGAGCTTTTGAAGCCCGCCCTTTACGTAAAAGCCGAGGCAGGTATCAAGAAGCATACGGTTCTGCAAAACGCAGGCGCAAAGCCTTGTCGCAAGGGCGCGTTCACGCCCGTCCATATTTTCTTTTTCATAAACCGCGTTCAAATATGCGTCAGACCACGCACCGGAACGCCTGTTGGCGGCGAGCGCAGAAAGCGCCGCTTCACGCGCAGTCATAGGCAGCTCCACCCGTTCAGTTATTTATAGTATGGCCCCGTAGATAATCGGCAGTTTTCATTCTTTTTCCGCCGGGGGCCTGAATTTCCGTTATAATTACGCTGTATGAATCCCCGCAGACGACCTCGAGCGCGGCTTTTTGCGGGATAACCGAACCCGCTGGCTTATCGTAGGTTTTCCCTGTAAGTTCAGCGCGGTAAAGCTTATACTTCTCCCCGCCGAACTCAGCGGACGCGCCTGGCGCAGGGTTGAGACCATGAATATGGTTCACGACTTTTTCGGCGTTCTGCGTCCAGTCCGTCGCCCTGTCCTCGGAGCGCAGCGGACGCGCATAGCTCACAAGATCGGGGTCCTGCGGCTTCCGTTTCGCCGTGCCGTTTTCCATCGAGGCAAGCGTTTTCACAAGCAGTTCCGCGCCGATATCACCGAGGCGCTCATAGAGCTCGCCGTAGGTTTCGTACTTATTCAGCGGGACGGAAACGGAATCGATAATATCGCCTGCGTCCATCTCTTGTGACAGGTACATCGCAGTAACGCCGCCGAATTCTTCGCCGTTCAGCACCGTCCACTGCACGGGAGCGGCTCCGCGATATTTCGGGAGAAGCGAACCGTGGATATTGATAAAGCCGAGACGCACGCAGGTATTCAGCATTCTTTCGGGAATAAGCTTCCCGTAGGCAACGGCAATCGCCGCGTCCGCGCCGAAGGAACGCATCTGCTCGTAGGCTTCGTCTGTTTTAAGGTTTTCCGGCTGAAACACCGGGATGCCATTCTCAAGCGCGTATTCCTTAACAGGGCTCATCATGAGCTTCATGCCGCGCTTTGCCGGTCTGTCCGGCTGAGTATACACGGCGCAAACGTCAAAGCCCTGTTTACAGAGTTTTTCAAGCGATTTGAGCGCAAAATCCGGCGTTCCCATAAAAATCACACGCATTGCTTACTCTTCCTCGTTTTCGGCGTAAAGCGCTTCCATTTCCTCCTGCGAGAGGAATCTGGACACATGTGTTTCAAATAGAACGCCCGAAAGATGGTCTATTTCATGGCAGAAAGCGCGGGCGGTAAGTTCCTCTCCCTCGACTTCGAAGGTCTCTCCGAAGCGGTTCTGTGCACGGACCTTCACGCGCATAGGACGCTTTACGATGCCCCACACGCCGGGAACGCTGAGACAGCCCTCCGGCCCCTCCTGTTCGCCCTCCGTCTCAATTATCTCGGGGTTAATGAGTTCGATAATCTCGTTTGGCTCAACCTTTGTGTCGAGCACGAGCACTACCCTTCTCAACACGCCGACCTGCGGCGCGGCGAGCCCGACTCCGCCGGAATCGAGCAGAGTTTCGCGCATATCGTCGATAAGCTTATGAAGCCGAGGATTAAAGTCCTTGACCTCGCGGCAGTTTTTCAAAAGAACGTCGTCGCCCTTCTTGACTATGTTTCTGAGCGCCATGATATTTCCTCCAAAGTGTAATTTTTTTCTGTTTTAGTCCGCCGGGTCTACGTCTCCGAATACAGATATGCCCCGGAAGCGTTTTTCTTTTGAATAACGCTTTATCGCGGCGGCTATGAGTGCCCTCGCCTCCCTGCCCGGAGCGCAGCGGAGGTATACGCGGTAACGGAAACGGTTGTTCACCTTCAGGATATGCGCGGACGCGGGGCCGAGGACGCGGGCATCCATCTCCGGCGTGACGGATTTTTCAAGAGCGGTTTTCATTTCGCAGCAGCAGCGAAGGACTATATCCTCGTCTGCGCCCGTTACCATGATGGAATACAACTCCGAAAAAGGTGGAAGCCGAAGGACGTTCCTCAACTTCGCTTCGCTTTCAAAAAAGGAAGCGTAATCCTGCCTTGCCGCGAAGCGTATAACCTCGTTTTCGGGGGTATAGGTCTGAATGACGGCACGGCCCGTTTTTTCGCCCCTCCCGGAGCGACCTACCACCTGGGTAATAAGACTGAACGCGCGCTCACGCGCCCGATAGTCTCCGGCATAAATCATCTGGTCCGCGGAGAGGACACCAACGAGCGTTACGTTTTCAAAATCGAGCCCCTTGGCGACCATTTGCGTCCCGATAAGGATTGGTATTTTCTTTTCAGCGAATTCGTTAAGTATTATTTCATGCGAACGCGCGGCGGTTACTGTATCGGTATCCATCCGCAGTATCGGAACGCCCGGGAACAGCTTTCCGAGTTCATCTTCAACTCTTTGCGTTCCCGCGCCGATATAATCGAGCCTGCTGCCGCATTCCGGGCATTCTTCCTCCGAGGGCTGCGAGTAACCGCAGTAATGGCACATCATCCTGCGGTTTGCGGAATGGTAGGTGAGCTTGGCAGAGCAGGACGGACATTCAAAGGTATAGCCGCATTCCGGGCAGGCAACGCTTGAGTTCGCGCCGCGCCGGTTAATGAAAAGTATCGTCTGCTCCCCGGCGGCAATGTTTTTTTCAAGCTCTCTCATAAGGACGCCGCTCAGGAGAGTTCCGCCGCCCTCTTGCACGTTCTCCTTCATGTCCGCTATGAGGACCTCAGGCAGGGCGCGCGTATTGTAGCGTGTATTTATAGTGAAGAGCTTATACTTTCCGAGCTTTGCGTTATACATACTCTCTACTGAGGGCGTAGCCGAGCCGAGCAGCAGAAGGGCTTTTTCGTGAACGCAAATGTACTTAGCGATTTCCTTCGCATCGTAACGGGGGCTGTTTTCGGATTTGTATGCCGCCTCCTGCTCTTCATCAAGTATAACCAGACGAATACGGTCAAGCGGCGCGAAGATCGCCGAGCGCGTCCCCACGACAAGATCCGCTCCGCCGGATCGTATTTTTTTCCATTCGTCATAGCGCTCGTTAATGGAAAGAGAGCTATGTAAAAGCGCCACACGGTCCCCGAAATAAGCAGAAAAAACGCTCATCAGTTGGGGCGTCAGAGCGATTTCGGGGACAAGGACTATCGCCTGACCTCCAAGCTCAATGGCACGTTTTATAAGCTTAATGTAAACCGAGGTCTTACCGCTGCCTGTAACACCGTAAAGAAGCGCGGCTGCGGCTTCAGCTTTTTCCATGAGTCCTTTGAGTCCGTCATACGCGGCCTGCTGCTCGTCATTTAAGGCAACTACGGAAGGCTTATCACTTTTTTTGAGCTTGGGAAGGCGAAAAACCTCGCGCTTTTCGATTTTGATAAAGCCTGCTTTTTCAAGACTGCGTATCGTACGGATGCTCGCGCCTGTAAAATAAGATATTTCTTTGGTATCGGCTTCACCTATCTCGGTAAGGAGCCGCAGAACGGAAGCCTGCTGCGCCGCGGCGCGGCGTTTGTTCTCCGCAAGCTCTATGGCTTCCTCGCATGAAACGGCAAGGCTGGCGTATTCTGCCATTTTATCTGAGGCTCGGCGTTTTGCTTTCATGCCGCTTTTCAGGATGCCGAGTGAAATGAGTTTTTTCAGGACGACGTTTCCGTTGTCACCGAAAACTTCTCCAAGCTGGCTCAAATCTCCGCTTCCGCCGAGCGAAAACAGATGCTCAATAATACCCTTGGCAAGAGGGTCCTCCCCCGCCGCATCGAATGCTGCGGCTCGGTCAACTCCATCCGCTATGGAGCAGATATATTCTTTTTTGAACCAAAGGCCGGCGGGAAGCATCGCTTTCATGGCTTCAAAGGTCGTGCAGAAAAAGCGCGACTTCATCCATTTTGCAAGCATTAGGTGCATTTCGGAAAGAACCGGCGCTTCGTCAAGCAGACAGTCCAGCGGCTTAAGCTTTTCGTAATCACTCGTTTCCGCGAGCTCCATAACCACGCCCTCGACGTGTCTATTTGAACGCGAAAACGGGACGGAAACACGCATCCCGGGTCTCAGGGCCGCTCGCATGGGTTCCGGAACGATATAATCATATAGCTTATCTATGGTAAAGGCGGCACCGGAAACAGCCACCCTTGCGACCCGTTTTACCGGAGCCCTGTTTTCATCCACAACTTATCCTCCGAACCTGCGCCTGCGCGCAAAATAGAGCATACAGGGCTGCTGTGAATACAGCGGCCCTGATAAATCAGCCTATTCAATTAGAATTTAGCGCTGGTCCTCGCAATAAAATCGCCCTCTGCGAGCTGGTTCACCGCTATGGAAACAGGCTTCCCGTCGAGGGGCTCGTTCTTGTTGAGTGCATCCTCGGCAATATCTCTTGAACGCTTTGCTATCACGTTCACAAGCATATATCTGCTGTTTATCTTCTTAAGAAGATCAGCCATCGGTGGGTAAAGCATAATTAGTCCTCCTTTAAATAGTGCAGTCTTTCGGCGGTTTTGCATTTTTCGGCCGTCATTATGGCGATGGCCTCGTCGCAAGCCGTCTCGAACCTATCGTTAATTATGATATAATCGTACATTTCCGCCTTTTTGCACTCTTGTCTGGCTTTTTCAAGGCGGCGGAGAATTTTATCCTCGCTGTCAGTGCTTCTGAGGCGAAGCCTTTCCTCCAAAACGGAGAAGCTGCCCGGGAAGAGGAAAATTCCTATTGCGTCCGGCCTGCGAGCCATAACCTGAGAGGCGCCCTCCGTCTCTATATCGAGGATAACATCATACCCCGCAGCGAGCTTTTCGTCAACGGGTCTTTCGGGAGTTCCGTAATAATTGCCAACGTACTCGGCATGCTCAAGAAGTTCATCGTTCTTAATCATCTGCTCAAACTGCTCGCGAGTGATGAAATGATAATCTATCCCATCGCGTTCTCCGCGGCGAGGTTCACGCGTCGTCGCGGAAATGGAGAAATATACGTTATTGAGCTGTTTTAGAAGGCGTGTAATTACCGTGCTTTTTCCGGCTCCGGAGGGTCCGGATATTACAAACAGCTTTCCTTTGTTATTCATTTTCTTCTGCCTCCGGGTCGTTGAATATATTTGTCTTGCCCTGCTCTACGAACCTGTTTGCGACGGTCTCGGGCTGGATAGCGGATAGAATTACGTGTCCGCTGTCGGCTATAATGACGGCGCGAGTCCTTCTGCCAAAGGTCGCGTCTATTAGACGCCCCGTGTCCTTACCGTCTTGAATTATTCGCTTTATCGGGGCGGATTCCGGGCTCACGATTGCGATTATTCGTGAGGCGGAAACCATGTTGCCAAAGCCGATGTTGATAAGCTTCAACGCACTCACCTTATTCCAAGTTTTGTATCTGTTCTCTGATTTTCTCGATCTCGGATTTCATGTCAACAACGCGTTTGGTGATTTCAAGATCGTTGCATTTAGAGCCGGTTGTGTTAACCTCTCTGTTAAATTCCTGAATGAGAAAATCAAGTTTTCTGCCAACAACTCCGCCTTCATTGAGCATATCCCGCATCTGCGAAATATGGCTGTCAAGGCGGGTAAGCTCCTCATCTACAGCGACCTTGTCGGCAAATATCGCGGCTTCGGTAACTACGCGCGCTCTGTCAATATCAGCGCTTGCGAGAATTTCGTTCATCTTCTGTTCGAGGCGAAGGCGGTATTCCTTCACCGTATTGGGCGAGCGCTCCGCGATGAAATCTGCCATCTGCTTGATTTCATCGAGCTTTTTGAGAATATCAAGCTTCAGCTTCTCACCCTCGTTAGCGCGCATGGCGTCGAAAGCGTCAAGCGCTTCGGACGCAACGGCGCAAAGGTCGGAGCTAAACTTTTCGGAGTCAATCTCCTTCTTTTCCACGATGAATACATCCGGAAACTTTGAAAGAGTAGTCGCTGAAAGGTCGTTTTCCAGGCCGTATTCGGAGTTGATCTCCCGGAACGCGTCTATATACGCCTCAGCAAGCGGCTTATTTATTTTTATCTGTACGTCGTTTGCCTGAGAAGTATCTATGGTAATAAATACGTCTACCTTGCCGCGGGAAATATGCTGCTGGACAAGCGATTTAACGCTTTCCTCAGCGAAGGTATATATTCTCGGGATTCGAACCGTCGAGTCAAGGAAGCGGTTGTTCACGCTTTTAACTTCGACAGTTATCGAAATATCGCCGGAGGAACCGCTTGCGCCGCCATATCCCGTCATGCTCTTTATCATAAACCTGAATTCACCTTATTTCATTTGATTTTACTATGTATTGCGCGCAAATAATACGAAATAAGCGCGGAAAAACCAAAGTCGTACACCACAAAAACCGCGTTTGAGGCAAGCCATATCACGTAAACGGAGACGGGCGGTAGTTCAATGCCCGTCAAAAACCCTGAGATAAGCCCGACCTCAAGCAGCAACGCCGCAATATTGAAAACGGCAAGCTTTATTATCCACTCCACTACCCTGCTTTTCCGCTTCTCCGCAATGCTCTTTACGAGTGGATAATAGCCGAAAAACACGAGAAACATGAGCGCCGGGAAACGCTGCGGACTAAGCAGCAGCGCGATGACTGATGCTGCCGCGAAGGAGCAAAGAGCGCTAACCCAGCCGCATTCGATAAGCACCGCCGCCACAAATATCCCCGCAATAGCAGAAAGCGCAAGCTTGCCGCTCGGGACTACAGCTGCGATGTAAAGCAGCAGGACGGCGAGCGCCGCGACTATAGCGGAGAAGCTGATTTTTTTCGTGCTGTTCATAAGCTCAGCAGCATCTTATAAGGTCGCCGCCCATGCACTCGCAGCAGCAGTCAGCCAGAAGGAGCGAAGAGCAGCAGTTAGCCGCGTCCGCAGCGCCGCTCCTGTTATATGCCTGCGGGCGGTAATATCCGTTGCCGCCGCTGACGTATCTGAGCGCCTGCGCGTACTCGGGATTGTTCGGAGCCATACTGACAGCCGACTGGTAGTAAGTGCGTGCCTCGTCCAGCCAGCCCTTGCGAAAACAAAGGCTTCCCATTAGGAAATTCCATTCCGCGCCGCGGCTCGGTTCCTCGTTCAAAAGCTGTTCGGCCCTATGCAGGTCACCCATGTTGATTGCGTTTCTTATCATGGTGAAGCGCCCGCCCGACGACGTAGACGAATATCCGCTTCCGCCGCCCGCGCCGGGGCCGGGGCCGTAACTGCGCCCAGAGGACTGGCCGCCTCGGGAGGCGGTTATCGTCTCGTAGGCTTCGTTTATTTCCTTCATTTTCTCTTGGGCAAGGTCCGCGAGAGGGTTATTCGTATAGTTATCGGGATGATACTTTCTGGCGAGCTCTCTGTATGCCCTTTTGATTTCCTCGTCGCTCGCCTGGGGCGAAACGCCGAGGACACTGTATGGATCGTTCATTTCATTTCCTCATTTTTCTTTTGAATGGATGAAACCGTATTTTTGCAGGACTTCACCTTTGCCCTCGTTAACGAGTCTGCGTACCTCCGGAAGTCCGAGATATATAGTATTGGAGAGGATGGCGTCGTATACGCCCTTGTTCATAAGCTCATAAGCGGAGGATATTAAAGCCTCCGAGAGAGTGAGGGTTTCGTCAATTTCTTTCTTTTCCGCTTCGTTCAACTCTTCGCCGGGATTCTTTGAAAAGCGGTATTTCAGCGGATTATAGCTGCCGTCTGCATTATCGCGGGGAAAATCGTCCAGCGCGTCGAGGATATAAATATATCTTCCTAGCTGATATAGGATCTGGTTAAGGATTCGCTTATCAGTCTCATTGTTCGCCGCCTCAGAGGCGGAAGCGAGAATGCTAGCGAATTTATCCGCCGCAGCGTCGAGTGACGGTCCGTGCGAAGCCTCATATTCGGAAAGCTCCGAAAGACATCGCCGCGCATTTTCTGCAAACACCTGCTGAGCGGCACAGGCTTTTTTGAATTTCCTTCGCAGGAAAATACACGCCGCACGGCTGAACAAGCGGTGCTTTCCGTCGCTGACGGAATCTCTCAGCTTCCACCACGAGAGGATAACGGATATATCGGCGGCCTTTTCAAAGGCGTCGTCGCCGCAAAAATAGTTTTTCCTCCTGCATGGGGATGCTATGCATCTTCCGCTGCAAGCCTTCGGCGGCGCATCGGAGCGCGATAGAAGCATGGCGAGAAATGTGAGGTCATAGTTCACGGCGAAGCGCGCCGCGAGGCCGTATTTTTTTCGGAGAGCCATGCACAGCCCGCAGTACGCGGCCTTGAACTGCTCATACTCCCTGACCTTCAGCTCGGATTTGAGCGGCCTTACATATCCAAACATGAGTCATCCAAAAGTCCGATAATCTTATGCTCTATATCCTTATCTCTTCGGACGTAGCGGTTATAAACATATACGCCTGCAGCGCCTATGAAGAAGGCTACCAGGCTCACGATTATAGCTGCCGTTTCCGAAGAAAACAGCATGGATGCCGCTACATAGAAGATGAAGAACAGCGTTATCGGGACGATATAAACAAGGAACGCCGCACCCATTATACCCTTCGTGGAGCTTTCGATGTAAACCCTGTCTCCAATTCGGGCGGAAACGGTATTCTGCGCTTTGACGGAGATTATCTGCTTTGAAGCGCAGCCCGCGCCGCAGGAGGCGCAGCTTTTCCCGCAGGCCGATATACGCTCAACATCAACCTGAGCGTACCCGTCCGGAAGTATTTTGCTGACTATTGCCGTCTGTGTCAATTCGTTATCACCTATTGTCCTCCCTCTTCCTCCAGCGAAACGACCACCTTGTAATCGCCGACAACGCCAACGTCACTGTAGCCGTTTATATAAACCTTCGCCGGAACCGCATAGCGCCCGACTGCCTGGTCAAGGTCGGAGAGGTCGCCCACAATGCGGATATTGTAAGAATCGATAAGCTTTATTATCTCATCCGCGCCTCTGACAGTTACCTCAAGGTACTGCGTCACGGGCGTGGCCGTATAGCCCTCGGAAACGTTTGTAAACTCTATGTTAGAGGATATAACGCGTTTGGTTTCAAGATTTTTTAGCGATATCGACACCGTCGCCTCCGTGACGCCGGAGAGGTTATTCAACTCATTCGATATCGGTATGGTGAAGGTTTCCGAGGCGGAGGATACGAACTGTGAAAGATCGATGGTGCCAAGCGGGATTTGGTTGAGGGACGAAAGGATCTCAGCCGGACCCGAAAGCGTGACCGTCGCGGGAGAAATAGTGACTACGGCGTTTTCCTTCTTAGCGCCGCCGCCCTCGATAATGTCCGCCGTGAGGACAACCTCCTTGCACATTACGATAGGAACCGTCACGTTAATTTTATCCACATCCGTCGTTATTTCATCGGAGCGAACGGTTTTTCCATCCTCGTCTATAAGCGTAAAGTCCGCAGCGTTCGTAACGGTTTTTGAAAGGTTTTCTCGTTCAATCTTCACAAGTGCGGAGGAAACCTTGGATATTACCTCTTCCGGCCCGCTGACAACTATCTCCGACGGGCTAAACTCAAGCGGCTCCGCCATGTAACCGTCGGCAACCGTGATATCGCTCTCACTCTTGATCTCCACGGTTTTGCTGCTCAATCTGTCAACCTCGACGGTAACGTAGGTAGGATATTTCTCAAGTATATAGATATCGGAGGCGTTTATTCCCGGCGCAAAGCTTACGTTGTAGATACGTTCTATGGTGCCGGTGGACTTAACGTCCGTAAGGTCGACGCTTACGATTATATCGTTTTTGTTTATCGCGGAAAGAACGCTTCTCTTGCCGTAAAGCGTAAGGCTGACACTCTGGCTGTCGTTATTCTTTACGATAAGCTGACGGTCGGCAAGAATATCGTCCTGCCCGATATACTGGACCGCGAGGTCGGAAAACTTAATGTCGATATCTGTGTTTTCTACGTTCACCACATACAGCCAGAGGCCGATGGATACAACGCAGGAAACAATTATGAGAAAAGTTTTGCTTGAGGTGATTTTATTTATCGTTTTCCTTGTCATAAATTTTACCTCTGACCTTTTGTCTGAAACTCTTTATGCTGCTCATTTTCCCTGTGCTTTCGGCGGTATCGGGCATGAGCTCGTTTTTGAGGATTTTTTCAAAGGTGTCAGGTGCGAGATGGCGCTTGAGCATTCCGTCAATCGCGATGGAAATCGAGCCGGTTTCTTCAGATAAGATTATAACGATAGCGTCCGAAACCTCGCTCATGCCAATGCCGGCACGGTGTCTCGTCCCCAGTTCCTTGCTGATATTGGGGTTAGAGGAATTTGGAAGAATGCAGCCCGCTGCGGCAATTTTTCCGTTTCTTACGATAACCGCGCCGTCATGCAGCGGGGTCTTCGGATAAAAAATGTTTTTAATAAGCTCAGCCTGCATATCCGCGTTTATGAGCGTTCCGGTTTTAATCGTATCATCAAGCTTAACTCTGCGCTCAAAAATAATAAGCGCGCCGGTTTTTGTTCGTGAAAGGTCTACGCATGCGGAGATCGTTTGGTTGATAGCGGTCTCCATTTCTCGCGGGCCACCCGCGTGACCGAAGATATTCATAAATTCGCTGCTTCCGACTCTCTCAAGAAAACGGCGCAGCTCCGGCTGGAAGAGTATAACAAGGACCAACACTCCGAACTCCATTGCGTTGCCCAAAAGGTAATTAACAACGTTGAGCTGGAATATCGAAGAAAGCCACATGGCCGCAAGCAGGACAATAACACCTCGGATAACTCTTGCCGAAGCGCTTTTTGACATGAACGTGATAAGCTTATATACGACAAACGCGACAAGGAGCATATCAAGGATATCTGTAATTTTTATCATTCTTACATAGTTCGTAATGAAATCAATTACACTTTCCAAAACCCGCTCACCTTCTTTCCAAGCCGCTGTTATTCCAATGTACCATTTTTAATTATATAATAAATCTCCAGTAATCGCAATACAAAAACGAATGAAATAATTGTGAACTTTTCAAAAAAAGATGACGCGGCTGGTGTTTTTTTACACCAACCGCGTCATCGATATATTCAGAATATAAATCACTCTTTGAGTGTGAACTTTTCAACGAGACTCTTGAGCAGTTTGGACTGCTTGGAGAGGTCTTCACTGGCCGCCGCAGTCTCCTGGCTCGTCGCGGAGTTGTTCTGAACAACGTCCGCAATCTGGCTGATGCCCTCGCTGACCTGCGCTATAGACTCTGCCTGAAGCTCGGAGGCCTCGGCCATGTCGTTCACGGCGTTCGTAATCTTTTTGATATCTTCCGCCGCGGAAACGAGGCTCGTTGCCGTTTCGTCGGCTATCTCGCTGCCGTGCTGAAC
>JAEEGK010006928.1_pt1 | contig 27131 bp, 32 predicted proteins | sample 8958771 | NCBI WGS metagenome assembly JAEEGK01 (sample SAMN16246547, study PRJNA631951) | gut metagenome | biome: gut microbiome; feature: rumen; material: SC-attached | host: Bos | place: Iran: Karaj | collected 2018-10 | reverse complement strand
TACCTATACCCCCAAATAGGATTGCTCCTATTATAAAACCTAGTATATTATCTTTAATTATTTTTACTATTTTTCTTATCATTTCATCCCATCCTATCTTACTTTACACCCCTAATTATATATATATATATATATAGTCAAGTATTTTATGTAAATAGACAGATTATATTTAGATTGAAAAGTTATGAAGTATCATATAAAGATACATTATTTAGTGATGTAATAGAAGGCCATGAAATAACAACATATATTATATAAAAATATTTTTTAATAAAAGCCGATTCTGGCTTTTTATTTGCTTTTTATTACTTATTATATTATAATAACTGGAAAAACGAGGGGTTTTATGAAAAAGAATAAGAAGAACATCTTGTTAGATATAAGTAAGAGAAAAAAATTAAGTTTTTTAGATACTGTAATTATATATCGATTGCTATATAATACTTATGATGATACAACATTTGTTAGATTATTTTTAGATAATTATTTTGGTATTAATAATATGCCATTAGAATTTTATAAATTATTTTTATATACATTACATAGTAATAGATATAGAATTCTACTAGATATATTAGCCAAAAAAAACATATATGAGTTAATAGATTTTTTAAAAGATAATAATATATCATATTCAGATATTGATATAGATCCAATTGCTTATTTTAATATACCAAAAAGATATATAAATAGCATAATTTTAGGTATTAAAAAATTAGAAGTGTGTAATAAAGAATTACCATTAAAGAAAATAATTGCTAATAATGCAGAATGGAATTTAAGAAGAACATATAATAATAGTGATGAAAATATAAATATGATTGCTATAAAGATGTATTTAACTATTGGATTAGATAATGCAATAGATCTATTAAATGGCAAATATGGATTGTTAGATTATGAATTATTATATTATTTATTTAATAGAATTATTATTAATAATAAAGATAGTAAAAGCATAAGTGCTTTTCAAGATTTTTTATTTGCCAATAAAAAAGATTCTAATAATATAGTAAGAATGATGTTAAATGGAGAGTTTATTGAGTTATTCATTAATTTTGATTATTTTTATAATTCTATAGATTATTTTATAGAGAAATTAGGATATAAGTTTAATAAAACTAAAATAAGTCTTTTATTAAAAGAAAGATATTTAGCCCCAAGAATAGATAGTCCAGAATTAAGTGGTGATATCTTACAGGATATGATTTCTTCTTATTATCATAAATATGGAATTGATGATAAAGAATCAGAGGTTATTGATAAAAACATAGAAACATATAATGAGAAGTTAAAGAAGAAAAATAAATCATCAATAATGAAAGTAGATATTCCTAAAATTGGAGATTATACTTTTGAAATAATACCACTTAAAGATGTAAGAAATTTAGTTATTGGATATCGAGCTGGTAATTGTTTTAGAATAAATGGAGATGCTTTTATATTATTTAATAATTTTTTATCTAATCCTCATATGCGTATTTTATCCATATCAACAGATGAATATAAGGATTTTGGTATGGTTCTATTAATGCGTAATGGTAATGTATTAATAGCTCAGGGCATTGAAACAAGTAAAAGAGTTCCCAATCAAATACTTGGGGAAAAACTATATACTGCTACTAAAAAAGCAATAGAAACTATTATAGAAAAGATGAATAATGAAGGTGATGAAATAGTAGCAAGTATTATAGGATTATCAAATAATAATACTATCTTATATAATCATAATATATTACCATTTATAGTTAATCCTTTACTAGATAATAATCATCAATATTATAATGGTGTAGATAATTATCAAGGATTATTATCTTTAAGTAGTAATAAAACTTTAAATGATATAAAATTATTTACTCCAGAAAAGTTATATAGTGATAAAGATAGAGTTCTATATAGAACTGATAAAGATTATAATAGTACTAATTATCGAGAAATAGAAAAGATACTTATATCTTTAAGATATGCTAAATTTAAAAATACTTCTGAAGCAGAAATGATATATTATTATAGTGATATAGCTGATAAAACAGAAGATTATACTATTTGTACATATGATTGGTTTATTACAGTATTTGAAGATGGTACTATTGATACATTTATTAATTCAGATAATGAAGAAGTAATAAAAGAATATAATCATTATTTAGATGAAGTAAGGCAATTAAAAGTTGTTAGAAAAAGGTAAAAAAATAATGAAGTGTTTAAACTTCATTATTAATTGTTTCGAACAAACTAATTAGTTATCATTATAATAATTCAACTAATCTCCTTCCCATACTGTACACCTTGCATTACTACTATCAACAGTGCAGTAACCATAACTACCTTGACATTGTACTTCAGAACTATTATTTGAAGTACAGGAAAATGAACCAATATTGCATGTTGCTTCTCTTGCATTGTTAGTACAGTTTGTTAAAGTTATTCCTAATGCATTTTCCATATCCCGTTGTAGCTTTATCATTGTTTGTGTTCCTGCGTTTGCTGAAGATGTACCTATCGTTCCTGCCCAATAATTAGGTGATAAACAAAATTCATGATTGTTATACCATAAACAAGCCTGATGTCCTACTGCATTACCATCTATTAAGATACTTCTTATATAGTATGGATTATTAACGAAATTATTGTAAGCTGACTGTAATAATTCCAATTTGTTGTAATAAGTATCCGGTAAAGCATTATGATTATAATAGTGTTGTGCAAATTCAAAATCATCATTCCAATATCTAAATGCTAACTTACCACATGTGCCATTGTAACATGCTATATTTACCATACCATATAATTCGTTTAATGCTCCTTCTACCGTTGTTTGATTATTATTTGTATAACTAACTGAACTACTAAGTATTGTTGTTGCAACTACGGTACCTATACCACCAAATAGTATTGCTCCTAAGATAAATCCTAATATGTTATCTTTTATTATTTTTATTATTTTCTTCATAATTTCATTCCATCCTATCTTACTTTACACCCCTAATTATATATATATATATATATATAGTCAAGTATTTTGTGTAAATATACGCATTATATTTGAATGAAAAAATATGATATAATTATTATGGTGATAGTAATGGATAAGGAAAGAAATTATGGAATTGATGCTTTAAGAATAGTATCGATGTTTTTTGTTATAATTTTGCATTGTATTGGTCGGGGTGGTATTCTAGCATCTAGTGTTGTTAATTCTCCTCAATATAAGTTTGCTTGGATACTTGAAATAATTGCTTATTGTGCTGTTGATATATTTGCTTTAATAAGTGGTTATGTATCATATAAAAAGACGAAATTAAAAAGTTATATTAATTTATGGTTTATGGTAGTTTATTACTGTTTATTAATTGTGTTATTTTATCAAATTACTAATCCTGGTATTATTACTTCTAAAGATTATATAGTATCATTCTTTCCTGTTACTAATAATTCATATTGGTATTTTACTGCTTATACAGGATTATTTGTTTTAAAGCCATTACTTGATAAAGCAATTAATAATATGGATGAAGTTGCTTTAAGAAAGTTATTTTATGTAATAATTGGGATATTTTCAATATATGGGACAATAACTAAAGGATTTGGTTTAGGAAAAGGATATTCTGTTATTTGGTTAATTATTTTATATTTACTTGGAGCTATTATGAGTAAATGTGAAATAGGTAAGAAGATAAGGGGATATCAAGTAATAATTGGATTATTTTTATTAGTATTAATAACATATGTAACTAGAATATATTGGACTGGTGAAATAGTCTTTTTAAAGAGTAATTTTAATATTTTAGTTAATGCTAAAACTTTAGTTGATTATACATCTCCGAGTATACTTGGGATTGCTATTTTATTATTAATTGGATTTTCTAAAATAAAGTTTAATAAAGGATTACAAAAGGTAATTGCTTTTGGAGCATCAAGTGCTTTTGCAGTATATTTAATAAATACTCATTATTTAGTATGGAATAATTATATGTTAAATCTATTTAAAGATTTAGGTAACAGTAGTATTTTAGTTATTGCTTATACAGTAATTGGATTTGCTATATTGTTTGTGGTAGGTTCTATTTTGATAGATAAAGTTAGAATATATTTATTTAAAATATTGAAGGTTAATGTAATCGGGGAGAAATTAGATAATAAGTTAATGAAAAGATAATATTTTTGTGATATAATACCCCTCATCAGGGGATATTATGGATAAGATAAGAGAAAAAATATTAAGTAAGAGAAATGATATTGATAGTAAGTTATTAGAATATATGACTAACTATTTTAGTGTAGTTGTATTAAAAGGAGTAATACCTAGAGGTATTACTTTGGATGAATTAATAGATAATGCCTTATTTCATGTAAAAAGAATAGAATTTTATGATGAAAATAGTGAAATGTATCAAGAGATGGGACCGGATGTAAAAGGGTGTTGTGATCCTGATGTTAAAACTTTATTTATCAGGGGTAATTTACCAGATGCATTAAAAGAAATGGTTGTTTATCATGAAATACATCATGCTGTTCAAACTAATCCAGAAAATAATGGAGTAGGTATCAACCAAGTAATGAATATTGGTAGATTAATAATGGAAGCTCAAACTCAATGGTTTGCTGAAGAAGTATATAAAGTAGTTCATAATACTTCTTTTGAAGAAAGAGAAATACCTTCGGAAGATTTAAGAATGGTACCAGGTAGTATTGTTGTATCTAGTCTTCATAATTATGAAATGTATGATAATTTATTAACTAAATTAGCGATTATTTTAGATGTACCTAAAGAATTTTTTGTATTAATTAATTATTTAGGTAAAGATAATGAAGGATTAGAATTATTAAAAAAGAAATATAATAAGAAGAAAATTGAAAAGAAATTAGAATTGGAATTTGATCATTTATTATATATGTTAGATTATATATATGTAGTTGATTTAATTGCTTATAATAAGGGAGAAAATCAAAAAACAATATTAAGGGGTAAAGAAACAAAAGAAAGATATTGGATATATCCGAGAAAGGCTGAAAGGTTATCTTTAGAACGTCAAAAAGATTATATTGATACTATTGATGTATCACTTGTATTATCATTAATAGAAAATGGTTATGATTTTGAATTATTTAGTAATTATATTATTGATAATGGAAATAGGAAATTAATTAAGAGATATATAATTAATGATGTACAAAGATAAAAGATTATTATATAATTATCATAAGGAGTGAGAAAATGAAAGTAGTAAAGAAAGTTATTATGATAACAACAGGTGTTTTGTTGTTTGCAAGTGTTTTGGGTCTTACAATGTCTTATACAATTAAGAGCTTTATTGTTAAGGAAGTTGCCCCAAAGGCAATAAAAGAATTAATGCGAGAGGAATATGTTAAAACTAATGATTTAGCGGGTCATAAATTAGAAGTATTAGATAGAGTATTCTATGATAAAAAAACTAGTTCAACTATAGCTATAATAGTAGATAATTTTATTGATTATAGAGGAAATAAAAAAACTTATAAAGTTCCAGAAAAAGATTTAGCAGTAGTTAGAGAATTTATGGTAGCTCATAATGAAGATTTATCAGAATTTTCTGGAGAGGATTTAACTGATGAACATATAATAGAACATTTTCAAGTTGATGTAATAAATGATGAAGTAAGAGATATATTTGAAAAAGTTGATAAAGATTTAAATAAATCAGAAAAATTAGTATTAACTGTTTATAGTAAAGCTACATCTGATAGTACTAGAACTATTTTAATGGTTGCTACTGCTATAATGATTGGAGTAATAATTCTACTTAATTTACCAATATCTGGTTCTTTAGGTAAAATTGGCGTTTCTATATTAGCATCAGGTTTAATTGTTGCCATTATGTATGTTGGAGTATTAGTATTAAAAGATAAAATAACATCAGCATTAAAAATGGATCCTGATAGTATTAAAGGTAATATGTTCCTAATATGGAGTATAGTAGAAATAGGTATTGGTACTGGTTTAATTGTTATAAAAAAATTATTACCTAAAAAGACTAATGTTGAAACAACAGAATAATATTTAAGAAAGATGGTAAATAAAATGCGAGTTACAATTAGTTCATCATCTAATGATGCTATAAGTGAAGAATATAAGGAAAGTGCTAGAAAAGTATGTGACTATTTAGCAAATAATGGTTGTGACTTAAACTGGGGTTCTGGTTCAAGTTCTATAATGGGTATATGTTATCAAGAATTTAGTAAGAATAATAGGGATATATATGGCTATACTTCTCCTAAATATGCTGATGATATTGAAAATCTACCTAAGGCTAAACATGAAATATTTGATACTACCTTTGATTTGAAGAAAAATATTTTTGGAGATGCTGATTTTGTTGTATTATTACCTGGAGGTACTGGTACAATATCAGAATTCTTTGCTTATTTAGAAGAAGTTAGAAGTAATGATATAGATAAAATATTAATTCTTTATAATGAAAATCATCATTTTGATTCAACAATAGCTTTAATAAATGATTTAATTAAAAGAAATTTTAATAGTAATACAATATTTAATTATTTTAAAGTAGCTAATTCATTTGAAGAATTTATTGAAATATTTAATGAAATAAAAATAAAAAGAAATAGTCTCTAACGACTATTTTTTTTAAAACTTTTTAGCAAATTCACCTTTAATACCTATACCTTCACTTTTAATCATGAATGTTTGGATATTAAAATTCTTCATATTTCTTTCTAGTTTTATTAATTCGTATTTAGTTAATGCTGTATAAATAATATAAGTTCTAGAGTCATCATAACCACCCTTAGCATCCCAATAAGTAAAATCTCTATTTAATTCATTCTTAATATAATCATTAATTATTTTAGGATTTTCTTTACAAAATATAAATGCTGTAGAACAAATATTTTGTTCATGTAATTTATCTACCATTAAGTTATCAACAGCAGAATAAATAATAGAATATATCATAATTGGTAAACCATATTTAATACCGGCGATTGAGTAGATTATTAGGTTAATTAGTAATCCAACTTTACCAACTGAAAAATGATTATCTTTTTTAGTTAAAGCTAAACCTACTATATCAGTACCACCAGTAGATGCTCCACTAGATAATATCATACCTACACCTATACCACCTAAAATACCACCGACGATAACATTAGTTAGGGTATCATCAACAAGTAATTTATTAGGGATTAAGGATAATAATAATGCTTGAAGAGTAACAGCAAAAAGTGTTCTAAAAAAGAAAGTTTTACCAATTGTTTTATAAGCAAGGATAAATAATGGAACATTTATTATATAGTAGATAGTACCACTAAAATCAAATGAAGTATTTAAATGAAATACATCCATAGTTATACTTCTTATTAATTGGGATAATCCTAGGACTCCACCAGTATATAAATGATTTGGTACAACAAAGAAATTGATAGCAATGCAAAATAAAATAGAACCAAATATTGCTCTACTAAAATCTCGCAAACTCCAATTAAATAAATTTTTTATTTTTTTCATAATTCACCTCTAGCGCATGACAATTATACCATTTTAAATTTAAAAGTAAATAGGTTTTGGTATTGTTTAAGATAATAATTTTTGTTATAATCAAATTACAGTAGGATAATGTCCCTACTAGTAGGAAAGGAGTTTGACTTATGGCTAAAAAAGAAGAAGTCAAGAAAAGGAATGTTGCCATCGAGATCTGGCGTTTCTTTGCAGCTTTTGCAATTGTTGGTTTCCATGTTGGATGGATAATTGCTAGAAGTTGTAATGGATCTAATGGATTCTGGATGACACCAACAAACACTTGGTTCTTTGGGTCTAGTGAGATACTACTATTATTTACCATAACAGCTGGTTATTTTATGGTATCACATTTTAAAAGAAAATCCCAAGATCCAAAATATAAAGAAAGGAGTGCGATGAGTAGGGCTGGAGAATATACTTGGACAAGAATTAAATCATTATTACCAGTATTAATCCTTGGATATGTTCTTGGTGTAATTATTTGTACTAAGTTCTTCTATCCAGATTATGGAATTCAAGAAGTATTTGTAATGCTATTCAATAGTATTTGGGAATTCTTAGGTTTCCATGCTGTTGGATTACGTAGTCTTGGTGGAGAATTCTTCAATTTAAACGGAACTCTATGGTTTATATCTGCAATGATTATTGTTGGATACTTTATCTATTGGGGTCTATGTAAAGATGAAGATAAAATGTCTGGATTTATAGCACCATTATTAACAATATTCTTTGCTGGATGGTGGAGTTTTACTGATACTAGAGCAGCTCAAACTGCATGGTCTACACTAGGTTTCCAAACTGCATCAATTAATGGTATGGGTGGAAGTGCTAGTGCAGCAACACCAACTATTGGTTTTAATAATGGATTAGTATTTGTTATGATAGGTATGCTTATTGGAGTTATCCTATACTACTTAATTGAAAAATTAAAGGCTAAAGGTGAAAAAACTTCAATGGGATTAACTATATTAAATGTTGTTGTTACAGCAATACTTGTTTGGTATATTGTATATCAACCTACTTGGTTTAAATTAGAAAGATGGCCAGTTGCATTCCTATGCATTATGGTTGTTGGATTATCATTATTAAATAGAGATGGATTAACTAAGGCTTTAAATAATGATACAACAAGTAAATTATTTGCATATTTAGGTGGATTATCACTATATGTATATATGTTACATTATCCTGTAGCTATCTTTGTTTTAAGACTAATGGGACCTAATTCTGCAGCAGCTCCATATACTTTCTGGCAAGTATTTATTCCAACAGTATTAATTTCTGTTGTCCTTTCAATACTTGTTAAGTACGTTATGGAAAACTTTATTTTAAAGAAAGATTAAGAAATGTTTTAAACATTTCTTTTTTTATGGTATATTAATTATAGGTGATAACTATGATAGTAATTGATAAAAAGGATGTTGCTTCTTTAATAAAAGATGGTGATATGGTTGCTATATCTGGTTCTGGGGGATCAGGTAGTCCAGAAGCTTTGATTAGAAGTATAATGGATTCATTTTTGAGTAGTGGCCATCCTTGTAATATTGGGGTAACTTGTGGCATATCTCCAGGTAATTTAACCGATGATGATGTGGGTATGAATATGCTTGCTAAAAAAGGATTAGTTGGTAAAGCTATTTGTGCTCATTTAGGAATGGGGAGAGTTTTTGGCAATGCTATAGGTTCAAATCAGTTCCCTGCTTATGCGGTACCTCTTGGAGTTATAAATCATTTGTATCGTGCTATTGCTGGTCATGAGGTTGGTGTTATAACTCATATTGGACTTGGTACATTTGCTGACCCACGTATTGAAGGATGCTGTGCTAATGAGTCGGCGAAAAAGTTAGATCCTTTTGTTGAAGTAGTTAATCTCGGTGGTAAAGAGAATTTATTTTACCATTCGTTTCCTATTAATGTTGCTTTGATAAAGGCCTCTTATGCTGATGAGGCAGGTAATATATCAATGGAAGAAGAGGGGGTTATCGGAGAACAATATAATATGGCTATTGCTGCTCATAATAGTGGAGGAATAGTTATTGTTGAAGTAAAAGATATTAAACCTAAAAATTCATTTAGAGCTCGTAATGTTTTAATTCATTCATCTTATGTTGATTATGTTGTAGTAAATAAACCAGATACTTCTTTAGGAGAATACAATATTCCGATATATAAACCAGAAATAACTGGAGATAAAAGAATTAAATTAGGTGATATAAAGATTAGAGAACTTGATGAAAGAAAAATATGCGGTAGAAGAAGTGCTATGGAACTTCATAAAGGTGATGTCATTAATCTTGGAGTGGGTATGCCAGATAGTGTTGCTAATGTAGCTGCTGAAGAAGGTATTTCTGAAGATATTTATTTATCAGTTGAATCCGGTCCTACTGGTGGTGTACCAATTGGTGGTATAGTTTTTGGAGCTTCAGTTAATCCTGATTCTGTTATAGCTACACCGGAACAATTTGATGCTTATAATGGTGGTTCTCTTGATATGGGAATTGTAGGTCTTGCTGAAGTTGATAAAGATGGAAATGTTAATGTATCAAAATTTGGTACTAGAGTAACTGGTCCTGGGGGATTTATTAATATTACGCAATGTACTAAAAAAATGATATTTATGGGTACATTTACTGCTAAAGGATTAGAAGAAAGAATTGTTGATGGTAAGTTAGTGATTGATAAAGAAGGAAGTAATATGAAATTTGTTGATAAAGTTCAACAAATAACTTTCTCCGCTGAACAAGCTATTAAAAATAATCAAGAAGTATTATATGTTACTGAAAGATGTGTGTTTAAATTAACAAAAGAGGGAGTAACACTAATTGAAATAGCTCCAGGAATAGATTTAGAAAAAGATATACTTAATCATATGGCCTTTAAACCAATTATTGCTAAAGACTTAAAATTAATGGATGAAAGAATATTTAGAGATAAAGTAATGAATATTAAGAAAGATTTTTTAAGTAAGGAGTAAAAATGAAAGTATTAATTATTAATGGTAGTCCCCATGATGATGGATGTACTGCTAATGCTTTAAAGGAAGTAGAAAAAGAATTAAATAATGAAGGTATTGAAACATTTTGGTTACATATTGGTTCTGATGATATAAGAGGTTGTATTGCTTGTAATTATTGTAAGGAAAATCATCAATGTGTATTTAATGATTCAGTAAATAAAGCCAGTGGATTATTTAAAGATTGTGAAGGAATAATTATTGGTAGTCCAGTATATTATTCTGGTATTAATGGTACTGTAAAATCCTTCTTAGATCGCTTGTTTAATAGTAGTTATATATCTAAATCTATGAAAGTTGGAGCAGCTATTGTAACATCCAGAAGAGCAGGTAGTACTAGTGCATTATCCGAAATATATAAGTATTATGAATTATCTGGTATGCCAATAGCAACTAGTACTTACTTTAATGAAATACATGATACTAAAAAAGATTTAGAGGGTATTCAAACTATGCATAATTTAGGTAAGAATATGGCTTTTCTAATTAAGTCAATTAATCTTGGTAAAGAAGACTTTGGTTTACCGGAAAAAGAATTAGGAAATGTAACAAATTTTGTTGATTAGGAATGGAGGTGATTATATGAAAAAAATATTTATAGGAATTATATGTTTATTATGTATTTGTGGATGTGGTAAAAAAAATATTACTAAAAAAGATTGGCATACTGATTTAACTAATACGGAAGCTTATATGAGTACTGAAGTAATGGATGTATTTAATAGAGCAACTACGGATAGTACAAAATCTTATAAAGCAATTGCTTTATTAGGTACTCAAGTAGTAGCTGGTACTAATTATATGTTTTTAACAATTGAGGATAATAGTAGTTATAAAATAATAATAATCTATAATGATTTAGAAAATAATTCAACTATTACTAGCGTTAAAGATTTTGATTATACTAAGTATGTATTTGAAAATATTGATTATAATAGTGAGGAATTAGCTGGGGGATGGAGTGTCTATCAAGAACCAGTATTAACAGATGTTCATTATCCAATATTTGATGAAAAAGTAATTAATGCTTTTGATAAAGCAATTCAAAAATTAGTAGGAGTAACTTATATACCAATTACATCTTTAGGTCATTTAGATGAAGATGGTACTAAATATGCATTATTATGTTATGGTTCACTTGCTACTCCAAATTATGATTCAGGAATATTTCTAGTAACATTATATGATCAAAATGAAAATACTAAAGAAATTGTATCAAGTGCTTACATTAATTTAGCAGATTTTAATAAATAAGAAGCAATGCTTCTTTTTTATATGATATAATGGTATAGAAATGTGGTGATAAAATGGTTAAATGTTTTAGAAAGTATCTTGCAGAAGATAGAATATGGCAAGAAAAGTTATCTTTAAAACACAACCATGATTTTAGTATCCCAGCTATACTAGAAACTAAATATATAGGAAAATTAGCCTTTGGACCTAAATTTGGAATTAATTATCGGGAAGTATTAATGTGTAATAAATGTCATTCATTTAAGATTTGTCCAAACAAAGGATATATATTAAATACTAATATTTTAGATAATGAGTATAATATTGATAAATTTTTATCTAAAGAACAACAAAAATTACCTTTAATAAAGGGTATAAGGGATAAAAGTGGAATTGAAAATATTGAATATATTGATGAATTACATTTTCCAGATGGATATGTATTTAAAAGAGGGGCATAATATGAGTATATTTGATTTTATTAATGGTATGACAGAATATGGTAAAAAAGATGAAAAATTAGAAAAAGAAATGGATTATTATAATCTTGATGAACATGAAAAAGAATTAGTAAGAAAAGGGGAATATGATCCTTGGGATTTTGAATCTAAAGAAGATATGGAAGATGTAAATGATGATGATTACTATGGAGAAGATGATATATAATGTTTAAAGGTGATTATAATTTTTTTGATTATAAATATAATATAGTTGGTTATGATGGTCAGGATTTTGGTGGTTTTCCTCAAAAACTATATTTAATTATATCTTTTATCTTAATAGTTGGATTATTAATATTACTTAGAAAGTCTTCTAAAAAGAAAGTATTAACTATAATTAGGATAATAAGTATATTCTTAATATTATTTTATATTAGTAAAACTACTTGGGAATCAATATATGATATTAAATATACTGGTTCATTTAACAAATATCTGCTACCTTTTGATACATGTTCCTTTGTTATGTTAGCGGGCTTAATATCATCATTTATTAAGGGTAAAATAAAGGATTATTCTGATGCTTGGTTAGCAACTGGTTGTGTAGTTGGTGGTTTTGCTAATATGTTGTTTTTAAATGCTTTTAAGTATTATCCTTTCTTTTCATTCGGAGCCTTCTATTCTATGATTTGGCATCTTCTTATGGTTTTTTTAGGACTATTATTAATTGTTACTAACTATGTAGATGTTAACTATAAAACAATTTTAAAAGGTTTTCTCTTCCATTTTTGCGTATCTTTAGTTATAATACCTATTGATTTTTTATATAACTTTGACTTTATGTTATATAAAGATCTAGGAGGGGTACCTATTTTTGAAGATATTGCAACTAAATTAAGTGCTATGAATTTAGGATTTATTAATCCATTTATGATGCTAATATTATACTTTATAGCATTCAATGTAGTAATATTAATAGCAATGGGTATAAAGAAATTAATACATGTCAAAAAGTAGTTTTTCAGAAAAAATTATTGATGTTTTTCAAAGTAAATTAAAAGGATTACGTTATAATCCTAATACTATTTTAGAAAGTAGTGAATATTATGAGCTAGCCTTATGTCTAGCTTATTTTACGTTATCTAAAGAAAAAATAATTCATAAAGATATGAAGAATAATAAAAGATTAGAACGTTTAACAAAAAAGTTGGATAGTACAGAAATTGATAAAGTATTTCAAGAAGGATTTGCAGAGAAAATGCCTGTTATTACGAATAGTTTGGAAAGTGATAATACTTGGATTTTAGATAATATTCGAGATTCAATCATGCATGGTATGTTTGAAGTGGATGAAGAAAGAAGAGTATTTATTATCCATAATGATTATTATGATCGGGATTTTGATGCTGAAATACCATTTTCTTGGATTGTTGCTTATGCCAAAAATGATATATTAACTAAAAGAATTGCTGATAAATATAATGTAACTGGCTGTTTTTATAATAAGTATCGTTCTCATAAACCAAGTTATAATACGGAAAAAGAATTAAATAGTAATATATTTTATAAAGCATATATTAAGGGAACTTCTTTTAATGTTTGCGATGTTGAAAAAAGAGTGAGAGAATTATTTGAAATTTATTCTCGAGATAATATTGATCAAAATAAATTAGTTTATTATCTTGATGAAATACATCATGATGGTTTTACGATGTATGAAGGATATTATTTGCCATATTATATTACTAAGGATAGGGTAAAAGAAACTATTGAAAATGAATATCCAGGATTAAGTGTAGATATAAATGTATTTCGTCGTAAAGGTAGATTTATAAGTAAGGAAACGAAAAGATTACCTAAAACCTTTAATAGTTATGAAGTAATGATTGATACATTTAATAGGGAATGTTCATCTAAAAGTGTATCATTATTAGAATATTTATCTATTGTAATAAGTAATTTAAATACCGATAATAAAAGTATTGATTTAATAGAATTTACTAGTTTATTTAATATACTTGGTAAACAATATAATAGCGCTAAAGATATTAATAAAGTATATAATGAAGAAATGAAGATGTTAGAATCCCTTTTATTAAATGTTTTAGGAATAGCAACACTAGTTATTAATTATAATAATTTAAATGATAAAGACTTTTTAAATAGTACTCCATCAACTTATGATATAAGTGCAATTAGTAAATCTAATTATATGGATTATGCAACTAAAGTTAAAGCTTGTTATAAGGAAATATTAGAATTAGAGATAAAGTTAGCTGAAAAAAAAGAACAATATAATAATGCTCCAGATAGTGTTAAAAGTACTTTGTTACCAGGAATTAATAATATAATTAGCAGAATAGCAACTTTATATCAAAATATAGAAAGATTAGCAAGTGATTTAAATATCATTCCAGAATATCGGGATTATGAAAAAAATGATAACTTAGATAGGTTAAGCTATTTAATAATGGGATACCATAATCATTTAAATTGGGCAAGTAAGAAAAAAGACAAGATAAAGATTAAAAAGATTATTTTTGGTTTGTTAGAGAAAAAAATAGAAGAAGAATCAAAAACAATGTTTAGTAGATGTAATACAATGCAAGAAACTTTAGAAATAATAAGAAATGGTTTTTCTCATATTGGAAGAGTAAGAATAAATGATCGAGGTATAGTTATTATTAATGATTATGATGAAAATAAAAATAAAACTGGTGAAGTTATTTGCCATTATAATACATTATTAGAATTATTGTTAAATCAAAATAGAGGAATATCAAGAACAAAAGAAAAAGATCAGTAAATCTGATCCTTTTTTATTAGAAACCATGGCCTCCACTACTACCAGAGAAGCCACCGCCTCCTCCGCCACCACCGCCGGAAGAGCCACCACTTGATGAACTACTTGGTGGATTATAAACTTTATGAGTACCAATTTTAGTACCAGTTATTTCTCCAATATCAAATTCAACATTTGCTCCATCAACTATTTCTTTATTTTTAGCTTTTTTAGTAGTAGAATTCTTAAGAACTATAAAGAAATTAATAAAGAACGCTGATATTAAAGCAATAACTATATTACTGGTATGACGCATTGGTTCAGCTATTTTTCCATTATTAAGTAATGTATCTATTTGTTCAAATGCTTTAGATGCACAATTATAATATTGTTCCCAAGTTGCATATTTATAAACATTATCAGTAATAATATTAGCTTTTCCCGTTGTTATAATTTTTGAATTTGCTCCACCACTAGAAATAATTATTTTTCTATTATCCATATCAATAAAGAATAATGAACCATTATTATTACCAAAATTATTGTAGTAATAGCTTTCAGAATATGATACTGCTGAAGTATTATTTTCACTAATTGATTTAAATATAGCATGACCAAATGTAGTTAATTTCTTCATTTGTTCTAATAATAATTGTTCTTCACTATCAGTAAGTAAATCTGCATCATCTTCAATTAATGCTTTATAATTAGTACTTTCATTAATGTATTCTAAACTTTCAGCATAGACATTACAACCTATGAACAATGTTATTATTAAAACTAGATATTTTAATATTTTATTCATGTTCATCACCACCTCTTTTTTCTAATTGTGGTAATTTATTTCTAACTAAGACATTATATTCTTTTACTAAACTATAGAAAGTTAATATAACTAAGAATAAGGTAATTAATGATCCGGTATAGAAAATAACGTCATCATTGGGATTTATTATTAGTAATATTACCCCTAGTATAAGAGCAAATATTTGCTTTCTAACATATTTACCAGTTTTAACCTTTATTTTACCTTCTTTTTTAGTTTTAACTATTAATCCTAAATCATCTTCATGAGTTTCTTTAACTTTAATTTTTTTAGCTAAATTAGCTGCTATAATCATACTAATAACACTAGCAATTATTGCAAAAATAGTTACACTTTGTGGAGTAAATACTATATTAGATAAATAGATTAGTAAGAAAATAGGTACTGCAAGAATAAGGGATCCCAAAATATATTTTTTGAAATCTATTGGTAAATCTGCAGCAATTTTTCCGGTTTGTCCATTTACTACAACATAGTGAATATATTTTTCATCTTTATTTCTAACTGCTAAAAAGTATACAGGAAACATTCCGGTTTCTCTTTTTGAAACGCTTAGACCAATTTTAGGATTACTACAACCATACTTAGAAAATTCTTTTCTTTTAGATAAATACTTTGGAGCATCAGCATTAGCAACTGATGTTGCCTTTCTATCGTAGATTGATTCATCAACATCTTTTGTATCAGCATAAAATCCACTCATATAATTAAAGTTAAAATCTTCAACTTCTTTAAAGTTAAATGGAACTTTTTGACTAAAATCATCATAAAAATTTGATATTAAGTCATATGATATACCAGTATATTTAGCATTTACATCGGCATCTATTTCATAATCATCATAATAATCATAATTACCTTTACGATGTGAGAACTTACTTCCTTTATTAGAACATTTACCATTGAATGCTAGGGTGTATATACAATATGGCATATATATACCTCTAAATTTTTGTAATGTAATATCAGATTTCATATAACTTGGAGTAAATAAGGCTTTCTTTAATACTTTTTTATACTCATTAATACATTCCTCTTTATCAACCTTAAAAGGAATTATATAATTTGGACAATTCTGAGTAACCATTCTTGATTCCAGCATCGCCTGGGACCCACAGTAACTACAAAATGTTATCGCTGTTTCATCAAAAGTCATTAATTCAGCACCACATTGACTACATAAAAAACTTTTTCCTTCAAAGGTATTTTGCTCTTGAGCTCTTTTTACATGAACTTTTAACTCCTTGGGATCAAAAGTTCCTTCACAGTATTTACATGTTACTGATTTTGCTTTTGGACTAAATTTTAAATCAGCACCACAGTTTGGACATTTAAACATACTACCACCATTCTAATTATATCAAATAAACCATTTCTTGAACACACTTTTTATCAAGATTGTAATAACTTACAATTATAACTTTCAAGTAAATCATTGACTTCATGGATTTTATATATTTTATTAATAAAACAAAATCTAATTATTAAATCATAATAGTTATTTTTAGGTAATGAATATGCTGCACTATCAAGTAATTCAACAATTTCCTGCTCTGATAATTCTAGTGATAATCCCAATAGTATAATAGTTTCTTTACTTGGATGATAGTTAGCATCACCTCTAATCTTTGAAAACAAACGTCGATCAATATGTACTTTATTATAGACATCACTATCTTTTAAATTTCTCTCATCAATCATTTTGAATAACAACGTTTGAAAAAGATTTTCATTATTATTTTCATCGATATATGTATTAATTGATGAATTATGTTCTTCTTCAACATAATAATTATCCATTAATCTACTACAAGCTCTTAGACCAAAAAATGCTTTTTCTTTTACATAATTATTCTTAATATATAATTCTAATTTCTCTTTCATTTTGTCTCCTTTTAAGTGACCATTTTTTCAAATAAATCTAGTATCATTATATCAGAAATTACGAAAAGGAGGAAAGATTATGAGAAAAAAAGAATTAGTTGATATCGTATTTCTATTAGATCGTAGTGGTTCAATGGCAGGTATTGAAGAGGATACCATCGGAGGCTATAATAGTTATTTAGAAAAAGAGAAAGGAAAAAATGTTCGAGTTACAACGGTTTTATTTGATGATCAATATGAAGTATTAAATAATATGGTTAGTATTGATGAAGTTAAAAATTTAACTAAAAATGAATATTATGTTCGTGGTTGTACGGCTTTATATGATGCAATAGGTAAAACAATTGGTATTATGGATCAAAAAAAGGCTAAAAAAGTAATATTTGTTATTACTACGGATGGTTTAGAAAATGCCTCAAAAGAATATAAGAAGGAACAAGTTAAAAAATTAATAGAAAACCATAGTAATTGGGAATTTATGTATATTGGGGCTAATATTGATTCTTATGCTGAAGGAACAAGCATTGGTATTCAAAATAAGAATATTTCTAATTATCGTAAAGATAAAAAAGGAGTATCTAAATTATTTGAAGCTATGGGAACTGCAACAAGGATGTATTGTGAAAATGAAAAAATCTCTGAAAACTGGAAAGATGAACTAGAAGACTACGTCAATAAATCAATTGAAAAATAAACGGATTTGTTAAAAATCCGTTTATTTATGTATCATATTACTTTCATAAAATAATGGTAGTAATATATATCCTTTATTTTGTAAGAATTCAATAAATTCAGGTAGTAGGCTAGTAGTTATTTTGCTATAGTCATGAAATAATATAACTTCAATTGGTTCATCAATTGATGCTTTCATATTTTTCCAGGCTTCAGTTTTAGATTTTAACATTCCACCATCTCCATCAAAACCATTCCAATCAACCCAGCCATAATTTAGTTTTTTTAATTCAGCAATTATTTTATTTTTTAATTTGCCTGATGATCTACTTCCCCCAGGAAAACGAACGATATTAGTTACATATCCTCCAGATAATTCTTTAACTCTTTCTTCTTGCTTCTTTAAGGCTCTTATAAAAGAATCTACACTGGCATATAAACCTTTTCTAATGGCATGAGTATAGGTATGATTAGCAATAGTATGTCCTCTTTTAGCATACTCTTTATATAATTCTAAACAATTATAAGTCTTTTTATCATAACAATAAGTACCATTTATAGAAGTAGTAAAAAAAGTAGCTTTTATATTATATTTGTCCAATATATCTAGTACTTTATAAGTATTATAATAAGGACCATCATCAAATGTAACATAGGCAATTTTTACATTAGTTTCTTTAGCAATTATTTTATTTTCTAGTTCAAGTACTTTTTTAAAAAATTCTTCTTTATAATAATTATTACTTTGTTTATTATTATAAATATCTAATAATTCATTTTTTTTAATATTTAATTCTTTTATTGTACTATTATTATTTTCATATTTTATTTTCATATTTAGGTAGTTTAGTTGTTTATCTTTTATTTTATCATTAGTTTTATAAATAATACTTATTAATCCAAATATTAGAATTATTAATAATAATTGAAATCCTATAAATACTTTTCGATCATTTCTAGCATTTGTTTCCAATTAGTATCTTCTCCTGAAATATTGCTGTTAATTAATTCTTCATATTTAGATATTTCTTTATTTAATTCTTGAATAACTTGCTCTTGTTTTACTATCTCTTTTTCTTTATCAAATGTATTGTTGTAATCATGTAATTTTTTAACTCTTAATAAAGCAAGTATACTTAAAAAAATAAATAGAATAATTGTAATTACTAAATAAAACTTCTTCATATATACTACCTAAAATAAGTTTAATATTATATTTATTATTTGTCAATTAAAGTATTAAGTATTGTTTAACAATAAAAAAATGATGAATAATGTCTGATTATGGCGATTATCATGAAATAATCCTTTTTTAGTGCTATAATCTAGCCATTCAGGAGGATTTATGGAACAATCAGTATATATTAATTTGGATGATTCGGGTAAGTTAAATAAAAATGAAGAAATTAGTGTTTATGGCGGATTAGTTTTTTTATCAAAAAAGGAGAAAGATAAGTTTATTACTCAGTATCGAAGTATTGTTAGGAATATAAAAGAAAATTATGGGGAAAATACAGAAATTAAGAATACTAATATTAAGCCTAGTGATAAAAGAAGAATTATGAATTATATTAAAAAATACTATAGTGTTGCTTTAATAATTCAAAATAGTGAAGTATATAACTATATTATTAGTGATAAGGCAGCTAGAGGAAGATTTTTGGATTACTCCATAAGAAGGTTAATTAAGGATATAATGGTTAATCTAATGAAAGATGAAAAAATAAATTCTAATAAACCAATTAAAATAATAATAAATATTGATGAACAATCTACCAAAAGTAACGGTTATTATGACTTAAGATATGGCTTAATGGAAGAATTAAAATATGGAATTAATAATTTTAATTATGCATCAAGTATTTCTCCGATTGTCCATAGTAAATTAAAGATTAACTTACAATATCATAATTCAAAATATTGTTATTTAGTTCAAGCGGCAGATTTATTGGCTGGAACAATAAGAAGAAAAGTTCTAGATCAACAAGATTTAAGTATGATTCGATATTGTTTAATTATTCCTCCACGAAAAAAAGCCACATAGTGACCTTTCCCCAGCTAGGACGGCGTACAGATTAGCACGCTTAATTAAATAATCGTTACCTAACTATCGACCTGACGAGTATTACTCCGGTGTATTCATAATACAACTTTGGTTTTCTAAAGTCAATAAAAAGTGGTTATCAAAATTCGACATTTATGGTATTATTATATCAGGAGGTAAAAAGCATGGTTGAAATTCTTATTTCTATAGCTTTAGGTGCTGTTTCTGGTTGGATTGCTAGTATTATCATGAATACTAAAGGTGGTTTAATTAGAAATATTATCCTAGGTATAGTAGGTGGATTTGTTGGTGGTTATGTTTTTAAACTACTTGAACTATCAATAAATGGCTATGTTGGTACTATAGTTGTATCAGTAGTTGGAGCATGTTTGGTAGTATTCATTGTTAATAAAATATTTAAATAATTTTATTATTTTGAAATTTGACACAAAAAAAGTAAACCTTATATACAAAATATAAGGTTTTCTTTTTAAATAAAAAAACCAGTATTTATGGGACTAAAATAGGATAATAAAAATGATAAAGTGTAAACAAAATATTAAAAATAAAAAAAAATAAAAATTTTGTCGATTTAGTATTGACTTTATAATAGTATTGTTCTACAATAAGAGTGTAGTTAATAGAGGTACACAAAATAACCTCGTATAGTATAATTAATTGTTAATTAATATGCTTGCATGTTAGTTAATGGTTATATTATATTATTACTAATATTCTATTTAAACTTTATGTTTAATGAATATTACGTTATTAACTAATAAGTATTATAATTCATTATAATATTTATTGATTACCATTTATTTATCAAGCTATTAACTATAGGATATCCTAGCGGGATCTTGATAAGAGATTAATATATTACCTGTCAGTTTATATTAATTTTAGTTTTAACCGCGCAAAATTTCATCCTTGACAGAGGATGTTTTTTTGTGTTTATTTTTATTTTTTTTATCCATAATACTAGGGGAGGATAAAATGACACAAAAGGAATTGTTATATTTAGAAGATGCCATTGGCCACGAAAAGAATATCATGGACATTATTAATGAATCAATATCAAATACTAACAGTAAAAGACTAATTAATTATTTAAATAGTGAATTATCAACTCATGAAAAACTGTATAATTCATTATTAAAACATATGGAGGATATTGCTAATGAATGATGAATTAATAATGAACAACTATTTATTAGTATTAAAAAGTACTGTTGAAGTGTTTGTCCATGGAACATTAGAAAGTTCTAATAATAGTACTAGAAAACTACTTAAGACTGGATTATTTGATATTATAAGTTCTCAAGCTAGAACCTATGATGAAATGGTAAAAAATGGCTGGTATCAAGTAAATAATGTTAAAACATCGGAAGTTAATAACATCTATAAAAAAATAAAGAATCAATAATTACTTTGATTCTTTTTTGATTCTTTTTTTTATATCCTTTTTTATATTATCTTTCATATTATTCTTTATTATTTCTGTATCATCCTTATTAGTACTATCTATATTCATTTTTTTAATTAATAAAGCTGATATTAAAAAATCAATAATTAATATTATGACTAATATTAATTCAAATACAAGTACCAACTTCAATGGTAATTTATTAACAATCTTTAACAAATATGGAGTAATATATTTGATAGCTAGTACACCACCGATAGAGAAGGGTAACATTGTTTCTAAACAAATTCGACCATTAAGGTTAAATTTATATTGCTTATAATCCCACCATCTTAATTTAAATATTTTTTCTAATACATAACTAGTCATATATTCAATTAAAGAACAAGTTATAAACGTTACAATAAATAATAATAGTAGATTATCTTTAAGTTTATCTAAAACTAATATTAAAAATACACAACCAAAGCCATATATAGGGAGATATGGTCCAATTAAAAAACCACGATTAATTAATTTATGATCCATAACTATAGTTAATATTATTTCTATTATCCAACCGATAAACGCATATATAAAAAATAAAAAAATATATTTATATAACATATTTATCACCTACAAATATTATACTATATTTTAAATTGTTTTGAAACATTTATTATCCTTAGAATTATAAAAGCAATGATTTTTATAGGAGCCTGCTAGTGGTTGATTATACCAAGTTTTATCACATTTGTTTTTATTAGCTTTAAACCATAGAGCGTAAGTTGCTGGATTGAATGTTTCTCCATTTAGAATTCTTTTAGCAAGTTGTTTTTCGGTTGTTGTAGCAGCCCCGAAGAATAAACTAGAGTTAATCCCACTAAATTGATTCTTTTGGAATATTACTTCGGAAATAGAGTGCACATTATCAAATATTGAACAATTAACTAAAGCCCGATTTATAACCACATTACCAACCATTAACATCCCTAAATCACCTTCACCAAGTGCTTCAGCTCGCATTAATCTAGCAAGTAAGTCAAGATCGTTATTTGTATAATTAATTATCATTAGATCACCTATAATAATTTATGATAACACTTGTAATTTGTAATATTCATGTGATATAATCATTTTACCAGGCATCTATAGGGGCGTGGTATAATGGTAGCATAGGAGTCTCCAAAACTTTTGATGGGAGTTCGATTCTCTCCGCCCCTGCCATTAAGAATATTAAAACACTAGCTAATAGCTAGTGTTTTTAAGTTATATTGTAATATCTTAATATTAAGATCATTTATTTTTTTTAATTAATATTATAGTAGTTAATATTATTACACCAATAGGCGCTAATCTCATAAATATCCATTCAAATGCTTGATAGAATGTTCCTAATATAGCCCATTCGGTAATATTATAATCCCAAGTCTGATAAGGCCTATCTAATATTGCTAACAATATGAATAACAAAATGATACTTATATCTATGATTATCAACGCTTGATTTTTTTTCTTTCTTTTCTCTTTTTGATAATTTGATAATTGCTCATTAATCACTTCTAATTTTTCAGATATTACTTTTAAATCATCTTTTTCTTTTTTTTCAATGTTTTCTCCAAGAATTTCACTAACCGGTGTTTCAAAAAGTTCTGATATTGTTACTAGCATTTCAGCATCTGGAACAGATAATCCTGTTTCCCATTTTGAAATTGTCTGTCTTACGACATTTAACTTAATACTTAATTCTTCTTGTGAAAGTCCTTTGTTTTTTCTTAATGTTTTTAGATTATCTTTCAACATATTACATTTTCTCCTTTCATCAAGTTCAGTTTATTACAAATATGTCGTTGCTACAAGCAATGTGTTTTAACATTTACTTCTTCTATTAATTGCAAATGAAAATTAACTTTTTATACAAATATTATAACACAAATTTTTATATTTAATTACCTGGTAGCATTACTAATTTACGAGCAGTTTTATTACTTTGTTTTAAAAAGTATAATAATTCTAAAAAGGTTTATAAAAAAGTTTTAAACCCCAATGATTATCGTGCCATAGATAATTAAAATGATTTAGGGAGACCTAAATCATTTTTTTAACCACATATACATACCATCTTCAGCAACCTCTTTTTTCACTTTAAATCCGAACTTTGAATAAAAATCTTGTTTACCTGGAGCTGATAAAAGTTGAATCATTATTTCTTCATCCTCTTTAATGCCATTTTTTATATATTCAATTAAAGCACTAATCATTTCGGTGCCATAACCATTACCTTGATATTCTGGAAGCACTATTACATCCATAATTAAACCAGCATATCCACCATCTGTTACAAACCTGGCCATTCCAATAGTTTTACCATTAAGCACATATTTTACATTTATTCCATTATCTAAACTTATTTTTAATAACCTTTCTGAAGGCCTTTTCCAATTTAATGCATCTAATAATTTATAATACTCGTCAATAGTTAGTTTATTTATTTCAATCATATTATTACACCTCATACTAATTATATCACATATTTACTATTTCCTTACATTATGGTATATTAAATATGTAATCGGGTTTTATCCTATTTTTTCGTAAACGTTCATAAAAAACGCGCCAGTAGAATATTTACTCTAACTCTTATGAGTTAGAGTTTTTCTTTGCTTTATACTAATTTTATAGATATATGCTATAATATAAATGTTTATGGGTGATTTTATGAAGATATTTTTAATTAGACATGGGGAATCAATGCAAAACACAAAAGAAAATTATAATATTGGTTTGCCAGATCATAAAGTATATTTGACAGAAAAAGGTAAGGAAGAAGCTAAACTTGCCGGAGAATTTTTAAAGCAATATATTAATGATAATAATATAGACATATCTAACTCTGTTATGTGGGTAAGTCCTTATACTAGAACTAGGGAAACGGCAAGTATTATTAATGGTATTTTAAATGTTAAAAGAGTTAAAGAGGATATAACACTAATAGAACAACAATATGGATTATTTAGTGATAAAGAAATAGAAAGAATAAAAACACTATATCCTGAACAATTTGCTTATTATGATAATTACTATCAAAATGATGGTAAATTTTATGCTAAACTTCCTCAAGGGGAAAGTCCATTTGATGTCGCTTTAAGGACTAAGCAGTTTTTAAATACAATTTATAGGGATAAAGAAGATGTTCTTTTTGTAGTATCACACGGAGCGACCATTAAAACAATTGTTATGAACTTTTTTCATTATTCACCAGAATGGTATAATAGTGAATTGACACCTGGAAACTGTTCCATAAGGTTAATTGATTCGAATGAAAGAATTAACAGTGAATCTTATATATATAATGAGCCACAAAAACGAATAAGAAAAAAATGATGTAAATGTATTTGGTTTTATACAAAAATTTAAAACACTAACTATTTAGTTAGTGTTTTTATTATTTTACAAGATAATTTTTTCTATAACTATTGCCTTTGAATATATTCTTTACCATTTTCTGGTTTTAATACTAATTTTCTACCATAACCTTCGATTGTATAAAATCCTGATCTATCATTACGCTCTCCTTCGATGGTATATGAATAGTTATCCATATTATTATCAATAACGTTTTCAAAATGACTAGGTATTATACTTTTATTTATTTTCAGTTCCATTAGATTTTCTAAATGTGATGTGTTATTTGTTACTATATGATCTCCAAGGCCATCATAATCCAATTTCATACAATGTCTATAATCATCATTTTCTACATGTAGTAAATTAATACCATTATTACTTAAATGTATAGTACCTTCTTTTAAAACCAAATTGGTTCTACCACTACATACGGCATTTCCAATCAGCTTTCTATATAATTCAATAAATTCTTTTTGATTAGTGATTTCAACTTTAGCCTTAAGATATCTTCCATCTTGATTATCATCTAATAAATAAATGTATTTTTTGAATGGATGAAAAGCATAAGAAAAGCATCCTGCTTTTAAATCAGGATCACTATATACTAGAGAACTATATAAAGAATCTAACATAAGTCTGATACTAGTTTGTCTTTTTCTAACTATCAATAATAAAGAATCTACGCTATCAGGGTTATTTGTTTTAAATATTAAACTAGGATTATAATCATTAAATGAGTCCCCAGTTATTCTTATATAAGATAATAGCTTCTTTATCGTTTTTTGATTCTTAAGATATTCTTTTCTTAAACTAAATAAAATTTCATAATAATTATAATAATTTTTTTCTGCCATATATCCCCACAAACATATTATAGCATAATATCAATAAAAATTTGGTATTATCATTTGTCATAATATGTCATTGACTATAATTAATATCAAATATATAATCAAAGTAGATAAGGTTTAGTGAGGTGTTAAAATGAAAAATTATCTAAAAATATTTGTTTTTCTATTTTTATTACTACTTGTTAGCGGATGTAGTAAGCTTAAAGTTAAGAAAGATTTAAAAATTGAAGTTAATTCAACTGTAAAATATTCAGATTTAATTGAACAAAATGACAAAATAACTTTGATAAATGGTGATGATTTAGTTGATACTAGTAAGCTAGGTAAGAAAGATGTAATTGTTAGTTATAAAGTTAATGATAAGGAAGAAAAGAAAATAGTTACTGTTAATATTGTTGATAAAACTGCGCCAGTAATTGAAGCTTTAGACCAAGTGTCAACTTATAAAACTAAGACTATTGATTTATTAAGTAATGTTAAGGTTACTGATAATTCTAATGAACAATTAGATGTAAAAGTAGTAGGAGAATATGATATAAATACAGTTGGGGAATACAAGTTAAAATATGAAGCTACTGATTCTTCTGGTAACAAAGGAACTAAAGATTTTACTCTAACTGTTAAAGATTTAACTGTTAAAGTTGGTGGTTACTATATGTATAAGACTAAAAAAGAGTGGATAGGGGTAAACTTTAAAGATAGTAGTAAAGTTTTAATTGCCTATAACTTTTGTCCAGGAAGTGGCTGCGGTGGATATAGTGAATCTGGTACATATAATGTTGAAAATGATAAAGTAACTATTAAGCTAACATCTAATTCATCTGAAGATGGAACTAAAAAAATGAATAAAACACTAGTATTTACCATTGTGGATGAAAGTAAAATTAAATATAGTAATAACACTTATACATGGAATAAAAGTTTTAATTAAAAGAACTAATTTAATTTAGTTCTTTTTATTTTTGATTCTATATAATCATATAATTTGCTAATTAGTTTTTCTATGGTGTGTTTTCGTATTAAATCAATTAAAAGACAGATAATACATATTACT
>JAEEGK010006927.1_pt1 | contig 27132 bp, 28 predicted proteins | sample 8958771 | NCBI WGS metagenome assembly JAEEGK01 (sample SAMN16246547, study PRJNA631951) | gut metagenome | biome: gut microbiome; feature: rumen; material: SC-attached | host: Bos | place: Iran: Karaj | collected 2018-10 | reverse complement strand
AGGTTTTGTTTATCTCATCCAGCAAATCAATATCACGCAGAATTCTGTCAGATTTTGTCTGAATCGCCAGACCGAATTCATTCTTCAAAATAACCTTAAGACATCTTTGAGTAAGCTTTATTTCTTCCTCGCAATGTAGATAGGGATCAGATATATAGCCTGTTCCAATCATGCATTTTTTTCTTTTTGATTTAAGAGCCTTATCCAGAAGTTCGGGAGCATTTTGCTTTACTTCTATGTCTTCAAACTTATGTTTAAGCTGATAGCAGTTGCTTCTTCCGTCACAATAAATGCAGCCGTGAGTACACCCGCGATATACATTCATTCCGCAAAATCCACCGTTCCTGTTTAATATTCCTTTTGCATCAACAAAATGCATAGTGTCTCCTTTAGCCGTTAACGCGTTTAAGAAATCTCTTATCGTTCATCTGCTCGTTGGTTACATACTCTCCGTCCTTAAAGAAAGCATATGTAGTAATCGGTGTCGGTGCATTCTGTGCTTCCTCTTTAGTCGAAAGTTTGATTGCCTTAAACTTTATTCCGTTCGCCTTAGCAGTTTCCTCGAGAACAGGTACGTATTTTCCGTTATAAGGGCACTGATTCGTGTAATATAAAACATATCCCCTTTCGTCGGTATGAGGATGCTTCGCACACTCCTTAAAAGAAGGTTTCTTTGCATCTTTAATTAGCGGTAAATACCAAAGCTGAATTCCGTTATCCGCTTCATCGGCCACTTCGAATCCTTTGTGTTTTAGAAATCCCGGATCTGACAGGAAAGGCATTTTCTTAGCAGCAGACAATATACAGATCCCCTTCTTTTTCTTTTCTTTGCTGTCTTTTATACAGGCTTCAAGAAGCTCAGACGAATAGCCGTGGCCTTTGAATGAGCCCGATACCCAGAGACAGTCAATATACATATATTCCGGTGCATCAATAGGATTCCATGCATTTTCCGCGGGAATAAATTCGACAAAACATTTTCCTCTCTCCGCACTCTTTATAAACACAAGACCATCATCAAATCTTTCTGAAAGCCAGGCCTTTTTTGATGCCACCTGAATGTCTTTATTGTTTGCAATCGCACAGCAGATATGCTCGCTTTCAAGATTATCTTTTGTTACTCTGATATATTCCATTTGACTTTCCTTTCTTTTTTAGGGTTATCTGATTATTTTTTTCTGATTGGATGTCTGACCACGGTTTTGAGTTTCTCGGGTGCAACTTTTCGCACATCACTTAAATAAATCTCATGATGATATCTTTTATCGGTGATGTCCAATACATAACCTTCTTTTTCCATGAATTCGTGCATTGCATCGACTGTTGCAGGTTCATCGTCGTATGGACCGATGTGCATGCACTGAACGCATAAGCCTTCATCATATGTAAAGAATTCAGCCTTGGAAAAGTCTGTCTTTTTCTTCTTCGCTGCTTCTTCTTTTGCCCACTCAAACTCTTCCTTTGTGACAAAGTCCGGAAGACGGATCACGGATATCCACTCAAAAGTTTCTTTATGGTTGTAATCGATTCCGGTCACGCCCTGCTGCCACCAGAAGCCTTCAAGCGGAGGAACTACATAGTCAAAATATCCGTCTATCCTGTGGTCTCCCATCTTGCTCATTTTAATTGAAAAAGCTATTCCGTATAAAAGCCCTATGCTCTCTTTGTATTCGCCGCCTTCCGCATTCGGATCTCCTTTTCCTCTGACTGCTATGTAATTCATCTTCGGAACTTTTACGATTGACGGCTTGTTCTTCGGCATATAAAACTCTTTGTATTCTTTCTTAAAATCGAATGCCATATGTTATCCCTCTACAAACGAACCTATTTCAATAAGATTACCTTCCGGATCTGCGACATAACATGTTCTCTGTCCCCAGGGCTCGGTTATGGGTTCCATCACGCTTTTGGCACCCAACCCTGTAACTCTCGCATATTCTCTGTCAACTGCAGAATAGTTTTCAACTCCGAGAGCAATCTCGTAATGACCGTTAACTCCCTTGCAGTAAGAAAAGGAACTTCCGGTCATCTTTTCAAAATCCGACTTTCTGTAAAGTAAAAAGAGTGTTCCGTCCTTTTCCAAAAATACATTTGATGCATCTTCATCTTCTTTTATTTCAAACCCGAGCACGTCCCTGTAAAAGCGGATCATAGTACTCATATCATCCACAAATATTCCAAAACCTTCGAGTTTCATTTACTTACTCCTCCTAAAACTTATTCTCCGCAATATGCAACCGCATCCACCTGGAAATGAAGGCCGTCACTTCCGCCAACGTGTGCGAAGTTTGTCTCGATGGATTTTCTTGCAGGGTAGTTGCCTTTGAATCTTTCTTTTATGACCTTTTCCATTGTGGGAATGTTGTAAACATCTCTGAAAAGACAGTCCATCTGAACTACGTTTTCGAGTGTCAGACCGACCATTGCAAGGCGCTCTTCCATATTGTCAAAAGCACCGTTTATCTGCTCTTCGATTGTTCCTCCGATGTTTCCGACACAGTAGCTTAAGAAGCAGAAATCTCCTGCTTTTACGATGCCTGAGTGTGCCCACTGTTCGTTAATTTCATATCTTTCTATTTTGCTCATTTTTTTCTCCGTATATTCTGCTCATATTATCTGCTATTTCTTTTAGGCGGTTGCGAACCTCTGCAGGTTCAAGAACTTCAACCTTATCTCCAAATGTTAACATCCACGAAACCAGATTATCCAAATCGGAATAATACTCTTCAAAAAGAATCTTTCCGTCCTCGGTTTCGCTGCAGCAGTACGTTCCGAATTCCTCGACCAGACGCCACTTCATATCCGCATCAAACAGCGCTGTAACTTTGATGTTTCTCGGATATAAAAGTTCTGCCGACATATCGGGCAGCGGTACGTTTCTGCATTCAAATTCTTTCTTTGATACCTGTACATTGTCCATTCGATTAAGCTTGAAGAGCCTGTAGTCTTTTCTTTTTTTACACCACCCGTAAACATACCAGCTGGTCCATTTAAAAACTACGTAATAAGGCTCAATGGTTCTCTCACTCTCTCCGGACGGAGCAAAGTATTTGAATTTAAGCAGCTTCCTGTTTTCAATTGCATCCTGTATCATCGATATTTTGGGCGCCAGTGTTGCTTTATACCACGATGACAAATCAATTAACATGGATTCTTTTCCGCTTACAAGCTCCGACGAGCCCGCCTGGATTTTCTCCATTAACTGACTGTAATAACTGCTGCCGCTCACACTGTCGAGGCTCCTCAGTCCGGCCATAATCATCTGCATATCTCTGGATGTAAGAATGGTTCTATCCATCCTGTATCCGCTCATAATGCTGATGCCGCCGCCGACTCCCTGAGTGGTCTGAATCGGTATTCCCGCCTTGCACAGAGCCTCGATGTCGCGGTTGATGGTTCTTCGCGAAACCTCAAAATGCTCTGCCAGTTCGGGCGCGGTAATTATTTCTTTTTGCAACAATATCGACAATATTCCGATAAGTCTGTCTATCTTCATATTTCTTTACTCCAAATTAAGTATATTATATCAAACACGACAACATTATGTCATGTTTAAAATAAAAAAACAGACCGATTCCCTTTCGGGTTTCGGTCTGTGATTCTTTTATGATTTATTTCTTTCTGATAGGTATCCAGAGTTCGCAGAAAACACCCTTTCCGCCGTCAAAATAAAGTTCATAATCGGTCTCGTCTACTGCTTCATAACCCATCTGAGGTAAGAATTCTTTGTAGAACTTTGACCATGTTTCAGTGATGCAGTCACCGTCTTCTCCGATGCAGTCAAATACCACATATGTTCCGGGTTTTACGTACCATTCTTTGAAGCCTGCCTTTTCCATTTCAGCAAGATCGTAAGGTGCTGTATCTTCATCTACGATAATTCCGATTCCGTAATCAAAAGTGTCCTGGCCTTCGATGGTGGGAGTGCATAATCCGTAAAGATCTCTCTTACCGTCTTCTCTTAACATCCAGACGGGGTGTAACATCTGATTTGCATTGCACTCTCCCCAGAAATCTGCTACTTCATGATTATCGTCATCATTGATTATTTCGTTGCTAAAACTTCTTACAAGTGCCAGGAATTTCTTAGCTTCTGTTTGTACTATTCTGTAATCCATTGTCTTTCCTCCTTCGACAGTTAACTTAATGGTCATAGGATTAAAAAGAACGAGTTTGCCGGATTCTTCTCTGGCTGATCTTGGAGCAATTCCGTGAAACCTTGTAAATGCTTTCGTAAAACTTTCCGGTGTTTCATAACCGTACTTGAATGCCAGATCTGTTATTTTTGCATCGGTTTCAACTATCTCTCTTCCCGCCAGTGAAAGTCTGCGGTTTCTGATGTATGCATTGGCAGTCATTCCTGTTAGGAAGCTGAATGCTCTATGAAACTCGTAGCTTGAAGTGTGCACATGCTTCGCCACGTCTTCATAGTTAATCTCTTCCAAGAGATGTTCTTCCATATAGGTTATTGCCTGCTGCATTGATGATATCCAGTCCATTCTTTTTCCTCCTGTATGAGTCTATTTTAGGAGTAATTCGTTTTTGCTACATTTCCTGCCTTGCGAAGTTTTGTCAGGTCAAATTTATTTTGTTGCGCGAAGCGTCCAGGTACTTTCCCATTGTTCTAATTTCTCTACTTTGGAGAAGCCTGCTTCTTTTAGGATTTCGATTTCGTGGTCTACCGTAAGCGGCGTGTCGTAATGAAAAAACTCATCTTCCGACAGGCCTTCCGCACGTTTGATTTCCGCGAGATTGTTAAAATATTCTGTTTCCAGTTCTTCGGACTCCGCAAAATAATCGGTCAGGATAAAATATCCGTTTCCCTTTAAAGCTTCGTGAAGTTTTTTGTAAAGTCCGAGTTTCTTATCTCTCATAAAATGATGGAGCGACTCAACCGAAACCGCCGCATCAAAAGCATTTTCACCAAACGGAACATCAAAATATGAACCGCAGATAAGGTAAAGTTTCTTAGAGGGGAACTTACTTTTAAGAGCGTTTAGCATTGCTTCGGTCAAATCAATTCCAGTTACGTCTGCTTCAGGACTCACCTTAAAATATTCTTCAAGTTCAAGTCCCGTCCCGCAGCCTAAATCCAAAATCTTTGTCTCACCTTTTGGAAGGAGCGAAGCCGTGAACTCATAAAAGATCGAAGCACCCTCTATATTCGTTCTCATGTGTTCGTCATATCCGTCCACACGAGCCGTAAAAAAATCATTCATTTTTTCAAGCATAATTTTTCTCCAGCCACTTTGCAACACCGTCATCATTGTTTGATTCGATAACCGCCGTGGCTTTTTCTTTTAAAGCATCCTGTGCGTTTGAAACCGCATAGCCTTCATCCGCAATTTCAAACATGTCAATATCGTTTTTACCGTCGCCGAAAGCAACTACTTTGTCGCAGCGAAACATCTCTTTTAACTGTTTTATCGCGTTGGCTTTCGTTGCTTCTTTGGGCATAATTTCAAGCCACTGGTCGCCGGTGTAAATGTCTTTCAGGTATACACAATGAAAATCATCTCTGTACTTTTCATATATCGGATAAAGTTTTTCAGGCTCATCGATGCAGGTAATATAAAAGATATCACCCTTTCGCAATTCCTCGGGCGTACTCACTTTATTTTCTCTTATATCTCCCGCACGGCTGTCCGTAAATCTTTTAAGACCTGCTGTACTGAGTTTCGGAATATATGAAAATTTCTCTATTCCGTCGACGTATGCATAAACTATCGGATAGATATTGTTTTCATATAAAAGATTGGTTATTTCATCTGCCGTATTTCTGTCAAAATAATTAGATTTAAGTATTTCTCCCGTAGCATTATCAACGATAAAAGCGCCGTTATAAACTATAAGCGGAATCTTTGCGTCGATACCCTTGGTTACCTTTTTAGCCGTTATTAAAGAACGTGCGGTAGCGTAGGAAAAAAGCATGCCCTTTTCCGTCAGAGTATTTATTACTTCGTTGGTATATTCCGACGTGCTTTCGTCACTGTGAAGCAGAGTGCCGTCCAAATCCGAAACGTACAGTGTTTTCAATTGTTTAATCCCACATCTTTCTTTTATCGATTTTTTTAACTTCTCTCGCCCACTTGGAAATCTCTTTCTTCATGGCATAATTGCGAGTGTTTTCGGCGCCTAAGTTTTTATAAAGCGCATATCTTTCTTCGGATAATTCTCCGCTTGCAAGCGCTGCTTTTATGGCACAGCCGGGTTCGGTCTGATGTCTGCAGTTTGAGAATCTGCATCTGCCTTCAAGTTCGACAATATCCGAAAAAGTCTCGTCTATTCCGTCCTCCGTATTGGCCATTCCGATTTCGCGCATACCCGGAGTATCGATGATAAATACGCCTTCTTTTACCTCAATTAACTGTCTGTGCGTAGTGGTATGTCTTCCCTTGGAATCGTCTTCTCTGATTTCGGAAGTTTTCATTACCTCTTCACCGATGATTGAGTTAATAAGCGTTGATTTTCCTGCACCCGAGGAACCCATCAGACAAATGGTTGTTCCCGGCGTGAAATATTCTTCAAGCTCATCAAGTCCTAAATCAAGCAGGGCCGAAACCGCATGTACTCTGATACTGTCCGAGATTGATTCAACTTCTCTTACAAACCTTCCTACATTGGTGCAGAGATCCGATTTTGTAAGAATCGCAACGGGAATCGAATTTCCCTGAAGCGCCACGCTTGCATATCTCGCTATTCTGTTAAAAGAGTAATCATCGTTTAGAGAAGTTACTATAAAAGTGTAATCAACGTTTGCAACCATGTGCTGCATAACGCTTGTTTTCGCCTGGTCCGGTCTCTGTAAGAAGCTGGTTCTTTCGCATACCGAAAGAATCGTACATTCGCCGTTCGGATTGTAAAGGAATGTTACGTAATCGCCTACAACAGGCCATTTTTCCGTATCTTCACCATAGAAGTTTCCTTTAAGTTTAGCCGGCAGTTCCTGCTCGAAGAAACGAATTTTAAAACTGTTCTTCTGTACTTCGCAGATTCTTCCGAGCTTCTCCACATGCAGCCACTGGCATGAAAGTTTAAGCGGTTTGTAATAAGGGAAGTTTTTGGTATACTCCTCTATTTCTGCCTCGTCCTCGCAGGTTTCAAATACCGGAGCCTCATAATATGTTCCGTGGATTTCTTCAAAGCCTTCATTTAACGGATACGCCATAAAAGCATCGGAATTTCCAAACGCGTTATGAACGATTCCGTAATTATCGCAAGTTTTAAATCCGTGCTTCGGATAATACCCGGGTTCGCCGCAAATGACGATTCCTTTGTATCCTGCCTCTTTGGCGAGGGAGAGCGTTTCTTTTAGGAGCTTTGCTCCGATCCCTGAATTAAAGCAGGTAGGCTCAACCGCAAGCGGTCCAAATGTAAGGACTTCGTGCTCTTTGTCACCGTCTTTTACGATGGCTTTTGAATAAAAGATTGCTCCGACTATCCTTCCGTCTAGTTCAGCTACTCTGCTTAATTCCGGAATATAATCTTCGCTCTCTCTGAGTTTGTGAACCAGCAAATGCTCGTTGCAGCCTGGGCCGTGAAGGTTCCAGAATGCGCGCATTGTCATATGTTCGGTATTGTAATAATCTTCTTTTGTTTCTTTTCTTAAAATAATATTCAATGTCTTAATCTCCATTCTTTAAATCAAATTTCATTACCGTATGGAGACCTCTTAAAGGAATAAAAAAAGCCGCGACACAATATGCCACGGCTTTGTATACAGATTTTCAGACAATTAAAAATCTAAAACCGAGGTCTTCACACTCAATTCAGTTGCATTTTCTATTCTGTTCATGGCAATCATTAAATGTACCTCGCTTTCTTAAGATTCTAAAAGGAGTCTATCAAAAACATCCTTAATTGTCAATTTTATTTAATATCCGATTTCTTCAAATACTTTATCCATCAACTCAGAATTTCTGATTGAGAACTCGGGTGAAACATAGGGCTTCTCGCCGTTTAAGATGCAGTTTCCAAGCTGTGTGATTTCCAGACTGTAGTTCTGAGGAACTGATATTTTTCTTTCGATAACTCCGTCTTTGGTATAGATTTTATAGCTTACTTCGCCGGCCTGATTGTATTCGACATCGGATCTTATGCTGCCCTTGTCGCCGTGAATATAAAGTCTGTCAAATCTCGAATTTGTATTCTCTCCTAAGATCATTCCTACATTGAAAGATGCTCTTACACCGTTTTCAAAACGAATGATTGCGGCTGTATTGTAATCTACGCCAAGGTCTGAGAATTCTGCTACTGCTTTTACGAGCGCGGGCTTTGAATCGATAAGCGATAAAATCATGGTCGTACAGTAACAGCCGAGGTCGTACATTGCTCCGCCGCCCTGATCTTTGTAAAGACGTATGTCTTCCTTGTAGCCCTGTGTATGGAAAGCCGATTCGATGTAATCTACTGTTCCGATGATTCCGCTTTGAACATCTTCTTTAAGGCTCTTGACATAAGGGCTGTGAAGATATGCGTATGCTTCCATTAAAACGACATTGTTCTCTTCTGCCGTTTTAAATAACTCTTTTGCATCATTAGCATTTAAAGCCATGGGCTTTTCGCAAAGGACATTCTTTTTCTTTTCAAGCGCAGCCTTAACCCATTTGAAATGAAGGCCGTTAGGAAGCGGAATATAAACTGCCTGAACGTCCACATCATCGAGCAGTTCTTCATAGCTTCCGTATGCTTTTTTAAAGCCGAAATCGTTTTTAAATTTCTCTGCCTTTTCAAGGCTTCTTCCGGCTATGGCATACAACTCGCAGTTTTCTGCCAGAAGCATTCCCGGAATAGTGCATCCTCTTGCAATATTCGCGGTTCCTAAAACTCCCCACTTAACTTTCTCCATAATTTCCCTCCTCATTTTTATTCAAAATACCAGTAAATACCGTATCTCTCGCGTGCCTTTTTATAATGCGGACTGAAGGTCAAAGGACGATCGGTTCCTTCAAGATTAAACGAAAGTGTCTCGCCGTTTCTCTTCATATGTGAATCAATACCGGCGATAAAATCTTTTACGCTTCCGTCTGTAACTTTAAGTACTTCGTTTCCTGCGATTTTTTCCGACGGAATAGTTACGTCCACACCCGTAGATGAATCAATCATGTTCTCGCATCCAAGATCCGCTGATAAAAGAATCGGACCGTAAAAGAATGCGAACACATTATCACAGTCAGGCAGACCTTTTGCAATGACCTTACATTTGCATGTATATAAAATATTATCTCCGTCTTTCCAGTTTCCGTCTACACAAATATAGCCGTCTTCGGTGGAAATGTTTTTATTGTCTGCAGTAACCGAAGTTTCGGCTGTCCAGTCAGGAATGCGAAGGCGAATCTTGGCTCTTTTAGGAGCGTTATCCAAAAGACGAATCGTAAAACGAATTGTGTCTTTTACGGGAATCTGCGACTCCTGAATCAGTTTAATTCCAAGTTTGGGATAAATGACTTCCGAAGAGAAAAACAGATTGACCGTGATGCCGTTTTCGTCCTTAAAATAAATGCTGTCGCCAAGCTTCGTGAAGTTTTCCATTCCGCTGCCCGTGCAGCACCAGAACTTTGTGAACTCGGTACTGTATACCTTGAAATATCCCGTCGCCATCGGCTGGAAATACATCGTCATTCCGGTCTCGGGGTTCTGTGATGAAAGGATTGCGTTTATGAATGTATTTTCATAATAATCCGCATACTTTTTATCGCCTGTTATCATAAAAAGCTTGCGAGTCATCTTAAGCATGTTGTAGATGTTGCAGGTTTCGTTGTTGCAGTTGGTGCGCTCGGAATCAAGCACATCGTCTTCGCCGAAATGCTCCCACTCGCTGTTACCGCCCGTTGCATAAGTGTGATGTTTGACAACCATATCCCAGAATTTAACCGCGTAATCAAGATATGTTTTATCTCCTACAGTCATGTAGCGGTTAAGTGCTCCCGCAAACTTCGGAATAGTCGTGTTTGCGTGAAGATTGTTTAAAGCATTTTTCTCGCCCGAGGCAACTTTTTTAAACAAATCTTCCTCGTCAAAAAGATGCGCCGCAATCAAATGCTCTTCTTTTTTCGTGTACGAATAAAGGTCGTAAAGTGCATCGTTCATACCGCCGTATTCAATGTTTAGAACGGTTTTATGAGTCTCTTCTGACCACTTAGATGCGCGGTTATAAACCCAGTCCCCGAGCCTGTCCGCAACGGTAAGTGCAGGCTCATATCCTGTCAGGCGGTAAGCATTTACCAGTCCGTCCAGGATTTTATGCATGGTATACCAGGGCACCCATGCCTCTTTGAAAATATCAATCCTGTTCTCTTCAACCATGTCAAACTGAAGCTCGACATTTTCAGGATCGGTTATCGTGGCGCCAAATATGAATCCGGGCTTTCCCTTCGTGTTCGCCTGACACTCAAAAAGTGCATCAACAATTTCTTTTACCTTTGAAAGGAATAAATCCTTATCTTCTTTTTTGCAGACTGCATTTGCATACGCCTGAGAAATTGCCGTAAGGAAATGTCCCATGGTATGACCGCCGATAAGCGAATCTTCCCAGCCGCCATAACGGATTTTCGGGGAAGCAATTCCTGCGTTCTCATAAAAGCCTGCAAGCAGATGTCCGATATCTATCTTTTTTAAATATACGGTTTCTTTTTCAAAAGCATTTGCACAATATGAATCAAGCATCTGAACCTGGCCCGGCTCAAATGCCTGATATTTTTTTATGCTTTCCATACACTCTTGCATATTTCATATACTCCGTCGTGATATTCGCCTTCTCCTGTAAAGAAGGTTTCAAATCCGCATTTCTCAAGTACTCGTCCCGAAGCTGCATTTTCTTTTAAGCGGATGCCGAAAACTTCATTCGTACCGACCTTTTCAGACATCACGGGAAGAAAGGCTTTGACCGCTTCCGTTGCATAACCTTTTCCTGTAAATGCTTTCGCAATATGATATCCGATTTCCCATTTACCTTCACCGATGGGTACCAGCTGAACATAGCCTATGTTTTTGTTTTCATCTTTTATGATAACAGCGTAAACCAGCGGTCCTTCCAAAGATCCGTACTGAGACATCAGGAATTCTATCGTCTCTTTCGCATCATCAAGCGTTTCAAAAACTTCGTCGGGAACGAATCTTCTTGTGTCTTCGTCCAATGAATTTTTATGAACATCCGGTGCCATATCCATGGTCATTTCGGTTATTATCAGTCTGTCTGTTTCCAACAATTTATTCATTCTTTATTACCTCAAACGCTCCTAAAAGACTCGTTATGCTTTCGACACCTTCAGGAATTTCTTTGCCAAAGCGGTTAAGCCACAATGCTCTTATTCCCAGGCTATTGGCACCTTTCACATCACTGCTTAATGAATCACCTATGTGAATAACTTCATCCGCATTAAGTCCGGACTTTTTAAGAGCGAGCTCGAATAGTTCTTTTCGCGGTTTATAACTTTTAGCATCTTCCGATGTGAACACTCCCGCAGCCTTAAGGCCGTGGAAATCCATCGCTTCCAGAATATCCGCAGTGTCGATGTTTGATACCACATAAACAGGCAGGGGACTCTTTTCAAAAAACTCTTTTGAATCCTCAAATATCGGCGGATTCACCCAGTGCGCAAACATCATTTCGCTGAGTTCCTTTGCATCCGCGCTCGATTCAAATTGCTCTAATGTATGTTCCAGTGATTTCTCTTCCAGCGCTCTCTGAGTCTCGAATGTATCGCCGTAGGAGTTCATAAACATGGTCTGAAAATCTTTCCACCAGAATGAATCGACTTCCGAAGGGTTTTCGACTTTTCCCGTATCGCATATTATCTTTGTAATTTTCTTAATGACTTCTCCGTCCTCGTGAACTATCGTTCCGTAGAAATCCACAAAGAAAGCTTTTATACTCATTCTTTATTCCTCACACTTACAAATCGCCCTTCGCGAACAGATTGTCTTTGCCCATTCCGCTTACGTAAGGATTGCTGTCGAACTTATGGCAAAACTCAAGGAATTCCTCACGCTGCTTAGGATCATTCATAATCTTTACAAGCAGTTCATTGGGGATTGTTCTGGCATAAGCTCCGGGACCTGCAAGAGATATGTTTTTAACTCCATTTCTTTTAAGAATACCTTCAAGTTCATCGGGCATAAAATGATACGATATGCACCAGGGAGTTTCTCCGCGGTCGTAAGCTTTTTTCGTTTCTTCTATATCGTCGAGAAGTCCGTTATCGAAGGCTTTTAGGAGTTTTTCTTTGTTAAAAGAAAAGCCTTCTATCATCTGTTCGCGGTTACTTAAGCACCACTGAACCCATGCGTCCTTACTGTCTTTATCAAGGATAAACTGATTTTTCTGAATGGGATTTGCAAGATAAGGCAGAGCTCCGAGTCGGCTCGAAACGCTTATCATGATTTTTTTCTTTGCAATTCTTACAAGTTCACCGATAACCTTTTCCTGATTCGGATAAGTGTAAGAAATCGGAGAATCAAAAGACATAACAAGATCAAATGAATTATCTGCGTATGCCGAAAGATCTTCAAGCGCTCCTTTTACGAAAGTTATTTTGTCGCTGACGCCTTCTTTTTTGGCAATCTCTTTAGCCTTTTTTATCATCGACTCAGAAATATCAAAATGAGTCACATGAATTCCCTGTTTTGCCAGAAGAATAGAAAAACGACCGCATCCTGCGCCGCCGTCAAAAGCCGTCTCTATATCGTCTAAGGAATCAAGCAGTTCCCTTTCAATATATGCTTTCTGCACTATATCATCTATGAAAGTCTGCTCTCTTTCAGCCTCAAGTTCACCTTTGTCCGGCTGATTCCACATTCTTTCGGATATTTTCTTTCCGTAATCGTCCATTGTCTATACCGCCTTAATCATTATCATTTCCATAGGCTGTTCGTAACCCGGCACATCAACCGTAAATCCGCCGCAGTCCTTGTAGCCAAGCTTACGGTAGAAATGCTGTGCCTCCTCATCAACCTGTGTGGAAGTCATAAGCATTCCGTAGCCCTTTGACTTCATGTCGTTTTCCCAGTGCTCCATCAACAGTCTTCCGTATCCTTTTCTCTGATAAGCATTGTCAATATAAAGCATCGTGCAAAAAGGCGTATTATCCCAAAAAAGGTTGTAGCGTAAAACCCCTATAACCTTTTCATTTTCCGTTAAAACGTAACCCTGTTTATTTTTTACTTTTTCCTCGAATCCACTTTCGGGCAAATGGCGGTCAAGTCTGTACCATTCGCTTTTGTCTGCAGATTCTGCGTATCTTATTAACATTTGTATACCTGTTATCTTAACTTCTTAGACATAAACAAAAGCAGGTCATCGTCATTCACGCAAGGCTCATACTGGCCTAACTGCTTTCCCTGATACCAGACTCCGCTTCCGTCAAAATTGTAGCCTCTTTTAACGTAGAGTCTCTGTGCGGAACCGTAACCCGAATGTACGCCTACCGCAAGAAATACCATATCGGTAATCTTTGCGGCTTCCTCTTCGAGTACATCAAGTATCTTTGTTCCGACGCCTCTTTTATGATATTTAAAAAACACCAGAAGGTCGTTTATCTCCGGGTATCCCATGCCGCCCCAGGGACCTTCTGTAGGATTTAAAAGAAGCGTACAATATCCTGCAAACTCTCCTTCATATTCAGCAACGAAAACAAGTCTGTCTCCGCTTTCCTGCTCGGAAAAATAAGTCTCATATGTTTCCATCGAAGGATGCCAGCCGTAAGAAGACTGCGTATCAAAAATGATTTTTGCATCTTCTTTAAGCATGCTTCGAATTTTTATGGTTCCGTCATCGTAATATGTTTTCATTTCTGTTCCTATTTCTTCAGTCGTTTGGTCTTCTTGTCGGTGTATTCTGCGATATGCTTTCTAAGCGGTTTTAACTGTTTTTTATGAGCGCAAAGTTTTTCCGTACAGTTCTTGCACTGAAGATAATCGTTCGTCTTTTCGGAAAATCTTTCCGGGTGAAGATAGAATGTTAATTCCCAGCGTACGAGCAATGCTATGGATAGAACCAGTAAACTCCAGGTGTAGCTTTGTTTTACGAAGAAAAGAGGAGTAAACATCATTGCATAATCCCAGTTGTATATTCTGCATGTGCTGCAGCATTTGTTTTTCATAAACACTGTCTGGAACGGGCAGAAGAACAAAATGCAGATGATATCGCAGATGGAATATGCACTGCATAAAAGAATCATAATTCCGTCATCCAGAATACCAAGCATGTGTAATGCTCCGAAGAATGCGTTGAATACAACCCAAATCAAAGCAACAAGCATTGTAGCGTAATTGTCATGAATCACGATTTCAGTCGAGCCGCTTTTAATATAGTTTCTGGCAAACTGCTTCTGACATCCGGGACTCTCAAGTTTGGACGGAAAGAATCTGAAGATCATTTCCACTACAAAGATAGCCCAGGTTACAATCAGAATGGTCGGCATCTGCTCAATACTCTCAATAATTGATGCCTGGGAGTGAAATCTGAATCTTATATAAGTGATCAGAATCAATATAAAAAGCACCGATCTGTAGATAAGTCGGAAATAATGCCATGCCAGTACAATACTTATTCTTTTTTTAGGTTTCTGCTGCGTTTCGTTTTCCATAAAAATTCACTTACTTTCTAATTGCTCTACCGCTCACTCTGTTCATTCAATATATTCTTCGATCGAAATATATTCACTTTTTATTGTATAACTTTTATTCAATTTTTTAATCCTTCTTTTTTGAATAAAATATAAATTCTTTATCTCTTTTTACTTCTTTGTATCCAAGCTTTGTATAAAATGCGTTCGTGCGGACATTCCAGATCGGCGTATCAAGCGTAATTTCCTTCACATTCGGAAACATTGCTTCAATTTCCTGCATCATAAAAAGTCCGTAGCCCTTACGGAAATGCTCGGGAGCAACAAATATTCTTCCGACATTCAAAACGTCATCTTTTAAGAACAGAATTGCACCGCCGACAACCCATCCGTCATCGGTCAGTTTATAGAGGCAGTTAGCCCTCGCCATTTTGTTATGAAAAGGAAGAGACATATATCCGGGAGGTCCGCCTGCAGAAGGCGCACCAACTTTTACATCGCTGTCAAATGCTCTTTTCGATATTCCGTTTAATGTCAAAGCATCGGAAGTTCCTGCTTTAGATAATTTTAAGCTCATAAAAGATTCCTCTTACCTTGCCAAGTTTGCGTAAAGAGTTACCCACTTATTTTCTTCGCCTACATTACCGGCTTTGAATGCAGGAACACTCTTGGATGCCGTCAGAATATATTTTCCGTTATCCGTTTTATGCTCATCGAGTACCTTATATCCTGCCTGCATAGCTTCGGATTCTGGATCGCAGCCAAGCACCCTTAATGCATAAACAATCATATGCGCACCTATTTTTATAGGATCGGGCGGATAAAAGGTGCTAAGCATCACTTCCACCATCGGAGTTTTCATATCATCCGTACGGTAGAATATATTTCTTTTCGTAAAATAATGAACCAGCGCGTCCTCACATTCCGGCTTAAATTCCTGGAGATGTAATTCCGCAACAAGTAAAAGATACTCAACCGTCAGCCTTGCGCAGCTTTTATGAGGTTTTTTAGGATCGTTAATCTTTTTGTTGGTGCTGATGCAGCCAAATCCGCCGTCTTCTTTAACCAGTTTAAGAACGGCATCGACCTCGTTTTTTACGATATCTTCAGAGTAATATCCGAGTTTAACAAGATTTCGTAAAAGAAGCGGTTCACCGCAAAGCATCTTAAATCCGGTACTCTTTATAAGCCCAAAAACTTCATCGTCAATATCTTTTCCAATATCGTCTCTGGTAAGTCCCCATTCAGCAAATGCCATAATGGCATCATACTTATCCCAGGGTTTGTCTTTCTTTAATTTCTTAAGCCCGCGCTCATACACCTTGCTTTGCAGCAGTTCTTTTTTGCAGGCAATTACTTCTTCATCATTATCTGAAAGTTTTTTATACTCCTTCAGAGTTCTTAACTTTACTTCCGGATTATCATTTTCTGTTAACCATTTCAATACAGACTGTTCCATATTTCGTACCTCCTTATAAGACAATTATATAATTGTCTGAGGATAAAAACCTGTCACCCCTTGTTAAATTTTGTCAGCATCTCCGGATTCATTTCGAATTTGTGATTCACTGAATCACAAATCTGGGGATATTTAAGATAGAAAATACGGCACAAATTGAGCATTGTTCTATCTAAACCTTTACATTCAATTCTCTTTACTTCGTTTTTCACGAATCTCCCGCATTCTCGACCAAACATTATCCCCGTAATTACTGAGCATGACAGTGATCATCCCATTATCGGGATTGTATTCGGAAATTGCGCTTACGCCATCATCACATCCCTGCATATACACATAGTCCTGCCCTCCGGGGTTGTCAATGATCCACACTCCGAAGCCATAATACCCCTCTTCAGGATCGTTACCGTCACCACTTTGTTTGGAAAACATCTGTGATACCATTTCCTCCGAAAGCAACTCATGCCTGATCAGACCATTCCAGAACTTCACGATATCGCCTACGGTTACAAATGCTCCTCCGTCACCGGTCCCCTTTGCACCGACGGAATAAATATTTGTACGAAAGTCTTCTGTCTCAGGACAGTATATATAACTGTTGGCACATCTTGCCGGCAGTCTGTCAAACGCAAAATATCCTGTATCACGCATACCGCATTTATCAAAAACATTTTGCTTAAGATATACATCAAAATCCATCCCCGTGATCTTTTCTATAATCATCGCGAGCAATATGTATCCGGTATTGTTGTACTGAAATTTTTCTCCTTTCGGGTACATCATGGGTTTATCTATAAACAACGGAAGCATATCCTCGTTATGCCGTATCCTGTAATTGGGGAAATCCGTCCACAGGGCTTCATAATCATCCATAACCGATTCGTCAAAATAATCAGGAACTCCGGATGTATGATTCAAAAGCTGCTTAACCGTCACATCCGGGTCAATGCTTTTGAGATCAATATCAAGCAGGCTTCCGAGAGTATCCTCAAATTTCAGTTTCCGCGCTTCTATCAGCTGCAGGATTCCCACAGCGACAAACGTCTTCCCCATTGATGCAGATGCAAATCTGGTTTCAATCGTATTCGGTATCTCATTCGCCATATCTGCATATCCACCGCTGTAATTCAGTAAAACTTCATCATTTTGAATGATATAAGCATTTCCTCTAAAATCATTATCCATTTCAATTTTCATAATCGATCCTATATACCTCTACCAATAATGCCTTATAGGCTTCCTGCCATTGCTTCCTGCCACTTATTAAGCCAATAGAGTTGTCCGTCAATAAAGCCTTCATCTATGCAATCGATCCCATATATCTCAAGTATCGTGGCCTGAAGCTGAAAATGTCTGATCGCAACCCAGTACGGAAAAGAAAGAATCTCTTCACGGCTGAGCGCATGATACTTAGAATATCCCGAAAGAAATTTCTGATATACTTCCTTAGTCAGTTCAATATCTTCCGATTTCAGATTAAAATAATCCGTCATGTCGCACATGACCATGACATCAAACATGAGTGGCGCGCGGCAAACAGTGTCAAAGTCCACAAGAAAAATATTCCCATCAGCATTTTGTAACAGATTTCCTCTGTGAAGGTCTCCGTGACAATTGCCCTGAGAAAAATTCTTAACCTTATCCCAAAGGCGCTCTCCCAATTCTTCATACTCAGCAATGCGCGGGTAATTCTTCTTACGAAGAAACTCGAGGTATCGTCCGATGAAGAACTCTTTGCCCTTTGGTACAGCTCTTTCAGGATACTTCTCCATCAATCGATGAAATCTGCCGACAAGCTCTCCGACTTCGGATGCACATTTTTCAAGTTCCGGTTCATCACCATCGATGAATTCCATGAGAACTATCAGACTCTTCTCCCCTTCAGTTTCCGTTTCAAAATAAGCTTCCCCACTCTTTGTAAGCATCGTTTCAGGTACCGGGAATCCGTTTCCTTCCAGATATCTCATTATAGACACTGATTGTCTTGCCGTATCTGAAAAAGCGGAGCCTATAACCTTTAGCAGATATTTATTCTTACCGTTCACGATATATGTATGGGTGCCGCCCTCTCTTAAGAATTCCAAAGAAGAGGATTCTATTCCATAATTCAACTTCAGTATATCTTGCAAAGTCTTTTCATACATAACAGTTATCCCCTTGTCAGGTATCTTTGCGTTGTATTCTTACCACAGTCTCCACATGAACCGTGCGCGAAAACTGATCGTAGCACTGCCATGCTTTAAGCTCGTATTTTTCTTCGCATAAAATCTTTAAATCCCTTGCGAGTGTGGCCGAGTCGCAACTTACGTATACGATGCGCTTCGGATTCATCTTAAGCATTGTTTCAAGGCATTTCTCATCGCACCCTTTTCTCGGCGGATCGACTACGATAACATCGGGAGTGCGCATATCCGAATTTTCATTCTCATAAAATTCGGGAAGCACTTCCTCTGCTTTTCCCACAAAAAATTCTGCATTCGTAATGCCGTTTCTCTTAGCGTTTTCCTTTGCATCCTCAATTGCCTCGTGAACTATTTCGACACCATAAACCTTCTTTGCTTTCTTCGCCATAAAGAGTGAAATCGTACCGATTCCGCAGTAAAGATCCCAGACGGCTTCTTCACCGTGAAGGTCTGCGTATTCAAGCGCTTTGGTGTAAAGTTTTTCCGTCTGTACGGGATTGACCTGATAGAATGAAGGTGCGGAAATCTTAAAAGACAAGTCTCCAAGATAATCCATAATGGTCTCGGAACCCTTTATTACTCTGGTTGTCTTTCCCAAAATCACATTCGTATTTTCTTTGTTAATATTCAAAACCACACTCTTAATTCCCGGCATTGCAAAAAGCATTTCGCCGAGTTCTTCTTCGTGCGGAAGTTTGTCGGCGTTTGCAACTATACATACCATTACTTCGCCGGTTTTAAATCCCTCGCGAATCAGAATATGACGGATAATTCCTTTGCCGCTCTCTTCGCTGTAGGCGGAAATACCGTTCTTTTCCATAAAAGAAAGGATTGCTTCAAGAATGTCTTTATTCTTTTCTTTTCCTAGAATACAGTCGGTGTTTGAAATGATATCGTGGGTTCTTCCTGCATAAAAGCCTGTCACTAGTTTGCCCGATTTATCATATCCCACAGGGTACTGTGCTTTGTTTCTGTATCTGTAGGGATTATCCATTCCGACGATTGGTTCTTTTATGAGCTCAACAAAATCTTCCGCAAAACCGCCGATTCGAATGAGGTTGTTTTTGACCTTGTTTTCTTTAAATTTAAGTTCTGCCTCGTAGCTCATTGCCTGGAGCTGACAGCCTCCGCAGGCTTTTGCTTTTGCGCATAAAGGGGTAATACGAAAAGAGGAGGGCTCTTTTACCTCCTCAAGATGCGCAAATGCATAATTCTTTTTTGCTTTCATGATTTTGACAAGGCAGGTATCTCCAATAACGGCATCTTTAACAAACAGAGTGTAGCCCTCTGCTTTGCCGATACCTAAGCCTTCATCGCTCATATCCTCGATTCTGATTTCGAGAATATCGCCTTTTTTGTATGTTTTTTCCATAACATACCTTTCGTAAAACTAATCAAAGTCCTTTGTCATTCTGATGCTGCCGTCAAATGCCTTGGAATAACTCCAGTCATATGTGTCTGCATCTTCAATGTACTGGATGAAGGACTGCATCTTTGCATCGGTATCGTCCGCATAGCTTAATGCTACCGCTTCGATAATGCTGGGTTTCTTGGGCGAGCCGAATTCAAGTTTGCCGTGATGTGCGGCTATGCAGTGCTTAAGTTCGTTTGCAAGTTCCTTCGGAAATCCGGGAATTTCTTTAATTTTTTCGGTTATCATTTCTATTCCCATCACGATATGTCCGAGAAGGTTGCCCTCGTCGGTATAGTCGTTTTCGGGGAAAGGTGAATATTCGTAAATCTTTCCGATATCGTGGCAGAGCGCTGCGGTTAGAAGAAGATCCTTATTAAGCGCAGGGTATTGCTTTGTGTAAAACGAGCAGAGTCTTGCAACACCGAGTGTATGCTCCACAAGTCCGCCTGCGAAATTGTGATGAATGCTCTTTGCCGCGCTTGAAATCTTAAAAGCCGCGATAAATTCTTTGTCGTTTACGAAAAACTCTTCAAGAAGTGCATGAAGATAATTGTTCTCGACCATGGAAATGCATTTAAGGATTGCATCATACATTTCCTCAACATCTTTTTTGCTCGTGGGAATAAAATCCTCGAGATTGTATTCCGATGCGTCGGCTTTTCTTATCTGTCTTATATCCACCTGAAGATTGCCGTTAAAAGTCTTGGCCTCTCCGTTTACAAACACATAGTCCATCGGCTCGAAATCACCGATTCCCGCGCTGTCCGTATTCCAGATTTTGCAGTCGACATTTCCGGTTTTATCTCCGAGAATAACGTTTAAATATTCTTTGCCGTTCTTGGTTGTGGCTGAATTTTTGGTCTTACAGAGATAAACATCCTGTACGGCATTTCCGTCTTTTATATCTTTTATATATCTCATAAAAACTCCGTTCTAAGCTGTAGTAAATTTGTAACCGACACCCCATACAGTTTCTATTTTCCACTTTTCGTGATCGCTGATTTTCTCTCTGATTCTCTTGATATGTACGTCCACGGTTCTTGTGTCGCCGGGATAATCGTAGCCCCAGATTCTGTCAAGCAGCTGCTCTCTGGTAAAAACCTGGTTGGGAGAATTAGCAAGGAAGAATAAAAGTTCGAGTTCCTTCGGAGGCATGTTTACGCTCTCGCCCTTATAAATAACCGAGTAGTCGGTTAAAGATACGCGAAGATCGGGATATTCCACGGTCTGAACCGTCTTTGCGGTCTCCTGAGGCTTTACTTCTTTTTCTTTGTAACGGCGAAGTACTGCTTTTACTCTGGCTACAAGTTCCTTAGAATCAAAAGGCTTTTCCATATAGTCGTCTGCACCGAGCTCTAAACCTAAAACCTTATCAAAAATCTCGCCCTTTGCGGAGAGCATGATGATGGGAATTCTGCTTTCGGCTCTGACTTCACGGCAAACCTGATATCCGTCGATGCCGGGAAGCATAAGGTCTAAAAGAATGAGATTGGGTGCAAATGTTTCGAGCGCTCCTTTTACGGATTCGCCGTCATTTACAATCATGGTCTCATAGCATTCCTTTGTAAGGTACAAAGAAACAAGCTCCGCGATGTTGTTGTCGTCGTCTACAATCAGTATCTTCTGTTTGGAAATCATTTTTCTTTCCTTTCTTTTAGCTAAAACTTAACCACGGTAACACCTGCATCGCCCTCGCCCTGTTCGGCAAGCGCAAATTCACTGACAAAATCTATGCCTCTTAAATACTTATGAATAGCCGCGCGAAGCGCTCCCGTACCTTTGCCGTGCACGATTCTGACACTGTGTAAGTGAGATAAATATGCATCGTCTAAGTACTTATCCAGCTTGGCAATCGCTTCGTCGGAATTTAATCCTAAAAGATTAATCTCGGGAGAAATCGTAGCGGATTTTGAAAATCCCGAAGCGTATGATGTTGGTCTTACCGCTTCTTTTTCTTCCTTCGCCTTGGCGTAAACAAGGTCGGTTGCTTTAACCTTAAATTCCATTACGCCCGAAGCAATCATTACATTTCCTTTGGCATCGGGAAGTTTTTTAACCTCACCCGTCATACCGAGTGAAATCGAACGGACAGTATCGCCGATTTTAAGTTTGGAAGCATCCACCTTTTTGTCGGTATTATCAACCTTCTTTTCGTTGCTTCTTAATTTCGACGAATTGTCGTCAATCTTCTTTCTAAGTGTAGCCCTCTTCTTTTCCATTTCCTGAATGGTCATTCCGGAATTGTAAAGTCTGATGGCTTCATCCGCTTCTTCCTTGGCGTCTTCAAGGATGCTCTTGGCTTCCTCTCTGGCCTCGCGTAATATCTTCTCTCTGGCCTCGCGGACATTCTCATTGCTCTTGTTGAGTTCTTCTTTTAACTTCTCAACTTCTTTTTTGAGTTTCTCTTCCTCTTCCCTGTCGGCCTCGAGTTTCTTTCTGGTATCTTCAAGATCTTTTAAGAGGTCTTCGAAATTGCCCTCGGTCTCATCCATTTCCTTGGAAGCTCGCTCAATGATTCTTTTATCAAGTCCGAGTTTTTCGGATATCGCAAATGCGTTACTTTTACCCGCGATACCTATGAAAAGTTTGTATGTGGGAGAAAGAGTTTCTATATCAAATTCGCAGCATGCGTTTTCAACACCCTCGGTATTAAAGGCAAACACCTTAAGCTCCGAATAGTGTGTCGTAAGCATAATCGTAGCGCGCTTTTCCATGAGTCTTGAAACTATGGCAATCGCAAGCGCCGCTCCTTCGGTCGGATCGGTACCTGAACAGAGTTCGTCGAAAAGACATAAGCTGTTGTGATTTGCTTCTTTTAGGATCCTGACAATTCCCGTCATATGACCCGAGAAGGTCGATAAGTTCTGCTCAATGCTCTGCTCGTCTCCGATTTCGGCATAAATATCCCTGAATATCTTTAACTTGCTGCCGGGCGCTGCGGGGATGAAAAGTCCCGACTGACCCATCGCGCATAAAAGACCCGTGGTTTTTAAAGATACCGTCTTTCCGCCGGTGTTGGGACCTGTCACGATTAAACAGGAATAATTTTCTCCGAGAACAATATCTATCGGAACGACTCTTCCTTTTTCGATAAAAGGGTGTCTGGCTTTCTTTATGTCAAGGTATTCTCCGGACTCATAATCCGGCATTACCGCCTCTTCGTCGATTGCAAGAGCAGCCTTCGCATAGATGAAATCAAGATTTGTCATGATTTCCTGATTGGATTTAAGTTCCTCAAGATGTGAAGCCGCTTCCATCGAAAGCATATGAAGAATTCTTGCGATTTCTTCCTTTTCCTCGACTTCAAGCTCCTGAATGCGGTTGTTTAATTCCACGATTCCCGCAGGCTCGATAAAGAACGTCATACCGCCTCTGGACTGGTCGTGAACAATACCCTTTACGCTGCCTTTATACTCAGCTTTTACGGGTATGCAGTACCTGTCGTTTCGCATGGTAATAACGGCATCCTGCAGATAGCTTCTGTAAGTGGAATTAACCATTTTGTTTAAATCCGAATGAATCCTTGCGGTCGTGTTGACCTTTTCTCTTCGGATGTCTTTTAAGGTGCTCGATGCATCATCCGCAATCTCGTCTTCGGAAAGAATGATTTTTCTGATTTTACCGGAAAGTTCTTCCATGGGAACGAGCGCTTCAAACATGGCTCTTAAGGAATCTTCTCTTTCTTCCTCGAGTCCGTAGGATGCTGCAGTCTTTGCACATTCCGCACTGGATGCAACCATGAGCAGTTCTTTCGTGTCAAGGTTGGCCTCGACACTCATTGCCTTAAAGATTTCCTCGAGGTTTTTATTGCCCGAAAAAGAAATCTTTCTGCTTGAAAGAATACGTGCAACCGCATCGGAAGTATTTTCCAAATTGTTTAAAATCGCCTCTCTATTCCGTAAAGGATGCAGAGAGGCGCATTTAATCTTTCCGAGTTCACTTGATGCATGGTCGGAGAGTAACTTTATTAATTTATTGTACTCTAATATTTCTAAAGTTTTTTTGTCCATTATTTAGTGAAAAATCTGTAATTAAATTCGGCGTTGTTTTTGCCTCTGTACGCGCCTTTTACGATAAGCGCATATTTCTCGCCGTAAAAGATTATATTCATGAGGTCGCTCTCGGGAGTCTTTCTGATCTCGACTGTAACCTCTTCATCCCATATTTCGGGCGGAAGCTTTTTAAGAAGAACGGCTCTTACATAACCGTCTACCTTGTTCTCCATCAGGCACTGTGTATCCTGCTTCTGCTCTTTGAAATGAACAATAAGCTTCTGTTCCTGAATTGTAGACTGGCATGTAGCCTTCTTGAAATAACTTCCTACTATTTCGTAAATCGCATACTCAAATGCTGTCTGGTTTGAAGTAAAAGTCATCTTCTGCATTTTAGTATTCCCCCTTTATCTGAGTCGTTTAGTAATCTCTTCGCATTTTGAATAAATTTCGTCAACATCTATTGTATCATTAAATTGACCATTTTTGTATAAAACTTTTCCGTCAATCATCGTCATTTTTATATTTGTTTTCGAACCTGAGTATACGATGTTTTTGGAAATGTTCAAAATCGGTCTCATATTGGGCTGGTAAAGGTCAATCATAATGATGTCGGCAAGCTTTCCGACAGCTAAAGCGTCATTGTCAGAAAGCTCCATTGCATGGGCTCCGTTAACGCATGCCATCTTTAAAACTTCCATTGCATCCACTGCCTTCGGATCGTTTTCTTTTATCTTCGCAAGCGCCGTAACAAGGAACATTTCCCTGAAGAAATCAAGGCAGTTGTTTGAAGAAGGTCCGTCGGTACCGATTGCCACTTCAATGCCTTTTTCAAGATATGCTTGGATAGGAGCGATTCCGCTTGCAAGTTTGGCATTCGATGCGGGATTGGTAACAACCCTCAGGCCTCTCTTTTTCATGATATCCATGTCTGCTTCGTCACACCATACGCCATGATATATACCGCCGCCGAAATCCCAGAGTCCGAGGCTGTCAAATAAAGCCATGGGCGTCATACCGTATCTTTGGATGCACTCCTCATGCTCGGTCTTGGTTTCCGACATATGTGTGTAAAGCGGTGCTTTGTATTTGTGAATGAGTTCTGATACTTTTTCAAGAAGTTCTTTGTCGCAGGTGTATTCTGCGTGAACACCCATTAAGAATCCTACAAGGCTGTTTTTGTTGTTAAGCTCATTGTATCTTCTTTCAAGCACTTCGAGTGTCGGTCCGAATTTATTTAACCCCGATACCATCTGACATCTCATGCCGAATTCTACGGATGCATCAAAAATGCTTTCGGGAGTTAAATACATATCTCCGCAGGCCGTAATTCCGGATGTGAGATATTCAAGATACGCAAGCTTGGTCAGCCAGTAAACATCCTCGGGAGTCATCTTGGCTTCTCTCGGGAAAATTTCGTTATTAAGCCAGTCCTGAAGATTTAAATCGTCGGCAAGTGAACGGAAAGCCGTCATTCCCGAATGCGTATGCGCATTTTTAAATCCGGGAAGAAGCACGTTTCCTTCACAGTCGATTTCTTCATCGAACTTCGTACCTGCATTCTCGGGGCTCTTTCCGACATATGTTATACGGTTTCCGTCAATCTGAATTTCGCCGTCGAAAATCTCTTCGCCGGGAACCATTGTGAGTATCTTAGCATTGTAAAGTCTTTTGGTCATATATTTCTCTTTCTTTTATGGTCTAGTCTTCAAAATCAAATTCGTATACAAAAATATTGGGTGTATCTGATGATTTTTTATAAGTATATGTGTCCCCGTTTTCGATGTAATGCCAGTCAGAGTCCGTAAAAGTAACGGTAGCGGTACCGTCTTCGTCAACCACAATGTTGCCTTCCATATGCCCGCCGTTATCATCGGAAATACCGAACTCCATTCTGTCATCGTATAACTCGCCTACGCCGTCATCGAGGAAGCAGAGTCTGTAAATACCGATCTGAACGATGTATTTTCCGTCGCTGCCTTTGGCGATTTCAAGGTTGGGATCGTTTAAATCATCGAGATATTCTCCGACATACAGTTTTTCAAGTTCTGCATCCACGTCAGCGGTCTCATCGTATAACTGCTTCCATTCCGGATAACCGCCATACGCAACAGTATCTGTAAGACCGATTTCTGCGTGGTGTTTGCTTAATACTTCATCAAATTCCTTGGCAGTATAATACTTAATGTTATTGTCGTCGATAAACTTCTTTAAATCATCTGGAAGCTCGGGATCGTCTCCGTTTTCATCTTCAAATACATACATGTTTTCTCTAAGCCATTCGTTGTATTCTTTTTCATACTTATCATATTTTGCCTGGCTCTCTGCATCGTAATTACCGTTTTCGTCCCGTGTTAAATTATAAGGATAATCAGGCACATCACTGAAATTATAAACGCAGGTATTGTATCCCATGCCCTCATAATCGAATTCTTCGGGCGGAACATCCTCCCATAACTCCTCGGGAACGCTGTATGTATGAATCGTAGGTCTCGCATAACCCATGTAATAATCGCAGTAGTGGTCATAAACTATCTCGCCTTTTGCATTGACAAAACGGCCGCTGAAAACATGCAGGTTGGCTCCGCCGCTGCCGCCTTCGGATATGTATCCGTACGCGTTTATTTCTCCGTATGATCTGTAGTAGCTCTCTGTCATGGCGAGACATTTTAACTCACCGTCAACAACCATTAAGATAAAATAATCCTGTAAATACTGATCGTATGCATCTTCATATCCGGGATCTACGGTGTAATTGATATTTATACCCAGATCTCTTACGCCGTCATTTCCGCAGTCGATATAGGCATAATTAAGTTCAACTTTATAACTCGGAGTTCTTTCATCCTCCGGGTATGCAAAGAAATCAATAATCTCGTTTCCGCGTGCAGTAACCATTTCGTCAAGCGAATAGTAGGTGTCTTCATCTGCTATTACATGGTCGAATTTAGCATAAACTTCGTTGTTGATAAATGCATCGATTAATGCGTCGTTATCCACGATTTTTTCGGGTTCGGTAACTTCGGGTGTATCTGTATTGCCGCTTTCGCCTCCGTTATTTCCGCCCTCGGGCTTAACGGGATCAGGTGTCTGATTTGCAGTCGGATCCTCATAAACCATTCCGTCCCCGTCCATTATCTGGAAGGGTGCGGGAAGAGTACATCCGACAAGTGTCAAGCTCATTGTAACTGCTGCCGCTACTGCAAAAATCTTTTTCTTAATCATATTTTCCTCTCCTGTTTATTCTCCCGCGCTTAAGCCGGCTCTTCTGCCTGATGCAAAAGCAAAATGGAGATTGTATCCTCCGCACTTTCCGTCAACATCGAGTACTTCTCCCGCGAAGAAAAGTCCCGGGCAGATTTTGGAAGCCATATTTTCATCGACCTCGTCGATGCTGACCCCTCCTTTTGTAACCTGCGCATTGCTGAATGAATCGTGACCGGAGATTTTGATTTTATAATTTTTTATACCGTTCGTAAAATGAGATATAAGGTCTGCTCCCGTCGCACCGTTTGCTTCG
>JAEEGK010006919.1_pt1 | contig 27148 bp, 23 predicted proteins | sample 8958771 | NCBI WGS metagenome assembly JAEEGK01 (sample SAMN16246547, study PRJNA631951) | gut metagenome | biome: gut microbiome; feature: rumen; material: SC-attached | host: Bos | place: Iran: Karaj | collected 2018-10 | reverse complement strand
CAAATGCAACGCGTGGTACATGATAGCGTTTAAGCTGACGGTCTACAGTAATTGACTGTGACTGTACACCTGCTACGGCACACAAAATCATGATAGCACCATCGAGAACGCGGAGAGAACGTTCAACTTCTACAGTAAAGTCTACGTGTCCCGGTGTGTCGATAAGGTTGATTGTGTAGTCTTTCCACTGAACCTGAGTAGCAGCAGACTGGATTGTAATACCACGTTCACGTTCCAGTTCCATGTTATCCATTACAGCACCAACACCGTCCTTACCACGAACTTCGTGAATAGCATGAATCTTGTTACAGTAGAACAAGATACGTTCTGAAGTTGTTGTTTTACCTGAGTCAATGTGGGCACTGATACCGATATTTCTTACTTTTGAAATATCCCAAGCCATATTAATACCTCTTATAATAAAAAATTTCCAATATAAAATTAGGGTCTTTCTATTTTAATGAAAAAAATGTTCTATGTAAATAGACATACTAGTTATTGGATTATATAAAAAAAAAGACACGTACTTTTACATACGTGCCTTTTTTCATCATCGAGTTAGACCCGATAATTTTTTATGATAGAGCCATTTTAGAACCAGAAACGAAGTCCGAAGTTTACCGGGATCTGATCATATACCGGGTGAACGCCGTCGTGAATTATAATACCTGGCTGCCATGCGAGCTGCAGATACAGTTCGATGAAATTGTCGAGCAGATATACGTTAGTTCCAACTAATGCACGGCCTCCTACAAAAACAGCACCATTGTTTTCTCCAACAACCATGCTGCCTGCAAGACCAACACCATAGAAATAATGCCATGGACCTGTGATTACAGGGTTAGCAAGCCACCAGTCTGCTGTTAAACCAATTGATGTAACTTTACCAATGTCTGCATTTACAGCAAAAACACAAGGAAGTGAATCTACTTTGAAAGTAATTGCTCCACTTGGAGTTCCATTAACAGTGTATCCGGCCTGTGGTCCGATACCAAGTGCAAAAACGTCTACTGTTCCAAGAACAAAAAGAACAGCCAATACAGAAAAAAGTTTTTTCATAAGAAAACCTCTTTTAATAAAATGTTTATAAACTCTCTAAAAAACATTTTTATATCTGTTATATGTTAGCAAATAACAGTTTTTATTTCAACAAAAATGAAACATCTTCAAATAAATTGATTTTTTATAAAGGTTCCCGTATTGACACATTTATATAAAATCAATAAAATAGTAAAACATTCGTTTGAATGGATGGGCTACTAGCTCAGTAGGTAGAGCAACGCCCTTTTAAGGCGTGGGTCACTGGTTCGAATCCAGTGTAGCTCAGTACTACGCGGGGGTGGTGGAATTGGTAGACACGCAAGCTTGAGGTGCTTGTGGCGTAAGTCGTGGCCGTTCAAGTCGGCTCCTCCGCATCAACAGGGAATTGCATAAAAGCAGTTCCCTTTTTTTTTGAGGTAAAAAAATGTTAGCTGTTTTTGTAAACTGTGGTACAGTAATTATTGGGTCTATTATCGGACTTCTTTTTTCTAAAAAATTCACTGATGAACTTCTTGAAATGATTCAGACAGCCTGTGGTGTTATTACTGTGATTATTGGACTTCAGATGGCGTTTAAATATGAAAGCATTGTTTATCTGGCCCTTTCGCTTATTATTGGTGGCGTGATTGGTTATGCAATTGATATTGACGGGGCAATTCTGCGTCTTGGCGGATGGCTTCAGAAAATTACAACTCCTAAAAAGAAGACTGCTGTAGAAGGCGACCTTCTTGCATCAGACATCACTTTGGATGAACAGAAAAAACATAACTTTGCCTATGCCTTCTTGAACGCTTCTGTTTTGTTCTGCGTTGGTGCAATGACAATTATTGGTTCGTTCAAAGCAGGTGTAGAGCACGACTATACAATCATTTTTACAAAGTCAATCCTCGACGGTTTTATGGCAATTTCTTTTGCGGCAGCCATGGGTGTTGGAACTGCCTTTTCTGTTATCCTCATTCTTATTTACCAGGGCGGACTCACACTTCTTTCTGGAGTACTTCAGCCGTTTGTAACAGATTCAATGCTCAACGAAATTTCTGCCTGTGGTGGTGCAATCATCATCATGATTGCTCTGAACCTCCTGGGCCTCAAAAAAATCAAAACTGCCAACTTTTTGCCGGGGCTTGTGATTGAAGTTTTGTTTGTTATTTGCGTGCCTTTAGTTAAGGGATTGTTTATGTAAGGTGGGGGAAGCCTCCCCCTCGGCCGCACTTCGTTGCGTCCTACCCCCTCTCCTAGGGGCTCTGCCCCTAAAACCCCGCTATCTTAAAGTACATAGTCTGCCCAGAAACAGGATGTCTGAATTCCAGTTCAAAAGCATGTAACATCAACCGCTCTCCAGGCATACATTTACCATACAGCGTATCTCCTACAATAGGAATCCCAAAGCCATGAGGATCACTGGCTGCAAGTCTTAGCTGGTGAGTACGGCCAGTCTTTGGTGTAAAGATTATTTTAGTAGTCCGACGTTTTGTGCCATCCGGCGCAGTGTATAAAACAGTACCTTCTTTTTTCCATTGAGTAATTCCAAGCTTACCGTTTACTTCGTCGTAAATCTGATGCGGGCGGTTGTCTACATCAAGACGGAACTTTAACTGAAGTTCACCTTCGTACTCATTGTGATCAAAAACTCCATCAATCAGGGCAACATATTTTTTGTGGACAGTGCCTGCTTCAAACTGCATGCTCAAATTACGGTGAGCTTCTTCTGTAAATGCAAGTACCAGAAGTCCCGAAGTTTCCATATCAAGTCTGTGAACAGAAGGCTGAACAATGCAATGCGGAAAAAGTTTTTTTACACGGTTTACTACACAATCCTGCTTGTCTTCTGTGCGGCCCGGTACAGAAAGGAGTCCGCTTGGCTTATTTACAACAATTATCTGAGAATCGCGGTAAAGGATTTCTAAACCCAGAATGTACGGCAGAATATAACCGCAGCGTTCGTCACAAGGAGGGTAGGAAGTTCCGTTTGTTTTATTTTTTGTATCGCGGCCGTAGAAAACTTCGTCCATGCTTATTGGCGTAAGGTTATGTTCAAATGCATAAGACAAAAGCTTTGGTGCGCAGCAGTCACCGGTGCCTGTTGGCGGAAGACGGCCTCCATGCTCCTGTATTATTTCATTCAGAGTGATTTTTTTACCGTCAAAGCGGGTAAACTCATATAGGTCAAAGACATTGCGCAGGGATTCGGTTGTAAGTTTTGTACGTTCTTCTTTGAGGTGTGGTCCCTGTGGTCCCTGAGCTTGTCGAAGGGGTCGAAGGGCGTCAGTCAACTCATGTATTTTCTTGTCATTCTTGGCAAGCGCTTGTTCAATTTCTTCGGGTGATACTATTGGAGGAACGATAATTTTTGTTGGCCCTTCGACAAGCTCAGGGACCCCAGATTTTTGCTCAGGGACCCCAGATTTTTGCTCAGGGACCCCAGATTTTTGCTCAGGGACCACGGAAATCCCGCTCACTGCATGAAGAACAACCCTTTCCCCTGCTGAATTCACGCACACAAGGGCTCCAATCATAACTCCATGACCTTTGCGTTCTTCGCTTTCTTGAGAAATCTGTTTTAAAATAACAGACCCGTCTTCTATGCCGGAAATTAATTCCATGCAGTAGTGACGGGCTAGTTCTTGCGGAAACGGCGGGAACATAAAGAAAATCCTAGTGCCAGTTGCGGATTTCTACCTTGTCGTCTGCGGTACCAACAAAAACAATAGGCTTGTTTTTAGAAAAAAGTCCGTTTTCTACAACGCCGACAATTCCGTTTATTTTATCTTCCATTTCTGCAACATCAATAGGTTTTTCCCAGGTGCAGTCAAGAATCTGGTTTCCGTTATCTGTAATTACAGGACCAGCTTTGCGAACTCCTTCGCGAAGCACGCATTTTGCACCAAGCTTGTTCAATGCATTTGTAACTGGAACTCGTGAACTTTCAATAATTTCTACAGGAACAGGAAACTTTGTACCAATTGTTTCTACAGCCTTTGTAGAATCGGCAACAACAACAAAAATATCAGAATTGTATTCAACTAACTTTTCGCGAACATGAGCAGCACCGCCTCCTTTAATACAGAAGCAGTCTGGAGTAACTTCATCGGCACCGTCAATGGAAAGATCAAGATGACCGCCTATAATTCTGTCATTCATTGAATAAACAGGAATACCTAAATCCTGGCAGGCGTTCTGTGTCTGAAAGCTTGTTACAACAGCCTTAATGTCTTTGAGCTCGCCGCTTTTAATATGTTCAGCAAGACGGTATACAGCTGGAATTGCAGTTGAGCCTGTTCCAAGACCAATTTTCATTCCGCTGAAAATCTTTCCTTTTTCAATCAAAGTATCAATTGCAGTGTTTGCTACAAGTGTTTTCTGTTCGCTCTGTGTCATATAATATCTCCTGTTATTTCTGAATCAACTTCAAAATCCTGGCCGGTGAAAAGCTTAAACTGTGCATATGCCTGATACTCAAGCATCTTGTAGCCGTTGCTTACACGACAGCCTGCAAGAGAAGCACGCTTCATAACCGGAGTAATTGCGGGGCGGTAAAGAATATCAAAAAGAATTTCATTGCCGCGGAAGTTGTAAAAGTATATAGGGTCGTTAGGTTCCTGTTGATTTTGTGTTACAGGTTTAATTTCTTTTGTTGCACCAACCGAAGTTGTCTGAATAATAAGATTTGAATAATCATCAAGAATTGGAGCACAATCCGGTTCAAGCTGGCAGTATTCAAAGCCGTATCGTTCTGCAATCTGTTTTGCGTGACTTATAGTTCGGTTAAAAATACATACACGGGCGCCCATCTGCTTAAGAACATATGCAACTGCTTTTGCAGTTCCACCAGCTCCAATAAGAGCAACCTTTTTTCGTTTAATGCGGATTGGTCCTAAAAATTCTTCAAGCGCACGGCGGAAACCATACGCATTTGTGTTATAGCCGATCCATTTTTTATTTTTATATATTACTGTATTGCAGGCTCCAATCTGAACAACTTCTGGAGTCTGTTCATTAAGGTAATACATTATTGATTCTTTATGAGGATTTGTTACTGCAAGTCCTTTAACGCCAACCTGTTCTGCAAAAACAAGGGCTTCAGATGCAAGCTGTGAACGGATTGGAATAAAAACTGCATCAATGCCTGCACGTTTGAATCCTGAATTATGAATTTCAGGGCCCGAAACTTTATAAAGCGGCCAGCCTGTTATTCCAAAGAGTTTTGTGTTTTTTGTAATTGAACGGAAATTATAAAGAGTTGTGAGCGTAACAGGATCTATGTGACCTATGTTCGAAGTATTTGTCATAAGCTCTTCCGGCGAAACATAGGTAAGGTAAGAGTTTGTATACGAAGAAAGAATTCTTGAAGGAAGCCCTTCCGGACCCATGGCGCAGAGAATATGCTCGTACTGAGTCATCTGACTTCCTTCGCGGAAAAGGTTTGCTACATCTGAAAGTTTTTTTGGCTTAAAAGCAATCTTTGGAATTTCATAACCAGTCTTACGCATTTCATCGCAGCGTTCACGAAGGTTATAAATAGGCTCATTCATGCTGTGCACGCTTCTGATGATTTTTACACCAAAAGCCATTGCAGCGTCCTGAATGCTTGGAATATGAAAATCTTCTTCAAAGTCTACGTATGCAAAGTTTTTTGTTCTATCCTGATTTGCAAAAGCAAGAGCACGGCTGAAAAGACATGTTCTTGAAAATTCGCTTCCGTTAAATAATCCACCGTCTATGTCTCGTCGTATTGTAAGTACGCATGGAAAATGAATCATGGAAGGAAAACGTCTGGCATAAAGCTGATCTTCTTCTGTAAGATGATCAACTCTAAGCTCAGCAATATCAATAAGCTTGGAATATTTATTTACAAGCTGTCTGTTTTCTTCCAGAGTCTTTCCTGTTAATGTAAGACATACTAACGGGGCATTCATCAGTTAACGACTTTCCTTGCCTCAACCTTATCGGCAACTGTAAGAACTAATTCTGTTCCTGCTGGTACTTCATATGGAATTGTAAGGTTTCCACCAGGATGACTGAAGCTTACGATTGTGTATGAGGTTCCTTCTGGTGTAAATGCGTCGAGCTTCATAGGAACAGGGAAAGGATAATCAGAAAGCTTAACCTGGAAAATTCCATAAGCGTTATCGTCGTTCGAACCAGAAGGCATTGCCATTTCTACAGTTACTCTTGTGTAGTTAGGAACATATTCGTCTTCAATAGTCTGCTGACCAACTACAGTTCCCGGTTTTTCACCTTCTGTTGCGGCATGAGAAGTTATATCAAATACAATTTTTGTTCGTGCAATAGTCTGCAAAAGGTCGTTTATGCTCTGACCAATTACATATGGGCGGCGTGTGTTTTCATAGTTAGGACCACGGCTTACAACAAGATTTACTGTTACAGGTTCTGAAATCTTTGAACCTTCAGGTGGATCCTGTTCAAGAATTGTTCCTGCTTCTGAAGCATCCGGAATATAAGTTGGAGTTGCAAGAGTAATAAGAGGTTTTGTCTGACCAGCAAAAAGTGTCTGCAGCGACATTTGAACTTCTGTAAGATTTTTTCCTACATAGTTACCCACAGAGTCAATTACAACACCACGGCTTATTACAAGGTCTACGCGGCTGTAGCCCTTTACAATTGCACCAGGCTGAGGATTCTGTTCCAGAACCTGTCCTTCATCACCGGGAACATTTGAATAACGCAGGTTGATTCTTGGATAAAGCTCTTTTATCTGCATTTCAATTAATGCTTCATCCCAGTCCTTGCCAATAACATTTGGAACAAGAACTTTTTCTGCTCCTTTTATATTTGTAAAGAAAACAGCACAGCAGGTAACTATCATCAAAATGGCTGCTGCAACACAAGTTACAATGAGGGCCGGAATGTTTGACTGAAGTTTATCAAAGCCTTCACTAAAACTAAAGCGGAGGTTCTTTGGGTTGAAGGGTTTTCGTTCTCGTTTCATTTTTTGCCTCTATTATTTTAATACGGAGCCAATAAAATCTTTGGCACCGTTCATAAAGTCTTTATAGTTCATCATGTTTTTTCCCTGACGCTGAAGCTTTTGAATACTTAAAACTCCATTGCCGGTTTTTACATAAATGCCGCCTGTACTTTTATTATATGCTAAAACTGTTCCGCACGCAAACGCCTGATACTCTTCCATAGGAAGTACGGCTTCTGCAGCGGCAGCAATTTTCAACGGAAAATTATTTTCTTCTAAGCACCAGCAGCATGGGTCAGGATAATAGGCACGAATCTTACGGCAAATCATTTCGGCACTTTCGTTAAAATCAATTTTTGCCATTTCTTTTGTAATTGTGTAAGTGTAAGTTGCGCCTTCTTTATTCTGTGGCTTTCCCTTTATGAGTGCGCCTGCTGCTGAACTTTCTTTTATAATCTGGCAGATTAATTCTGCTCCTTTTTTTGCACTGTAGTTTAAAAGACTTTCGGTTGTGTCTGATTCTTTTATGTTTACAAAATCCTGTTTTAATATGTCGCCGGCATCCATTTTGAGCGAAAGAGTCTGAATTGAAATACCAAGATATTCTTCGCCGTCTAAAATTGCCTGCTGAACAGGAGTACAGCCTCTGTATTTTGGTAAAAACGAAGGATGAAGATTTATTCCGCCCATTGGAAAAAGCGCCAGGAACTTTGGTCCAAATATGTGGCCGTAGGCAAAACAAACAAGAAGATCTGCTCCAAGTGGTGCAATTGCTTCACGGGCAGCGCTGTCCAGATGTTCCGGTGTAAATACAGGAAGACCTTTTTCTAATGCAAAAGCTGCAACAGGAGTTGGAGTAGGGGTTTTATGACGACCCTTTGCTGTTGGAGGATTAGAAAGTACACCCGCAATTTCAAAGCCAAAGGCATTCTGCTGGTCAAAGAGATATTCAAGTGTTATTCTTGCCGCATCCGGGCTTCCTGCAAAAACGATTTTCATTTATTCTTTTTTGCTTCCTTTGCAGCAATTTTTGCCGCTATTTTTGCAGCCTTGGCAGCTTTTGCTTTTTCCTTTTCTTTGGCACGTTCGGCACGGCGTTTAAACTGAAGCTCTGTTTTTTCGGCAAAAGCCTTGTCTCCACGGTCTATGTACAAAATACCATCAAGGTGATCATATTCATGCTGAATAATTCTTGCTAAAAGTCCGTCGGCTTCAAGAGTAAACGGGCGGCCCTTTTCATTAAGAGCCTGCACCGTTACTGCTACAGGGCGCGAAATTGTTTCATAAACTTGAGGAATACTTAAACAGCCTTCATCGTAATCGCTCACTTCTTCCGAAGTTTTGATTATCTGAGGATTTATAAATACGCGGCGAACATCATCATCTGCAATTAAAACAAACATGCGGATATTTTTGCCAATCTGAGGAGCAGCAAGACCTACGCCTTCGTATTCAATCATTGTTTCAAACATGTCTTCGGCTAACTTGCGGATTTCGTCATTTACTTCGTCTACAGGAACCGATTTTTGTCTGAGGCTTTCTTCTCCAAGTTTTACAACATCAAGCACCATATTATTTTCCTATTCTAAGTCTGGCAGCGCGTGCGTGTCCGGCAAGTCCTTCTGCATCGCCAAGGTATCCTGCAGCGGCACCACTTTTTACTGTTCCAACTTTCTTTTCCTGAACGCGCAGGGTAGTAACTGTCTTAAGGAACATTCTTACGCTTAGTCCACCGGTAAAGCGTGCGCTTCCAGAAGTTGGGAGTGTGTGGTTCAAACCTGCTGCATAGTCTCCGTAAACTTCTGCGGCATAGTGTCCAATAAAGAGGGAACCGTAATTAAATACATTCTTTTCTATTTTATCACGCAATTTTCCGTCTGCCATTGCAAGTTCAAGGTGTTCCGGAGCTTTGCGGTTTGCAACTTCTACTGCATCTTCAAGCTTTTCAACAAGGATTATCTTTCCGCAGTTATCAATACTCTGGCGGGCAGTTGTTTTTGTTGTAAGTGTTTCAAGCTGACTTTCAATTTCGGCGCTAACCTTGTGAGCAAAATCTTCGTTGTCTGTAACAAGAATAGGCTGAGCAACTACATCGTGTTCTGCCTGTGCAAGAAGGTCTGCTGCAACCCAAGCCGGATTAGCAGAGTCGTCTGCAATTACCATTACTTCCGTAGGGCCTGCAATAAAGTCAATTCCAACCTGTCCGTAAAGTGATTTTTTTGCAATCTGAACAAACTTGTTTCCAGGACCTGCAATTACATCAACGCGTGGAATTGAATCTGTTCCGTATGCCATAGCTCCTATTGCCTGTGAACCACCAACTGCATAAAGGTGATTTACACCGCAGATATATGCGGCTGCCATAATCCCTTCGTCTGCATAAGGTTTTCCGCCTACAAATGCTTTTCCAGGAACACCGGCACCAGATTTTCCTGCGGCAATTTTATCATCCGGGTGAACTCGTGGTGGAGTACACATAATTACATTTTTTACACCAGCTGCAACTGCCGGAGTAACTGTCATGATTACTGTTGAAACAAGCGGGAATCGTCCGGCTGGAACATAACAACCTGCAGTTTCTACAGGAATTGTTTTTTGGCCTGTAATGATTCCTGGTTCAAGTTCTTCTTCAAAATCCTTGAAAGATTTTCGCTGGAGCTTTGCAAATTTTAAAGCAAGGTCGTGTGAATAAACGATTGCATCATAAATATCGCGCTTTTCCATGCGGAGTTTTTCTGCAGCAGCCTTGAGCTCTTCTTGAGGAACTTCAAACTGTGCAGGAACTGCAACGTCAAATTTATTTCCGTAAAGACGGAGTGCTGCATCTCCGCGCTTCTGTACTTCTTCGAGAACTGATTTTACAGTCTTGTCATCACCGTCGAAAGGGCGTCCTTTGAAGAAATCTTCTTCTACTTCGTTATATTTTTGAATCTTAATCATAATTACTCCTCATATGAGACCCTGAAACAAGTTCAGGGTGACACTCCCATGTCATGCCGAACTTGTTTCGGCATCTACTTTTCCTTGTGCCTGCGGTCTAATTCATCATAAACATCCTTCCAGGTAACACCTTCTTTGTACATAAGGACGTTCACAAAGTAAATTAAATCTGCCGCTTCCCAGATTACTTCATCGCGGGTGTCGGCTTCGCACAATTCTTCTGCTTCTTCTTCTACCTTTTCGCGTACACGCTTAGCATCTAAAGTCGCGGTGTAGCTTCCAGGCTTTGGATTAGCAAATCTATCTGCAATTATGTTATAGAGACGGCCCATGCTCGACTTTTCGCCGGGGTCTGTTCCATAACATGTCCAGGAGCCGGTATGACAAGCTGGACCAGTAGGCAAAACTGTTGCAAGAATGCTGTCGCGGTCGCAATCTGCACGAAGGCGTACTATTTCTAAGAAATTTCCGCTTGTTTCGCCTTTTGTCCAAAGTTCATTGCGTGAACGGCTCCAGAAGGTTAATTTACCACATTCAAAAGTTTTTCTTACTGCTTCTTCGTTTGCAAAGCCCTGCATTAAAACTTCACCGTTTACACTCTGTGCAATTACAGGAATAAGCGGCGTCTTTTCAAAATCAAGACAGCTTACAAAAGCATCTGTAAGATTAACCTTGTTTGTATAAAGTGCCATTCCAAGCTGAACATCACAATGTAAGTGCTCGAGCGCAGCAATTTCTTCTACACTCGAAACGCCTCCTGCTACAACAACGCGGCATTTTACAGCCTCGCGAAGCTGCTTTGCATAGTCCATGTTTGTTCCCTGCATGCAGCCTTCTTTTTCTACACAGGTAAAAAGCAGCTCTGAGCAGAACTTTTCTGCCTGTTTAGCCCCTTCAATAAGAGGAATATCTACAGTTTCTGTCCAGCCTTTTACGGCGATTTTTCCATTTATAGCATCTACGGAAATAATAATTCTGTCTTTTCCGATTGCTGCAGCCAGTTCATTCAAAAAATCTTCATTAAGAACTGATTCTCCAGGGGCTGGAGCAGCCTTCCACGCAGCAGAACCAATGATAACCTTTTCGGCTCCAAGAGAAATAAGCTCACGTGCGCGTTTTACAGTACGAATTCCACCACCGGTTCTTACATTTCCACGGCGGAGAAGTGATTTTAAAAGAGGAGTATTTGCAGTATTTCCTTTAGCGTCAACGTTTCCAAGGGCTGCATCAAGATCAATTACTGCAACCTCGCCATACATATCAAACTGGCGGATAAGAGAATCTGCATCATCGCGTTCAAGCATAAGGTCTTTGCCGTTTTTAAGCTGAACTACGTGTCCGTTTTTCAAATCAATAGATGAAATTACCATAGTAGGGTATTGTACCAAATTTTAAGAGTTAATACAAATGAAACAGTCAGATAAAAAAAAGCTGCCGTAAAAGGAGTAAAAACGGCAGCCTAAAAAAAAGGGGAAAAAAAAGTAACATCGAAGTAACAAAAGGATAAACTCTTCTCTTGCATCGAATCACTTATTAAACCGCATAAGGCTTTAGAGGTTACAAAAAATCATGAAATAATGTTGCGATAAGTTAAAACTTATACTATACTTAAGATGGGTAGGGAAAAAATGTCTGAAACTAAGAAAACTCCAGGAAAATCTTCTTTGGCTGCAAGGGCAGAGGCTCTTGTTGCAAAATCTAACGCTAGTAAAACATCCGCAAAACCTGCTGCAAAGGCTTCGACAGTAAAAAAGGCTGCTGCGCCGGCAAAAGCTCCTGCTAAGGCTGCTCCAAAAGCCACAGCACCTGCAAAAGCTGCTGCACCTGCAAAAAAGGCCGCACCAGCAAAAGGCCCTGCAGTTTACGACGAAAGCAGTATTCAGCACCTTGAAGGTCTTGAGCATATCCGTCTGCGTCCTGGTATGTATATTGGTTCCCTTGGTGACGGTTCAAACGAAAATGACGGTATTTATATCTTATTAAAGGAAGGAATTGATAACGCTGTAGATGAATTTTCACAGGGTTTTGGTAAACGTATAGACATTGCAATAGAAAACGGCCGTGTAAAAATCCGCGATTACGGACGAGGAATTCCTCTTGGAAAGCTGGAAGACTGTGTTTCTAATGTAAATACCGGTGCAAAATATAATAACTCAGTATTCAAACAGGCAATCGGTATGAACGGTGTAGGTATTAAAGCAACTAACGCCCTTTCTTCATACTTCCGTGCTGCTTCTATCCGCGAAGGTAAGATGGCAGTTGTTGAATTCAAAAAAGGCGACAAAATCAGTGGAAAAACAGGCAAGGCAAAAGAAGGAACTCCAAACGGAACTTATCTTGAGTTTGAACCTGACACTTCTATCTTTGGAAAGTATGCCTTTAACATGGAATATGTAGAAAAACGCCTGTGGAACTATGCATATTTGAATCCTGGCCTGCTTCTTAAGTGCAACGGAAAGGATTATTTGAGTAAAAACGGTATTCAGGATCTGCTTGTAAACGAAATGGGCAAATCAACAAAGCCGCTTTATAATATGTTCAATTATCAGGGTGAAAATCTTCAGTTTGTTTTGACTCATACACCTTCGCTCGACAAGTATGTTTATTCATTTGTAAACGGTCAGAGTACAGAAGATGGCGGTACACACGTTACTTCATTCCTTGATGGCTTTACAAAGGGCGTAAACAGCTTCTTTAAGAAGGAATATGACGAAAAAGATGTAACTGCCGGACTTTTGTGTGCACTTAAGATTGGTCTTGATAACCCTATGTTTACCTCTCAGACAAAAAATAAGCTTGGTAACGTAGAAATCAGGGCTCCAATTATTAAAGAAGTTCAGACTGCTGTAGATGACTGGCTGCGTCATAATCCTGATATTGCGGGGCAGCTTGAAGATAAAATAATTAAAAACCAGAAGGCCAGAGCAGAAATTAACAGCGTAACAGATAAACAGGTTCGTGAAGCTGCAAAATCTATTATGCTCAAGATTCCAAAGCTCAAGGATTGCCGCTACCACCTGCAGGATGGCGAAAAGGGTGCAAACAGCATGATTTTCATTACCGAGGGTGATTCTGCGACCGGTTCTATGGTCGGAAGCCGCGATGTAAGCTATCAGGCAATCTTTAGTTTGCGCGGTAAACCTGAAAATATGTACGGCTGTAAAAAATCGGCACTTTTTGAAAATGAAGAATTAAAAAATCTTACTTTTAGTCTTGGCGTTCAGCAGGATATTGAAGGACTTCGATTTGACAAAATCATCATTGCAACCGATGCCGATAACGACGGATATCATATCAGAAACCTTGTAATGACATATCTTCTGCTTTATTTTGAAGAGCTTGTTCTTTCAGGACATGTTTATATTCTTGAAACTCCGCTTTTCCGTGTACGCAATAAGAGTAAGACAGTTTACTGCTATTCAGAAGAAAGCCGTGACAAAGAACTTGCAAAAATGGGCGCTTCTGCCGAAGTTACACGCTTTAAGGGACTTGGAGAAATCAACCCTAACGAGTTTGGTCAGTTCATTTTCCCGCGTAAAGAAGGCGAAAGTGAAGACAAGGGAATGCATCTAACTCCTGTAACAATCCAGAGCCTTAAGAATGTGCCTGAAGTTCTTCAGTTTTACATGGGTAAAAATACTCCAAAACGCTACGATTACATAGTTCATCACCTTGCCAAGGAAATTGATGCCTAGGGTAGTCTAAAATCCTCTTTTTTACTATAATAATGCTTTCACTAAACATTTTGTGAGGCTTTTTATGGATTTAAAAGGACGCAATTTTTTAACTCTCAAAGATTTTACACCTGAAGAAATTCTGGGTTTACTCGATCTTGCTGCCGATCTTAAGGCAAAGAAAAAGCGCGGTATTCCTGTTGATATTCACCGCGGAAAAAACATTGCCCTTATTTTTGAAAAAACAAGTACTCGTACCCGCTGTGCCTTTGAAGTTGCAGCACATGATCTTGGAATATGCACAACATATCTTGCAGAAGGAAGCCAGATTGGTAAAAAAGAAAGTATTGCCGATACAGCCCGTGTTCTTGGCCGCATGTTCGAAGGAATTGAATACCGTGGTTATGAGCAGACAATCGTAGAAGATCTTGCAAAATATTCCGGCGTTGTTGTATGGAATGGTCTTACAAATGAATATCACCCGACCCAGATGCTTGCCGACATGCTTACAATCCGCGAACACTATGGAAAATTAAAAGGTCTCAAACTTGTTTATTTTGGTGATGCACGCTACAACATTGGAAATTCTCTTTGTATAGTTTGTTCTAAGCTTGGACTTAATTTGACACTTTGCGCTCCGGAAAAATATTTTCCTAATAAGGCTCTTGTAGAAGAGTGCAGTGCCTGGTGCAAAGAAAGCGGTGGTTCAATTACTTTGGAAAGCAATGTAGACAAAGCTGCTGCCGATGCAGATATTATTTATACTGATGTTTGGGTTAGTATGGGCGAACCTGATGAAATCTGGGCAGAAAGAATTGCAGACCTCAAAGCTTATCAGGTAAATAAAGATGTTATGGCAAAGGCAAAACCAACTGCAATTTTCATGCACGACCTTCCGTCTTTCCATGACTGCAAGACAAAGATTGGCGAAGAGATTCACAAAAAGTTTGGCCTTACAGCAATGGAAGTAACCGACGAGGTTTTTGAAAGTGCCCAGTCGGTTGTGTTTGATGAGGCTGAAAACAGGATGCATACAATCAAGGCAGTAATTGCCGCAACGCTTGGGAATAATTTTTAATGGATTGCCACGTCGCTGCGCTCCTCGCAATGACGGTCATTGCGAGCGTAGCGAAGCAATCCACATTATAGGAGAAATATAAATATGAACGCAATAATCACTGTAGTAGGATCAGATAAAGTAGGTATCATCGCAAAGGTTTCTGCATTTTTGTCAGAACACTCAATCAACATTGCAGACATCACCCAGACAATTCTTTCCGGTAACTTTGTAATGATGATGATGGTAGACATGACCAAGGCCGACATAGACATTGACAGCCTGCGCCAGTCCCTGACCAAAATCTCCGAAGAAATGGGCGTAGAAATCAATATCATGGCCGAAAAAGTCTTCTCCGCCATGCACAGAGTTTAAAAACAGTCACCCTGAACTTGTTTCAGGGTCTCATATTTTTTTTGCTTTTAATGCAAATTCGTGATATTATCTAAGGTTAATGGAATTCGGAGTTGCCGATTACTACATCATCGGAGAATTCATTGCCTGCTGGGGCTCGCTGCTAATCATCGTTACCACTCTTTTGTCCTATGCTATGTATGACGAAAGGCAACGCATGTTTTTAATAGCAGCTGCGGCTACTTTTTTTGCTTCATTTTTTAATATCCTTTCTGTAAGGTGCATTGCTCATTATTCTTTGCAGAATGCTCATCTGTTTACATTTATAACAACCTTATATTTCCTTTTTCTTCTGCTGTGTCCTTTTGTTATGTCTTCTTATGTCTGCGACATGGCTTTTCAGGTTTCAAAAAGGAAAAAAATCTTCTTTTGTATAGGCGGAATTCTTCAAAGCCTTTATATGCTTCTTGTTTTAATAAACATCAAAACCGGCTGGATTTTTTATTATGACCCGGTTGCAGGTTATACAAGAGGCCCTCTAAAGAATATTACCTATATTCTTACCGCAATTTATGGTCTGGCTATTGTGCTTATAGTCTTTATTCAGCGAAAATTTCTTGCAAGACGAATTATCTGGGTATTTGTCCTTTATCCTTTTATTTCATTTTGTTTTGTAATCATTCAGTTTTTCTATCCAAGAATCCTATTAACAGGGGTTGCTTCTTTTACTTCTGTTTTGTTTGCCTATCTTACAATTCAGTCGTATTCAATGGAAATAAATTTTGCAACCGGTCTTATGAACGAAAGCCGTCTAAAAAAAAGACTTGCTATGCAGAGACTGGGCGGTGTTCTTTATGTAATGACCATAGATAATATCAACATGATTCAGTCCAGCCTTGATGCGACAGAATTAAAACAGATGTTCCTTCATCTTGGAAATATCTTTATGACATATTATCCAAGAAATGCTTATATTCTTTCTATAAATCGTCTTGCTGCAATTGGAAAAAATCTTGAGGATGTCCGCCAGAAGAGCCTTAAGATTGCGGCAGATATAGAAAAACTCAGCAGTGATATTAATTCAATTATTCCTATTCCTATAGAATCTTATTCGGCTGCAATAGCTTTTTCAAAAGACGAAAGTGAATTTGATTCTCTTATGGATTTAATAAACAATATGCTGGCTCGGGCAAAAGCCGGTCAGCTCAAAAAACTTATGGTTTGCGATGAATCAATTATCATGGACAGAGAACGCAAACGCTATATTTATAAAATTCTGCGCAGGGAATTAACGCTTGAGTCTGATCAGTTTCAGTTATGGTACCAGCCAATTTATTCTATAGAAAATCACAATTTTGAATATATGGAAGCCCTTTCGCGCCTGCGCGATACTGAGCTTGGAAACATTCCTCCCCAGGAATTTGTTCAGGTTGCCGAAAGCCGCGGTCTTATAGAAATGCTGGGCTTTGTTGCTTTTGAAAAGGTCTGCAAATTTATTTCGGATAACCGCGATACTGTTCATGCAGTTTCCATCAACTTTTCTGCCTACCAGATGATGAACCCAAAGGTTGTAGAAAATGTTCTTGCAACAATTGACCGCTTTAGTCTTTCGCCTTCGAATATCATTATGGAAATTACCGAAAGTATTTTTATAGACAATTACGACCTTGTTATGAAAAACATGCTGGCCCTGACTCAGGCCGGGGTTAAATTTTACCTTGATGATTTTGGTACGGGTTATTCAAATCTTACAAACGTAATTTCGCTGCCATTTTCTACTATTAAAATGGACCGTTCTCTGGTTCTTGCCATGGAAGAAGGCTCCAAAGGAATAAGCCTCTTTTTTGATCTGGTCAGTACCTTTAAGGGTGTTGGTTTTAAGATTCTGGTAGAAGGTGTAGAAACAAATCATCAGAACAGTCTGGTAGAGCGGGCCGGTGTAGATTACATTCAGGGCTTTTTGTACAGCCGTCCTTTGCCGTCAGATGAATGCGTAGATTTGCTCAAGCGCGTGTCAACTTCTTAAAAAGAAATTATCTCCCCATACACCTCAATTGCAAACTGGTCTGTCATGCCCGAAATATATTCAATCACACACTTTGTATAGGAATCGTTATCATAAATATCAAAAACCTGAGGAGTGTTGTAACGCAGGGCGGCTTTTTTGTCTACAAAGGCGTGGCGCTCGGTGATGAAGGGTCTGTAGTTTGCATGTTTGATTAACCAGTCTTCAAAGGTGGCACAAAGTTTTGGGCAGTAGCGCAGGGCCTGGGCGGCACGACCATTTTCTACATATGGTTTAATGCGCTGCAAGGTTGTGTAAATTGTTCTGATTATGTTTTCGGAATAAGTTGCAAACTCGCCGAGTCTCCAGTGATTATAAATATTTGCAAAGTTGAATTTTTTAAGTTCCAGTATAAAGCGGAAATATTCGTCAGAAAAGCAAAGACCTTTTTCGGGGCTGCTTTGTTCGCAAAGGTCAACTATAAGGTCATTTATGAGGACTGTTGTGTTTACGGCTTTTCCTGAACGCAAGGCGCGGGCACCCTTTCCTTCAAAACCAAGTGTTGAACCTACAATTTCGCGCAGCTGGCGGTAAGAGGCCATGTCTATTATGTGATAGGCACGGGCATCTTCAATGTCGCGGCCCAGGTAGGCAATTTTATCTGCAACTTTTACAACGCAGCCTTCCCAGGTAAAGGGCTGGATGAATCCGGGACGCTTCATTGAATAAAGATCTATTGCCTCATTACGGGGTTTGATTCCCTGCTGGTCAATTTCTCCGCAGTGACAGATAAGTCCGTCGCGCACTGCATAGGTAAGATTAAGAGGCTGTTCAATTTCGTTTGGGTCTTGCAGGGTTTCTATATAATCAGCAAAAAACAGGCTGTTTCTTTCATGCCAGAATTTTTTTGGAGCGTTGGCACCTTCTTTTTGTTCCAGCAGGCCGTTTAAGCAGTCTTCACCGTGGTGTCCAAAGGGAGCATGTCCTATGTCGTGGCCCATTGCAATTGCAGAGGCAAGCTGTTCGTTTAAGCCCAGGTATTTTGCAATTGTAGAAGCAACCGAGGCAACATGCATAACATGTTCCATGCGGGTACAGATATGGTCGTTGTGAGGTGCATAAAAAACCTGAGTCTTGTGTTTAAGGCGGCGGAAGGCTTCGCTATGAAGAATTCGGGTATAGTCGCGTTCAAACTCGGTGCGTATTTCATTATTGCGCCCATAAATAGGAATCTCCCGCTTGATAGCCTGTTCCCATTTTTCATTTTTTTCGTCACATCTGTAGTTTTGGAATGAGTTTTGCATAGGTATAGAATAAACTGTTTTTGGGGAAAAATAAAGGGTTGAAAGAGATAAATGCTTGTGCTTTGGATTTGAAAATTTGACGAATAAATAAATCTATGCTATAGTTAAATAAAGGAAATGCCCGATTCTTGGGTACTCTCCACACGTTTTTGACAAAGCCGCCAAAGTGTAAAGGGACTAAGGCGGCTTTATTTATTCACTCATTTCTTATTTCTAAAATATGAGAGAACTGCCTCCGCTTTGGTTTTTATTTTTGTAAATAGCTATAAAACTTGATTTATATAGCTATGTGATATACAATAAGGTATCCCATTTCTCAGGAGGCCTCCTATGGACACAACTCCAATTCCAATGTTTGAAGCCAAAAACAAACTTCCTCTTTTTATGCACAAGGCAGAAACCGAAGGACCGGTTTTTATTTCGCGCAGAAACAAGACTGTTGGGGTAATTCTTTCTATTGATGAATATAACAAACTGCTGCTGGCAAAACCCAAGCGAACAATCCTTGAGGCCGCCGCGGAATTCCGCAAAAAGGTTGATGACTCTCTGACCGACGAAGAAATTGACAGGATTTTTAATAACAGGGATTCCTGGATGGACGGCGACGATTATGCAACAGATGTTTTTGATGGTGTTTTTGATTAATGGAAGGGGATTATGAACGAAGAAGAACCACATTATCTGCTTGATTCAAATATTGTTTCTGAAATTATCAAGCATGACGCCAATTTTAATGTAATAAAAAAACTTGCCGAGCATTCTTCGGATTGTGCTATTTGTGCTCCTGTTTGGGAAGAATTGATATTTGGTGCTAAGATTTTAGCGCAGGGCATGCACAGAAAGTTTCTTGAAGATTTTCTTGTTAATGATGTTCACGAAAATTTCCCGGTAAAAAACTATACCGAAAAGGCAGCACTGATTCACGCAGAACTTCGCGCTGCCTTAAGAAAAAAGGGTATGCCTACTCAAAAAACCGACAGCCTCATGGCCTCCATCGCCCTTGCAAATCACATGGTTTTAGTTACCCGCAATACAAAGCATTTTGAAGTAATTCAGGAAGTGAGCGGACTGGAAATTGAGAACTGGTTTTAAGCCTGTTCAACAGCCTTTGCCAGCTGGTCGGCGCAGCTTGTACTTTTATAGCCGCAAAGATTTCCTTTGAGTTTGGCAACAATTTCTTCGGCTTTCATTCCTTCGCAGAGCTTTGAAATTGCCTTTAAGTTTCCGTCGCAGCCGCCTTCAAAGCTGATATTTGTAATTGTGCCGTCATCATTTTTTGTAAAGCTGATTGAACGTGAACAGGTTCCTTTTGTTTTGTATGTTACATCCATATTTATAATATAATTGTATTAAAAGCTTTTTTCTACTATAATGCTTGGAAAGTTTTATTCTTTTATACAACAGAGGTTTAATATGTCAGAAGAAGTAAGAGTTAGATACGCACCATCTCCAACAGGAATGCAGCACATTGGAGGTGTTCGCACTGCACTTTTTAATTATCTTTTTGCTCGTTCAAAGAATGGAAAATTTATATTGCGTCTGGAAGATACAGACCGCACACGCTATGACGAAAAATATGTTCAGAACCTTTATGATACAATGGCCTGGCTTGGAATTGACTGGGACGAAGGCGGTTCTAAGGGTGGTGAATACGGCCCATATGTTCAGAGCGAACGCTTTGAGCTTTACAAAAAATATGCTTATGAACTCGTAGAAAAAGGTGAAGCTTATTACTGCTTCTGTGATGCAGAACGCCTTGACCGTATCCGAAAAATTCAGACAGAAAATAAAATGGCTCCGGGTTATGACCGCAACTGCCGCCACTTAACTCCCGAAGAAGTTAAGGCAAACTTAGATGCCGGCAAGCCTTATGTAATTCGTCTTAAGGTTCCTATGGAAGGTGAAACAAAGTTCAGCGACCACCTTCTTGGCGACATTGTATGGAAAAACGAAGATATTTCGCCGGATCCTGTTTTGCTCAAGAGCGACGGATTCCCTACATATCACCTTGCAAATATTGTTGATGACCACTTTATGAAAATCAGCCATGTTATGCGTGCTCAGGAATGGATTCCTTCTACACCATTGCACGTTCAGATGTACCGCGCGTTCGGCTGGGAGCATCCGGAATTCTGTCACCTGCCGATGGTAAACGGTTCAGACGGAAAGAAGCTTTCTAAGCGCCATGGTTCAACTTCGCTTAATGAATTCCGTGCACGCGGTTACCTTCCACAGGCAATTGTAAACTATGTTGCAATGCTTGGTTGTTCTTACGAAGAAGGAAAAGAGTTCTACACACTCGAAGAACTTGCTGCACGCTTTAAGCTTGAACATTTGAACAAGGCTCCTGCAGTATTTGATTACAAGAAGCTTGAATATTTCAACGCAAACTATATCCGCCAGTTGAGCACAGAAGAACTTTACAAGTGGACTTTGCCGTTTATTACAGGCACAGGCGATGCTGCAATTGAAGTAAATATTGACCCTGAAAGTCAGCAGCCGCTTCCAAATGTTGGACCAAAGTTCAGCGGTGTTGCAATGGGAGAAGATGGTCGTCCTTACTGTGTAGACAAGAGCATGAACATGAGCAGCGACGATGTTGAAAAAACTTTGATGGGACTTATGCCACTCATTCAGGAACGCCTTAAGTTCTTGAGCGAAGCTGCAGAAATGGTTCACTTTATGTTTACAGAACCTGCTGTTCCTCCTGCAGAACAGCTCATTCCTAAAAAGCTTGATGCTGCAAAAACAAAAGAAGTTCTTGAAGCTGCAAAGGATTTTGTTCACCAGTGTTTCAGTCTTGATCACGAAGGAGCAGAAGAACTTGCAAAGTCTAAGGCAGAAGCTCTTGGAATTAAGCTCGGCGACTTTATGATGCCAATCCGCATGGCTGTTACCGGTAGCCGCGTTAGCCCGCCACTTATTGGTTCTATTGCAGTTCTTGGTAAAGAGCGTGCCCTTGCCCGCATTGAAAAGACAATTGCGACTTTGTAAGATAATGGATTGCTTCGCCTGCGGCTCGCAATGACGTCATTGCGAGGAGCGTAGCGACGTGGCAATCCACATTTTAAACTATGAATAAACCTTCAATAATACTAACCGACTTAGACGGAACACTTTTTCGCAACGACAAATCTATCTCGGATTATTCCAAAAAAATGATTGCGCAGGCTCAGCAAAAGGGCCTGTTTTTTGGAATTTGTACTGCGCGTGCAAAAATAAATGCCCTTAAGTTTCTGGACGGAATTAAGCCGGATATTTTAATCAGCAATGGCGGCGGTCTTGTGACTTTGAGGGATGAAGTTATTTATTCCTGCCAGTTTAGTGTAGAAGAAACCCGCACTCTTATAAAGGCTGCCTTTGAAGTTTTTGGTCCTGATGTAATTCTTTCTGCAGACAATGAGCATGGTCTTTATTCAAACTCTAAGGAAGAACTTGGCGATAAGTTCTGGACCTATGATGATTTCAGAGATTTTAAAGAGCCTTGCATGAAAATGTGCATTGAGTCTCTTGACCGCGAGAAGATTGAAAAGGTTATCTCCAGTATTAGTCTGGACAAAATTGACTACCTGCCTTTTTCTGATATTCCCTGGTATAAGCTGAGCAAAAAAGATGCAACAAAAGAAAAGGCAATTGAAGCACTCTGCGGTCATCTTAAAATCGGGCCGGAGCAGATTGTTGCTTTTGGCGATGATTTTAATGATATTGGTATGCTAAAGCTTTGCGGAAAAGGCATTGCCATGAAAAATGCAATTACAGAAGTTCAGGCAGTGGCCAATGAAGTTTGTCTTTCTAACGAAGAAGACGGCGTTGCCAGGTGGATGGAGGCGCACTTATGATAAAGATTCTTTTTGTATGTCACGGAAACATCTGCCGCTCCCCTATGGCAGAATTTGTTATGAAGGAGCTGGTGCGCCGGGCCGGAAGAGAAGGGGATTTTTTAATTGAGTCTGCCGCCACCAGCCGCGAAGAATTAGGCAACGACATGCATTACGGAACCCGCACAAAGCTGCGCGAAATGGGCATTCCCTTTAGCCGCCGTGCCGCCCGCCAGATTACCCGCGCCGACTACGATAAATACGACTACCTTGTAGCCATGGATGATGAAAACTTATATTACATGAACCGCTGCTGGAGTCCCGACCCCCAGCATAAAATAGTTCACCTTCTTTCTTTTGCAGGCAAAAACCGCGACATTGCCGACCCCTGGTACACCGGAAACTTTGACCAGACTTATGAGGATGTACTGGAGGGGTGCGAGGCCTTTTTAAAATTTCTCGGGTAGGGGTTTGCCTTCTTTTTTCCAGGCGTAGTATTCGGCAGTGGCAGTGAATAAAACATCGCTTGAAGAATTAAGTGCGGTTTCCATACTGTCCTGAACAACTCCGATAATAAATCCTACTCCAACAACCTGCATGGCAAGATCATTTGGAATACCAAAAAGCGAACAGGCAAGAGGGATAAGCAGCAGTGAACCACCTGCAACTCCCGAAGCCCCACAGGCGCCAAGGGTTGCAAGCACGCACAAAATTACTGCAGTAGGAATATCTACAGAAATGCCAAGTGTGTTGGCAGCGGCCAGGGTCATTACCGAAATTGTAATTGCGGCTCCGTCCATGTTGATTGTTGCACCAAGAGGAATTGAAACAGAATACATGTCTTCGTCAAGCCCAAGCTTTTCGCAAAGCTCCATGTTTACCGGAATGTTTGCGGCAGAGCTTCGGGTAAAGAAGGCTGTAATTCCACTTTCGCGGAGGCAGCGCAAAACAAGAGGGTAAGGGTTTCTTTTGAGTACAAGGGCAACAATCAGCGGAGAAACAACAAAGGTCATAAAAAGCATTGAGCCTACAAGGACGAGCAGAAGCTTTCCGTAATTTGTAAAAATGCCAAGGCCGTTTGTAGAAACTGTTGTAAACACAAGTCCAAGGATTCCAAAAGGCGCAAGGTTAATTATCCAGCGGACAATCTGAGAGATTCCCTGAGAAACTTCTGTGAACATTTCTTTTGTCTGATCACTTGCAAAGCGCTTGATTGACAGGCCGAAAATAAGGGCCCAGGTAAGAATGCCGATATAGTTTGCTCGCACAAGTGCGTCTATTGGGTTAGAAACTGCATTTACAAGAAGATTCTTGAGAACCTGCCCAATGCCTGCAGGAGCGGCAGAAACATCGGCTCCCTGGGCAAGAACTATTGTCTGTGGAAAAATAAAACTTGCTGCAACTGCAACAAGAGCGGCCAGCAGAGTAGTAGAAAGGTATAAAAGAATTACCATGCCAAAGCGTTTGTCCAGTTTGGCAGCACCTTTTGCCAGTGAGCTTGAAACAAGTGCAAAAACCAGAACCGGAGCAATTGCCTTAAGGGCGCCTACAAAAAGGTCTCCAAGTATTCCAAGCCAGGCAGCCTGCGGCAAAAAGATTCCAAGCAGGGTACCCAGAATAATGTCAATTACGATTCGTAAAATAAGGCTTATAGAATTATAAGTCTTGATGAGTTTAGTAATAATATTTGTGTGTTCCATAAAAAAGATTATAACATAAAAAAGTATTTTTTTTACAATTTACAACACTTTTTTTACAATACGATTTTCTTCTATAGTGTATAATAAAATAAACTTTATTGTAATGAGGGGTTTTAGGGGTGAAACCCCTAGGCGAAGGGGTAGACCGCAACGAAGTGCGGGCGTAGGGGGAGACTTCCCCCTCCTTTATTAATACACAGGAGAAAAAATTATGAAAAAACTTGGTTTTGGTTTGATGAGACTTCCTTATACGGAAGATAAGACTTGGGGAAACATTGATTTGGAAAAGACCCGCGAGATGATTGATGCTTACATGGAACAAGGTTTTTCTTATTTTGATACTGCCTGGGTTTATCATGGTGGATTTTCGGAGCGCGTATTTGGTGAACTTGTTGCCAAGCGCTATCCAAGGGAGAAGTTTCAGGTAACTACCAAGATGCCGCTTTGGGGTAAAACAGACCCTGCTGACTTACAGAAGACTTTTGATGAACAGTTGAAGAAGTGCGGTGTTGAATATTTTGATTATTACTTTTTGCATGCCCTGAACCGTGATGTTTTTGCTACTGCCGAAAAGCTTGGTGCTTTTGAATGGATGCAGGAAATGAAGAAGCAGGGGAAGATTTTACATCCGGGATTTTCTTTCCACGATGATGCAGACGCTCTTGAAATGATGCTTTCTAAGCACCCGGAGGTTGAACTTGTTCAGCTTCAGATAAATTATATTGACTGGGAAAGCGATAACGTTCAGAGCCGTAAGTGTTATGAAATCTGTAAGCGCTATGGCATTCCTGTTTCTATTATGGAACCAATTAAGGGCGGAAGTCTTGCAAATATTATGCCTGACGCTAAAAAGATTTTTACTGATTACAATCCAAATGCAAGCGCTGCAAGCTGGGCTGTTCGTTACTGTGCAAGCATGGATAATATTCTTGTTGTTCTTAGCGGTATGAGTAATATGGAACAACTGCAGGACAATATGTCTTATATGAAGGATTTTGTTCCGCTCAACGAAGAAGAGCAGAAGTGCGTGCAGAAGGCTACTGATTTGATTAAATCTACAATTGCTATTCCTTGTACTGCCTGCCGTTACTGTGTTGATGAAACAAACGGTGGCTGCCCTATGAATATTAATATTCCACGCTTCTTTGAAATTTATAACGAAAGCAAGCGCTATGGTGTTGGCCCTTACAAGTGGCACTATAACAATGCTGTAAAAGAAAGCGGGGATCCTGCGGGCTGTATTGGCTGCGGAAACTGTCAGGGACACTGTCCGCAAAAGCTTGAAATTATTGAATTGCTCAAGGAAGTTGCAAAGACTTTTGCCTAGGCTAAGAATGTGTTATACTTTTTAGCATGAAAGCCGTTACCATAATTCCACCGCTGGTGCAGTTGAATGCTCCTTATCCGTCTGGCGCATACCTTACTTCCTTTTTTAAGAGCGAAGGTTTGGATGCTGTTTGGGCAGATTTAAGCATTGAACTTTTTTACCAGATTTTTTGTCGCGAGGGATTGGAACGGCTTTTTGAAATTTCAGGGGCTCGTGCACTTGAGCTTGCTGATCGTGCCGAAAAAGATGGAGATGATAATACTGCCTTTAATCTTCGTCGCTACATTGCAACAAAATCAAGCTGGATTGAATGGATTGATTTTATTACGGCTGTTTTAAGTGGTGGTGGCGCGCGCGAAAAAGAACATCAGTTTTTGTATTCTCCGTTTGTACCAAGAGGTCAGCGAATGGAGGATTTTCTGGCGGGGATTGTTGATTCTGGTCGGGAGCCTTCTGTAGACGATGTGCGCTTTTTATGTTCCTACGCCCTTGCCGATTTAGCTGATTATATTACCGCAGCCTTTGATCCTAATTTTTCTTTGATTCGTTATGCTGAACATCTTACGGTTGATGAGCGCAGTTTTAGTCAACTTGAAAAAGAACTTGATTCTCCTGTGCTGGAACATTTTTATAGGCCGGTGCTGGAGACCCATCCTGTCATTGTCGGGCTTGACCCGACACTCTCTCTCATCTGCATTTCCATCCCATTTGCAGGCACCTTTATTCCAGCTCTGTACACTGCACGTTTTCTCAAACAAAAATATGGCGACCAGGTTTTTATCTGCATTGGCGGTGGCTTTGTAAATACTGAACTGCGTGATGCCCGTGAGCCGGCTCTTGGTAAATATATAGATGCTATTTCCTACGACCGCGGTTATGGGTCGTATCATGAATTAATTAAACTAGGAATATCAAATTCCTTGTCATTGTCGGGCTTGACCCGCGAGTTTTCGCAAGGCGAAAATCTCGGTAAGCTTGCGACACAATCTCTCTTTAAAATGCGTCTCTTCTTAAAGCAGGGCGCCTCTCCAAAAATCCTCGACCCCCTCTGGACCTCAGACGAACTCGAAGAATTTGAAGCCACGGTTACTCCAAAAATCATCCCCGATTACACAGACATAGATTTTACCCGCTACCTTCGTGTATGCGACGACGCCAACAGTATGCATAGGCTTTGGACAGACGGGGCCTGGATAAAGGCATACCTTGCTCACGGCTGCTACTGGCATCGTTGTGCCTTCTGCGATACAAACTTAGATTACGTTTGTGGCTACAAACCTGTAAACACAGAAGCGCTGTACAACGGCCTTTTAAAAACTGCGCGTGAAAAAAATATCTGGGGAGTTCATTTTGTAGATGAAGCTATGCCTCCTGCTGCTCTCAAAAAGTTTGCGCTCCAAAATTCGCGTGCAGGAAATCCTCTTTATTTTTGGGGAAACATCCGTTTTGAAAAAGCCTTTACAAAAGATTTTGCAGCCTTTTTAAGCTACTGCGGACTTGGCGGAGTTTCTGCAGGAATAGAAGTTGCAACAGGCTCCGGCCTCAAATACATCAATAAAGGAACAGACATTTCTTCTATTATAAACGCATGCGCCGCTTTTAAGGAGGCCGGCATCCTTATTCACGCCTACATGATTTACGGCTTTTGGTACGACACTCCTCAAACAATTATAGATTCCATGGAAACCCTGCGCCAGTTTTTTGCGGCTGGGCTACTGGACAGCTCCTTCTGGCACAAGTTTGTGCTAACAAGAAACTCCACAGTTTACACAGAATGGAAAGAGGGCAGGCAGCCGGATTTGCAGCCTATAGAAACAAAATGTGGCGCCCGGGAAGGAAAATTGTTTGCAAATAACAATCTGCATTTTAAGGGGGAGGGCAGCTACGACAAATTCGGCGCACCTCTGGAAGCAGCCCTCGACGCCTGGATGCACGGACTTGGGCTTGAAAAAAAAGTACAGAAGTGGTTTGATTTTGCAGTTCCGTTACCAACTGTTCC
>JAEEGK010006918.1_pt1 | contig 27149 bp, 12 predicted proteins | sample 8958771 | NCBI WGS metagenome assembly JAEEGK01 (sample SAMN16246547, study PRJNA631951) | gut metagenome | biome: gut microbiome; feature: rumen; material: SC-attached | host: Bos | place: Iran: Karaj | collected 2018-10 | reverse complement strand
TCTATTTTAGATTATGATGATTTTACTGATGATAATTTTGCTGTTTGTAAAAGAACAAAATTAGTTAATAATGATTTCTCTGAATTTGTTGTTGAACATTATGATGTTAAAGGAGAATTTCATGTTAATTCAAGATTTTTTTATTTATCTCATTTTGAATTATATAAATATGGTGGAAATTATAAAGGAAATTATGGTTTTTATATTTTTATTATATTAATTGCTTTTTATTTCATAATGCTTTTAGTATATAAATGTATTGAAAGATTTATAATAAGGAATTTGAATTTATTAAATTATTTAAATATTTCAATATTGAAAATTAATTTACCTTATTTAGGTATTTATAATATAAAAGAAGATTTAAACTTAGAAGAAGAGACTAAACATAATTTGAACTTAGAGAAACAAATATCAGGTAAAAATTTTGATACAGAAAAACCAGATATAAATTTAGAAAATATAGATGTAATGAACTTAGCAGATAGAATAGCAAGAGAAAATATTATAAAAAGAAAAAGAAATAATAATTTTATAGATAAAGAAACAACAGAAGAAATAACAACAACAGGAGGAAATTTATATAATCCAAAACCAAATACAAAAAAAGATTTTTTCTCTGAATTTAAAAATCCAAATAATAACAAAAAATCAGTAAAAAGTGATATTGAAGATTATTCAGATTTAAATTCAGATAATAGGATTGATAATAGAAGAGAAAGTGTTCCAAGTTATAATCCATTTTTTAATCAAGAATATAATAATCCAAAAAGGAAAAAAAGTAAAAATTCAGAAAATGAAGAACCAAAAAAAAGAAAAAATTTCTTTGATCCAAATCCACCAAAAAAATCAATAATTTCAAATAAAAAATCATCTGAATATTCATCTGAAAATTATTCTGAAGAAGATAATAGTGAACCATATTTTCCAAAACGTAGAAAAAAAACAAATAGAAGATTAAAAATAATAGATAAAGCAAACAAAGAAAAAGAAAAAGAAAAAAAAACTAATGAAATAATAGTAAATACTGAAGAAGAAGATTTATATGATGAAAAAAAACAAAATAAAAATTTATCAATAATACAAGAAAAATCAGAAAAAAATAACAATTTAAATGAAGCAACAACACAAAAAGAATTTTTAGAAGAATTACCAGAATTAGAAACAAATTTAACTTATGAAAGAAGATTATATGAATATGATAATATGACTTTATCATCATCTGAATTTTTTTGTAAAAATATATCAAATAGATATATTATTTTAATTTTATTTGCTCGTTTTTCAATTTGTTATACTAAATATAAGAGAATTGGAAATTTTGTTTCACAAATTTCACTTTATGGTTTCTTTTTAGTACTTTTCTTTACTGGTGATAAAAAAGAAGAAATATTAAATGATAAAAATAAAGCTGAAACTTCTTTATTTGTTTTATATGTTATATTAAGTGAAATATTTAGTTGTATTTTAGTTCATTTACCTGCTTTTATGTTTCATATTCCTGAAAAACATTTTAGGAAATTATATCATTTAGTTAAATATGATAGAGGTTTAATTACTATGAGAGAATATGATTTATTAGTTAATCATAGATTTTGGTGGAATTTTTTAGGTGTTTTAATTCAATGGATTTATATTATTATTGGATTTCATTTTTCATTTACTTTTTGTCCTGTATATTATTATCAGAAAAAAACTTTTCTTTTAGCTTATTTAGTTACTATTGTAAGTGATATTTTGATTTTTGAATTTTTATGGGAAAGTATTATTTTGTTATTATTTCATTTTAGGAAAATTGGCGGTTTTATTGTAAGATTAGGTGAATTCTTTAATAGAGCAAGAAATATTAAGCATTTAATATAAATTTGTTTAAAATTTATTTTCGGGTTAAATATTAAATATTTATATTTTTTTATAAATAACTAAATAATATATTCATATCTTATTTTAATTAAATAAATTACTTATACTTTTTAAAATCTAAAACAATATTAAATATATTTTATTCATATTATTTTGAAAATTTGTATAATTTTTTTTTAATTTTTTTTAAATGGAATATGATATGTTTTCAGCTAAATTTATTAATTTTATGGGACTTATTGGCATATTCCTTTATTTATCTTCATTATGGTATTTAAATAGATTAAAAAAAAGATATTTAATATTAAATGATAAATTTACTTTAATTCTTGTTCATTCAATTTCAAATTTTTTAGATGTAATAATAACAGAAAAAATATATAATAAAAAAAGTCCTGAAGAAGGAAATTTAATTTCAGATTTAGTAATGTTTATTCTTAATTTGATTCAATATTATATATTAAAAAATCAAGTTAATAAATTAATATTTAGTAATAAAATTTTTGATGGAGGTTCAAATTTTGATTTTGATTATTTTTATATTTTGCATATTGTTTTTATTATAATAATTTTTCCATATCAAATTTTTAATAATGATATCTTTTATACATTACAATATATTAAAATATGTTCATTATTTATTTTAGTTGTTACATATTATATTTTAATAAGACATAGAATTTCAGAAATATTAGAATTACTTAATGAAAAACTTGAATCTCCAAAAACTTATTTAGTCATTCATGTTCCAAATATTAAAACAATTGATTTATATGAAATTTATAGTACAATGAATATAATTCTTCTTGTCAATTTAATAATTTACTTTTTTACTACTACATTAATAATTTCAATTAATATTTTTAAACAAAGTGATTTTCAAAGTCCTTTTGTACAATGTTTATATTATTTTTTAAATGAAATTAATTTTTTTGGTTTAACTTCCTATTTAATATATTTACTTTACTTATTTAATACAAAAAGTAACAAAAAAAAATTAAAAATTGAAGAAAATAATAGAATGAATAATACAGATGAAAAAGATCAATTAGAAGAAGAAGAATATGAAGATGAAGAAGAAGAATATGAAGAAGAAGAAGAAGAAGAAGAAGAAGATAATAAAAACAAAAAAATAAATTTAAATTCAGAAAGTCAAAAAATAAATCCAAAAAATCAAAATATAGAACTTCAAGATTTCCAATTTTAATATATCTAAAAATAATAATAATATAAAGAAATATAAAGTAAATAATATTTTTTATTTAAAAATATAAAAATCTTATATAATATTAATTTTATTATTTATTTATTAAGTATTAGACTGAGAATTTGAATGTTCCATTAAATTCATATTTAACATTTCATGAGACTGTTCATTATTATCTTCATTACTATTATTTCCAAGTTGATTTTCATAAACATTAATAAATTCTTCAATAGATTCTTTTTCTTTTTCATCAGTAGTAAATTCTAAAGAATTTTTCAAAATTTCAATAGCTTCTTTTTTTTTATTCTCATCAAATTTCATATAATAAATTTCAGCTAATTTAATATAAGCATCAACGAAATTTTTATTAAAATGAATAATTCTCTTATATAAATTACTAGCAACAACATAATCATCATTTTTATAAAATAACTGAGCAATTTCATTTAATAATTCAGTATCATTAAATTTCATTTTAATTAATTCATTTAAACAATCATAAGCTTCTTCATTTCTTTTAATTTCAATACAAAACATAGTCATATAAGCCCAAGAAATAGGATTTTCAATATCTAATAAAACAGCTTCATTTAATGCTTCTTCAGCAGCAATAAATTCATTTAATCTTGTTAAAGCTAAACCAAGATATCTCCAAGCAAAAGAATGTAAAACTGAATCTTTTAAAATATGCATAAATACAGTTTTTGCATCATTCCATGTTTTTCTTCTTATGTAAATTATACCTAAACGAGTTAATAATTTAATATCAAATTTAATATTTTGTGGCTTTGTTTTTATTCCTTTTACATATGATTCTTCTGAATCAAATAAATTATTTAAATAAAAATATGCATGACCTCTTAATGTCCATGCTTGATAATTTTTTTCGTCTTGATTTAATATATCATCACATAATTCTATTACTTTATCATTGTCTTTAAATTCTAAACGAATTTCTGCTTCTGCTAATTTAAATTGAATTGTATTTTGATTTTCTTCATTTATAAATTTTAATAATTTTTCACTTATTTCATAAAATTGATATGTATTGAAAAAATTAATTAAAGTATACCATATTTTATCACATTGTTCTACTGGTAATATTGGAGTTTTATATTCTGTTTTTACTTTTGGATTTACTTTTGGTTTTCTTAAATTCGTTCCTAATTCTATCATTTTAAATCTTTTTGCTGCTTCATAATGTTTAGTAAATAATAATTTATTCCCTTGTTCATGATATAAAAATGCAAAAAATGCATTAAAGATACAATTTGTATTTTTTAATTCATATTTATTTAATAATTTATCCATATATTCAATTGCATCTTTTATTCTATTTTTTAAATATTTAATTGAACCATATAAAATTTTTAAATGATATTCTTCCATTATTTGTTCTGGTTTTAATGTTTGACCATTTTGAATTAAAAGTTCTTGATTTTCTCCAATTATTCTAATACAATTATTAACTGCTTCTTCAACATCAACTAATGAATTTAATTTTTTTGCTAAGATTGCAAAATTTAACCAACTTTCTTTATTTTGAATTAAAGTTAATCTACTTTTATAATATTGCATTGAAACTTCTAAATCATCTAAAATATCATATTCTCTTGATAAACGTAATAATCTTCTTTCTTCAGGTTCTTTATTTTCTCTTATTGCATAAGCTTTAATTTCTTTTCTACTTTGTTCATATGATGATAAAATATATTCATTAATTTCATCTCTTTTTAAATGATAATATTCATCCATTCCTAATTTAATTTCATCACTTATATAAGCATATAAAGAAGAGAAAAATTTATCTTTTTGCTCTTCAAATTTTTCATTTATATTAATTCTTTTTTTATATTTTTCAACAGCAATTCTAATTATCATTTTCTTAAATTTTTCTTTAATCATTCCAGCTTTACCATTCTCAATATATTTCAATAAGAAATTATTAATATTTTTATCTCTTTCTTCCTTCTTAACATTATTTAAAATACTTCCAGCACCTCCTTTATCTCTTTTAACATTAGGATTTTTATTACTATCACCAGCTCCCATAGTTTCATCATAACTTTTACAAATATTAGCAATAAATATTTTTATATATTTCCTAAAATCATTACAAATTTCATCAGCTGCAATTGGTTTTACTTTTTTAACTTCTTCTTCCTCTTCTTTTTTTTCTTCAAATACATCTTCTTTTTCAGGAATTCTTTTTAAATCTTTTCCAGTTAATGCATCTACAATTTTATTAGTATCAATTAATTCACTATGATTTGGATTTTCTTTAATTTCTTCTTTTTCAATTGATTTATTAACTTTTTCATTAGGAGCTGAAATAGCATTTTTATCTTGAATTAAATCTCCTGGTTCTTCATCATTTGGTCCTTTTAATTTTGGATTAATACTCTCACTAAATGATAATTTATAATAAATATATGTATGTGCTTTTTCAACATAATCTAATTCAATTTGATTTTCTCCTTCTTCTTCTTTTTTTTCTTCCTCTACTTTTTTTTCTTCTTCTTTCTTATCTTTTTTATCATCTTTTTTCCCTTTTTCTTCAACAGGAGGACCAAATAAATAAACTTTTAAATCATTTTCTCCTGGAGTAAAAGGAGGGAAAAGAGGTTGAATATTATTTTCAATTCTTTTATCATAAGTTTCTTTTAACATTAAAGGAGTTCTTAATATAACTTCTTTTTTCCCTGGAACATTATAAAATTCACTTAAATCAGCTAAACCAACTGTATAAACAGGAACAATTTCATCTGGATTCATATTTTTAGGTTTTGGTCTTTTTTTAGGATCTTCATCAGGAGGAGGAACTTTATTAACTTCTATTATTATATTCTTAGTACCATTTATACTATTTTCCATTTTAAGAAGTGGTTCTCCACTTAATTCAACTGTATTTATTTTATTTTCATCACTAAATGAAACCCATTCTGCTTGATTTGACATTTCTTTTATTTTATAAAATTGACTCATTAAATCTAATTTATGTAACTCATCATAAAATTTTTTTTCATATTCTTCTTTTTCTTGTTGAATTTTTGCTAATCTTTCTTCTTCTTCTCTCACAGCATCTGGGTTTTTTTTATCAATTTTAGGAGGACCTTTTTTTTTATTATCTTCAGCATTTTTTTCCTCATCTGTTAATTCTCTTGGATTCATTTTTCCTTTACTAACAGTTGCCTCACTTACTTTAACTTGATATTCCCATGCATCACAAGCACCAGAAGTATCTAATTTTAATAAGAATTCAGGAAGAGAATATATTCCAATTACTTCAACTGAAAAATTTGTTGGTTTTACTGCAGCTCCACCACGATCAAATAAACTTTGAAGAACTATTGCTTCAGATTCAGGTTGAATTGTATCAATTTGTTCTGTTGATATTTGATTTTCTTTTACTTCTTCTTGTTCTTGTTCTATTTCTTCTTTTTGATTTTGTTCTTGAGGTATTTCTTCTCCATTTACTGGAGGCTCTATATTCTTTTCTACAGGAGGCGTTTGTAAATTTTGGTCATTTGCCTCTGACATTTTTTTTATTTTGTTTTATTTTTTTTTTGAGGTTACATAAATATTTTTTATTATTTTTAAATTTTTTTTTTGTTATTTTTTCATTTTATTTTTTTTTTTAAAATATTAATATTAAATATAAAATATATGGGTGAAAGTTTAAGTACACCTAATCTTGAAAAAACAATAAATAATGGTTTTAACAATGATTTAGAATTTGGAATTTGTTCTATTCAAGGTTATCGTTCAACAATGGAAGATACATTTTTTTCAGCAGTTAATATAGGAGAAGATAAAAATTTATCTTTATTTGGTGTATGTGATGGTCATGGAGGTAAAGAAATATCATCATATATATCAGAAAATTTTCTATCATTCCTTGAAAAAAATGAGAATTTTCAACTTAAAAAATATGAAGAAGCCCTTAGAGAAACATTTTTAAATTTAGATAAATCACTTTTAGAGAAAGAAGTATATGAAAATTTATTAAAATATAGTAAAGACGATAGAAAAATAGAAGAAGAAAACTTTGATAAAATAGCAAAAGAAGTAATAAGCACAGAAGTAAATATAACAGAAGAAGATTTAAGTCAAATGAAAGCTTTTAAAAATTTATTTGATCCTCGTAATTTAGAAGATTGTAACGTAGCATATTTTTGTGGTTCAACAGCATGTGTAGTTCTCTTTGGAGAAAATGATATTTATATTGCAAATGCAGGAGATTCACGTTGTTTATTAATAAAAAATAATGGTGAAATAATAATAAAATCAACTGATCATAAATGTAATAATCCAGATGAGAAAAAGAGAATAGAACAAGCAGAAGGATTTATTGAAGGAGGAAGATTAAAAGGTTGTTTAGATGTTTCAAGAGGTTTTGGTGATTTAGAATATAAAAATAATGAATGGTTAAGACCTGAAGATCAAATGATTACTGCAAATCCTGAGATTATATGTTTTCCTACTAAAGATGTTGATTATGTTATTATTGGTTGTGATGGATTTTTTGAACCAAGTAATGATGATAGTATTAATTCTAAAATTGCTAAAATTATTTGTGAGAAGCTAAATGAAAAGAAAAAAAATGATGGAAAGAAAATTTCTGATGTTGTTAGTTTAATTGTTGATGATTTAGTTAAAGTTGAGACAAATGATACAGAAAAAAAATCTAATTCTCCTATTTCTAGTGATAATATTACTGGGATTGTTATTAAGATTTATGAAGAAGGAAAAAAAATAAAGAAGGTTGAAAGGAAAAAGATTAAAAAAGAAGAAAAAAAAAAAAATAAGAAAGATGAGGAAATTAATACTAGTAAAAATGAAAAAAATGATGAAAAGGAAAAAGAAAATGTTAAAAAAGAAGGAGAAAAAAAAGAAGGAGAAAAAAAAGAAGAAGAAAAAAAGGACGAAGAAAAAAAAGAAGGAGATAAAAAAGAAGAAGAAAAAAAAGAAGGAGATAAAAAAGAAGAAGAAAAAAAAGAAGAAGGAGATAAAAAAGAAGGAGATAAAAAAGAAGAAGGAGATAAAAAAGAAGAAGGAAAAAAAGAAGGAGATAAAAAAGAAGGAGATAAAAAAGAAGAAGAAAAAAAAGAAGATAAAAATGAAGTAGAAAAAAAAGAAGAGGAAAAACAAAAAGAAGAAAAAAAAGAAGGAGATAAAAAAGAAGAAGGAAAAAAAGAAGAAGAAAAAAAAAAAGAAGAAAAAAAGGATGAAGAAAAACAAGAAGAGGAAAAAAAAGAAGAGGAAAAAATAGAAGCAGAAAAAAAAGAGGAAGAAAAAAAAGAAGAAAAAAAAGAGGAAGTAAAAAAGGATGAAGAAAAAAAGGATGAAGATAAAATAGAGAAAAAAGAAGATGATAAAATAGATGAAAATAAAAAAGAAGAAGAAAAAAAAGAAGAAGATTCATAAAATATTTAAATAAAATAATATATAATTAATAAAAACTTACTTTAAAAAAAATATTTAAAAAAAGAAAATAATAAAAAAATAAAATAAATATAAAAAAAAAAATAAATATGTCACAAGTACAATCAAACGGAAAAAACAAATTAGAAAATCCAGAAAAAAATGAATCTTCAATGACAAAGACTTTAGATATTTTTCAACATTTAAAAACAAATTTAACAAATAAAAATATAAATTGTTCATGTGAAAACACAGTAAAATTTTATTGTATTCCATGTAAAGTTTCAGTTTGTGAAAAATGTTTTTTAAAAGATCATCAAAATCACTTTTTAATAAAAATGGCTGATTATAATTTTTCTTCTTCTAAAATTGAAGAATTATTTAAACCACTTGAATTATTTATGAATTCAAATCCTTTTTTATTTAATCCAAATTCTATTAAAGAAGAATTAATAAATAAAGTTAATTTTTTTGTTGAAGAATTAAATCAAAAAATTGAACAATTTAAAAAAGAAAAATTTGATGAAATTAATATTTTTTATGAAGGACTTGTGAATGTTTCAAATAAATTAAAAGATGAAGTTAATAATGTTCAAAAAAATTTAAATAATTATATTCAAACAAATAAAAAATTTATGAATCTAGATGATAAAAAAAATTCTCCAAATAAAGATTCAAATAATACAATGTTTCTTTTAAATTATGATATTGTAAATTTATATAATAAAAAATCAAAAGATATAAAATTAACTGCAGAATCTTTAGAAGATGATATTAAAAATTATTCTGAAAATTTAGATGATGATTTTGATAAAATAAAAAAATATTTGAATAGAATATTATTTTCAAGTAATTTAAATAGTAATATTCCTTCAAATAAAAATACTGAAAATTCAACAATACCAAATAATAATTTAAAAAAAATAAATCAAAGTCCAAATAAAAGATTAAATCAAAGTCCAAATAAAAGAATAAATCAAAGTCCTAATAAAAGATTAAATCAAAGTCCAAATAAAACAAAAAGTCAAAGTCCAAATAAAAATAATCAAAATACAATAAATTTAAAATTATCAAAACAAGACTCAAAAACTATAAATCAAACTTCAATAGATAAAACAATATCAAAAGAAAATCTTCCAATAAACCATTTTCAAACAACAATAAATTACTTTGACAAAGAAAATCATTTTGAAGAAATAAATAAAAGAATAAATAAATACAATGTTCAAATAGAAACATTTAAAAAAGCAATTTTCAATATGATAAAAAAACAAGGAAATTTAAAAGAAGTAGAAAAACAAATAAAAACATATGAAAATTCAAAACAAAAAGGAGCAGAAGGATTATTTAGTCAAAGAACAATAAGTGAAAGAGAAAGAAATAATAAATCAGCATCTCAGACAATTCAAACAGAAAAAGATAAAGTAACATATAATAATAAAGATGACGTAATAATAAATAATCCTTTATTAGAAAAGTATTTTGGTTTATATTGTTTAGATGTATATGAAAAGAATTTTAAAATGGCAACAAAAGAATTACAATCATCACATGCTGATTTAATGATAAAAGTAAATGAAGATGAAGAAATGGATTATGGAAAAGCAATTGAAGGAACAAATGAAATTCAAATATATGATAAGAGAAATAATAAAATGTTAAGAATTCCAGTAAAATTAACAAGAAATCCTTTTGGTTATACAAAATTTCCAATTGGATGTCGTAGTTTATTAATAGGAGATAAATTATATATTACAGGAGGAAGAGATGAAACAAATGAATATCCAAATGTTTTAATTTATGAAAGAAAAAGAAATAAAATAAGAAGAATTATGGATATGAAAGAAGCAAGATCATATCATACTATGATATATACAGATGTATTTGAAACTATTATGGTCTTTGGAGGAGAAAATAAATTTTCTGTTGAAATTTTTGATCCTTTAATTAATAGATGGGTTAATTTACCTCCTTTAAATATTTCGAGATCTAATTCTATTTTTTATTTTGATAAACCAAGAGGTATTATTTATTCTATGTTTGGTATTGAAGGAAATATTGTTGATGGGAATTATAGTGATAATATTGAATTTTTAGATTTACAAAATATTAAAGATGGATGGAATGTTTTAGATTATGTTAATAAAAGTGAAAATGATTTAAGAAGTTTAATGAATATTTATCCTTTAAATAGTGATTTAATTTTATTGTATGGAGGAGTTACTTTTAGAGGAAATAGTAAAACTGTTTGTATTTTTAATATTGCTAAAAGTGAAATTAATAAAATTCAACCTATGCTTTTGGAAAATTTGAGAATTGAAGCTAAGAAAAGTAGAAAATTAAGCTCTATTATTTCGGGATTAGGTTCTAAAAATAGTTCTCAATCATCTTTAGGTACTAAAAAAAGTGGGAAATAAATTATGTTTTTTTAGTGTGTTTTACTTTATTTTTTTTTGTTTAGTGTTTTAATATTTAATTTATTTATTTTTTTTTTTATTTGAATTTTTAAAAAATGAATTTATTTATATTTAATAATTTTTAAAACATATATAATTAAAAATTAATAAAATATTATTCCATTCCTATTTTATAATTATATGATTTTTCTTTTAATTTAAATTGTGATTATTTTTCTTCTTCTTTTTTACCTCTTCAATCATATTATTTATAATTTTATTGAAATAAATTTCTCTTTCTAATAAATTATTTTTGTACTATTCAAAATTAATTTATGATTAATTTCATTATATAAACTTTTATTAATCTTGAAAATGATTGCTTTACGATTTTTATGTCATTATTTAATTTTCCCTTTTTTATTTTTGTAACTAATTTATTAAAAATAATTATTGAATAATTTGATATATTTTCTTTTATTCTTCATATTTTATATTTTTTTTATTGTGATTTTTATATGCTTAATTTTTATTATTTTATAATCACAATTCATTTTTTATTAATTTTTTTAGGACTTTATAAATATTTATAATAATAATTCATTATTTTAATTAAATATAATAATATTTTAAAATATATGGAGAACATTTAATATATAAAGAAATTAGTTATTATTCTGTTCCACACATATTAATTGAATTAATTTATTTATTTATAATTTCAATAGTTTTAATTAAATTAATATAAAAGAATGTCCACAACATTATTAAAGTATAATATCAATATAATTGTTTTTTCTTAAATTTAGCAATAAAATATTTATTGGAGGAATTGGAAAAAATATTACTGAAAGTAAATAAGTTTTATAATATAAAATTAGGTGATTTAAAAGAATATTTCGAAAAAAATTTTTGTCCCTTATTAGACTGTACAATAATGATAGAAAAAGATACCAGTAAATAAATAATTTTTTAAAAATTTTTAGATATATCAAGAGGATTTGGATTTATAACTTTACAAAATAATAAAAAAGTCTTTGATATATTAAGAACATCTCATTATATAAAAGGACAAGAGATTAATTGTAAATTAGCAATTCCAAAAGAAAAATTAAAAAATAATTTTATAACAAAAAGAAAATTTCAAAATGAAATAAATTTAACTTTTTCTTCTTTTTATAGTATTACAAATAAAAATTCTTCTCCTTTATATTTGAGAAAAATGTTAGTTGGTAATTTATTACCAACATTAACAAAAAAAGACTTATTAAATTATTTTAGTCAATTTGGAGGAATAGAAAAAGGAATAATTATGACAGATAAATTAACAGGAAAATCAAGAGGTTTTGGATTTATTATTTTTAATGAAAAAGAAACCATTGATAAAATAATGAAAAAAGGTAATTGTCATATTTTAAATGGGAAATTAATAGAATGTAAAAGAGTTAAACCAAAAATTCAAAGTATGAAAATTTTACATGAAAAAGAAGATTTTCCTAAATTTAATAATTATAATAATACTTTTGGAAATGTAAATAATAAAAAAGAAAATAATGAAATTATTGTTAATTATTCACTTAAATCTATTGGGAAATTTTTATTAGGTGATAAAATTAAATTTGGGGAAAACTTATTTTTATATCAAAAATATATTCCTAAAAATGAAATTATTTTTTTATCAAAAGAGAATTTTAATAATTTACAAAATAATAAAAAAATTAGCAGTTTTAATAATAATTTTAATAATATTAATAATAATAATAATAATAATAAAAATAATAATAAGAATAATAATAATAAAAATATAGAAAACCATTCAAATTTAAAAAATAAAATAAATGAAGCAAAAATTGAAAAAAAAGAAGATTTAAAAAATCAAAATTCAAATCAATTTCAAAATTTTTTTAATAATCAATTAAAAAACCCTTCATCATATCATTTTATTCATTTTAAATTATATGATTCATCAAATGGAGAAGAAGTTTCTAAATTAAGTGGTTATAAAAGAAATAATTTAAAAATAAGATTATTTCCAAAAGAACTTGATAATGATTTTGGAAAAAATAAAGAGAAATTAAATAAAAATATTAAAAATGAAATTGAAAATTTTGAAAATGAAAAAAAAGATAATTTAGAAAGTAATGATGAATTTGGTCCTGATAGAAGTTGTTGTAGAAAAGGAAAAACTAGAAGTTCTATTTTTAAAAATGAAAGTTATAAACCTTATTAAATTTTTTTTTATTTTGTTTTATTTATTTTATAAATTATTGAATTATTTGTAGATTTTTTACCATGTTTGTAAAGTTTTCAAATATATTTATTATTATTTTATTTATCTTTTATTCAAAATTAACTAGTTTTTTATTATTTATATTATTTATGAAAATTCAATTCTAAATACCTTATGAGTAAATTCATTTTTTACGATTATTTTCTTTTTATAATGTATGTGATAAAATTTATTTATTATAAATTTTTTAGCAATTTTATAATTATTTTAATTGATAAATTTTTATTTGATTATTAATTAAATTATTTGGTCTGTTTGTATATTTTATACAAAAATTTATTGTATATAAATTTGTTTATAATATTATTTAAATTAAATAATTACATATTTTATATAGTTTAATGGTAATAATTAATAATTAACTTTAAACATTTCATTTCTGTTATTTTTAATTTTTTTCACTTTTTTATATAATAGATAATACTTGATAATTAATATTTTTTATAAAATATAAATTTAATTCAATTATCAATATTATTTTTTAATAGAATATAAAAAGTTGAAAGCATTTTAATAATTTTATTTAAATGAATATCTGTTAATTCATTATTTGATGAATCTTTCCATTTTTCTAATGAAATAATTTTAAAATACAATATCTGATTAGAGATAAGTTTTAAAAGTAAAATTTTATTTAAATAATTAGAATTAATAAGCTTTAAATAAGTTTTTAAGATTTCTTTAGTTTCAATAAATAGTTTTTTTGGTGATAAAATTTCAAACCATCTTATATTAAGTCCATTTTCATCATCAAAACTTATCTTATAATTTTGTAAATTTCCAATATATTCTTTATTTTCAGAAACAAATATAATTTCTTTTTCAAAATTTTTTCTTAAATTATCTTCATATAATTCATTCTGTTTATCATCTTTTTTATATCTTACTAAAAAATTTTGACTACATATTATTTCAATATTCTCCTCAAAATTTGGTTTTAATTTAATTATTTCTTTAATTATTGATTCATCATATTCTTTATATTCATCTTTTATTAAACTAATAATATCTAATAATTCTTTATTTGGAAATATTTTTTTATTAATAATATAATCTTTAAGATTCTTGAAACATTTGCAAAAAATATTTAATTTTTCTTCTATTATTTCATTTTCATAATAATGAAATATAATTAAACACATCATTATAATATATTTTCTATCACAAATTTCAGTTTTAAAAAATAAATTTGTGACTGCATTTATAAAATCTGGATCAATATTAAATAAATCTATCATTATGATTAATATATTATATAATGAAAATTTTATTAAAGTATATGAGCTATAATAATTCTTTTGAATTAAATATTCTTCTATTCTTTCACTTATTATTATATAACTTATTTCATCTATTTTTTGATTTAAAATAATATCTATTTTTGGGAAAATATCATTTAATTGTTTTTTTTCTTTTTTCAAATTATTTAATTTATAAATATATTTTTTTAATAATTCATCATCTAATAAAAAATTTTTTCTTTTATATTTTATTAAATTTTTTGAAGTTAAGTATTTACCTAAAAAATTTTGTGAATCTAATTGTTCTCTATTTATTTCTTTTCTCATCATTATTTCATATTCATTTAAAAATGCTTCAAATGAAATATTAATTGTTTCATTTATTTTATTATTCTCATAATTGCTTTTTTCAATTTTCATTTTTAATATATTTTCTGAATTTAATAATTTACCTATTTCACTTATTGGTTCTGCCTCCATTTCATCAATATTATCATAAATAATTTTCAAAATATTTTCTTCTTTTTCTTCTTTATAATCATATAAATAATCAAATAAATCAAAATAATTGAAATGTAAATCATTCCTATTTTTTTGTAAATTCATATATATAATTTCTTCAGTTAAAATTAAAGGAATTTTATATAATTCAAATGAGGAAAAATTCAATAAATAATGTTCTATATATGTAACATATTTTTGACTGCTTTTAAATAATTGAATAAATATTTGATTGATATTATCAAATTGATTTTCAATTTCATTTTCATTTTTGAAATTTAATTGAAAAGATTTTTCCTTTAAATTTTGATTATATTTTTCATTAATTGAAAAATTATCTTTTGAAAAATAACCTAATATATTAATAATAAATGAGTAAAATATTTCTTGAGTTTTTTTATTATGTTCTAATACATTTTCATATTCTGAATTTTTTATCTTAAAAAAACCAGGGAATATTTTTTCATTATAATAAATATTAAACATTTTTTTTGAAATAATTTCTAAATTATTATATATAAAAGATATATATTTCATAATATTAAAATTTGAATCTTTAATTTTATATGTTTTAAATGTTTTAATTCCTTCAAACAATAATTCAATATCATTTCCATATTTATTTTTGTTCTTATTAACAAAAAAAAAAAGTTTTTTTATCAATATCTAAAACAAAATAATTTTCATGTTTTTCAATTTCATTATTTGAATTATAAGATTTTGCTATTCCAGAAATTATTGGAAATGGTTTACTTATCAAAATTTTTCCTTTATTAAAATTATCTAATGAAACACTAAAAATATCCCAAAAATAAGCTCCATCATTTAAAGGATAATTTAAATTTGAAAAAATAAAGAGTAAAATGTTTAATAATTCAATATTTTCAGAAAAAAATATTATATCTATTTCAAGAAAAGTAAAAATAAAAACATATATTATAGTTTCAGTTGAAAATAAATTAAATATTAAATTTAAATTGAAATCCAAAATTGGATAAAAAGATAATTTTTTAAATAATAATTCAGGTATTTTTTGTTCTTTTAAAATTTTTAAAGTTATGATTTCATTTTTAATTTTTTTTTCTTCATTTAAAAATCCACCAAATAATAATTTAATATTATTATTAATTGGGCTTGGAGTAAATTTTATAGTATTATATAATAATATTTCAATAGGAACACCTGAATTTTCTAAAAATAATTTATCTTTTATTTCATAACTTATTTTAAGAAAATTTGAAAAAAAAGGATATTCAGAAAGTATACATATACAAAAAGGTATAAAATAATAGTATTTTTCATTATTAATAATCTTAGAGCCAATATAATTAAAAAATATATTTGCGAAACCATTAATTGTTAGTTTTGATTTTTGTTTATATGGTAAATTTTTAGAAAATATTATTTTATAATCTTCTAGTTGATTTTTAAGAGATTTTTGATTTTCATTTGCTATTATAATTATTATTATTGAATTATCTGGAAATAAAAAATCTATTATTTGAGAATTATCAATCAAATTAAAATTATAATCATATGTTATTTCATTTAAAACTGTTGGTTTTTGTTTAAAAGTATTACGTATGTGAATATTTTGTTTTGGTAATAAATTTATTTCATTTATTTCATTATCTATTATTTCAGGTAAGTATTTTTCTATATAATTTTGTTCATATCCAATAAATAAAATTTTATCAATTAAATTAACATTTTTTCCATTAAATGGATATTTTGATATTTTTTTAGTTTCAATAATTTTTTTTTTATTATCCTCATTTTCAAATACAAAATTCATATTTAAAAAAAAAAAATAAAATCAAAAAAAATTTTCAATTATTCAAAAAAAAAATAATGAAAAAAACTCAAATATACCTTATTATTTTTTTTCCTTTAACAATATGTATAATACAACAACCATTTTTCTTATATCACGGTTGGAATAAAACAAAATTTAAAAATAAAGACGAAACAAAAGAATGTGAAAAGTGCATGCCAGCAGGAATAAAATTTGATTCAAATGGTACAATATATATATCTTTTCCAAGATGGTTTAATGACGTTTATTCAACATTTGCAAAATTTGATAATAAAACAAAATTATTTGAACCATGGCCTTCACTTGAAGAAAACAATGAGAATGATCCAAATAAATTAAATTCAATATTAGGTTTTGAAATATATAATGACACAATATATATATTAGATCAAGGGAAAATAAATAATAAAAAAGCAAAAGAAAAATCAATAAAATTAGTCGTTTATGACATAAAAAATAAAACAAGAATAAAAGAATATATTTTTCCAGAAGAAATAGCAGATCTAGAAAATTCATTTTTAAATGATATAGTATTAGATTTAAAAAGAAATTTAGCATATATAACAGATAGTGGAAATCACATAAATAACACAAAACCAAATAAACCAGCATTAATAGTATTAAATTTAACATCAACAGATAAAATAAATGCAACTCGTGTATTTGATAGTCACATTTCAACAAATCCAGATGAGACATTTTGGTTAAATATAAATGGAGTAAAAGTCTTTGAAAAATATCCTATGAAAACAGGAATAGATGGAATTGGATTATCATGTGATTTTGATACAATATTTTATACTCCTTTATCAAGTAGAATGTTATATAGTATTAATGTAGGTGATTTATTATCTCATTTATCAAATAAATCAATATCAATTAAAATTAATACTGTTTTTAAAAAAGAAGCTTCTGATGGTATGTTAGCTTCAAAAAATGGAAATTTATATTTTACTGGTATTGAAAGTGGAAGTATATATTATGTTGATAAAATTGATGATGATTTATTAAGAATGGATTTTAGAAAATTAAATATTTTTAAAGGTAATAATACGAGTATGTGGCCTGATACTCTTGCAATTTATGATCATAAATTATATTGGATTTCTAATCAATTACATAATTTCCCTGACCGTATTAATTTTGATAAACCAATTTATGGAAATTCTAATTTTAGAATTTTTTATAGTCCTATTGATAATGATGATACTTATTTAAAAGAATGTAATATTTTTGGTTCTAATTGGGGAATTGGAAATATTTTATTATGTATTATTTTTGCAATTGCTATTTTAATTATACTTAGTTTTGTTATTATGGGTTCAAATAAACAAGAAGATATAATTGATAAAAATATGAATATGGATTTAAAAGAAAATTAAAAATTAAAAAAAAAAAAAAAATTAAATAAAATTCCATTTCTAAAAAATAATATATAAAATAATTTAATTATAAAAATAAAAAAAAACAAAAAAAAAACAAAAAAAAAAAATGCCTCGAAAATCAATAATAGCATTAACTTCAATAGAAAGTCCTCGTGCAAATGAGACAAAAACAAAAGTAATACAAGATAACAGAAAAGTATTAATAAATGAATTATTTGATATGTGGGATTTAGATGGAGATAATAGAGTAAAAACAGTTGAAGTAAGAAAAATGTTAAATGCAATGGGAAGAGAAGTAAGTAATGAAGAAATGATGGATTTTTTAAAAATTGCTGATAAAAATAATAGTGGATTAATTGATAAAATTCAATTTATGGAAGCAATGGAAAAAATTTTTTCTCTTCCTAATGATGGAGTTGAAGAAGTTAAAAATGCTTTTTATTTTTTTGACCCTAATGAAACTGGAAAAATTTCTACTACGGAATTTAAAAAAATTCTTTTAAAACAAGATTTTAGTGAAGATGATGTTGAAAATATTATTAAAGTTGCTGATCCTGATGATACTGGATTTATTGATGTTGAAAGTTTTGTTGATACTTGGAAATTTCAATAAAGTTATATTTTGAGTTTTTTTATAAATTTTTTTTTTTGCTTTTTTTTTTTTTTTTAAGATAAAAATTATTATATTCTCTAAAATTTATTATTATTTATTATTTTTTATAGAAGAATTTTAAACTTTTATAATTTTATTTATAATGTTATTTATTATTTTATAATAAATGAAATTGTTTTTTTTAATTTTTTTTAATCTGCAAAACTATCATCAAAATATTGTAATTCTTTTAATTCTTGTCTTGTTAAACTTTTATGTTCTAATTTATGAATATGGAATTTTTTCCAATATTTATGTTTATATTCATAATAATCTTCACCAAAATAATCTGCTCTTTTTTTTGTTACTTGAGGATATTTATTTAATAATTCTTTAAAACTTTTTATTTTTTTTTTTAATTCTTCACAATTTTCATCAAATGTTACAGTTTCATTATATTTTTTAGCATTTATTTTTTCTTTTATAACATTTTGAATATATTTAAAATCATTTTTTTCATCTAATTTTTTTAAACAAATTTTATTTAACTTATCAAGACCTTCTTGATTTTTATTTAAAATATTTTTAATAATAATAGGATTAATTTCATCTTTTTTTTCATATAAATAATTTAATAAAGGAGCTTTTCTAATAGGAATAACTTTTTTTTTCATTAATTTTTCAAAATTTCTAATTGAATCTAATTTCTTTTTATTATAATCATCTCTAATATTTGAAAAAGATAAATTTCTTTTTACTAAAATATCATTTTTACTTTTTTCAAATTTTTTTTTTAAATTATCAATTCCTTTTTGACCAAAAATATCTTCCATTGAATATTTACAATTTAATCCAATTGAAAAATCAATTTGCAATTCTGGATTAATTAATAATTCTTTTTCATCTAAAAGTAAATTTTTTCCTCCTACTGATATATCATATTTCATTTTTTGTTCTTTTGGTAAAAGTAATTTTTTTCTTTTTAATTTTATATTTGTTGATTTTTTCCTTAAATAATTAATTGGGACTGAATAAAAAGGAATTAATTTTTCTTTTTTTTTTCTTTTTTCCATTGATTTATTTTTTTTTGGATAAGGAATTAAGGGTTTTTTTTTTGATTTTGAATTAGGAATTTTTAAAGTTATTGTATTTATTGGAATTGGTACATTTATTGGTTTAAAATTTTTATTTTTGAAAATATTTAATTTTGGAATTGTTAATAATTTATTTTTATTTCTTGAAATTTTAGGTGTTTGTGATTTATTTTTTTTTATTTTTAAATCTTCTTTTATTTTTTCTTTTTTTTCTTTATTTATTGTAAAAGATAAATTTTTAATTGTCTTAATTCCTTCATCTGTAATAATTATTTTCATTTATTATTTTTATTTTTTTTAAAAAAAAATTATTTCTTTATTATTTAAATCTTAAATTAATAGATATCAATATTAACTATTTTTCTCAAAAAAAAATTTTTATAAAAAATGGAAGAAAATAAAATGAAAGTTCTTTTTAATAGAGTAATCCCAGAAAATTATGATGATCTTCAAAATATGTTTAAAGAAGTTTTTAAACAAGATAATATTAAAAATTTAACTTTTGATGATGGAAAAGAAAAAATTAACATTACTGAAGAAAATTATAAAAATTATGTTATTTCTGCTATAGAATTATCTCATACTACTAAAAATATTTTAGTTAATGTAGATCAAAAAAAAGAAGATGATAAATTAGAAATTAAATTTAATGAAAATCTTGATTTATTAAAAAGAAAAATCAAAGAGAATAATGAACTTAAAAAAAAAAATAAAGAATTAGAACAAAAAATACAAAAATTAAATGAGGAAGAAGAAATTAGAAAAAAAGAGATTAATGAAGAGGATAAAAAAGATGTAATGAGTGAATTAGAAAGGAAAAATGAAATGATTAACCAAAAATGTAAGATTTTAGATGGTTTTGAAGAATTCAAGAAATATATGCAAGAAGATAAAAAGTATTTAGATAATTTAAATAAAGTTGAAAAAGATTATAAAGAAAAATTTGAAAGTGAAATAAAAACAATATTAGAAGAGATAAAAAATAAATTAATTAACGAAACAAGAAGAAAATGTGAAGAAGAGTTTAACAAATATATTGAAGAGTTAGAAGAAGCAGAAAACAAAAGAAAAAAGGAATATGATGGAGGTTTAGAAAGTATAAATTATAGAATGCTTATAGAATCTAGTGATTTAATTCATAATATTCAATGTAAACAATGTGAAATAAAACCTATTATTGGTGTTTTATATAAATGTGAATGTTGTCGTGATTATTATTTATGTGAAAAATGTGAAGACAAAAATTATCATTCTAATAAGCATCCACATAATTTTATTAAAATGAGAAAATCAGATAAAATGATAATTGATAAAGAAGCAATAAATAAAAATCAAGATGATAAAAAAGATAATCAATCACAAAAAAATAATGAAAATAATCAAAAATCTTATAATGAAAATAATTACAATCCTTATGTAAAAATGAATAATTATGATAATAATCAAAGAGATATTAATTATAATAAAAAAAAACATGATGAAAAAAATATAAGAGATAATAAAATAAATAACAATAATAATCAAATGAAACAAAAAGAAGATAATAAAGATGAATTTAATACTCAAGCAAATTATAATATATTATTACCTGATGATAATCAAAAAGGATTTTTAGATTCTATTGTAAATCAAATAAATAATCAAGGAGAAAATAATGAAAGAGAACAATTTGAAAGAAGAAATCAAATTGTAAATCAAAATAAAGAAATATATAATAAAAATATAAGTTTATTTTCTTGTGAACTTGAAAATAATGGTATTTATATTTTTGATAAATCACAAAGATTTAGGCCTGAAGTTTCTTTTATAATTAAAAATATTAGTCAAAAAGATTGGGAAAGAGATATATATCTTAAAACAAATGATAATTCTCAACTTAAGATTGAAAAATATAAATTATTTTCTTTAAAAAAAGATCAATATCAAACAGTTACTTTAAAAATTCCTTCAATAAATGAAATTAGTGAAGGTGATTATGAATTATTACTTGATTTTTATGCTTCAAATAAAAGATTTGGAGAACCAATAAAATTATTGATTAGAATTTTACCAGATATAAATCAATTAAGAATACAAGAATTTAGAAAACAATTTGATTTTTCCCCAAAAGAATTTAGTGACAAATTTATATTAGACCTTTTATCAAAAAATAATTTTAATTTTGAAAAAGCATTTAATGAATATTTGAAACGATTTCAAAATTAAATGTTTTTTGTGTTTTACTTTTGAAAAATAACTTTATTAAAAGAAAATTTAAAAAAAAATATAAATAATAGTTTTTATTATTTTTATATTTAAATCATAAATTTAAATTATAAATGGGACAAGAAATAAGTCAAAATGAAGATATAAATCAACTAATAAAGCCAGAAACATTATTATTTAAAGCAGAATTACAATATTCAATAATTAAAGAAATAAGTAAAATAAAAATATATAATATTAAATTTGAAAATAGACAAAGGACCAATTTACAAATCATTAATAGTTTTAAAAGAAAATACAAAAACAAATAATCAAACAAATTCTGATTTATATCCATTAGTATTAAAAATATATTCAAAAAAAATAATTAATTTAGAAGAATCAAATTTTACAAAATACTATAACAAATTATTAGAAATAAAAAGAAATTTCCATAAAAAAACAAATGTAATCCCAATATTAGATACAAAAAAAATAGAAGACGAATTAATAATAATAAGACAATATATGCCATTTAATTTAAAAGAAGCAATGTTAAAAATTCCATATTTAAGTATAATAGAAAAAAAATTTATATGTTTTCAAATATTATATTCATTAAATCAAATTCATTTGAAAAATATATGTCATGGTGATATAAAACCAGAAAATATTTTATTAGGTTCAAAATTAACAACTTTTTTAAGTGATATATCAATTTTTAAGCCAATTTATATTAAAAATAATGATATTAAAATATTTAATAATTTCTTTTCTAATACAGGAGCATGTTATTTAGCACCAGAAAGATTTAAAGATAATGATTTTTTTGATGGTAATTATAGTACTTGTACAATTGAAATGGATTATTTTTCAGTTGGTGTTGTTATCGCAGAAATTTTTTTAGGTGATAATTTATTTGATATTACTCAAATTATTCGTTATAAAAAAGATAAATATGATATTAAAAGTGTATTAAGAAAAATTAATGATGCACAATTACAAAATTTAATTGAACAAATGTTATCTAAATCTCCTCATAATAGAACTAAAGATAGTAAAGATTATTTAACATTTTTTGCTAAAAATTTATGTCCTAATCCTTTAAGTGGATTTCTAATTCATTTAAATTCTATGATTATTTATAATGAATATTATAATAATGATTTATTAATTGCTTTTATTGGAAAACATTTTAAACAAATATGGAAAATATTATTTTATGAAAATAATAAAAATATTATTGTTCCTGAGATTATACATAAACCAAATAAGATTATTTTAAATTATTTAAATAAAGAAACTCCAATTTATCAAGTTGGAATTGAGAATTTTACTTTGTTATTTAAACCATCAAAAGATGAGTCTGAAATTAATATTCAATTATTGGAAAAAGGAAATAATACAAATTCAAATGAATGTAATTTTATAATATTAAGATATTTAATTAATTGTTTAAATAATGTAAAATATCCATCAAGTATAATATTAGCATTAGAATTAATTGAAAAATTCTCAACAAAAATTGATGATAATACAAAAATTCAATTAATAATTCCATATTTAATTTCACTTTTCTCAATTGATAATACTTTAATAAAAAATTCTTGTTATAATACAATAATTAATATTTTATCAAGTGTTCAAGAATATATATTAAATCAATTAGATTTACATTCATATACATATTATATTTTTGATAATATTACAAAATTATATTATAATAGTGATTTAGAAGTAAAAATTACAATAATAAATTCAATTAATAAATTAATTGAATTTCAAGAAAAATTTTCATACTTTTCACTTTCATCACAAAGGAAAACAAAAAATTTAATTACAGAAACAAATATAAATGAATTTCAAAGTATAATTTGTCAATCTCAAATTTATTTCCAAAACCAAACGATAAATAAAGATATTAATGAATATGGTAAAATTGATATTAAAGGTTATGAAAATGAATTAAAACAATTTAAAGAAATGCTTCGTGCTATAATAGATGATATTTTTCAAGGAGATAATGAAATATTACAATTAGTTCTTTTGAAGAAATATAATGAAATATTATTTTTTTATGGTCATCTTGAATCAAATGATTTTTTAAATTATTTAATGATATTATTTAATAGAAATAATTTAGAATTAAAAAAAGAAATATTAAAAATATTTCCAAATATTATTATGATGTTTGGAGATAATATTTTTTTTTCATATTATCTTCCTTGTATTGAAAGAATTCTTATGAAAAAAAATAATGAAGAATTAAATTTACAATTAATTCATTCAATGAATACTATTTCTAAAGCTAATTTAATTCAAAAAAAATCAAAAATTGATTTATTTCAAAAAAGTTTTATATTTTTATTTCATCCTAATTTTGAAATTAGAAAAGAAATGATTGATTTTGGTGTTGAATTAATTAAAAATTTACCTAATAAACTTATTTATTCTTATTTGAGAGATGATATTAAAAAATTCAATCAATTCCCTTTTTTAAATATTTCAATTGATATTATTAAAAAAATTAGTGAAAAATTTATTCACAGAGATGAATTTATTTTATATAAAAAATATATTGATTGGGATTTTGATGAAAATAATTTAAAAATTTTACCTCATTTAGTTAATCAAACTAAAGATTTAAAAAAAAAATAACAAAAAAAAAATAAATTAATAGTAAATAAAATTAATTTACAAAAATTATATATTTTAATTAAATAAATTATTAAATTAACATTCTTAATTTTTTCAAATGAATAATTAATTATTTAACAATATAATGAATTTTGAAGAAAAATTCCACAAATTTTTCAATATATTAGAATTATTACCTCCTTTACCAAAGAAAAAAATTATCTTATCCCAAAATAACTATAATAATGATTACGAATCTTTTTTCATAAATCTAAAATCCAAATCAGAAATGATTAAAACTACTCAATTATATAAAGATATTGAAAAATTTTTAAAAAAAAATAATCAAGAATTAAAAAAAAATATTATCAAAGAATTTAAAATTCTAAATAATAATGATTTATTGATGTTTCATTTAGATCAATATATTAGTATTTATAATATATTAGAAAAAATACCAAATGATAAGAATAACAAAACTAAAAGTTTTAAAGAAGAGTATTTATTAAAAATTAATTCTTTATCTCAATATGATTTACCTTTCGAATGCTATTTTATTTATATTTATTTAATGAGAAAAATTTTTGCTAATTTTAAAGTTGAAAAAAATGATTTTTATAAAGAAAAAATGCTCGAAATTTTATTAGATGATTCTTATATTTTTTATAATTTAAAAATTAATTATATTACTGATATTATTAATGAAAATTTTAATGGACTATCAAATGACAATCAACCTTTAATTCTAAAATTTTTAAATATTTTAATATTTTTAATTTTACCAAAAAATCAATCAAACAATGTTCTTAAAAATATTTATTTATGTTTGAATAAATTAAAAATTTCTTTTTTACCTTATACATCTGATTTTATGTTAAATATTTTATTTTATAATTTATTAAACTTTTATAATAATAATGATAAAGAACAAGATGAAAATAAATCAGATAAATTTGCAAGGATATTAAAATTTTATTCTAATATATTAAAATTGTTAATAAAAAATAAAAAAATATATTTATCAACATTTGAAATCGGAAAAATATTTATATCATTATTTATAATTAAAAATTTTGATATCAATAAATTATCTTTAGAAAAATATAAACAAAATTTAAATCCATTAAATATTATATCAGACGAATATAACGAGGAAGAATTTTTAAAAATAATAGAAATTTCATTACAATTATTTCCTTCTCAAAAAGAAGGATTGTATGAAAAGATTACTTTAGATTTATCTAAAAATTTTATTATTAAATATAATGAAGAGATCTCAAATATTGTATTTGCAACAAATTTAAATTATGTAAATTTGTTTAAACATATTAAAAATGAATTGAAAGATAATATTCAAACTTTTTTAACTAATATTAACCAATTATTAAACAAAAAAAAAATTATAAGTAATTTAATAGAATTTATAAATGATATATTTTTTGGGAATATCGATAATATTAATGATAATAAAAAAATTATTTTTATTAAAAGAAGAATTCAAAGTTTATTTATCAATTTAATTAATTGTTTTGACTATTGTGATAATTCTTTATTATTTAGATTTCTTAAAAAAATTTTGATGGTTTATGGAAAATATTTTGAATATGAGTGGAAATTATTTTGTAATTTATTAATTAATTTAAAATCTTTTCCTGAATTTTTAGTAGAAAAAGAATTAATATTATTTTTTATGTTTGATTTAAAAGGACAAGATTATTTTAAAATAAATAATGAAATGCTAAGTTTTATTTTAATTAAAGACAAATTTACTTTTTCACTTACTGAAAAGATAAAATATGAAATTTTATTGAATTCTACAAAAAAATTTAAAATTAATTTTGAAGAATTTTTTAATTTTTATGCAGAAAAATTAAATGAACAAACTTCAAATTTTAATATTCAATGTTTTTATTCATTAATGAATATTTTAAGATTATATTATATTCAAAATATTAATTCTGATATTATTACATTTATTGAAAATTTTATATTAACAAAATATAAAACTATTAATAACTTACTTATAAAAATAAAAAATAATTTTTGGTTTAAATGTCTAATTGATATATTAGTTTTATCCCAAATTCCTTTTTTTATTCAAATTATTGAAAGTCATTTTGAGTATACTGAATTTATTATTGAATTAATAAAAAAATTAAATGATATTCATTCAATTGAAAAAATTCAAAAAATATTTGATTTTATTTCCAACGATTTAAATAGAGTATTAACTTTCATTTCACAAAATTTATATTTTGATAATGAAAATAAAATATATTTTTCAAAAAATGATTTATATAATAAAAATTATATTTCTTATACAATAATCAAGTTGAAAAATGAAGAAAAAAATAATGATTTTGCATATTTAGATATTACTAATAAAATAAATGAATTTTTGAATTTGATAAAAAAAGAAGAAAATTTCTTAAATAATTTACAAATTATGAATTATCAATTTAAACATATGAAAGTATATTTTAAATATTCAAATTTTTTTGATATTTTTTGTTATTTTG